>CEUD01037380.1_pt1 | contig 367212 bp, 335 predicted proteins | sample 356481 | NCBI WGS metagenome assembly CEUD01 (sample SAMEA2623314, study PRJEB7988) | marine metagenome | isolation source: saline water (ENVO:00002010), including | reverse complement strand
AGCGAATGTGCTTTTATTACCACCACGCTAGTGTTCCAGTTTATAATTCATTAAGGGTATAGGTCTTTGCATTGGGAAAATTAATTTCTTGAGCAAAAAGGCCGTGCATAAGTAGGCAAATAATGAGTAATATCTTGATCATTAAAATTCATTATAATTAATATATAAAATTATTAAAGCAAAGAATTAAGTTTTTTTAAGGATATTTATGGAAGGTAATTATTGGCGCAAGTGTAGTGTTTGTAAGAATGAGATTGCATTTAATAGTAAGTACTATGTTTGTTCTGTTAGTTCATGCAATAAGAAGCGCTCACCTACTCAATTTTGTAGTGTTAGTTGTTGGGATGCTCATAATGCAGTTTTAAATCATATGAGTGCAGGTGCTGATGAAGAAAGAGCTCCTTCTAAAGAACAAGCAATGGCACAAGAATCTAAAAGAGAGCCAGTTCGTAAAATTATTACTCCCAAAAAGACAGTTGAAAATAATGATATACCACAAGAGGTGCTGGTCGTTGTCTCTAAACTTAAGGCCTATATTAATGCTAAATCTGGTATGAATACCTCAGCAGATGTTATGCCTGTGCTCTCAGATTTCTTACGTTCTCATTGTGATGATGCTATTGAAAAAGCAAAATTAAGTGGAAGAAAGACTGTTATGGCGAGAGACTTTGAATAAAAAAGGCCTAATCGCTTAGGCCCTTTTAATACTTCGACTTTTTTGGGTTATGCTTTGAGAAATTAATCTCGATTTCTTCTTCTTTCTCTTCTTTGTCTTCTTTCTTCTCTACGTCTTTCTCTTTCTAATTCACTTTGGCGACGTTCTTCCTCTTTTCTTAATTCTTCTTGTCTTTCTTCTTCTTCTTTTCTTTGTCTTTCTAATTCTCTTTCAAAGTCAGGGTCCTTTAATTTTAAATAAGTTTTAAAGAACTCTAAATCTGGTCGATGAGATGATTTAACCTCTGATAAAGCTAATTCTAAATAATAATCTGTGAACTGTGTTGCTTGATAGTTTGCCCCATCATCATAATTACTTTGAGAATAGATACTTGCTCCATTTTCAAACAACTCTGGATTATAATCAGGATTAACCGGCCCTCTAAACTTATCATTAATAAGTGCATTAATTTCACCTTGAGTACTTAATTTTCCTCTTTGATGATTACCTAAGGTACCATAATTTAAAACTCTTAATTCACCAGTAGCAAAGTAATACATAGATGTCTTTTGATAAAAACACCATGCTCCCCATTGGTTTTGATCAAACTCTTCAATATTAGTAATTTCAGAACATGTAATTTTCTTTGTCTTTCTTTTGGAAATAATTCCTAGACGATCCATTGTCGCTTTAATTTCATCTTCTTCTTTTTCAAGCTCTTTAATATCAGCTCTTACAAAGCTTGTATCAAGTTCACGCTCAATCAACTTTCTTAAACGCTTTCTCTTTCTTTCAAGCTTATTTGTAACACTTTCAAGATCATCATAAAGTTTATCTTTTCTTTTCTTTAAAAAGAACTCTCCTCTATCAGCTAAACCATCAATCCACTGAGTAAGTGTCATCGGTCCTTTTCCAGGAAAGACTTTTGGATCAAATACAATAACATTACCTTGTTCATCTTCTACGGCAGGGGCCACATGAAAATCCCAAACAATCTTACTGCCTCCATTAAACATACGAGCAAGTCCACCCTCAACACCTTGTGAGTCTAGCTCAAAGTTAAATTTATCTGTGTAATGAAAGAAAACTTTTATTGGTCTGGCATTAAAGTTTTGTACTAATTGGTAAGACCAGATATATGCACGCTTAAAACAGTCTTCACCTTTTAGCTCTTCACTATAAAGACTATTATACATTTTTCTAATCTCAGTCTTTGAATGTTGACTGGCTTGATAATCAAGAGGTGCAATAGGTTGTGCTAGAGCACTAAAGGCCGAAAGTATAAGTGCTGATACTAAGCTCATTTTCATTTTGGGGTCCTTGGCAAAATAAGGGTTAATTCTAAATAAGGGCTCAGTACCACAAAGCATAATGCGAAGCAATAAAGCGAAATTGCTCATGTAATTTTTATCGAGTAATTGAGTGTTAATACTCACATATGATCAAATGCTCAGTTTTCTTCAATCCATGCAAATCAACAATATAATTAATAAATATATAACCTGATTTTTTACAATCGAGCATTTCTTGTTCATGATGAAAATATGCTTATACAATTAGAAAAAATACTCGAGGAGTTGGTTTCTTATATTTGGGGATTACCAACAATTATTATCTTAATTTCATCTGGTTTCTTTTTATCACTTATTCTTGGTGGCTTCTTAGGTGGAATTCAAAGAAAGTCTTTCTTTCATGCTATTCAAGTTATTCGTGGGAAATATGACAAGGATACTGATCCGGGAGAAATATCTCACTTCCAAGCATTAATGACCGCGCTATCAGCAACAATTGGTTTAGGAAATATTGGAATCGTTGCTATTATTATTAAACTTGGAGGACCGGGCTCTATTTTCTGGATGATACTTGCAGGTATCATTGGCATGGCAACTAAGTATGCAGAATCCACCTTGGCCATACTTTATCGCAAGATTGAAGATGATGGGACTGTACGAGGTGGTCCAATGTACTATATAGAAAAAGGCCTTGGTGATAAATTTATCCCCATGGCAAAGTTCTATGCTTTAGCAATTGCCATTGGAAGCTTTGGTATTGCCAATATGTTTCAAACCAATCAATCAGCAGTTATTTTAAATGAAAGTTTTGGTATTCCAAATTATGTCACTGGAATTTTTATAACTGTCTTAGCAGCTATTGTAATTATTGGAGGAATTCAAAGGATTGCAAAAGTAACCAGTCTATTAGTTCCTTTTATGGCCGTTACATATATTATTGGATGTTTAATTGTTCTTACTTATCACCTTGATAAATTACCAGGTCTAGTCGTACTTATAATTGATAGTGCATTTAATGGAAGTGCCATGGCCGGTGGTGCAGTTGCAACCATGCAGATGGCAATTCTACAAGGTGTAAGAAGAGCTTGTTTTTCAAATGAAGCAGGACTTGGTTCTGCGGCGATTGCCCATAGTGCAGCTTCGACCAATGAACCAGTCAGAGAGGGTGTGGTTGCTCTTTTGGGACCTTTTATTGATACAGTTGTTATTTGTACTATGACAGCATTAGTAATCCTAAGTACAGGTGTATGGGAACACTCAGATAACTTTGGAGTTCCTATGACAGCTGAAGCTTTTGATACAGTTATTAGCGGATTTGGTTCTTTCTTTATTCCTATTGCAGCTACTCTCTTTGCATTTTCAACACTCATCAGTTGGTCATATTATGGTGAAACTGCCAGCTACTATCTCTTTGGACGTAAAGGGCTAATGCCTTTTAAAATTGTTTTCTGTTTAGTTGCTTTTCTGGGAACCATTTGGAAGGTGCAATCAGTTTTAAATTTTTCAGATATAATGACTGGGATGATGATCTTTCCAAACCTATTAGCTATATGGCTCTTAATGCCAAAACTAAAAGAACATACAAAGCTTTACTTTTCTAAACTTAAAGCTGGTGAGTTTGAAGTGAAATAGTATTATTCTTGTGCTTCTACAGAATAATAGAAACGAGTTGTTGCCACTTTACTCCATGAGAAGCCATCAGTTGAACTTGATATGGTTAAGCTCATAAAGTTTTCTGGTTTTAAATCCACACCTAGTTTATGAGAAAGTTCATTCAGGGACTTCTTATCTAAGATAAGAGTATTAGCACCTTTTTTAAAGCGACTCTTATTTTCATAGGCCAATTCATTAAGAATATAAAATGGTTTTAAACGATTTGATAAAAATAATTTAAAATAAACTAATTTTGGATCGTGATCTAAGGTGAAGTTTATTTTAACTTGTTCCTTCTCACTATCAACAGTACTAGTTAAATCCTTTATTAGAATATCAGGATTCGAATTATAACCACCAGCAAGTCTCTCAAAGCCAATATTTTGATCCGTTAGGTTTAATAAGTACTCAGGGTTCATAGTCACACGTCCCCTTTGTTGAATCCTTCCAAATGCATCATTTGTTGCCACTAAAAAGTAGTCTAATTCTTCATCCGCTAAGCTTAAAAGGATTAAACGTAGATGATCATGCCCAAAATGCTTATGCTTAAACATTTCAGCTAACTTTTCTAATAGGTAATTATAATCAGGATTCTCTTTAGCGAATTCCATCTGTGCAGCGATCCAGTTTTGACGCATTTTCTTAGCCGCTCGCAGATTACCACCACGTCTTAAATGAATATTTGCTAGATAAAGTGGAATATTCGCTAAACTTGGAAGTATATTTCGAAAGCGATAATATGCACGACTACGACGGGTACTCCATGCTCCTGCATAAACACCAAAGGCCTTTTCTAGTAGGGGCCACATTTTTTCAACAGGTGTTTGGATGAACTTTATCAGCTTTGCTTGATCAATATTAAAGCCATAATAAAAGGTACTTTTTCTATAATTGGCGACACCCATTTCATTGAGAACTCTCACACTGACACTATCTCTATCATCCATACTTAAATTATAAAGTGGTAGATAGTCCGGTAAATCAGGAAGAATATCTGGTTTCCCAAGGGCCTTTCGAATCAGGTTTGAATAACTTCGCATCTCAAATCCATTAGTATGAGAATCTTCGATACGAGCTTCTGCAACCAGTTGAAACGAGTTTTCTTTACCCGCTTCAAAAGCTGTTTTATCAATTGTTGCGATAAAATTATAATTTAGCTTTTCAAAACGTCCCCAAATTAATTTCCAATTACGATCACTACTTCTCACCTCTTTTAGAACGTGATGAACTCCACTTGGTAATGTAATCACTGCCTCAACAGACTCTTGGGATCTAAGAGCTCGACGTCGGTAAAATTGTAGATTTAATTCTTGTTCACGTACGCGTGTATGAGTAATTGAGTTTCTTTCAAAAATTCTTTTAACCACAATATTATTATCATCATCTGCTCTTCCCATTAATTCTTGAGATAGAGCAAATGAACCTTTTGCAGCTTGTTCAAAGGCATCTCTTGCCCTAGCATCTGTTAAATCATAGCGAAACCCGAGATCAAAAGCTTTAATATACTTTGACTGAGCCTTAAATTCGAAAGGTAGAAGATTTACTTTAGTTTCTAATACTCTCGTTTCTAACTTTTTATCTTTAAAGAGTAAAAAACCTTCAAATAACTCAATGTCTTCTCCACCACCATTAACACTAAAAACACTTCCACGCTCTCTTGCTCTGGTTATCTTTACTCTTGCAAAGCGATTATTTTCTTTCAGAACAGTGATACGAAAGAGCCCTTTCAAATAGGTTTTATAATCAACTTGAACTCCAAGTCTTGCCTGAGCTTCATCGCTAATAACACCATTATCATCAATGACTTCAGTATTAAGTACATTAAATCCAACTCCTGCTCCAAATTCGACAAAGCCATTTACTCCATATGAAATGAGCTCACCTTGATCTAATTTATTAAATTTCTCAATATTTGTTGGAAGCCTAAAAGGAATAGTAAAGAAGTTCCATAGTTCATTGGTGCGAGGTCGCCAACTTGGATCAAAGTATCCACCAGAGTTTGTATTAATATCTCGAATAGTTCCATCATCAGAATCAGCATCAGGATCAACATCACTATACTCTTCACTTAGAGTTGGTAGTTCAGCGTACTTAGAGGCCGTTACTTGTCTAATATTTACAAAGTCTACCCCAGCACCCGTTGCGAGATTTAGACCTAGGGTTACATTATTAGCACTTAGAGGAAATTGGTAATTTAATGCTTCTGTCTTAACATTTAAAGAAGTGTAATCAACTACAGAGTATGAATTAAGAACATCTTGATTATCAAAAACCTCTCTTTCAATCTTAACCTTAAGCTCTGTATGATCATTGCCATAAACTTTAACATCAAATTTATCAATAGCATCAAAGAGAACTTGGGATAAAGAATAAGCAACATCATCTGAGAACATGACAATATTTCGCCACATTCTATCCGGCCAAGGTCTGGGCCTTGGGTTAACTGTTCCATTACCCGCATATAGACTTGAGCTTAAAATCAAGAGAATAAGGGTAATAGATAGGTTTTTTAGCATAGAGAATTCTACCCTTAGATAGTAATTGTGTTAAGGTATCGGGTAATATTTGCATTGAATTACCAATAAAGCTGGTGACACAAGTCCCTTGTGATTATAAAATGAATTTATGAGGAGTTAAGTTTGGTCAAAAAGAGTACAATTAACAAAATTGAGGCATTTAACCTAGAACCAGGCAGAACTATTGGTGGTCGCTATCAAATCCTAGAAAAACTAGGAGCAGGCTATGAAGGTGAAGTCTATAAGGTTTCTGAGATCTATACCAAACGCCAAAGGGCCATTAAGCTCTACTATCCCCAAAGAAATGTTCAGCACAAGGTCAGCATAAAACAATCTCAAAAACTGGACAAGTTAACCGACTGTCCACTGGTAGTTAATTATCACTCCCATGAACTAATAAGTCTTAAAAAACAGAAGATAGCTTGTATAACCTGTGAGTTTATCGAAGGACAAAGACTGGGTGATTTTGTGGCCAAGCAAAGAAAGAAACAATTAGGTATTTTTCCCGCTATCCACTTACTTTATTCACTTGTATGTGGTCTAGAGGATATTCATCTTCATGGGGAATATCATGGAGACCTTCATACTGATAATATAATTATTAAACGCTTTGGACTTGAGTTTGATATTAAAATTATTGATTTTCACCATTGGGGAGATTCTAAGAAAGATAATCGCGAAGAAGATATTATAAAAACGATTAGAATTTTTTATGACATATTAGGTGGTGAGAAGAACTATAGAAAGTTACCTAAATCCATAAAATTTATCATTTGTGGACTTAAAAGAAGTCTTATTCTTGAGAAGTTTAAAACGATTTCTCATTTAAAATACCATTTAGAAGTGATGGATTGGTCAGATGCAGTCGAATGAAGTGTATGAGAAAATCATAAATAATAATCTTGAGCCACTCTATGAAATAGTTGATCTTGCCCCCTATCGACTAGGTTACTTTATTGCAAAAAATAACTTTGAAGGTTCAGCTCATAATGAGGATTCATTATTTATCTATAAGCATGCTAATAATATAATTTTTGGTGTCTCTGACGGAGCTGGTGGGCATCCCAAGGGAAAAGAAGCTTCTGCTATAGCCACAAATGATATTGTATCCCTTTATAAAAGAAGTACAGAAGCACATTTTCTTAACTTTATTGAAAATATAAACCAAAATGTAAGAGACTTAAAAGCAGGAGCTCATTGCACATTCATACTTTGTACCATCAAGGAAAATTTCTTTAAGAGCTATAATGTTGGTGACTCAGAAGTGATCTTTTGGAACTCTAGTGGCAAGAAGCTTTACTCTAATATCCCTCAGTCAGAAGTTGGTTACTTAATTCAAAGTGGTTCTATGGAACAAGAGGACTCACTAGATGATCCAAATAGACACCTGGTTACGAATCTAATTGGGGATGAGGCCATTCGTATTGAAAGCACCTCGAGAATAGAGATTAAAAAGGGAAATACAATTATCGTTGGTAGTGATGGTCTTTTTGATAATCTTTCCCATGACGAGCTCGCAAGTATAATGGCGCAAGGAAGTTTTGATAAATCTTTTGAAACCTTAGTTCAAAGGTGCTTAGAGCGCAATGAAGAGAATTGGCGCAAAGAAGATGATATTTCATTTATCGTTCTTAGAAAGACCCAGTCTGACAACAGTACTCAAGAATAAAATCTCCAACTTTTTTAAATTTGTATTATAATAAAGTAAGAGTTTAATCGACTTGCTCAGGAGGAGCATTTGAGGAATAGGAAGTTCATTGACCTATTTGCAGGCATTGGAGGATTTCGCCAAGGCCTTGAAGCTAAGAATTACGATTGTGTTTTTAGTAGTGAATGGGGAAAATTGGCCAACGAAATCTACTTTAAAAACTTTCAAGATCGTCCCTTTGGTGACATCACCAAAATCCCTGCCAATTCAATTCCAAAACATGATATTTTATGTGCCGGTTTCCCCTGCCAAGCTTTTAGTGTTGCAGGCAAGCGTCTAGGCTTTGAAGATACTCGCGGTACTCTTTTCTTTGATGTTGCAAGAATCGCCAAGGTACATACACCAAAAGTGCTCTTATTAGAAAACGTTAAAAACTTTGCTTCACATGATGGAGGCAGAACTCTAAAGGTTGTTTATAAAACACTAGAAGAAATTGGTTATTCAGTCTTCCATAAGGTTTTACGCTCTAGTGACTTTGGAGCTCCACAAGCTAGAGAGAGAATCTATATTGTTGCCATTTATAATTTTAAGGGAACATTTGAGTTTCCTAAAAAAATGACAAAGCATTTAATTATTAATGATATTTTACTTGATCTTTCAAACCAAGAGTTTAAAGAATTACAAATTACCAGACCTGATATTGTTTTTACTAAAAAAGAAAATGAAGTTATCGACCCCTTAAGGCCATTACAAATTGGTAAAATCAATAAAGGTGGTCAGGGAGAGAGAATTTATTCTCGTTATGCTAGTGGTATTACTTTAAGTGCTTATGGTGGGGGTGCAGCTGCCAAAACAGGTGCATACAAAATCGGTCGTCGTATTCGCAAGCTACATCCAATAGAGGCCCTAAGACTACAAGGATTTAGTGATAATTTTATTTTACCAGAATCTCCAAATCAGGCCTATCACCTACTTGGAAATTCTGTAACGGTAAATATAGTAAAGGCATTAAAGCGTGAACTTGAAAAGCAAGTCTTTAGCTCAATGCCTAAAGAAATTTCTATTAACTAAAAGATTGTTTATCGAGAATTTTTCTTTCGCGATCAAGGTCTCTTTTTTCTGCTGCTTCTTCAGTAAACTTTTCACCGTAACGAGCTTTAAGTTTTTGAATATTTCTTGTCATGACTTCTTCAAATTCAAAACCTAATTCGTCTGCAACAATGGCCATATACCAAAAAAGATCACCCATTTCTTCAGCAAGATTTACTTTGTCTAAATCCTTGCCATAAAAGATATGTTTTTTAAGTGCATCAAGGAACTCTCCTGCTTCAGTTGAGATACCAATACCTGCGTGTAAAAGCCTTTTAAGTCCATCATCATTGAGTCTCTCATTCATAGCATTAAAGTTATTTGATTCTGTGCGAATAGCATCTTGGATGTAATTCTTTGATTGCATAATGTCTCCTAGTGTCTTTATGTGTCAGCGTGTGTGTCTAGGATAATTTTCTAAAAAAAGAGTGAGCTTGTCTACTTTTTAAGTAATTCTTCGGTAACTTCAGAAACTTCAATTTGTAGATCCACGTCCTCATAACGTATTGGAATATTAGAGAGGTTAGACTCAATTAATTCTTTAAGCTTGGCGATAGAAATAAGTCCTTCATCAGACTTCTTCCAAATGGCATAGAGAGTTATTTTAAAATCACCTTTAAGACTGAAAGTTTTTAATCCAGCATAATCTTCTAATGGGTTTTTAGGTAAGCACATTACACAGCGACCACGTTGGCAAAGCTTTTGTAAAAAACCGTCATGATCACTAAAAATTCGCTCCTTAGGAACGACACCATTTTGTCTTAAGTATTGATCGATTAGTTTTACAACACTTTCATCTAAATTCGTTAGAGCAAATGGAATATTACTTAAAATATCGTATTTATTTTTAAATTTATTATAAAGCTCATCAGAACAACAAAAAACAATTTCAAACGAGCCAATCTCTGCACAGCTTAAACTTTTTCGCTGAGGCATCTTAGCAGAAATCCCCCAGTCAATATTACCTTGAATTAAGTTTTCAATTAGTGTCTCATGCTCACTCTGTCTTACAGTATTTACCGTACCGTAATGGGTATAATAATCCCAATATTGTGAAGCAAACTCATTAGCAAGATCATAGGAAAGGGTCTCATCAATACCAATTTTTACAGGATACCCTCCTACTGAGTCATCAGAAATTTCTTCTAATAATTTACTTCCTTCTTCAAAAATAGACTTAGTTCTTTCAAAGAGCTTAAGACCATCATTTGTAAGAGTTAGTCCTTTAGATGAACGGTTAAATAGTTTTTTTGAAAACTTATCTTCTAGTTTTTTAATCTGCTCACTAATAGTCGATGGTGCTGCACCGAGTGATTTGGCACCAAGCTTTAAAGACTGTGCCTTTGCAACTTCGTAAAAACAATAGAGATGATTCCAATTTATATCTTTTAACCTATTCATTTTATTAGGCTAGCATATTCAAACCAATTAGAAAAATACGAAGCTAAGACAAGAGTTTTACGAATCGATACGAGATAATTCTTGATCTACAACTTGAACCATATCTTTATTTAATTCAAGAATAGACTGAGTAATGGGAGCCACTGTTTGATTACTTTCTTCTAACCTACCAATATGCCCTTCAATTTCATCAATTCTTTTTAATAAGAATTCACGGTTTTCATTTAATTTTTTTAAAGTTACTTCGTGTGAATTTGTATACATATTCCCTCCTAAAAAAAATTGGAACAAGAAATTACTTTTATGTAAAAGCCATTATTTATGCATTCGGCATTCCCTAAGCGCCTAAGAATGCACTGCCATTAATTTCAAGCATGTGTCATAGTAAGTTTAGGAGGCGAATATGTTTATAAAAAAAGGTGAATTAGCAAAAATGAATGAAGAAGAAAAACCTTTATTAAAAACTGAAGCAGGTAAGGTTTTCGAAGTTTCTTATATAGTCGCCTATGTTTGGGATAAATTAGATGGTGAAACGCCACTAACTGAAATTGAGTCCAACATAAGCCAAGTAACTAAATCAGCACCTGAAGATGTTGAAAATATTGGTCAGAAAATTGTTGATGAATTATTAAAAGTTAATCTTGTACAAGAAGTTTAGTTCAATAATAAGAAAAAAAAAGCCGCTAAAATTGCGGCTTTCTTTATTTAGATTATCCTAATAGACTTTTTAACATCCACGCTGTTTTTTCATGATATTCAATCCTTGCACCCAATAAGCTATTTGTACCTTCATCATTTGCACCTTCTAGCATTGGAAGAATAGACTTGGCAGTTCTCACCACTTGTTCATGATCTTCTAATAAGTTTTTAATCATATCATTAGCACTTGTGTCTTTAGATGTATCTTCTTGAATTGAGCTTAAATCACCAAACTCCTTATATGACCCAGGTGCCTTAACACCTAATACTCTAATTCTTTCTGCTAATTCATCTACCGCTAAGGCAAGGTCGTTATAATGTTGTTCAAACATTAAGTGAAGAGTTTGAAACATAGGACCAGTTACATTCCAATGATACTTATGAGTCTTTAAATAAAGTGTATAACTTTCTGCTAAAAGTTTTGCTAAAGAGCCAGCAATCTCTTCTCTTTTTCCTTCTGTAATTCCAGTATTAATACTCATTATTTTCTCCTTTTTAAAAGTTTAGCTCATATCAAATTTAAAAAATACCACCTTAGTTATAATTGGCCTATGCACCTGGTATATTTTTAGATAAAGGCTCAAATATATTTACACCTAGGTGCAGTACTCTTGTTCCTGCGTCACAATTTGGACGAATATTCTTACCAATAACAATGCCTGATTTATTTGCCTTAATTTCTTCTTTTACCTGTCCAAAAACATCATAAACATAGGCAATCGTCTCCCCTTGTGTAACTGTATCTGCCAGCTTTGGAAGCACATCGATAATTCCACCACTCTTGGAATAAATCCAATAAGAATGATCACATATGGTTGCATCCTTCATAAAGTCTTTCACCTTACCTCTAATCATTTTAAAATAGCGCATTGTATTTAAGATACCATCTAAGGTCTCATCAATGAGCTCATGTTGAAATGCATTTGGATTTCCAATTTCTATAGTGATTGCAGGTATTCCATTTTCATTTGCCCACCCTCGAAGAGTTCCCTGTTCATCATATTTTTGCACAATAATTTGTGGGTGTTGTAGATAGGCCAGAGTTCTAGTTTCTTCATTTTCAATATCTGCTCGAATATAAAGACTATTAACTCTCCCATGACTGGCAGTGTGAAGGTCTAATAAGTAATCAAACTTTGATACAATCTTAGAAATAAAATAATGAGCATAGATACTACTTGTATTACCTTCTGGCTTACCAGGCATTATACGATTTAAATCCACATTATCTGAGAAGTATCTTTGATTCATTAAATACCCTGGAACATTACTAATTGGGACAAGAATTAAGTCTCCTGAAAGTTTTTGTGGGTCAATTTCATTAATTAATTTAAAGATTGTTGAAATACCATTTAACTCATTTCCATGGAGAGCGGCAGTAATACCAATAGTTGGTCCCTTCTTCATACCACGAATAACAATCAAAGGTATTTTCCATGGAACACCTAATGAGTTATGCGATAGATGTAATTGTAAGCGATGAAGTTCACCACGTTTAAGTGCTGAAAGTTTTAAGTCTTCTTTATTTTTAATAATTAATACTTTTTTCATATTAGCTCATTATTTCCTTTAATAGAGATGCATCGTTATCAAGAGATTGAAAAAGTTTTTGTTTGAATTGTCCTTTTTTACCAATAAGATTTTGTGCCATTTTATCGATAGCTATTATTGTGAGAACGGTTTGAATATAGGCCTCAATTAAATCATCAATACCAATACCAAGTGTATTAAAGTCTTTACGATCCATTAGCATTAATCTTGAAGTATCTGAATCCCAAGTATTCTCTCCTTTTTTAACTGATAAGTTTGTACCTAAGACTTCCCAACTACTTCCTTTTAAATCAGAGCTCATGGGCTTCTTGGCACGACGTGCATAGATGGCACATGGGAAAAATCCTTTAGGAGATGAATAAACCATAACTCGAAGGTCAGCAATATAACTACTTCCTCTTTTATTAGGAACTGTTCCAATATGATAAAACTTTCCTTGATCACCATGGGAGCTCCAATCATAATGTCCAATTAAACTTTGAACAATAAATTGATCGTAACTATGATCTTCATTTAAAAAATCTTCTAACTCTTCCTCTGAAGTAATTGTATAGACTCCTTGCCCCGCATTTGAATAAGGGTTTTTAATAACGGCCTTTCCACCAAACTTTTGTACCCATAGAGGAATCTCTACTTTTGAGACATCTTTAATTGTCTCAGGCATCATGATTTTCAAACCACTAGCTGCAATTTCTGTATTATAAAATTCATAGGCCTTATTTGCTAAAAGCTTATTTCTTCCACCTGAAAGGCAGACAAGTGTTGAGTTAAAAATAAATGTTTTCGTCGTGGTTGGGATTCTATTCCATGGCTTTTGAGTGACATAACGAAAAGCAGCTCTTATAGGAATCTCTTTACCATCTTGTTTGAGGTACATAACTCCATCTTTAAAATCAACAAACTGTTCTTCATTATTAAAGTGTGGGATTAAATAAACATCTTCTCCAGTAAGATCAGCAATAGTTGCTGCATAGCCAGAGACTTCCATATAATTTTTATCATAGATAACTGCAAGAGCCCCCTTAGGAAGTCTTTTCTTTTTAAGATTAGGTATAAAAGACTCTTCAATTAAGTAACGATATCCTCTATATTCATCAGCATCAGAGCGTGGAGGCATAGATTTTTGACCAGAAGGGCATGAATTAGTTTCAAGCACAACCATCTTACGATTACCCTTTTCAGTAGTAACGTAGAATAAATCTGCTCCTCCCCAAAAGAAATGCTTCGTTTGATACCCTAAGATTTCTTTGAGCGACTCGGGATCTACTTGTGGATTTAAATAATTATATCTTTTTACAATTCTTTGGTGATCAAGATTAAAGAAGTGACTTACCATTCCATGTAATTGTGAATTTAATGCCTTTGGATAAAAGTGTTCTTCTTGTTCAAAGTTTTCAGGATGAATGACTTCAACTGTTCTCATGTTCCATTTCCTTTAAAATATCTAAACCGATGCCCTGATAATTCTTTTTCGTGACACCCCATACATAGGTTTGTAATTCTTTAACTTCTCCTAAGGTAACACAATCAAAACTAGCTTCAAATCTTTTTTGTGCCACTTCGGGAACAATGGTAAAGGCCAGTCCCTTTGCGGTTATAGCTTGTAAAAGATCAATATCGTCAGCTTCACCAATTGTCTTAGGACTAATTGCATTTTTCATAAAAAATAACTCAATTTCATGCTTTAAAAATGATTCATTAGTATAATTAAAAAAAGGTAACTGACTTAAAGAATCTGGAAAGTTCTTTTGATACTTTTTGAATTTTTTATGGGCCACACAATAAGTCCTATTCACGCCAATTCGATATGCAATCATATTACTTGGCAATGCGCTCTTATCATCAGTGATAACCATATCAACTTTATCTTCCTCTAAGTCTAATAATAAATGGGAGCGCTCACCTTCTGTAATCCTAAGAGTCGAATTAGAGCTTTCAAATAAAGATAATAAATTTTCATATAAAAAATAATGTCCCATAAAGTGGGTCATACCTATATCTAAACTAAGTTTGGGCTGAAAGACTTTATTTCTTAAACTACTGGTAAGGTCATTTCCTAGATCAAAAATTTGCTCTGCATACCTTAATGCCAGCTCTCCTTCCTTTGTTAAAATCAATGATCGATTTCGACGGTGAAATAATTGCGTATTCAAGAATTCTTCTAAGAGCTTTAGCTGATCACTAATTGTCGCTGCAGTCACAAAGAGTTTCTCACTTGCCTCCTTAATAGATCCAGTCTTGGCAATAATATAAAAGTAATAGAGATGGTTAAAATTAAGCCTATTCATATAAAATCAACACCTTACGAATTTTAATTAACTTATACCTAATCATTTTAGCAAATAAAACGATTTTTCCAAAATGAAAAAATGGACGAAAATATCACCAGTAAGTGTTTTTAATCAAATTCGTTGGAGGTAATGATGAAAACAATCTTAAAAAATAAAACTAACTTATTCATGGTGTTCTTTCTTTTAATTTTAGCACTACCAATTAATTCTTTTGCACAATCAGGTGATGATTACGAAGATACTACAACACTAGAGTCGGCTGATGAGACTCCAACCGGAGATCAAGATTATGTCGATGAAGGTGAAGAGTCATCGGATGAAGCTGAGAGCTCTGACTCATCAGAAGATTTCTAGTTTTGATCCTAATTGGGGCTTAAAGTTATTCTGACTTTAGGCCCTGATTTAAAAGCGTATAAATTCTTTATGCAAAGTCTTACCTTTCCACATAAAACTTTCAACACAGTAATGCAAAATTGTTAGAAAAGTAATCAATCCAAAATAGTTTAAGTCCTTAACAAATAAAGCAATGATAATTGCTGATAAAAAAGTAAGTAAAATACTAAAATTCATTTTTGTTATGGGATTTAAAACTTTATTCCTAGAGACCGTACTACGATTAAAGTTATGGACAGCATAAAAAGTGAATGCCGTTGTATCATGCACAAAGCGAGGTCCTAAAATTGCAAAAAATGGGTATTTTAAAAGGACAAATACAAAGGTAAATAATAATAATAAAAAATTGGCAATAAAGTATCTCTTCCCAAAGTCATTTGTACTTAACTTAATACACTTAACAGTTAAGAATAAGAAGAAAATCAAAAAGAAAATATTGATTGCAATAAAACTATAATAAAGGTTTAAAGAAGAAGTTTGCGGAAAATATAATAAAGTTGAAGAAAAGAGTGCACTCGTAAAACCAATATACTTCCACCATAAAAATATTTTTCCACGCACCTGTGCAAATCCGCTATTTAATCCAAATTGCTGACCAATAACATGAAATAATGTAATTATACCAAATATTGCAAGGTAAGCTTTTTGAGGTGTTATATAAACAAAAATCAAAGTCACTATTAAAGAAAATATCAACGAATAGCTTAGTTGCTTTTTATAATGTACGACATATTCTTTTTCACCAAATGTTATAAGTGAAGCAACAATATGAGGAAGAACAAAGAACAAAGTAAAAAGAAAGAACTTATTTGGAGTATTAGGCAAAAAGCTTTGTAATTGGTGATCTAAAAAAAGTATATCTATCAAAACCACTAATAAAGAGAGTGGCAAAATTAAATAAAAATTTTGTAATAGATTTCTTGAAACCTTTATCATCGTTTTATCTCTTTAAAATAAGTTCAAAACAAATAAGATTAAAACACTAACGACACCTATAAAGTAACAAAGAGCACGGTGAATTACATTATTATAAGTTAAATGAACATAACTATGAGCAATACGAGAAATAACAAAAACAATAGAAAAAACAAAAGCAGTTGTACTAGCATTCCCTTGTTGTAAGGTAAAAATGACCGCAAGCATGAACATCACTGGAATTTGAAATTGATTATTAAAATGATTCTGAATAATTACTAATTCCTCACTAGAATCACCAACATAGGCCCTAAAGTGCGAAGTTCTTACCACACCTTCTTGAATACGTTTTTTACGTCGAAAGAACATAAAGAACATAAGATAAATTATGTATAAATAATAAAAACAAACAACTCCAATTAATTCTTTTTGCATTTTAACTCCAATTTTTAAGCCAGAAACTTAAAGACTTATAACTTTCTAGCTCTTCCCCACGATCACACCAGGGATATAATACTTTTAGATTTTGATTCTTCTCATAACCTTGTGACTTCCAAAACTTATCTAATGCTCGATAATTCATAGGCCTTAGTGGATGATCCTTCTCTCTTTCCACAGCACAAAAAGCAGTAAATAATAAGTTTTGAACCACTCTCTTGGCATGTCTTTCTCTTAATGAAAAGAATTCCTTACCAAGACCATGGCCACGATATTCTTTTTTGATTATAGACTCTCCAAAATACATGACTTTAGAAATATCAATTTTTTCATTTTCAAATGGTTTTCTAAAGGCCTCCTCTTCCTCTTCTAAAGGAAGACATGAGCTCATACCAATTACCTTATCCCCATCTTTTAGTAATACTACCATGGAGTCACTTGCACTTATGTATCGAGATAAATACTTTTTTTCATACTCAAGACTACCTTCATATAAGTATGGAAATTCATAAAAAACTTCCATTCGAAGTTGTGCTAGCTCAGTTATGTATTTTTCAATTTCTTTTGAATATAATTGAATAGTATCAATCATACAGGCTCAACCAAGTATCCAGTAATAAGTTCTATCATTTCTTCGAGAACAATCTTTGAATCATACTTATCTGGATGTAAAAATGATTGATATATCCCCATTCTAACTGCATTAATCACTAATAAGAGCGAAATATCAAGGTTATCACTTTTTATATCTTTCACAGCATACTTCTCAATCAAATCCTTAAAATGCATAATAAGCTTTTCATCGTTTTTAAGAATAAATGATGGATCAAGAATCTTTGGGGCAACCTGCATTAACTTTTTCGATAAAATACTGCGCTCATTCCATGCATCATACTGAGCTGTTACAATTGTTCTGATAAATGTTTTAGTATCAACTTCATTATCAATCACTTTCTCATCTAAAAGCATTTCAATATTTTTAATTACATTTTTTAATAGTAAGTCTTCTAGGATACTTTCTTTATTTTTATAGTACTGATAAAGAGAACCAATACTAACCCCTGCTACCTCAGCAATATTATTTGTCGTGAAGTTCTCTTTTTTCTCTTCATTTAAAATACGAGCAGCAGCTTCTACAATACTTTCGACCATGAGCTGAGAACGTTCTTGTTTGGGCTTTTTTTTCTTAAATTTCAAAAGCTTACCTTTAAGTTAATACCAGACTAAACCTATGGGTTTTGCGGCGAGTACATTTTAATTCTAATTTTAGCGATAATAATTCAAGGAGGAAAGTGAAAATGAACTCAATTCAAGAACTAAACATGACTCAAATTCTCAGTATTCAATGGTTAATGAATGTTAGTCGCTACATTATTATCGTTGGAGGTAGTTATTTAATTTTTTGGAGGCTATTAAAGCATAAATTAAATATTAAAACCCATAATCCTAATTCAATTAAATTTAAAAATATAAAAAGGGAATTCTTATACTCATTGCAAACTTTAACCCTATTTCTTATCCCTACTTACCTAATTATGGAATATTCAAAAATTGGGGTTTTTAAAGTCTATTATGATATTAATGATATGAGTTTAACGTGGTATTTTTTAAGTTACGTATGTTCATTCTTTTTACATGATACATATTTTTACTGGACCCATCGTCTACTTCACACAAAGCCATTTTTTAAATTTCATAGTATCCATCATAAATCACTTTACCCAACTCCATTTGCTGCATTTGCTTTTAATGCCACAGAGGGAATAATTCAATCATTTGCCTTTGTCTTTATCTCTCTACTCATTCCATTACACATTAGTACATTTATGATTTTTACTCTCTATAGTCTTATACATAATGTATATGGTCACTTGGGGATGGATATTCTATCGAAAGAAAGAATGGAACAATTCCCATTCAGATACTTTAATCACCCTACTCATCACGGTTGGCATCATCGTTATGCAAGAGGAAACTATGGACTATATTTAAGGTTTTGGGATCGAATTATGGGTACTTGGAAAGGTGGTCTTAAATAAAGCTAAGACTCGACTTTTCAAGTATCAAGCTTTGGTGTTAAATAAATACATGGAAAAATTTAAAGACATGTATAAAACAGCTAAAGGTGAAGACAGGGCATTTGTTGAGTTAAAACAACTTGATACTCTTTGGTTTAATACAGGAACTCTTTGCAACTTAGCTTGTAAGAACTGCTATATTGAATCTAGTCCCAAAAATGATCGATTAGTCTATTTAACGGCACAAGATATTAAACCTTATTTGGATGAGATAAAATCAAATCAGCTAGAAACGAAAATGATTGGTCTTACTGGTGGAGAGCCATTTTTAAATCCCCATATAATCGAGATTCTTGAACTTATCTTATCTTATGAACTAGAGGTTCTCGTACTTACAAATGCCAATAGAGTTTTAAAAAGACATCATGTAGCATTACTTGAATTAAAAGATAAGTACCAAGACCAACTCCACCTTAGAATATCTTTAGATCATCATAGCCAAGAAATACATGACCAAGAACGTGGTGCAGGAGCATTTGCAAAGACTATTAGCGAAATGCAATGGTTAAGTGAAAATGGTTTTAATATATCACTTGCATCAAGGTCTTTAAGTGAAGAAACACAAGAGACATCACTTGAGATGCACAAGAAACTTTTGGATGAAAATAATATAAAAATTAATCTCAATGAAAAATTAGTCATCTTTCCAGAGATGAAAAGTGGACGTGAGCTACCTGAAATTACCACCGCCTGTTGGGGTATATTAAATAAACGTCCAGAAGATCAGATGTGTGCAAATGAGAGAATGGTTGTAAAAAGAAAAGGCGATGAAAAACCAATTATTATGCCATGTACCCTTTTGGCCTATGACGAGCAGTTTATTATGGGGACAAGCTTGGAAAAAGCCAGTGATAAAGTGTATTTAAACCATCCATTTTGTGCAGAGTTCTGTGTGCTTGGTGGTGCAAGTTGTTCCAGTACAAAGTAAGAATTTATTAGGTGCAAGCTCCCCTCTTTTTAGGCAATATACTCAGGCTTAAGGAGCTAGCATGAAATCAATTATTTTTACTTTTCTAATTTTAACCAGTGCATTATACGCCAACGCCAGAATTTATCTTGTAGAAACGAATGAAATCATTGCCTTCAAAGAAAATGGACTTTATCACTTTAAGGGTAAGGTGGATCGCTTAACTTATAATCCAGAGAAAAACCAAGACTATCTTATGTTCACCATGGTTGATCAACCACGATCTTTTGATAAACCTTTTTTAATTAATAAAAAAGATACAATTACAATAAACTTAATCACAAGTAGTATTGGTAAGACAAAAGTTTACTTTAAGTCTGAACAAACTCCTAATGGTCTCTTACTAAAAGCTATTCAATTAATTGATAAAGACTTTGATCATTAATTTTATATACTTTAATTTAGCTCACTTTAATTTAGCACTTAGATATGCTTCATTAATGAAAAGACTTTGGCTTTGATCAACTCGCTTATCAAAGCCTACTTTTTCTATGACTTCAATTTCACGACTAAGAATATAAAGATCAAAGTTAATTCGATTTTCTAAATGATAGGAAGTTGAGCCACAACCAGTTTTCTGACACCATGATTTAAAATTAATTCTTCCTATCAGTCCAGGAAAAGAAATCCATCGCATACTATCAACAGTCCCAAGCTTCATCATTGGTTTAACCCATAGATCTTGGTATAAGGTATTCTGTAAATATGTTTGCTCATATCTTAGAAATGCTTGTGTGGCCCTAAAAGAGTCGCTCTCAGTATGAAAGGTGGCTAAATGTTCATTATTAATAATATTTAAAACATAGTCTCTTCCACATAAGTCTCTAGCAATCAAAGACCAATATAGTTCATAAAATAAACTCTCACTATAGGCCATTAATTTGGCGGCTATTAAATCCGGACTTATGCGAAGTAAAGTTCTCAGTCTAATACCTGTTATGAACTTTTGATCATCTTCGGCGTACTCACTACCACTTGGCCATTGTTTAAAGCGTGTAATGCGACCTAGGTGAAAAGAAGCTTCCGAATAAAAGTAGCCAATTAACTGAATCTTAGGATTATCACTATTCATTAATTTGGCATACTCTTTAGTAATAAGAGCATTTTTTACTGAAGGAAATTTCTTATACTTTTCAAAATTCTCAGCGTACGTCTTTTTTAATTCATCTTTCCACTCTGTCGGACTATCAAAGCCGCAGTGATAGGCAAAAAGACTTGATGATAGAAAAATAAGTAATAAAAGAATTCTCATAGAGCTTTAATATCTTAGCTAACACTAATTGTCATATTAACCCATACTCATATTGCTTCATCTTTGTTAAAATTACATATGGAACCATTTAAGAATATATTCAATTCTCAATACATAGATAAGTTATCTGAGCAATTAAGCCAGAATTATTCGTCTTTTAAAACAGAGGAATTTAAGCGATTAGTGCCAAGTCTAAAAAAACTAGAACTTAAAGATAGAGTGCGCTTAATAAGTCATCATCTTCAGATAAATTTACCAAGTGATTATAAAAAAGCGATAACTATTCTCATTAAGTCTTTACACTCCCCTAAGAATCCAAATGGAATTGAAGGCTTTACCACTTGGCCATTATTACAATTTATTGAAGACTATGGACTAGATGACTTTGAAACATCATTTAAGGCCATGTTTGAAATGACCCAAAGATTTAGTGCGGAATTTGCTATCCGGCCCTTTATTAAAAAAGACCCAGACTATTGCTTTAGTATTTTCAATCAATGGGTCAATCATGAGAACGAACATATTAGAAGACTTTGCTCGGAGGGAACAAGACCTAACCTTCCTTGGGGAATGAAAGTTGAAAGTATACATAATAATCTCAAAAGAGGTATTAAACTTATTTCAAAGCTAAAAGATGATCCTTCATTATATGTAAGAAAAAGTGTCGCTAATCACTTGAATGATATTTCAAGAATTGATGAAGAACTTTTTATCAAAACACTTCACACTTGGAATACCAAAAAAATTAAAGATGAAAGAAAGTGGATCCTTCGCCATGCCACTCGTACTCTACTCAAAAAAGGACACCCAGAGGCCTTGGCCTTCCATGGATATAATCCCAAACTTAATATTGAATACAAAGCAATTAGCTTTAAGCCTAAAAGTATTAAAGAGGGTGATAAAGTAAAATTAAACTTTAAAACCAAGATACAATCTCCAAATGAGCAAGAGAAAGTTATAATGGACTATATTATTCATTACCTTAAAAAAGATGGAAGCCACTCTAAAAAAGCCTTTCGCTTTAAGGATGGTGAAATTGAGACAAACGCTTGGAATCAACTAAGTAAGGAGATCCACTTTAAGGCCGTCACAACGAGAAAGCATTATCCAGGTAAGCACTTTATCTCTATTCTTATTAACGGAATTGAATCAAAAAAGCTTGCATTTACTCTCGAGGATTAAAGTTATATTTATTAAATTCACTTTGATAGAAAGTATTTAGTTTAGGATAAGTATCTTGCCATTGATACACATCTCTAAACTTAAACCAATCAAGACTACAAAATAGCCAGTCCTTTACGATTGGTTCAATCTCATCTAGTTTTGTTTCAAAATAATCTAAAACCAATGCTATTCGCTTCAAATTATTTTTTGAAAAGATCCCCTCATCATTGGCATCAATATCAAACTTTCTTAATTGAAAAAGACAAACACCAGCATCAGTAGCCTCATTTAAAAGAACAATATCTTTTTTAGTTTTAATATCAAACTCACCAATTAAGTACTCTGCAATTAATAATGAGTCCCAAATGACTTTATCACCATCAACTAGTAATGGTATTCTTTTGGTTGGATTAAGTTTTTCAATAATAGCACTTTGTTCATCATCAAAGATATTTGTAATAATAAACTCATAGTCATCTTTCAGAGTTTCACTCTTTTCTATTAGCAAACGAATTCTTCTTACAAAGGGAGATGCAATTGAACCATAAAGTTTCATAAAATTATCCTCTTATGTTCCACAAAAAGTTTGATATACTCTTTGTTCATTAGTCGGTGCTTGAGTCAGCTTAGAGTATTCTTTATTTTCTATATAAGGATGACTATAGGCCTGATTCAAAAAATGAAAATAGCTAAAATCACCTTCATAAGCCAAATTAATTGCCTCTTCAATATGATGATTACGCGCAATTAAATAAGGATTTACAGAGTCCATAAGCTTTATGACTTCATCATCGCTTTTATTTTGAATTTTCAAGCGTTCTTTCCACTGATTTAACCATTCATTATTAGAAAAATTAAAGGAATTTAAATTACGAAATGAATTAGTAAAATCTAATGACTCATTTTCTAAAATATTTAAAAAGTCTTCAATCAACTTTCTATCTTCTTTAACTGGATCAAATATACCAAGCTTTTTAGCAAAATACTTCAGGTAGAGTTCATCAGCATAAATTTCTAAATCTTTAAAAAATTCTTTTAGTACCTCAATCACTTGAGTCTCAGTTGAAGATTTTATAAAGAGTGGCATCATTGCATTTGCAAGCACAGATAAATTCCAAAGAGCAATATTCATTTGATTATTATAAGCATAACGAGCTTGCCTATCGATAGAGCTAAAAACCTTATTTCTTTTAAACTCATCCATAAAAGCACAAGGCCCATAATCAATAGTAATTCCTGCAACACTGGTATTATCAGTATTCATTACTCCATGAATGAATCCAACCCCTAGCCACTTAGTCACTAATTTAACTTTTCTTTTTGCAATTTCTTTAAAGACATTCAGTTCAGTATCAAGGTTGGAGTAATGTCTTTTTTGTACATATTGGTATAATTCATTTAATGCATCAAAGTCACCTCGAGCATAAAAGTATTCAAAAGATCCAACTCGAATATGTGAATTGGCAACACGTACTAATACACCACCAGCTAATTCATCTTCACGGTATACTTTTTCGTTGGTTGCTATTGCTGCCAATGAACGAGTACTTGGTACTCCAAGTTGATGCATAAATTCACTTACTAAAAACTCTCTTAAAACAGGCCCTAAAGCAGAAAGGCCATCACCGTTACGAGAAAACTGACTGCGACCTGAACCTTTAAGTTGAATATCAAAATGCTGGCTATTTTTAGAAATAACTTCAGCAATAATATGTGCTCTGCCATCCCCTAAACTAGGATTAAAATAACCAAATTGATGACCACTATAGGCCAGTGACTTTGCAGTATAACCTTGCAATGATTTACTTCCATTAAAATAGTGTAAGAGATCTTCTTCATTTAAAGTGACATCTAATTCGTTTAATAGATCATGGTTTAATTTTATGAATTGAGCTAGATCAAATTCAGTTGGCTTATTTTCATGATAAAATTTTTTAGGTAAATTCTTATAACTATCGATTACATGCATAGGCTAATTATAAGAAAAAAATTAAAGGATGTATGTGAATAATCATTTAGATCTAAGTCTTTTTAAAACTAGTTCCGTAGGAACTACCGTAGACTCTCCAGAGAGTGATTTGGACGTTAATATGGAGTACTCCGGTGTTGGCTGGTTTTTCATTACCATAATGGGTACTAGCCAAAATCCAATTAGAATTGAGTTTAAGTGCCTTAAAACAGGTGAAATATTTGAAACACTTACTGATAAAGAACTTATAAAGCACTATATGACCTATCGCCGTGTATAAATAACTTGCAATTTCTATTAAATATGAGAAGATGTTTGATATGCCAAACAATAATTTTGGAGCCCAAACAATGCTAATAATCAATAACTCTCTACAACTTTTAGATGAACTTAATGAGATTGAGAAACTTATTAAAAAGGCCGAAAAAAGAAAAAAGGCCCAAAAGTAGCAACTTACTTTACTGGTAAAAATTCCAGCATCTCTACTAAGTAGCTAAAACTGTATTTTCCTTAAGTCTGTAATTATTTCAATTTATACTTGTATCGAGTAAAGCGGCACTATACTGCGCCCATGAAAAGGATCAAGACTTTTACATTGGTTTTATTGGGCCTACAGCTTTTAAACACAAAAGCTTTTGCTGAAAGCTGTAGTACTATAAACCTTAATGATAGCCGTTTTAATGTTGGTCGCTGCAGTGATGGCACCATTAGCTTTCATCAACCAAGTACATATAAAGGTAGTGAAAGAAAAGGTTCCTACGAAGGTCTTTGTGGTGCGGTAGCAAGTGCAAATGTCTTTCACGCCTATTGTGATGAAACATTCTTGATTCCTGCAGAAATAGGTCCGAAATACTTTTATGATATCACTCCTGGAATAAGACCAGATACATTAGTTAGTGGACTTAATGAACTCTTTGATAAACATCGTTCAAAATGTGTCAGTGGAAATTGGAATCATTACTACGCTACAAATAGATGGGATTTTATTAATCGACTTGATCGTGCAATTGGACAAGGTCGTTCTAATTGGATGAGAAGACCTTATCCCAATCGTAGACCCTATAAAGTAAGTCCAGTGATTGTACTCATTTCGAAGAATAATGCAGATACCCTTCACTATGTAACAGTCACAGATGTTCGCTATGATAAGAACTATGACTTTAATGAGAGTGAGCATCAGAATAAATGTAAAGTATATTATAATGACTATAAAAAGAGCAGATCCACAACTTGTAAGAACTTTGCTTCATGGGCAAGACAAGTTGATAACACAACTTTTACTAGTTGGATGAAAGAGTATAATTACTTTAAATATGTTCAGTAGTACTTTTAATCTATGGAAGTTCTAACTTTATCGCTTTCTTTATTATATTCTTAGGAAAGCTTTCCAATTGATAACTTGCTTCAAGCATATAGATTGGTGGAGTTAGGCTTTTGAGTCTTTTAGCATCAACCTTTAATTCAATGGCCTTTGAGTTGAGATCATAATCTTTAAACTCTTTATTATTTGGAAAGTTATCTGAAAGAGCGATGATATTCTTCTTTGATTTGGGAGAGAATATATATAGCCAATTTTTAAACTCATGTACTTTTACATTTATTTTATACTTCCTAGCAGTCTTAGTAACTTTTGGCTTTTTAGGACTATAAACTTTAAATGGAGCAAACTTAAAATAAAGCCCCATATTCCAAAAAAAGTGATCATCTTTTGGAATTGCGAGATCAAATATTTTAAACTCTTTCTCTACCTTTTTCACAAAGAGTATACGATCAGTTAATAGACCGATTGCACTCCAGCTTATGATATAGCCTTTCTCATAAGCAAAGGCATACTTAATATGTGGTTTTTTAATCTTTTTTAGGTAATCAAAACTGTATTTGAATTTTTCAGAGTTAAAATCAATTTGCTTAGCACTTTTTTTATCAAAGAGGCTTTTAAAGAGTTCTTGATCTTGATTGACATAAGAATAAACTAAACTCGACATTAATCCATCTATTGATTCTAGCTTGGAAACTTTTATTGGGATCAGGTCTTGCTCTAAGTTTTGATATACCTTTGCAAGGTATTTAACTTCAGTCTCCCCTGCCTTTAGTGGACTTTTATCTAAGTGTGCCAATCCAAGGGGAAGGCTGACCTCTAATTCCTTTAGCTCAAGAGCATATAAGAAATTATGGGAAAACATCAAAAGCGTAAGAATTATCTTCATCATTAGTATAAATTGGTTTGTAGTAATTATATGTTGTTAGCCAGCCAATTTGAAGAGTTCCCTGTAACCATACAGAACCAATCTTATAGTCACCAACTACTTTTGCTAGTTTATCACTTTGAATTGAATCTTGCATACAAATTCGTCCAATAACATATGGGCGCCATGCAATTTTAAGCTCGCCACCAATCCAGCCATCCATCGCATCAACATATCCTCCACCATAGACAGTTGGCGATATTCGAGCATTAAAGCAATGATCTCTCTCTGTACATCCTACAGGAGGAGATGAGTAACCTCCACCAAGTGAAATTCCCATACCGGCCAAGAAACCAATTCCTGCTAAATTATAATTTAAAAATGAAAGGTTATATCCAATCTTAGCTTCAATACCTCCATAAAAAGAAATATTAAAACCATAATTTTTACGCCACTCTACATTTTCATTACAACAAACTGAAATTCGTCCTTTCTTATAATTTAAAATAAATGTTTTCATAAAAGCAGAAACTCTAATCCCTGGACCACTTATGCCGTCTTTAAATGTATTCATAAGTCTTTTCACTTTATGATAACGAGTATTTCCACCAGTTAAATATCCAATTCTTGAAAAATCAAACCCAAAGGCGTGAATAGACTCCACACTAGATGAGAATGGTCTCCCACCACACATGTCTGGTCCTTCTTCGCTATTGCCAGCAATTGTGGTATTAAAATTTACAGCAGGTAAACCTGCACTACTCATTGCTTGCGGTGGAGGATCAGGTCTTTTCACCATTAAAGAATTACTTAAATTTAAAACAATTTGATCAGAAAAGTTCAAACGCAAACTATTGCTTTCAATATCAATTGCATCTTGGCGTTTTAAATCTTTTATAATGCTTGAAAGACTATTATCAAAACCTTCACGAAATGCTTTTTGCAGACATCTAGAGTCTTCCATAACAACACGACATAATTCAAAGTCCTCTAAGAAGGCTTCTTTATGATTATGAATTGCAGTTTTTACATCGTGTTCAAGATCAGAAATCTTTTCAGATAGTTCCGCCGGAGAATGGGCAATGGTATCGTTAAATACCCCTGAAGTATGCGCCATCCTTACAGATAATTGCATTAGATTTGTTTTAGCAGAGCCGATTCTATTTTCCATCGCTCTTTCATGCAACTCTCCCATAAACCAAGTGATTGCTGCATCATTTTTATCAATACATAAGGCAACATCATTACATTCATCATACATTGAGAGTGCTAACATAAAGACTGATCCCTCTTTATTACTTAGCCTTTGTGCCCTAGGATAATAATTTTTATCATCAAGACCATTTATAATTTCTGTAATTTCAGATAGATCTTTACTCTCACCATTTTTTTCATATAACTCTAATACTCTTTGACGAAATTCAACATTGTCAGCAAGGTTTAACTCTCTTACTTTATCTTTAATATAATTTTCAAGAGTTTGCCTTTCTCCACCTTCGCTTAATTGTCGATATGATAGTTTTAATGAAGCAAGACTAAAAGCTTTTGCAATTAAGTTATTAGAATCATCTTTTATCAAGTCTTGCATTGATTTATTAAATTCATCAATACAATAACGTTCCTTTTCTTCAAATGTTGTCAGTTCATTTGATAAGTATTCAGCAAGATCTTCAGAGGCCTGAAGAGAAAAGCTAAAGAGAATAATTAAGAATAGGAAAACCTTTTGCATCAATATACTATCGGTATATTTGAGTTAAAATTTTAACGATCGACAGGGCAAGTTACTGATTTTACGTAAAACTAAAGTTTAGACAGAACTTAAGTATATAAAAATCAAATACTTAAAGCGTTCGGTTTTTAAGAAAATAGCTTATTCAATAGTCCAAAAACATCTGCCTGATCTTCAAGATAATAGTCAGCATATGAGTCTGTGTTTGAACCAACCTTGATTGTGTGAGCTCGTTTATTAAGCACCTTAAACATATCCTCATCTGTTTTATCATCACCAATTGCAAAAGTTTCCACGTGATCTTTTGCATACCTCTCTAAAAACCATTCACAGAAATATCCTTTATTTGCTTCCAAAGATTTAACTTCTACAATTTTCTTTCCACTAGAAACAGTTACTGGATAATTTTTCATTCCATCGATAAGGTCACTATATAGATGTCTTGCCTGTAATTTAGCAAAGCTTTCTGGCGAACGACGATAATGCCAACATAGGGCATATTGTTTTTTCTCAACAAATGATTGAGGAACCCTCTTTTGGTAAAGCCCCATAATCTCAAGTGCATCCTTTACCCATGGTTTTCTCTTGGATGCCGTTAAATTTCTCCACTTCTTTTTTTGATAATCAAAAAAACTGGCACCGTGTTCACAAGCTAGGTAGCATGGTATCCCCTGCATTGCCTGACTAATAAATTTTCTATCTCTACCTGTGACAAGAACTATTTCACACTTAGGATTTTGAGTCATTTTTTGTAAAAGTTTTTTTGTTTTTGCATCTAACTTAACAGCACTTGGATTATTTTGAATTGGAGCAAGAGTACCATCGAAGTCTAAGAATAATAATGTCTTATTTTTTACTTTCTTTTTAAGCTTGGCTTGTTCTGTTTCAATAGAGAGATTTATCTTTTTATTAATATCTGATTTTTCTCTACTAGTTAATTGATTAATAAAAGATTCGGCCCAAATACTCGCAGTATAGTGTTTTAAGTAATCCTTCATTACATTATGTCGTTCTAATCTTTCATGGACATTCATTTCTAGTCCAACTTTTATCTTGTGTGAAGTTCCCACAATATCCATGGGATTGATAAAGAGTGCATGGCTAAGTGTTTGAGCTGCACCTGCAAATTCAGATAATAATACCACACCAGGATTCTTCTCATCTTGAGTAACAATATATTCTAAGCATACAAGATTCATCCCATCTCTCTTACTAGCAACAAATAAAAGATCACTTGATTTATAAAGGGCCATAAGCTCGGCAACTGAAACGGAGTTAAAAATATACTTTACTGGAGTATAATTAATCTTGGAGTACTTACCATTAATTTCGGACACCAGTCTTTCCACCTCATGTCTTAGCTTAATATACTCAGGCACTTCAGTTCTAGAAGGAACCGCAATTTGTATTAATTGAACTTTACCTTGGTATTTAGGATTATCTTCTAGAAATTTTTTAAAGGCCTGTAACTTTAGTGGAATTCCTTTCGTATAATCTAGTCGATCAACTCCAAGGATTGTTTTCATCTCTTTAGGAAAATTAAAATCTTTTATTTTATTTAACGTACTCTTAGTCTTAGATTTTTTTATAAAGTCTTGAGTATCTATTGAAACAGGAAAGACACCTAGTCTTACTTTCTTATGAGGTGTAATAATATCTAAAAGTGAAGCATCATACCCAAGAATATTATAAACTGAACTTGAGAAGTGTCTTAGATATGCAAAGTCATGAAAGCCAATAAGATCTGCGTATAATAAACTCTCTAAAATTTCAGAGCGGCATGGTAATTCACGATAAACTTCTGAGCTTGGGAAAGGGACATGAAGAAAGAAGCCCACTTTAAGATCTTTGCGTTTTTCTTTTAAGTACTTTGGTAATAGAAAAAGATGAAAATCATTTACCCAAATGATATCTCCCTTCTTAGCTATCTTTGCAATATGATCTGCAAAGAGGCGATTTACTTTTTTATAATCATCAAAGTATTCAGACTGATATTGTATGATTTCTTTTTCATAATGCAGCATTGGCCAAAGCACGTCATTACAGAAATTATTATAATAACTATCATAAAGACTTTCGCTAATTTTAGGATATGAAAAACTATATGGAGAAGATTTTTGGTACTGTTCTATTTGATCTTTCTTAATATTTGCAGCAATTGAACCAACCCAATGAATCGGATTCTTAGTTTTTATACCATTTATTGCAGTGACTAAGCCTCCACTACTTTGTTTAAGCTTATTAGTTCTCGCATCCAAAGAGAAAGGTAATCTATTACTTACAATAATCCAGCGTGCCAAATGATCTTCCTTAATTTAATTGAATATTATTACCACCCATAATACACTTATTCTTATGAAAAAACATAATTACAACTTTGGAATAATTGGAAATTGTTCATACATGAGCTATGTCAATGATAGTGCAAGTATTGTATGGCAATGCTGGCCAAACTTTGACTCTAGCTTCATTTTTGGAAACTTAATTTCTGAGAAAAAAGGTGGTGTATTCTCCATTACACCGGCCAGTGAATACACTAGTAAACAATACTACCTACAAAATACAAATGTTCTTGTGACTGAATTTGATACTAAAGAAGGACGCTTTAGAGTTATTGACTTCGCTCCTCGTTTTGAACTTTATGAAAGATATCATAAGCCAACACAATTATTCAGAAAGATTGAATTAATTGAAGGTAACCCTAGGTTAAAAATTAAATGCCAACCCGTGGCAGATTATGGCGAAGTTAAGGCCAATGCAACTCAAGGTAGTAATTCAATTAATTTTCAAAACCTTGATGCAGATGTTAGGTTAACCACTAATGTGGCCAAAACACATATTTTAAATGAAACTGAGTTTGCTCTAACTGAAGATTATTACCTTGTACTATCTTATAATGCTCCATTAGAAGCTCCTTTAAAAAGAACATTTGAAGAATTTTTAGAAAGAACGATTGACTACTGGAGACGTTGGGTTCGAAGAAGCTCTATTCCGGGAATCTACCAAGAAGAAGTTATTCGTTCTGCTCTTTTATTAAAACTTCATCAATATGAAGATACAGGAGCAATCATTGCTGCCGGTACAACTTCCCTACCAGAGTCTCCTGGAGAAGAGAGAAACTGGGATTATCGTTATTGTTGGATTAGAGATTCATACTTTACATTGAATGCATTAACCAACCTTGGCCACTTCACTGAGGCTGAAAGATACTCACATTGGATCCAAAACATTGTTGAAAATGCCAAAGATAGATTTCAACCTGTTTATCGCATTGATGGACAAGCAAAAATTGAAGAGAAAATTATCCCCTTAGAAGGTTATCAAAATAACTCTCCAGTAAGAATAGGAAATGAAGCTTATTTACAAAGACAAAATGATGTCTATGGACAAATGATCCTCTCACTCCTTCCTCTCTACACTGACTTAAGAACATTTGATAATCATGCAAAACCAAGTGAAAAACTTATTATTAAAATCCTCGATATGATTCTCAAATACATGGATGAACCTGATGCTGGTATCTGGGAATTTAGAGGAAAAATGCAACAACATGCAGAGAGTTTTCTCTTTCATTGGGCGGGTGCTATGGCCGCTAAAAAGATAGGTCATCTTAATAAGAATACTGAGATGATAGAGAAAGCCCAAAAATGTATCCAGCTGGCAAAAGATAATATTGAAAAGTGTTATGATGAAAATATTCAAGCCTATGGTATGAGCCAAGAGAATAAAAAGTTAAACGCTTCTGAATTTCTACTCATTACAATGCACTACCTACACGGTGAAGCTGATCGAGAAAAAGCGAAGAAACATATAGCTGCTCTTGAAAAAGAATTAAAGATTGGTGATGACTTAATTTATCGCTACCGTGATCTTGATGACTTTGGTGAAACAAATTCAACATTTCTAATTTGTGCTTTTTGGTATGCTGAGGCCTTAGTTGATATAGGAGAGACAGAGAAAGCAAAGAAGGTTTTTAACTCTCTTTTAACAAGATCTAATCATTTAGGAATTTTTTCAGAAGATATAGAGCCCAAGACAGGTTCACAGTGGGGAAATATTGCTCAAACCTATAGTCACGTAGGTTTAATTAACACAGCTTTTAAGATTTGGATTAGCGAGCATAAACCTCTCTTCTACTAGGAGAACTTATGCATTTTATTGATGTATCAATCATTCTTGCATTTATTGCAAATGCCATTGCTAGTGGCTTAAAAAACAAAGATGATGCGGGAAAAAACCTTGAAGAGTACTTTCTAGCGGGAAGAAGTTTACCTGGTTGGAAAGCAGGTATAAGTATGGCCGCAACTCAATTCGCAGCTGACACTCCTTTACTGGTAATGGGACTAATAGCAACTAGCGGTATTTTCTCTCTCTGGCGTCTTTGGATATATGCTCTTTCTTTTCTCCTCATGGGTTTTGTTCTTGCAGGCCAATGGCGTAGGGCCAATGTTTTAACAGATGCTGAACTTACAGAAATTCGATATGGAAATAAGGCAGCATTATGGCTTAGAGGCGTAAAAGCAGTTTACTTTGGAACAATCATAAACTGTACCGTTATGGCCATGGTTCTGCTAGCTGCAACAAGAATAGCGGAGCCATTTCTTCTCTGGAACTTATGGTTACCTGAGGGAATATTTAGTTTTTTTCAAACAATAATCACATGGGTCGGTATCCCATTCACAGTTAATGCAACCAGCCCAGAGGTTTGGATTCTATCCACTAATAATATCATTTCAATCATGAGTATTATTTTTGTAACGACACTCTACTCTACAACTGGAGGGCTTCGTTCAGTTGTTGCCACAGACGTTATGCAGTTTTTTATAATGATGATCGCCACAGCTCTTTATGCAGGATATGTCATTTATGAAGCTGGTGGTATGGGTAATATTATCAGTGGAATAGAAAGAATCTATGCAAGTCACCCAAATCTAAGTGCAGATAATATACTCGCCTTTACCCCCTCTCAGGCCTACGATCTAACTCTTCCACTTTTTGCAGTTTTACTTTTTCAGTGGATAATTCAAATGAATAGTGATGGTACTGGTTACTTAGCTCAAAGAAGTATGGCCTGTAAGAATGAAAAAGAAGCAAAGATCGCGGCCATTGTGTTTTCTTTTTGCCAGATTTTACTACGCTCTCTCTTTTGGCTTCCTATTGGTCTTGGTCTGATTGTTCTCTTTCCAATTGATGGCAATCCAGAGAACTTAATAGCATTAAGAGAAGCTACTTTTGTAACTGGCATAAATGAACTTTTGCCAATTGGAATAAAAGGACTACTTTTAACTGGTATGCTCGCAGCACTTGCCTCAACAATCGATACTCATTTAAACTGGGGCTCAAGTTATTGGTCTAATGATATTTATAAGAGAATTTGGTGTGAAGTTTATAAAAAGAAAAAGGCAAATGATAGGACTCTCGTTATGGTTGCTAGGATTTCAAATATAGGAATTCTTTTCATCGCCTTATTTATCATGGCACACCTAAATAGCATTCAAAAAGCATGGCAAGCATCACTTATTCTAGGTGCTAGCATGGGAATCCCACTGCTACTTAGATGGTTTTGGTGGAGAATGAACTCTTGGGGAGAGATTATTGTTATTATAGGTTCTGTTATTATTACACCTTTTCTCATAATCTATTTTCCAGAAATTTCTGAAGCACAAAAGCTCTTACTCATGGCCAGTATTTCAATAGTCCTTTGTCTTTTTGGAATTTTCTTTTTTGGTCCTGAGGATAAAAAAGTACTCGCTATCTTTTACCAAACAGTGAAGCCCATGGGAGTATGGAAAAAAGTATCTGGTAATACTCAAAATGAAGATGTTAAGAGGCTTAAAAAAGCAATTCTCAGTATGCTCTTATGTGCTATCAGTCTATTTAGTTTGCTCATCGGTTTTGGCTCGCTTATTGCTCAGTCACCAGGACCAACATGGTTTCCAAGTACAAGCTTATGGATAATCCTTAATATACTATTAGGACTCGTTTTAATTCCAATATGGTATAAACGCAGCTTTAAATAGCTGAGAAATATCATGTTTTTATAGTATGTATTAAGCTAGAATGGTAAAAAGAGGTTCAATAATGAGATATTACCTATTATTTATTTTACTATTTGGTTGTTCCATTAATCAGAGTTCAAAAGACTTTTATACTTATAAAAAAAATCTAAGACATGGATTAATTCCTATTGCGAGCTCTTCTAAAACTGAAAGAAAATATGAGATTGACCTTTCCCCTAAAAACTTAGAGCTTGGTCGGGCTCTTTATGTAAAAGAGTGTAAAATGTGTCATGGGGAAAATGCTAAAGGTGATGGCCCTAAAGCTGCTAACTTCTATCCGCCACCAAGAGATTTAGTCAAAGTAGTTGAAGAAGTTCCTAACTTTAAGTTCTACCTCTCAGTTTCAAAGTGGCAGAATACAATGCCAGGCTGGATTAACCCATTAACTGAAGATGAGATAAAATATATTGAGGCCTATTTAATAAGCCTTGTTAAAAAGGACAAGAAATGAAAATTTTAGTATGTGTTGATGTTCAAAATATGCACTTAAATGAAATGAAAAATGCAATCAGTGAATTAAAGCTTAGTGCAGATGATGCCATTCACTTAGTTCATATTTTCAGAAGAAATGTATATGCTGATAACTTCTTAGTTGCCACCTACCCTCTTGAAAAAGATGAGCCCGGTATAAAAGAAAGTGTTATTAAATCACTAGAAGACCTTACTTCAAATTTACCACAAGTAAGTGCTAAGTATCAGTGTGAATGTTTATTTTCAATTTCACCAAAAGAATCAATGGTTAAATATATTGAAGATCATCAAATCAACAAAACGATAATTATCACAAGGAAAAAACATAATTTCTTCCAAAGTTCATTTGCTGATTTCTTATTAAATAACTCTCAGTGTGATTTAAATATAGTGAGAGTTAAAGACTAGTAAACAGAACTTGTATTTTGATTAAGTAGAGTTGAGATGGGAGTAGCACTCTCAAAACGGAAGTTATCATTCTCATGCTCAGCTATACTTTTCCAAAACTCTCCATGCCCTTCAATTTTATTACCAAAATACTGGAGATTCTCAGGAGTAAATTCAAATGGAATTGTTTCCATCTTTGGTCTTGCTCCATCACGAGTCAATCCAGTAATGGCCGTTGAGTCTTCAATTGGAAGTTCTAAACAACCAATTGAACCTACATCTGCATGAATCCTAATATCTCCACCTTTACTTCCAGTCATTCCACTAGAGCGTAAAGTTTGTCTTAAACGATTTCTATCACTTTCACTCTCATCACTTCCATAGTTCACATGTGTTCTATAATACATTGCTGCAGAATAATCAGAGCTTGCAACATTATCACTTGCTCCTCCCCAGTATGTATCCATAAAACCTTCTGGCTGCTTAACATCACCTTGGAATAATTTACTACTTATTGCCGATGATAAACTAGGTCCTTCAATGGGACGGGTCTCTTTAAATGGAAGGTATGCTCCTCCATTTTCAGGTTGTACAAAGACAGTTGTTTGTTGCTCAGGAGAGGCCATAAAATAACTATAATAATAAAACTCATCTGCTTTAATGGTTTGATTATCATCTAGTGCTTTATTTGCAATATTTTTTATAGTGCCTAACTTCGCAATCACATTTGAACTCACAGAGGCATCTCCCTGTGGAGCAAGTTTTTCTAAAACTTTCCAATTCTGCCTAAAGCGATAATCCATATTCATAAATATATAAGATATATAACGAGCTTCTCCACTGCGTGGCTCTAAGCCATTTTCACGTAAAAGGCGATTTATAGTTAAAGTTGAAAGAGACATTCTGATATCACCTGTTTCTCGATAATGTCTTTCAATCTCATTGATGGCAATTTTTATAAGGTTTGCTCTACGCTTAAATTCATCTTCATTAAGAGCCGGGTCTTTTACAGTACGAATTAAGAAGTTATCCTCTCTACTGGCCGGTGAATCTAAGTCATTGGCCTCATTAAAAAGCTCTAATTGTCTATTAAAAACACCATCGGCCATTGCAAAAACTGTTTCACGAGTAGCTGCACCATTCTTTTCATCACGATCACGCTCAAGATATGCAACTGTTTCCATTATATCTTGAGTGAGGATTTCAATTTCAGAATTTGATACGGGATCAATCGCATCATCACTTGGGCAGTCAATAATGGCACCACTTGCACGAGAACCAATTGGATCAGTTTGTAAAATAGGATCGGCCACTGCGACATTAACAACTTGAAAGTCTTCGCATAACTTTGCACCAACACTTGCATCAAGCTCAAAATCAACAGTTGAATTATTTCTTAAAGTTACTGTAATTGGTTCAGTGGACTCTGCATTTTCAAAACGAACTCGACAAAAACTAGCAAGAGCATCAGGATCATTTATAAGAGGTGCCACTGAGCTAGATGCTGAAACCATATCTTGATGTAAATCTTTATAAGCTTGAATTTTCTCTAATGTCTTTTCACAATTTAATGTCATTGCTTTGGGATTGGGATTATCTTCAGCACAGATAGCTTGCGCAATTTGAATATATTCAATCATCATTAAATGATCTTTACCTGCAAAGCCATCTTCTAAAAAAGGTTCCTTACCCTTTTCTTCACACTTATTATAACTATTTAAAAAGTCTCTTTTTGCAATACAAACATCTTTACCAAAAAGAGCACTTGGACAAGGATACTGTGAAGCAGAACAATTATTTTGTGCACTTGTATAATATGGAGATTGAATATTACTTGGATGTGTACAATAGGTTTTTCTACCAACTTGATAGCTCTTTGATGGCCAACCACCAAAAATACAATCATAGCTATAAGTACTTGCATATGCAGAATCAATAAATGAAATGTCCTTTAAAAGACTCGAATAGATTAACTTATTTTCATACTCAAAAGCACTTGAATTTGCCTTAAAAAGAATTTTTAACTCTTTAACTAACTCTGCTCTAAGCTCTTTTGCATTATCTGCAAAAGCATTAAAACTATAAGTCAATGAAATTAAGATTAAAATTGCATATCTCATCATGATTCTTATCGGTTTTACTTTTAAATTCTAAATATTTATATGTAAGACTTTAATAACCGAGCATTTCACTTTTAAAATTTTCAACTCACATAATAATCGCAATAATATTGCTATGGAAAAATTTAAATTATTACCACTACTATTTATTTGTATTTACTCAAGCACATTTGCCAATACCAGACTTGATCGTCACCTAAGTGCCACTGAAGCTCTTAAGGATTTAAACTTCATGTACAAAGGTCGAGGAATGGTCATCTCTCCTGATCTTGTAAAGCTTTACGATACGATGAAAAAACTAGGCCTTGGATTAGGTGAAACTGGAATTTTAAATAAGCGCTGGGGTCTAAACTTAAAAGATGGAGAGATTAAAGGCTTTTTCAGTTTGCCATATAAGAATATGCAAATGGGAGTTCTTGGCTGTGTTGCTTGTCACAGTGGTAAAGCTGCAGGCAAATATATTATTGGGCTTGGAAATAAAAATATCGATGTTGGTCAAATTGGTGCCGATGCCTATTTAGCTCAGCTTTTTTGGGGAGCCTTTCCACGTCCTAATAAACCTGAGTTTAAAGAAATTCATCAAAGAGCTATGCAATTTACTGGAGTTCTTAAAAATAAAAATATTAATAATCTCACTCAAGGACTAGTACCAACAAGCCAAGTTAAAACCTGGTTTTATGAAGTCACTAATACACCTATGCCAAAAGATTTTGGTCGAGGCCAAGTTAAAGTTCCACAATTATGGGGTTATGGAGAGAAACGTAAAAGTGGATCCTTCTGGGATGGCTTTGCTGATGGTGTCTTACCAGGCTGGGCCGTAGCTGTAGAATTAAGAGGGGGACAATCAGCACAGAATGTTCGTGAATATGAGAATAAAATTCATCACGCTGAAGATATGCTGGGTGATATACTACCTCCTGACTACCCTTTTGAAATCAACTCTCAAATGGCAAAAAAAGGTAAAGAACTTTTTAACCAAACTTGCTTTAAGTGTCATGGCACCTATGAGCGAGATGAGAATAATCATCCAATTTTCAAATCTCCTAAATTTATTCCTCATCATGTTGTTAAAACTGATCCAGAAAGAATAGACTTTGTTACAGATGATTTTTTAGCTTTAATTGATATTAATCCTTTAAATGACTTAATGAAGTATAAGAAGCGTGAAAATAGACGTGGCTATGTCGCTCCTAGACTATGGGGTATTTGGTCTCGCTTTCCTTATCTGCATAATGCTTCTGTACCAACAATTTATGATTTATTAAGTCCAGCAAGTGAAAGACCTCAGTTTTTTGATCTACGAGAAAGTGGTGAGAAAGAACGTTTTGACTTTGAAAGATTAGGTTTAAAAGTTGCTCGTGATAAGAACTCACGTCAATATAAGTCTAATGCAAGAAATGCACAAAAGGGAAAACGTCACACCTATTATACAGAAAGAGTTGGTCATAAGAATATTGGACATGAGTTTAAATTTTACAAAGATCTAACACATACTGATAAATTAAACTTAATAGAGTACCTAAAAACCCTTTAGTAAAGCTTGATGTATAAAGTATCCAAGACCTAAAAGTAAGATACCTACAATATAACAAGTCCAAAAGCTTAGGTTTAATTTATTGGCCAAAAGAAATGGCAAAAAGAATAATAATGAAACAGGAATTGCTGCAAAGACACTTTTTGCATAGGCCACAGACTGTTCAGGATCCTTAAATTCTAAGTGAGAAAATGCTAAGGCCAATAATGTTGTTAAAGGAAGAGCTGTTAAAAAACCGGCCAATGCTAATTTTCTACCAGATAACCAAGAAACAAAGCTGATTAACACAGCTGCAATAATTGTCTTTCCAATCATTAAATACATACAACTTAAATAACAATATTTTTCAGAATTTAAAAGATTTTAAATTAAGTACTTAACATAATTTTAACTGTTCAACATGCGTTTAATATCCAATAATACTTTGATGTCTAAAGAAATAAGTACCAAGGAATTACTAAGAATATGGTCAAAAGTAGCTGCTCATAGTTTTGGTGGGCCTGCAGGACAAATTGCGGTTATTCATCAATTAGTAGTAGAAGAGAAAAAGATTATCTCTGAAGAGCGTTTTCTCCATGCATTAAACTTTTGCATGCTACTTCCAGGACCTGAAGCCCAGCAATTGGCCACATATATGGGTTGGCTTATGTCAAAGTGGAAAGGTGGCTTAATCGCTGGTGGCCTCTTTGTCCTTCCTGGTTTTCTTTCCATCTTGGCCCTTTCTTATCTCTATGTACTTTTTAATGATGTCAGTCTTGTACAAGGTTTATTTTATGGAATCAAACCTGCGATTATTGCTATCGTTTTAAGTGCTCTTTATCGTATTTCAAAAAAATCATTAAAAGCATTCTTTTATTGGTTCATTGCTTCGCTAGCTTTTATAGCACTTTTCTTTTTTAATATATCTTTTCCTCTCGTTATTTCTTGTGCAGCAGTACTTGGTATTATCTATGGTAAAATCTATTTAAATGATCAAGTTCAATCTCAAGAGAAGATAGAACTTCCCAATTCCTTTCAAACAATAAAGACCTTAATAACATGGCTCTTTATCTGGTCTATTCCAATTTTTATAGTAATGTTCACACTTGGGACTCACTCAAATCTTTACACATTAAATTTATTTTTTAGCAAAATGTCTTTAGTTACTTTTGGTGGTGCTTATGCAGCGTTAAGTTATGTTGCACAAGAAGCAGTTAATGTTTATGGATGGTTATTAAGTGGTGAAATGCTGGATGGACTTGCCCTTGCGGAAACGACGCCAGGACCCTTAATACAAGTGGTACAGTATGTTGGCTTTATGGGGGCATATCGCTTCCCTGATATATTTCATCCTTTAGTGGCGGCTTTTATTGGATCAGTCTTAACTACCTGGATGACCTTTGCACCATGCTTTCTTTTTATTTTTACCTTCGCTCCCTATGTTGAGTATATTCGAAATAACAAAACCTTTACCTATGCATTGAGTGCGATTACTGCTGCGGTTGTTGGGGTGATCTTTAATTTATCATTATGGTTTGTTCTTAATGCCTTATTTTTAAAAAATATAAAAGTATCTTCTTATGGATTTAATTTTAGCCTACCCATTTTAAGCTCTATTGATATCTATGCGAGCCTAATTTGTTTTATTGCACTTATTATGCAATTTAAATTCAAAGCATCCTTATTTAAAATATTAGGCGTTAGTACTGCACTTGGAATTTTTGTTAAAATACTCTTATAAAAACGAGAGAATACATTGACATAAATCATCTGTTTTTTATTAGTCATACTTATGAATTAAAGTCATAATAAAACTATGTCAGAAGAAAATCCTTGTCCAAAATGTAATTCACCCTACCCTTATCCAGACGGTTCATTATGGATCTGTCCTGAGTGCAGCTTTGAATTCAACCCAGAGCACAATGCAAGTTCAAATAATGCGATACTTGATGCAAATGGAAATGAATTAAATGATGGAGATACAGTCACAGTAATTAAAGACCTTAAAGTTAAAGGTGCTTCTAATCCTATAAAAGTAGGAACTAAAGTAAAAAATATTAAACTAAATCCAGACTCAGGTGACGGCCACAATATTAATTGTAAGATCGATGGCTTTGGTCAAATGGGACTAAAATCTGAATTTGTTAAAAAAGTATAGGGACGATTTTAATCATCCCTCCTATTACTTATAAACAAACCTTTCTGATTTTCTCTTCGTTCTTTCGTAGTCTAGATATTTATCATTATGTTTCTTTAATAGAGATCTAAATTCTGCTTTTAATAAACTTTGCTTATATAAGAAATCATTATATTGAGCTTTCTCCGTTCGTGTAAAATCATGAGTCGCAGTAAAGACTTCTGTATTATGGCGAATATCATCACTAAATTGTCTATAGACACGAGACTTTTCTGCTAAGTAATGGGAGTAACTCTTATAAACCCCATTTAGCTCAGCGATATACTTCTCAAAATCAATGGTTCGATAATTGGAAGCTGCTGCCTCTTTCTTTCTTCTTTTTAATTCATCAAAGTAAGATAAGTGCTCTTTTAAATTCTTTCTTTCTACTCGAGGTTGGACCTCTTTATAAATCACTTTTGTTTCCGGCTCGAGGCTAGCAATTTTTCTATCAATATTACTTAAGGTCTTATCTAGTTTTTGCTCGAGCCTCTTTTCAAGATTATTATTTATCTTTTCTTCAAGATCGTAATAAAGCTCTTTTGGCATCTCCATTTTTACAACCTGATTTGTTTGGTTTTGATGGCCGTAAAAGCGTCCGAGAAAGAATGCGAAGGCAATCATACCTAAAAAGAGGAATATATTCTTATTAAGACTTCTACGATACTCGTGCCTTACGGGTATATTTGCTCTAGTGTCTTTTACTGGTTGTTTACCTTTTTGAGTCACTTGATATCCAAGACCATGCTTAGTCTTTGTCACAGCTTTTTTAGTCATATCTGCTCCTTAGGCTAAGTTATAATTATAAAGGATGATTAGGCTTAGAAGCTTAATTTATTTATATTCATTAGTGATTTTAACTAGATATAAAAGTGAATAATTTTTATGAAGTGCCAAAATTTTAGTTAAATACCGGCCAAATCCTCAATAATCTGTCACTTAATAGTTTTGCTTAATTATTGTTTACAGAACAATCAATACAGACATTTGTAGCACAAGGTGCTTTTAAGTTTTGATTTAATTCATCATGAATTTGTAATGCAGTTACAAGAGCTATTCCATGGGCAATTAAGTGACTTGCATTAACGGCCATATTAGTTGCGTATTGTTGAACAAGACCTTCAACATCAGCGGAAATATTTTTAGGATTATTAATTAATTGATCGGCAATATCCTCTGCAGTTGCTCTTACCTGGGTATTAAAGCGAGATCTTAGTTCTTTCTTTGTATTGCCACACACTGTTCCTTCTAATGAAGGATCATACACTGTTATCTGCTCACGCTTACAAACTGATGATCTCTCTACAAAGACATTATTCACAACAAAACCAGATGGTGTTCCATCTTTATTATATCCATTTAAACAATGTTCTGGTCTTTGATCATATGAAACTTTAACTTTTTTAAAGTCGTCCTCTTCTATTGGAACACAAATATGCACATCATCTACAAGTGCTTGTCTTCTAATTGTGTACACACCCGTTGAAAGGTCATCATAAACATTTACCCAATTCTTTGCTTGAAACCTTTGGGTAATATACTCATGCATTTCTTCTGAACGAGCATAGACAGGAGTAATTTCTCCTGCACTATTTTCAAATTCAAATCGAACAGAGCAATTATTTTCTGTATCTGAACTCACAAACTCTTCCGTGCGTTCACAGTTTTGACTTTGTTGGCATAGTTCAATAGGAACAACTTCTCCAACTTCAAGATGACTGCTTAAATCAATATTAATTAGCATTTTGCGACAAGCATGGTTACTTGGACAAGCAAGTGCAGAACTAATTGTAATAAGGCTTAGTATAAATATTTTCACATTAGTCTTTTCGGCAGATTTGAGTTATTTTTAACTCATATCCTTTAAATAAAGTTTAGCTAAATGATTGAAAAAGCATTAAATTTATCTATTATTGAAGTCTTTCTTGGATCTATCCTGCATGGTTTGCAAATTCCCTTTGCTGGACATTTTTTATCAGTTAACCAAGGACTCTTTCTCTATATAAATAATGACGAGGCAAATTCTAAGTTTCAAAGTGCTAAAATGAGCTTTGAGATTTCAATGATTGTGGCAATTATGAAAAGTTTCTCTCCAGCAGGAAGAAGGTTAGGCCCAATGATTTCTATTTCTGCCCAAGGTTTTCTTTACGCAATTGGAACTTTAATACTTGGTCGCAATTTTATAGGACAAGTCCTTTCCATAGCATTACTTTCGATTTGGTCTTTTATTCAACCTCTCGTAACTTTTTTCTTAATCTATGGCAGTGATTTAATTAAAGCACTTAGCTATTACCAAGAAAAGTTAAACCTACCTAAAACAGGCTTTCTCTATATTGTTCTCTGGGCATATCTTTTAAAAGTTATTTTGGCCACTTTATGTTTATTTTTATTAAAAATAAAAGGTACTGAACTCTTTTTTCGCTATGAAAAGTTTCTAACTTCAATAAAGCTTATACCTAAAAAAGATAGTCAAAAATTACATCCACTTAAGGGTGCTTTAAAGGACACCTTAAGACCTAGCCTATTATTATCTTATTTTTTAATGGGTACATTTTTTTATTTTCATCAAAAAGATTTTGCGATTACACTTTGGCTTATTCTAAGATCTCTTAGTATCGCATTTGTTTTATTCTTTTGTTTGAGAAGTCCATTGATCTCAGAGAAAATAGAAATGTTAGCAAAGAAGAATCAATACCTATATAGTCTTTATCAAAAAGCTAATACCGTTAGTCGCCGACTAAAAGAAGAGTTAGGCTAAGGTATCCCTAATTTGTATGAGCTCTGCTGCAATTGAAATTGCTATTTCATTGGGCTCATTATTACCAATAGGTAGTCCTAGTGGAATGTGTAGATTTTGAATAAATTCGTCACTTACACTTTGTTCTTTTAAATCTTTAATAATCGCGTTGCGTTTTGCCTTTGAGCCAATGGCACCAATATAAGGAGCATTGGGGAATTGCTTGAAGATTTCAACTAAGAAAGGCACATCAAAGGCATGTCCTTTTGTCATTGAAATAAAAAAAGTGTCCTTATCAAATTTAGAAATTATCTCTTGATGATTGTCTGAACAAATAGTCTTCACTTTTGGTAATTTATCAAGCCATTCTTTACGATCATCAATAATAGTAAGATCACATTTTAAAGTTAATAAGATTCGACTTAGTGCTTGAGAAACATGACCAGCACCAAAGATAGCGATTTTCCATTTTTGTGGGATTATTTTCTCAAATAAGAAGTGGCAAACTCCTCCACAAGTCATTCCAATATCTTTTTGTAAATTCCATTCTTTAATCTCAGGAGTGAGTTGCCCTTTAGTCTCTAAAAGCTCTTGTGCATATTGGATTGCTCTTGCCTCAACTTTTCCTCCCCCAACAGTACCAGCATAAAGACCATCTTTAGTGACAAGGCATTTTGCACCTTCGACTTGGGGAGCTGAGGCTATAACTTTTATTAAGGTGATCATTACAAACTCATCACCTTTACGTTCTAATTCATTCGCACTTTCAAAAATCAAGCTTGGTCCCATTGTTGAAATTTTTCTAAATTTAGTGCTCGTAAGATCTCTTCATTTGTGGCAGGAATTTTAATTTGTGGATACTTATTCTTATAAGAATTGGTATATGTCATTGCATTTTGAACTGCACACCATACACTAAGAGCTAATAATAAAGGAGGTTCTCCAACTGCCTTTGTCCCTCGAACATTCATATAGTTTTCATCATTTTCTAATAACTCAATATTATATTCTCTTGGGATATCTTGGATATTTGGAATCTTATAAGTACTAGGTGCATGAGATAATAAAAGACCTTCCTTATTATAGAATAGGTTTTCACTGGTAACCCATCCCATCCCCTGAATAAATGCACCTGAAACTTGACCAAGATCTAGGTCTCTATTAACTGTGCGTCCTAGATCCATTAAAATATCAGTTGAATCAACTTTCAACTCTCCTGTATCTCTATTAATAGTCACAGCACTTAATGCACACCCTTGAGTAAAGTATAAGAAAGCATCACCTTTACCTGTTAGTTTATTAAACTCTATGCCCGGAATCTTATAATAGGCATAGTCACTAAGGCTGATACGATTTAAGTAGGCCTCAATAACCAAGTCTTTAAAAGCAATTTTCTTTTTAGTTTTTATATTTATTACAAAGCCATCTTCAAATTCAATATCAAAATAATTAGCTTTACCTGTTGGCCACTCAGTACCTGCATTTGGATCATTCTCATGAGGCATATACTCCACATTTAATTCAGGAGCACTGCCAAGGCCTGCAGTATTCTTGGCCCACTTTTCCTCTGGGATTTCAAAAAGTAAATTTGCCAATTGAGATAAACGATATTTAATTTTACGAATCGCAAGTAATGCCGCCGCTCCATTTAAATCAGTACCAGAGCTAGCTGCAGTTGGAGATGTATTAGCATTCTTATCTGTTCTTGTAGGCATCATTCTAATTAGATCACGATCAAGTCCCATTTCACTGGCAACCATTTCCGCTATTCTAGAGTTTACTCCTTGTCCCATCTCTGTAGCACCTGTTGCCACTTGTAATGTTCCATCTTGATGAATGATAGCAAGAGCATTGGCCTGATTTAAAAAACGAGTTGTAAAAGAAATTCCAAATTTTACAGCTGTTAATGACATACCTTTAATATATTGATCATTATTCTTATTAAACTCTGCGATTTCCTTTCTTTTTTTATCATAAAGAGAGCTTTGACGAAGTTTTGTAAAAAGAGCTGGAAGGCAATTATTTTTAAAGACTTGTCCATAATGAGTAGTATCTCTACCTTTTTCATCAAGGTAGAGGTTTTTCATTCTAATATCTAATGGATCAACACCTAATGAGTGTGCAACTTCTTCCATTATTTTTTCAATTGTCGCTACACCTTTAGGCCCACCAAAGCCTCTAAAAGCTGTATGTGAATGATGATTAGTTTTACAGACCTGTCCTTCAATGAGCATATTATCTATACAATAGGCATTATCACAGTGAAGCATGGCCCTTTCCATAATTGCAGTTGATAGGTCTGCATAGGCTCCAGCATCAGAGTATAACTCTACTCTTAAGGCCTTGATACGACCGTCTTTATCAAAACCTACTTGATATTTATTTTGAAATGGGTTTCTCTTACCTGTGGCCATCATATCATCGTCTTTAGTTAAAGCGATACGAACAGGTTGGTTTAATTTCTGTGCACAAAGTGCAGCGATTGCTGCAAATGGAGCAGCTTGTGATTCTTTACCACCAAAGCCTCCTCCCATTCTTTTAACAATACAAACAACATCCTTGTCGGGAACACCTAGTGCATGTGCAACTACGTGTTGTGTTTCTGTAGGATGCTGAGAGGAACTATGAACTTCAAATTGCCCATCTTCTAAGGGATAAACAATGGTGGCTTGGCTTTCTAAATAAAAGTGATCTGCCCCTTGTATACGAACTTCACCACTTAAAGTGTGTTCACAGTTTTTTATTTCTTTATCAAAGTCACCTTTTTTAATAAAGCGACGATCGCCAATAAAAGACTTTTTCTTAATTGCTTCATCTATACTTAATATAGGTTCTAATCTTTCATATTCAACTTCAACTAAGCTTTTTGCATATTGTACATCCACAAGATTTGTTCCTACAAGGACTGCAACTGGCTCACCTGCATATTGTGTTAATTCACTAGCAAGCACTGGTTGATCTTGGAAAATGGTCCCCCAATAATTATGGTGAAAATCATCTCCAGTAAAACCCGCAATAATATTCTTTTCTTTTAAGGCCTTTGAGAAATCAATTTTCTTTATTTTAGCATGACCATATGGTGATAAAATGACATCACAAAAGAGTTCATTTTTCATGATAATACGATCATCAACATATTCACTTTTACCAGTCACATGGTTATGGGCACTATCATGTGCTTTAGCAGTAGTATTAGGCCACTTACTCATGACATTGCTCCTAATGCTCTAGTAAAAACATTTTCAAAGACAACACGACGATATGAGCTAGTTGAGCGAACATCACTTATAGGAGTGTATTCTGTTTGGGCCAAATCACAGGCTTGTTTGATCACTGAAGGTTCAAGTTTCTTTCCACGTAAAAAGTCTTCAGTCTTACGCAGTTTTAAAGGAATCGCTGCAATCCCGCCAGCTCCAATGAGAATATCTTCTATTTTATCATTAGATATTTTAACATTGAGGCCAAGATTTATGGTTGAAATATCAAGGTCTTTACGAATGCTATTTTTAAAGAATTTAAGTGTTCTCTCTTTTGGAATTTCAAAACTTATAGCGCTAATAAGCTCGTCGTTTTTTAATGTAGTTTTACGATAGTCTAAGAAAAAATCTGATAACTTCTCAACTCTCTCACCTTTAGGCCCTTGAATTATCACACTTGCATCTAAAGCCAGAAGAATTGGTGCATTATCACCAATGGGACTTGCAGTTGCGACATTTCCAATTAAGGTTGCATTATTTTTAATCTGAGGTGCTGCAAAGATATCAAGGTAATGAACATACTCAACACATTTATCTTTTAAAAAGTGTCTAAATTCACTTAGGGTTACTCTTGCTCCAACATTAACTATGCCCTCTTTATAAGTTATCTCATAGGCCTCTTTAATAAGATGAAGACTTAAGAGATTATTTAATTTAATTCGACGTTTATTATGTACCACCCCTAAGTCTGTTGCATTAGCGATAATTTTGGCATCAAGATTATTTTGTAGATACTCTATTGCACTCTTATATGATGTCGGAGCAAAAAGTTGATAATCACTTTCCTCTATTTTTAGATCTTTTGATAAAATTTCACTTAAATGTTTTTCAATTTCTTCATTATGATAACGGGCCTTAAGAGACTCTTCTCTACTTAAATCCATAGTGCACGCAGCTTTAACAATAGTATCATAACCAGTACAACGACAAAGATTACCAGTCAGAGCATTCTTCGCTTCTTTGGGATCAATCGCTTTTTCATTACGATTAATTTTTTCTTCACTTAAGCCCGCAAGTGCCATAACAAAACCTGGTGTACAAAAGCCACACTGAGACCCATGACAACTCATCATTTTCTCTTGAGCTTGATGCATTTTTTGATCTTTCTCAAGTCCTTCAATAGTTATAAGGTGCATACCATGCATGGCCGCCATGGGCATAATACAAGAGTTTACAGCTTGAAAATTCTCACTCTCCAATCCCTGTAACATAGGAGAATAACGAAGAACGGTACAAGCACCACAGTCACCTTCAGCACACACAACTTTTGTACCAGTTAAACATTTTTCGTAACGTAAATAATCGGAAAGCATTAACGTCGAATGACGAGCATCCACTTCACAGAATTTGCCATTTAAATAGAATTTAATCATAGCTTATAGTATGATCACTAGTTTTCTGAGTCAATAATAACGCTACTCATTATATCTTATTTGCTCAACTACATTTCTAAATCAAAGTAATCCAGCATTTCATCTTCTTCTTCAGGGAAGTCGTCATCAATATAGCCAACATTATACAGGGCATCTCCCGCCATAATCATAGATGTTTTCGCCATGCCTAAGAGCACACCATCATTTTCCATATTTATTTTAGTGATAAGATCCCCTGAAATACTTTTTATTTCTCCGATCTCCTCACCCTTTTTAACCACTTCGCCTCTTTGAGCTGAGTTGTATAAAAGTCCACCTTCTTTGGCCCTTAACCATTTTGTTTTCTTGATTATGATTTTATCCAAATTATACTCAAAATCAGACTCGATCATTCCAAGGTACTTCATGGTACTTTCAATAAGATTTACAATGTACTTATTTATAGTGGTATCAATACGTAAGCCTTCTCCACCTTCAAAAACAATACATGGCTTATTAATATCATTAATAGCTTCTCTTAATGAACCATCTCTTAATGAGCTATTAACAACTAATGGAATACTGATATTTTTAATCATTTCTAATATATTTTGATTATGCAGGTCACAACGTATTTGTGGAATATTAAAACGTCCTGGACCACCAGAATGAAGATCAATAAAGACATCACCGTACTTAGTAATTGTTTTAAAGATAAATTGAGCAAAGCGAGAACCAAAGCTCCCCTTACTGCTACCAGGAAAACAACGGTTCAGATCTTTTCTATCTGGAAGATAACGAAGCTTATTTAAAAAGCCATAAATATTAACCACAGGTAAAATGATTAAAGTTCCTTTGGTAATTTTTAGCTCAGAATGTAAAAGATCTTGAATGCCTGAGAGACCATTAATTTCATCCCCATGTAAACAAGCTGTAATGACTAAACAAGGTGAAACCTCTTCACTTGCTCTATAGACAAAGATGGGGGCCTTAACTTTTTGTAGGCCATAAAATGAAGGAAAATCGATATCCTTCTTAGTAAGTTTGCCAATTTTAAACTCTTCTATATCAAATTTAAAAACAGAGTCTTTCAACTAGTTATCCCTCTTTACTTTCTTATAGTTCTGCTCAACATAGCGGATAATTGCTCCTGCAATATTTTTTTCGGTACATCCTTCAATTCCCTCAAGTCCAGGAGAAGAGTTTACCTCTAAAATCTTAGGACCACTTCCTGAGCGAATAATATCAACACCTGCAATATTGAGTCGCATAGCTTTTGCAGCTGCAATAGCCACCTTTCTTTCCTCAGGAGTAACTTTTATATTTATTCCAACTCCACCTCGGTGAATATTAGATCTAAACTCTCCCTCTTTTGCTTGTCTCATCATCGTCCCTACCACTCGCTCTCCGACAACAAAGAGTCTTATATCAGAACCATTAGCATCTTTTATAAATTCTTGAACAAGGAAGTGAGCATTTAACTCTCTAAACGCATCAATTAAACTTTCCGCTGCTTTTTGAGTTTCTGCTAAAACAACTCCTCGCCCTTGTGAGCCCTCTAGGAGTTTTACGACATTAGGAGCTCCCCCAACTAGTTCAATAAGCTTTTCTGTTTGCTCAGTGCTATTGGCAAAACTTGTTTTTGGAAGAGGCAATCCTTTTTGGGAAAGTATTTGTAGAGATCGCAGTTTATCTCTTGAGCGCCCAATGGCATTTGAAGAGTTTAAACAATAAATACCCATCATTTCAAATTGACGAACAATGGCCATACCATAACTACTAATACTGGCACCAATTCTTGGAATAACAGCATCTACTTTATTAAGCTTGCGCTTTTTATAATAAACCATAGGTGCACCCTGAGCCACATCCATATAACACTGAGTAGGTCTAATAACTTCGATCTTATGTCCACGGGCCTTTCCCTCTTCAATAAGTCTTTTTGTAGAATAAATATTCTTATTTGCTGATAAGACGACAATATGCATGAATAACCTCTAAATTAAATGAAATACATCTTGAACAAAGAATATAACAATCTCGATAAGAATTAAAATAATAATAATCCATTCTAGCGTACTTGAGTGACGATGGTTGAGTTCATCAGTCAAGAGCGAGAGGATTTCATTGATAGTTTCAATTTTCTTTTGCAAGATATCAAGTCTTTGTGCCAACTCTAAATAATCTGCCATCCTTCTATATAACTCATCATACTCAGGATACTCCCAAAAGAATTCAGGCTTATCTAAGACTGAATACTCAAAGCTCATCTTACTTTTTAGTACATAAATAGTTCCTAAGAGTTTTGATATTTCTTTCTTAGAATAGGCAATTTTCCCTTTCTCAGCTAAATCTGTAGGAATATGTTTAATGGCCTTAATGCGCTCTAATGTCATCATTTCAATTTGTGATAAACGTAAATTCTGAGCAATTGCATGGGAAAGTGTCAGTTTAATCAAAGGGTCTGTATTATCTAGGTGAATAGTATCTTCAAAGACATAAACCTTTTCACTTCCAAGCTTTACTTCAAATTCATCCTTATCTACTTGCTCAAGTGGAACACGATGCTTTAGGTAATCCTGAATCACATGATAAACTGTTGAAAGTTCCCCATCCCCCCAGCAAATAACCACACCATAAGGAAAAATAAAATACTCATTACTATCAATAACAATATAGGCAACTTCTCTGAGCTTTTTTAAACTAACAATACGACTTAGATCAATCGTATTACTAATCAAGTAACCATTACATTTCATATTTACTCACCAAGTATATAAGCAAAGATCAAAGGGGCAACAATACTTGCATCTGATTCAATAATAAATTTAGGTGTATTCTCATGAAGCTTACCCCAAGTTATTTTTTCATTAGGAACTGCACCAGAGTAAGAACCATAACTGGTAGTCGAATCTGAAATCTGACAAAAATATGACCAAAAAGGAACATCCTCTTCGAGATCTTGAGAAAGCATTGGAACCACACAAATAGGAAAATCCCCAGCAATTCCTCCACCAATTTGAAAGAAGCCTACCCCCTCTGAACCAGCATTCCCCTGGTACCATTTGGCGAGCCAAACCATATACTCGATTCCACTTTTCATAAGGCCTGGATTTAACTCTTCTCTAAGACAGTAACTTGCAAATATATTTCCTATGGTGGAATCCTCCCAACCAGGAACAACTATTGGTATATTTTTTTCTGCAGCAGCAAGCATCCAAGAGTTTTTAGGATCAATTTCATAATATTGCTCCAATTCACCACTAAGCAATATTCGGTACATAAATTCATGAGGAAAAAGTCTCTCCCCTGCTTTTGTGGCATCCATCCAATGCTGGTGTAAATGTCTTTGTAATTTTCTGAAAGCTTCTTCTTCAGGAATACATGTATCTGTAACCCTATTAAAGCCTTCTTCTAATAATTGCATCTCATCACTTGGAGATAGATCTCTATAGTTTGGAATTCTCTTATATGATTTATGAGCAACAAGATTCATAATATCTTCTTCTAGGTTTGCGCCAGTACAAGATATGATTGAAACCTTATCTTCACGAATCATTTTTGCCAATGAGATCCCCAGCTCCGCTGTACTCATGGCCCCAGCTAGAGTGACCATCATCTTTTTACCCGAATTAATATGCTCTTTATAGCCACGAGCAGCGTCTAAGAGGCTAGCAGCATTGAAGTGTTTAAAGTTAGTTTCCATGAATTTAGAAATAGTTGTCATATAGTCCTCACTTATCTGATTTATACTCCGCTTTTAAAAAAAAAGCTCTATAAAAATGATGTCCTACTCAGAGATTTTACATTTTTTTTAGGATAAGTTAGCTTAAGATGCGCTAAAAGATAGTCCAAAAAAGGAAAGCAAAATGACTCAAGAGCTCCCAAAAGAACTGATGCTAACTGGAGAATTAATTAATAAATATTGTACTGACCATAGTGATTCTGTAAGTGGGATTAATGATGAGCTGGAAGCCTACACTAAGGCCAATATCTACTCTCCACAAATGTTAATTGGTAAACTGGAAGCAAGCTTACTTGGCTTTCTTATAAAGAGCATAAATGCAAAACGTGTTTTAGAAATAGGAACTTATACTGGCTATAGTGCTCTTGCCATGGCGAGCTTTCTGCCTAGTGACGGTGAAGTGATAACTCTTGATATTAATAAGGAAACTAATGAGGTGGCAAAGAGTTATTGGGATAAGTCTGAGCATGGTAAGAAAATTACTGCTCACCTTGCACCAGCAATTGATACAATCCCAAGCCTTACTGGTGAATTTGATCTAGTATTTATAGATGCCGACAAGAACAATTATTTGAACTACCTAAAGCTAACTCGTGACAAATTAAGCGAGAATGGAATTATCATTATTGATAATTGCTTATGGAGTGGAAAAGTTGCGATGGAAGAAAATGAAATTCCTGATAAAGCTAGAAAAACAACTAACTCGATAAAAGAAGTAAATGCATTTGTTAAAAATGACCCCGAACTTTTTGGAACGATGTTACCTGTTCGAGATGGAATGTTCTTAATTAGAAAAAACTAGCGTGACTTAAAGAGATCCTGCCAAAAAAGTACTTCTTTATTGTCAAATTCATTATTAGCAACACTCCCCCAAATAGGTCCAGGCCATGCCCTATCATCTTTATAGCGAGCTATAACATGAATATGTAATTGGGGTACCATATTGCCAAGACTGGCAACATTAAGTTTATCTGGATCTTTGTGTTTTTGGATTTCTTTACAAACAAGGTCAATTTCGTCTGTTAATTGATGCTGTTCATCTTGAGAGAGATCAGACCAGTCCTTTTTACCTTCTCGCATTGGGATTAGTAAGAACCATGTATTATCCCCATCTGGAATAAGTCGTAATTGAGATAAGGGGAAGTCGTAGATAAAATGAGAGTCGTTTAAAAGCTTACTGTGTATTTCCATATACACAGTATGCTTAGGTTTTTTATTTTAGGCAATAATTATTTGTGATCGTTCTTCTTTAAAGATAATGTTGGAGAGATTTAAATCTTAGAACTTGTATTAAATTCAAAGGGTGTAAAAGATTTAGACACCAAATTTAGAAATCTTAATAAACCCTAATCCTATTAACCCCACCATCTGGGTGAAAGTTAAATTTAAGCTGTTCTGTGCTGATTTGCTTATCAATTGGGTATACCAATACATTACCAGCATAGGCCTTACAAGGGTAATCCTCTACAATAGGAGTCCAACTCCCCCCTTGTTGATAATAAATTGATATTGAACGAGGGTTATTATTTACAAAGTATGTAAAATCAAACTCGATTCTATTTAATAGAGCTTTTTTAGCTAGCTTAATAATAAGTTCTTCTTTATGTCCTTTAGTTCGTGAACGTTTAGACTCAAGTCCATCAAACATATTCAACGGCCTATAAGGTGAAAGTACATTTAAAGCAGGAGCATAATGCTCATCACTAGCACTTACAACCTTTGCCCCAAGTGCAAGTGAAGCTAAGTTATCACCCTCTTTAATTTGTTCTCGTTTATAATTATTAGGCTCAATTCCAAGTGGTTTTTGAGGGAGCGGTATTGCTTCTTGGTAGATGATATTCTCAGCATTGTTTAGACTTTTAAATTGATCTTGAAAATTTTCAGGAATATCCGAATATAATGCCAGACGACTAAGACCTCCATCTGGATAGACTCTCACTTCAATACTTTTTTTGTTCTTAAAAGACTTATCAAGCTTTAGGTATGTATAGGCATGTCCAGCTAATTGGTATTTATCTAAAATGACTTCATTATCCGCCAGAACTTCTATGTATTCCACCTGATTTCCAAGATGGTACTTTGTACTAATATACAAATACTGAATATCTGAAGCTTTTGTTAAAGCTAATTTTAAAAAGTCATACTCTTCTTCATTATGACGAGCACTTTCCCAACTATCCATTATCTTTCCCTGAGTTCCAAATTCCTTGGGATCAAAAACAGGCTCTTCATTAGAAAGTAAATTCTCTGCTCTTGCAAAACGTTGGTTACTAACACTAATAATTCTTGCACCATTTAATAAATTATACTCAGCAAGAGGGTGAGTTGGAGTTTGACGAGATATCTTTTCTGGTAAGGTTGGTTCAAAGGCATCTAAAAGAAGTTCTTTATAGCCAATATTAACTATTTCTTCTGGTGATAGTTTTTGGATATCAAAATCTGATTTAAAGTGATTGAAATTAATTCCCTTTATATCAAGTTCTTTAAGAATAGTTTGTGCAAGCTTTGCATTTAAAACCACACCATTTAACTCTCCATTACAAAGAATACTTAATCCTTTAAAACGATCGGGACCTTTATAGCAGTATAAGAAAATCCCACGATAACCATCATTTGCCCCTTGATGTAATAAGAATTCATTTTCCCCTGCTTCGACAGTGAATACTCCTCGCCCCATTTTTGCGTGCATAAAATCCATGCATCCAAGATCACGAGACTTTGTCATATTCACAGCTGTATCATGGGAAATATAGCCCTTTGAATTATAATTATGATAAGCACTGGTAAATTCTTCTAAGAACTCATTTAGTTCACGAGCACTCCTCCACATTCCCGCTGCAAAAAGAGGGAATTCAAGATAATCTAAAGATTCACCATTATCACGATGGCCCTTTGCATACTCAGCACTTGGCTTAGTACTAAATTCATAAGGTGAGGTATTTTCATTATTGGTAATGAGCTGACATAAATACTCTAAGAGAATAAAACCTGCCCCTGAATATTTAAACTTAGTCCCAGGAGGATTAATAACTTTGATCTCTTCATAATTAAATGATTTAGGATCTCTTAGAATATCTTCAACCTTAGGAGTTTGCTTTAATCCATTTACATAGTGCATATTAAGAGCACTATGACTCATTAAGTGATGAACTCTTACTTCATCTGCCCACTTACCACTTAATCTAATAGAACTATTAAATCTTGCCAGTAAATCATTTACACCTAAATCTATTGAAAGATTATACTTTTTAAAAACCTCATGCGCATAAACACTTCCATATGTTTTAGATAAAGAAGCTATTTGAAATTGTGTTTGATTATTTAGTGCTCTTCCCTCTTCACACTCACCAAAAAATAAGCTCTGAATCAAACCTTTGCCACTTGAGATAGCAATTTGCACCCCTTTTACCTTAGAGCTTGCGAAAATTTCATTTAACTTTTTTTTTAAATTACTCAGAGGATGGGAACTAATTCTCTTTAAAGTGATTTCTAAAAGAGCACGTTTTGCATTCTCATACTCATTATTAGAGTCGTTACTTAATCTCTCATTTAGGTTTTTAAGCATTTCACCCGCAGATTTACCTTTAGCACTTATTAGAAACTTTACATTAAATTTCTTTTTATAAGTCTCTGTGAGTTGAATAAGTTCATTAACTTCATCTTCGCTAGCATTATTCATTCCAGCCTGTTCAAGCTTGGCCATAGTATCAAGAGTTTTTAGATTCTGTCCGATATCTCCATGAAAACTTGCAGCACTTTGAATCTCTCCTAAATCAAAGCTCATAATCGCTTTTTCAATACTTTCTTTATCAGGTGCAATTTCTGAGACCATAGCTTTTGCAAAACTATGAGCTCCACACATTTCAAAATAATAATTATATCTTTCAAGATAACTATCAAGCTTAAATTTTTCTGCATCAATACTGGTGATTTCCTTCCAAGGGTCATCGGCCTTTTGTACGCGATCAATTGTAAATGGTAATAATAGCTCTGTGGCAAATTCCACTGGTTCTTTATCAGTCATAAGTTTTAGCATTAATTTTAATGCGACATCATACCACTTAGCATTTTCAGGTGTGTATTTAATTTGCACAATTTTCTTATCATTAGAAAGGTCTCTGCGTATAAAGTTCATTTCTTCATGAGCAATCTGAATAAAGTCTTCAATACTAAATCTGCCATGGTAAATTTCATGCCAAACTTCCCAGCGACTCCTCTCTGCTGTTGCAAGATCATCCATTACACGAGCAGCTATACCATTAATTTGTGTCGGCAGGGCCACACAACCATTTCCACTAAGCCAGTCAGTAAGATATTGAAGCATTTGAAAAACATTATAACGTACTTCATCTGGATGATTATTAGGGATAAAATCAGATTCTTTGATGTCTGCGACAATAAGAGAGCGTGGATAGAAACTATCATCCATATCTAGACTCTCAATATCTTTTGCACTCACAAAGTCCCAAATTTCTTTAGCATATTTTTCATTTAAGAGAGCTTGAATAATTCCTTTTAATTTTGAATCATCTCCAGCTTTAAATATATTCCACGCTTCAACGATTGCCATTCCGATTCTAATAAAATCTGGGTGGGCAACCCAAAAGCCTGAGAGATCCCGTTTTAATTGTGTAATTACATCTCTAAAAAAACCACGAATGGTAATTTGGAATGAGTCAGAATTTAAATCATTAGTAAGAGGTAGAATTCCATACATTCCACCGATCTTAATACCACCACGTTCACCAACTACATTTGCAAGTAATTCATGAGAGGCCTTAATATACTTTATAACGATATCAGGATCTGCCTTAACTGGTATACGATAATTACCATCTTCTTTAAATAACCGAGCTGTACTTCCAAGATAGTCATGCCAGCCAAGACTTGCACCAACAAAGTAAGGATATAGCTCATCCATTATTTCATTAACCCTAAAAACAGCTCTAGGATTCTCTAATACAATAACGACTCTTACTGTACCTATCTTATATGCTGGATACATATCTTTTATCATATGCTCAGCTGTTTCAATCATACTTTTTATATAAGCCGCTTCTTCTTCACTCTCAAGTTTTGGCACATAAAAGCAAAGTGCTTTTGGATTATGCCAATGATGAAATAAGTGTAAAGCAAAGTCGTAAAGATGTAGTGGTATAGGGTTTCCATTTAGAAATAAAAAGTTACAAGGAAGTGCGAGACCAGGAAACCTTTTTATTGGCTGAGATAAATTTTCTTTTTCTAATTGATATTTCTTTTGTCTTTTTTCATCATTATATTCAAGATCATGATTAAAGCATCCAGTAAGATTAACACTTGCACTTTGTAAGTCTTTTCTTAGAGGAGTTTTAGAATCTTCATCATCTGCCCCCCACATTGGAGTGTTCTTATTACTTTTTAAAATCTCTTCAACAATAGCTGGCTCACCTTTAAGTTTGCGATGATAAGCATTCATAGCATTGATACTGAGTTTAGCATCATCAGGGGGGCCAAAAAGTGTTACATGAAAGCCATCTAAATATTCAGGTATGGGAGCGACTTTATTTCCTTTAGACTTTGCACAGTAATCTTTAACTTTAGGTCCAATAACGATACGACCGTTACTATCCTCGTCCCCTAGAACTGTTTGATATTCGCTAGAGAGAAAATCAATTCCCTCTTGGGTATTTAATTCAAAATAACTTTTTACTCTTTGATCTATAAATTCACGATCAAGTTTTCGTTTCTCTAAAGTATTATTTAGATGTTCTTTTACCTTATTATATAATTCACTTAAAAATGTTAAAGACTCTGTATTCTCAAGTCCCCCTAGTTCACCTAGGTGTTGAAGCCCTTTAACTTGAGGGACAGTTTTCAAATCACTCTCAATGCTTTTATAAAAAGCATCTGTTACATAATCTAAGTAATAAGGTATTTCTCTTTGTGACATTATTTAGTATCTCCGAACTAGCTTCCTCTATAAGTTGAATACCCAAATGGATTTAATAAAAGTGGGACATGATACTTTCTACTTGTATCTTTTATTTCAAAAGCGACTGGTGTATCGAGGAAGAATGACTCTTGTCCATTTTTCTTAAAGTAGTCCTGTGTAAAAAACTGAATGCGATAGAGTCCTTTCTCAAATGGATTTTCAAAAGCAAAGCGTCCATCATCATTGGTCTGCCCACTGCCAATTTCACTCCATTCATTATTAATTTTTTGCTCTAAAGTAACCTTAACCGCTTTGGCCGGATAACCTAAACTAGTATCAAGAATATGGGTACTAATCATATGAATCTCTCCCTATTTTCAAAGTTTTGGGTAGATAATTAGAGCATAATCTGTGCTTATTAGCCATAATCAAATTACGAGCGATGCGTTAGGACTATGAATTCTTAAAACTTTGATATAAGTTTTAGCATACACAAAATATTGAGGAGCATTGAATGTTATCAAGCATTGATCTTTGGATTGAATACCTAATTCGTTTTTCACACCTAGTTGCAGGTATCTCTTGGATTGGAAGTTCATTTTACTTTATTTGGTTAGATAGTTCATTTGAAGAGCCAAAAACTCCTCGTAAAAATGTAGATGGTGAAGTCTTTATGGTTCACGGTGGATTTTATTATCAAGTCGATAAAAGAAAAATATATCCAGGAGAACTTCCTGAGAATATGCACTGGTTTAAATGGGAAGCGACCTTAACTTTTATTACTGGTTTTATGCTCTTTGGTTATTTGTATTTTTTAAATGATGCCAGCTTACTTATAAATAAGAATGTAATGGACCTTTCCCAATGGCAAGCAATTGGTTTAAGCCTTGGTATTATTGCGGCCTTTTGGTTTATTTACGACTTTATTTATCACCCTGAAATAATGAAAGGTAAGAGTACAATAAGCAATATTTTAGCTCTCATCATCAGTGCTGGACTAATTTATGGATTAACAAATATTTTCAGTGGTCGAGGTGCATTTATTATTGCAGGTGTCACTTATGGTACAAGCATGCTTCTCAATGTATGGGTAAGAATATTACCTGGACAAGCTAAAATGATTCAAGATGCTGAAAATGGTAAAGTACCTGATTATAGTGTGGGAAAAAAATCTAAAGCAAGATCTGTCCATAATACTTATTTCATCTTCCCTGTGCTTTTTATTATGCTTAGTAATCACTACCCTGCAGTTTATAATCATGAACTTAATTGGTTGCTCTTAATGATCATAATGGTCAGTGGTGCCATGGTTCGCCAAGCAATGATTACAAAGAATCCTAAAGAGCGCTTTTTAATTGCTCCAGCTGCAGTAGGTATCTTGGCCCTTGTCGCTATTACTGCTAAACAACCTGAGCTTAAAAAAATTGCTGATACAAAGTTAACATACTCTGATATCAAACCAATTATTCAAGCTAGATGTATAAGTTGTCACGCAACTAATAATACAGATGATGTATTTACCGAACCACCTAAGAGACTTATCTTAGAAACCGAAGAACAAGTTTATGCCAATAGAATAAAAATGCATAAGCAAGTCCGTACCGGTTATATGCCTTTTACCAATAAAACGAATATGACAGATACTGAGCGTGCAAAGCTGGTAAAATACCTAAAGGAATTAAAATAATTATTAGGGATTTGTTATTTGTCTAATAAGATGATCAATATCAGGTTTTTTTACAACTTCAAATGGAAGGTCTTGATCTTTCTCTAGGCGACCAGTAAACATGATGAAATTTATGCTTGGGTTTATCTCACTCGTTATATTATAAAGATCAATTCCATTAAACTTTGGCATATCATAGTCAGAAATAATGCAGTCTACAGAATCTAAGAAATTATCCTCTTGCAGCTCTAGGAGGAAGCTTTCGCCACAGGTAAAAGTTTTAAGAGCAATTTCTTCAAAGGTTTCTTTAATTTTCATTTCTAAGATAATGAGAATATCTGGCTCATCATCTATTAGAATTATGCTTTTTGGTATAGTCATATACTATATATTAAAAGCTTAAATTGGATAATTTCAAAGGGCTTTAATGTCAGCCTCACCTTAAGAATAACTTAACTGGCGGTGCGTCGTGGCGCCATAGATGTCGCACCCTGTTGTCTTCAAAAAAATAACTAAGTATTATTACTATGTGAATTTTAAAGATAACTTGCTCTTTATAGCAGAAGAGGACTTTGCCCTTAGAAGCATCCTGACCAAATCAGCCACTAGAGAGAATAATAGAAAATTTATATTTAGTACGCTTGAAACTTTAATGACTGGCCTTAAAGGCTTTAAGAATATTGTTTTATACTTAGATCTAAATTTTGAAAATCAAAGCGAATTGAAAAAAGTCTTAGACTACGTAGTTGAACGTGAAGACATCCTTCTAATTCTTGCAAAGAGCGAAGAGACAAAGACGGTCTTTGATCCTCAAGATTATAATCCTTTTTTCTATCTTACTAAGCCTTTTAATGAAGACACTTTTCTTACATCAATTAGAAGTGCTCTAAGAAAGATGGAGTTTAGAAGAACTTGTTTTTCATTCCTTGTAGAAAAAATTTCAAAGCATAATTATTCATCAAATGATATGGCCCAAGAATTAGCAAGCTTAATCAAGAATTATCGCAAAGAGAATAATTTAACTCAAAATGATTGTGCTAATAATTTAGGAATTTCATCTCGCCAATTACAAAGAATTGAATCTGGAGTGAGTAATATTACTTTAGATAATTTATTTATCATCCTAAAGTATATTGGCAGTCCTGGCATAAACTGACTTACTACCCCCAAGCTTTTAAAAGATTCATTTGTAAGATGGCAGTTAAAATATCTGTTTGAGTTACGATACCAACTAATGCCCTTGCATCATTAATAATTGGCATACAATGAATACCTTCATGAAGCATAACACTTGCTAAGATTGGAATTTTTGTCGTTGGATGACAAACAATGATTTCCCTTTGCATGATATCAATTAAATGTAAGTCTCTATTTGTTTGTTTTAAAAGATCGCGGTCTGATAGAATTCCTACAATTTCTTTTTTATCATTAACTATAGGAAGGTGATGAATATGTCTTTCTTGCATTAATTGCATTGCTTCTTTGATTGTATTATCTTCATGCATTGTTTTCACTGAGTGAGTCATTATTGAATGAGCATCTTTAAAAGTAATATTTGTATGATCCCGCTCTATTTTTTGATACTGTGAAATTGCACTTTGTGTTTTCTTATGTTGCAGATGTTTTTCAAATTCATCATCAGCTTCATCTCCAACTTTCTTATTCTTTGTCGATTGATTAGTATGATGAATCTTTTCATAATGAAACTCATCAGGAAGCTTATAATTTTTAAATTGCCCAGCATATGTTACTAAAAAGCTCATTATTTCCCCTGCTTAATTCTGTGTACAGAACCATAAACTCTTCCAATACCTGCACCTAAGACGTTAAATACCACTGACCAATTCCAAATCTGTAAGTGAGTCGCTTGAAAAGTGACAATCTCACCACTACCTATAATATAGGCCACAATCACAAAAGATAAAGCAACATCTAAGGACTCACCTAAGTCTTGCCAATTTCTCTTAGTTTCTGAATTAGCTTTAAAAAGCTTACGCGTTAAAAAAGCAAGTAAGCATGTATCAATTCTCTTTTTTAAAAATAGAATAATAAATAAATTACTAAAATTTATAATCAGGTCAATTATACCTAATGCTAAAAGTAAGTAAGAGTTAAAATGCAGTCCTGTAATAATTTTAAAAGCACAGAATGGAAAACCAATTGTAATAATATCAAAAATAGCTAACATTACTAAATAATAAGGAGTTTGAAATATTAGTCAATCACACTTACTTTTACTACGAAGCGTTATAGTTTTTATGGTATCAAAAAAATTCGATTTAATGCGAAAGTATACTTTGTATATTTGAAAGGACACTATCCATATCTAATGGCTTTGAATAAAGATCTAAAACACCCATTTCTTTAACTTCTTCAAGTGTATACTCAGAGAATCCACTCATAAGAATTACTTTTTGATCTCCAAATTGCTTTCTAATAGATTTAACGAGTTCAATTCCATCTTTACCAGGCATCTTTATATCAGATAGTACTAGCTTATATGAGTTCGCACTTAATTGCTTAATCGCCTCATCATGATTAAAAGCATAGTCAGCCTCAATATCAAACGCTGATAAAAGCAATTGCATAGATCTACAGATCTCTTCTTCATCATCAACAATTAAAACTTTATTACTCATAAGCATCTCTACTCTTTTTCAGCCAATTGCAAGCTGGAGCGAGGAAAATCAATTTTAAAGCATGTATTTTCCGATAACTCACAAAGCTCTATTTTGGCTCCTTGTTGTTCTAAAAGCTTTTTAGATAAACTTAAACCGATCCCTGTTCCTTTGCCAACTTCCTTAGTCGTAAAGAACGGTTGAAATATTTTTGATTTATTTTCTTCAGTAATTCCTGAACCAGAATCAATGACCTGTAAAGTAAATGAATCATCATTATAGTCGACTATAATTTTTATCCAACGCAAATGAACCTTCATCACTTCATCTCGAGCATTATTAAGAAGGTTTAAAAGACACTGACTTAAAGTAACTTGATTACATAAGAGCTGTGACTCTTTTAATTCAGGTGCTTTGAATTCAACTTTAAGGCTAATATTATTTGCCTTGAACTTTTCAACACTTAAAGAAGTTATATCTTCAATGATTTTAGTAATATCCACATAATTTAAATTATCTTCTCTTTCTTGATGAGAAATTGTCTTTAGACTTTTTACAATACTTCCAATTCTTTCAACTGTTTCATTAATCTTAGCTAAACCATCTAATAAGTTTTCTTTAGTATGTTTATCTTTTTCAACTAGTTTAGTTAAAGCACTCGAATAACCTTTAATAATTGTAAGTGGATTATTAATCTCATGGGCAATTCCTCCGGCCATTTCACCAAGGCTGCGCATTTTTTCAGTATGAATAATTTGTTCTTGCAGATCTTTAATTTCTTTAAGAGCTCTTTCTCTATCAAGTTCAAGGTTTTTTCTTTCAGTAATATCAGTATAGATTCCTAGAATACCAATGACATTACCTTCTTTATCATGCAGGGGAACTTTACTTGTAAGCAGAGTACTCGTTGAACCATCAAGTTGTTGTTGTGGTTCTTCGATATTTAACATTGGACGATTTTCTCGCATTACTTTCTTATCTATTTCTCTAAAGAAATCAGCTTCCTCTTTAGTCCAACAAGAGTCATAATCATTTTTTCCCACTAAGTCTTTAGGTGAAGAAAAGCCCGCAGATTCTGCAAATTTCTTATTACATCCAAGGTAATTAGAGTTCACATCCTTCCAAAAAACAAAGTATGGAATATTGTCTATAATTTCTTCCAGTACTAAATTATTCTCTTTCATCGCCCCTTCAAAGGTTAAATTTAATTATATCTCTATTTCACCAAACTAGTTAAAGATATTTTAATTTTTTCTAGTTTTTAATGATTTGTCTCAGTTTTATTTATAACACTTAAGAAAATTTTAGGACAGTATAACCATGTAAATTTCGCAATATTGACCCAATTTATGGCCATATCCCCAAGCTTCAGCTAACGTGCAGCAAAATAAGGAGTATGCATGAAATCAGTTTTTTTATTATTAAGTCTATGTCTTGTATTTGCAAGCCAGTCCGCAAGTGCATGTTCTTGTGCCCAGTGGGAAGGTGCAAGTGAAATGTTAAATAGCTCAGACACATTAGTTCTAGGTGTTCCTACGGATGAAGGTGTGTTTTATAGCCGAGATGAAGATTTCGGTGAAGATATGTATCGCTATGGGATAAATATCGTAAAGAAGTTTAAGGGTAAGTACAGTAAGTTCATGTATGTTATTTCCAATAAAGGTAATGGTGCTAATTGTGGTGTATATTTTAAACCATATGATGGCCTTTATTTAATTGCTGGTTATAAGGTACCTGGCGAAAAGTACTATTATACTGAAGGCTGTAGTGTGGGTTATGTAACACCAGAAGATGAAGAAACAGCACGTATTATCGAGGATCTTTTAAAAAGAAATTAAGCTTTAAAAAGAATAAAATCAAAGAATGACTTCATTAATTGTCTGAGTTAATATTGGGCAGCCCATAGACTTGGACAATTAATGAGAACCACCGCAATCAAAAAAACATTCCCTCTTGCTATTAGTGCTATTCCATTTGGCATTGTTATGGGTACGAGCACTTTTAATGCTCAATTTGATACGATTCAAATGCTCTATATGAATCTGATGATGTTTGCAGGTGCCTCTCAATTGGCCTTTATTGAATTATTTTTAGTTAATTCTCCAAATCTAATTATTTTAATTTCATGTCTACTAATAAACTCTCGAATGTTTCTCTACAGTCTTGCACTTTTTGAGGAATTTAAAGATCTGAGTTTTTTAAAAAAGATACTTTTGTCATATTTTGTTATCGATCAAACTTATGTTGTTTATGAGGAATCAAAGGACAATTTAAAAACTAAAGAAGAGCGTTTTCAATTCTTTTTAACCAGTGGTCTCTTTATGTTTAGCTTTTGGATGTTAGGAGTTTGTATTGGCTACTTTATTGGGGATATACTGCCCTTTAAAGAAGATCTCGATTTTTTAGTCCCTCTCGTTTTTATTGGAATCTTTGGAAGTAAGTTAAAAACTCATATTGCTAGAATTGTCTTTGGGACAGCAGTAATACTCTCCCTACTATGTTTTGGACTCCCCTATAATTTAGGGCTATTAGTATCGAGTATCAGCGCAATGTTTCTTGGGGTCATACTTGTTAATAAAGAGAGTATAAAATGAATTACTTTATTTTAATATTTATCCTAGGAGTTGGAACATTTTTAATAAGAACTTCTTTTATTCTTTTAGGCCATAAGATTAGTATACACCATAATATCAAAGTAGCTTTAAGCTTTTTAACCATCACATTGCTACCAGCAATGATTTTTCCCAAAATCATTTTATTAAATCCGACTCCAACTGAATTAAACGAACGTTTAGCTGCAAGTATTGTGGCCCTATTTATTTCTTATCAATCTAAGAATGTTTTAATAACCATGTTAGGTGGTTTTTTATCCTTAGTATTTTTTAAGTCATTATAAGTATGAATTAGGACATAATATATTACCTTCTATATCGCCTCAATAGTTCCAAGGGTAGATTTTGTACCACCTTCAAAAGCAGGAGTAATTTTTACCTCATACTTTGAGCCTTCAGTTAATTCAGCATCCGATAAATTTATCTTTGATGTTCCATGTTTAATACGCATAGTTTTTGTCATCACTTCATTTGATGATTTTTGTAATTTGCCAAAAACAGTATATTCACCAAAGAACTTATCATCGTCATAATCAAACGGGTAACACTTAAAAGTTACCGTTACTGGAAGATCTGACTCACTAAAAGATCGAGTTGAATATGAAGACCTCTTAGTCACTTCACCATCCTTATCTTTTACTTCTTGCATACAATTAAAGTAGAAGTAACTAGTTTTTGGAGCTTCTCCAAAGTCATAACTAAAGCTATAGCTACCAGGTTCTGTTATTTCACTTGTTAACTCAAATGCTTCGATATCTGAGTATTGTTTATAAGTCTTATACATTCTCTTAATTGGTGCAAAGACCTCATGTACACTTAATTCCACATCTATAGGAGCATCATTATTAACAATGCTTATGCTCGGATCATCACTCATAACTAAGTTATTTTCCATTTCAAGACTTATTGGAAAAACCTCATAACGGAAGTTTTGTTTATTACCAGTTCCACCATAACGTGCGATAGTAAATTGTAGGTATTCGGCACCACTCACGGGGTGAAAGAATACTTTCCCGGGAGCAAGTCCTCTTAATGTTTCTTGTCTTACACGTGAGGAATTATAAAAATTTGCACGCACATATTCAGTAAGTCTTGTGCCATCTAACATTCTAACTCCAACGGCCTTTACACCTGCCGGAACATTTATATGTAATCGATGTCCATCTTGAGCGGCAACTTGTCCTTGAATAGTAATTTTACGATTAAGCACATAATCATTGATTACCGTTACTGGAATAACTTGTATCACTTTGCCCGTTCTCACTGAAAGTATCTTAATTTCCCCAAAAACTTCATGAGCAATTTTACGAGCATTCTCTAAGTCAATTTCAATATAAAAACGACTATTGGTATTTCCAACCCATAAGTTTTTTGCCCCTTTGATAAAATCATGAGAATACTCGATACGAACGGGTTCAAGTAACTCAGTACCTGCACTACTTGGTGCTAAGTCAGCTAGCACACCTTTAATTTGAATTTCTTCTTCTTCAACACCTCTAGTTTCTGATGTTCTATAAACTAGGCCTTGAGTTGTAAGTCCATCTTCATATGACTTAGCAATATTGATCTCAATATTTTTAAATGCCTTTCCTTGAATTAGTTCTTTATAAATTTCAATTGCTTTATCAACTTTTGGTAGACCTGCTCCTTGAACAACATATGGAACATCCACCAGAGCTTGCGCACTTAAGCGAAGTGCGTGAACAATAGCACCCGCATCTACTTTTAATCCTAATTGTTTTACAGATGATATAAGTACTGCAGCAGCACCAGCAAGAGCTGGAGAAGCTGAACTCGTTCCATTAAAGGCACGATAACCATCGGTACCAGATGAGTGAGTTAATGAAGAAAGAGGCGAAATAACTGTTGGTCCCATACCACCGTGTACCCCAGGGCCAATCGATGAATAATAAACCACTTGTCCTTGATCAGGTAAACCTGTTACTCCGTGAACATTCTCATCTAATTCTTTATTTAAATATGCTCCAGCAACAAGAACATCTTTAGGGTATATTGCTCCCCTATTATGACTTCCTAAACCAGGGCCATTATTTCCAGCTGAAAAGCTTATAACAAAATTATGTTTTTCAACTAATTTCTTAAGTGCCTTGCGCATAAAGTCCTGAGCTTTGGCCGAATAAAAGAATAATGAATAACTTATATTTACGACTTCAGCACCATTTTGTCCCATCCAGTCTAGAGAGCGCACAAAAGTTCCAACAGAATAAATAGACTTCTCATCAAACTTTTCACTTCTTTGTGAAAGATCATAATCTATATACTGAGCACCTGGAGCAACTCCATCGTAAAGACCACCAATTTTATGACCAGTCATCACTGATGCAACACCTTCACCATGTGAATCACCACTCACTTCACCTTCAGAGAGTGTGATTGTATTGTCTTCTTTATTATATTCAAAAGTTAGCTCTCTTTGCTCTTTTTCATTCCAAAAAAGATAATCACCGCTAGAGCTAAAAGGTCTTAAACATTCAGATTTTTGATCTATCTTTTCATTAGTATTTAAATCGATACAAGCAATAATTCCCTTAGTTGTTTCATAAAGACTTAAATCAAACTCTTTCTTATCACCATCGCCATTATAATCCTCCGTATCATCACTAGTATCTTTCTTAGTTTCAATATCAACTTTTGTTTCATAGGCCTTTGTAAAAGAATCTGTATAACTTTGAGTGTAGACTGCCGCATCTGTATAGACATCATTTGTTCCAACGACTTTAACTTCATAAGTATAGAAATCACTACCAGAAGTTCTGTTGATAAATTTTCTTTTTCCCTCGGTGGTCAGTTGTAAACCATTAAGACTAGGAGAAACCCCGTCATCTATTCCACCTACAATTACCCCACGTCCATCAAATGTAGGGTGTTTAGCGAGTAAACTTGGAATATTAAAATCTTTTTTTGCTAGATAATAATTTTTAGGCTCTGGTGCAAGTGTTGCTTGATTTTCAATCAAAACATCTTCATTAGAAAGAGACTCTTCTAGATTGAGCTTATTAATATCTGCTTGATCCCCTGAAATGATAAATAAAGCTTCACCTTCAACTGAAAGTCCTAAGTCATAAGCCATTTGTCTTTGCTCCGGACTTAACTCCAAAGCAACTACTTGGTTCTTACTCTTTTTGACTTTTTTCTCTGTTTTGAGAATTGGTCCACAAGCAATAAGACTCATAGAAAAGACACTTAATAATAACTTATTCATATAAAACCTCTTTGTTTGAGATTTTTATACGATATACACGGCATTGACGCAACGCACAGTGAAAATAATCTAGACTTTCACCTTAATTTACAATGAAATTTCATGTACTTACAGAAAAACTAAGAGAAATCATATTTCATCTAATTAAAATAGAATAAGATTATTAAATGGTAGCATTTATAACTTTTATTACCTTATTTCACGCACTTCTCTACTTTATGGATGAACATATTTTTCATCGCGAGAGAGGATTATCTCCTAGTGAGGTTAAAAGTGGAATGTTTGATGGGATACTTTTTGTTCTCACAGTTGGTTTAACCATATTCTCGACCTATTCAACTGGCTTAGCTTATTTATATATAACTCTTGCGACTTTATCTTGTCTTTCAATCATTAAACATGAATATTTTTATCCAGACTATCTATCTAAGCGAGAAAGAATTACTCATGCTCTACTATATATAATTCATCCCCTAATACTTTATGCATTTTATAATTCATGGAAGAGCAATCTCTTTGATGAGAATTTAATGTATTGGATGTTGCAATTAGCATATTTTGCACTAGCATTTAAATCCGCAAGTTTTTATATTATTTACTGGAATTATGTATACGAAAGAGAAAGTGAATGAACTTTAAACTAATTTTCATCTTTAGCTTCTTGGTATCTTCGGCTTGGTCCGACGTTATCCTTACTAAAACAGTAAAAAAAACATTAATTACTGATCAAATGGAAATTGCCTTTTCTAATGTCGATGAGAATAAGTATGAAAACTTAGAGTTCAAACCTCATAGCTCAAAAGCATTATCAATTGGCTATACCAATAAAGCCACTTGGTTAAAAGTGACTTTTGATAATCCTAGTAATATTGAAAAGAACTTTAACTTATACTTTGATAGTGCATTAGCTGGAAGAATTGAAGGAAATATTCTAAATCAAAATAACTTAACTTATATTGGTTCAAGCGGTAGTAATGTTTATTACCCCCATAAAACAATTTATGCCACAGTCCCAGCATTCCCCATAATGATTCCACCAAGAAGCTCACTGACTTTTGTTTTTAAAAGAACAGGAATACATCGCTTTGATGGAAGAGTATTTATAACTGATCCAGAGATCTTTATAAGTGAAGAAAGAATTAAAGAAACTGTGATTTTTATTTATACAGGAGCAGTACTGGCATTATTTCTTTATAATCTTTTTATTGGGATTTTTACCAAGAATACTACTTATTATCTTTATAGTGGATTCATCTTTAGTATGGGGGGAATATCCCTAAACCTTATTGGTGGATTAGATAGACTGCTCGCAAGTATTGCACCAGTTTCCGATGGCCTTATGTTCTTTTCCTCAAGTGCAATTGCTTTTGCGATGGCCTTTACAAATAGTTTTTTAAATTGTGTAAAAACATTTCCTAAATTTAAATATTTTTTCTATCCAGTTTTAATCTCAGGTATTTTACACTTTATTTTATTTCCCATTCTACGCCCATATCTTGGAGGATTAATGGGGCATTCTATTGATATTACCTTAATGTTAGGTATATCAAGTATGTTCTTCATAGGTATTTTAAGCTTAATTAAAGGCAATCGCTTCGCATATTTTTATACGGCAAGTTGGGGAATTCTCTTTACCTCTGCCTTTTGTTGGTTTGGAATGACTTACCAACTACTTCCACAAAGTACTTTTACTAAGTATGCCCTGCTTTGGGGTAATCTAATTGAAATGCTCATCCTCTCACTTGGACTGGCCTATAGAATTGTAATTTTAAATCAAGAGAAAGAGAGTGCAGAATTAAAGGCACGAGAGAATCAACGTTACCAAATGCTTCTAAGAGTTGTCCTGCATGATATTGCAAATCCAATGACTGTTGTTAAGTCATATCACCACATTATCAAACGAATGTTAGATACAAAGTTTGATCTTGATAAACTTAAAGACTATCTAACAAAAATGACCGTTTCAGTGGATGTTGTAAGTGAAATCATTCAATCGATACGTTATCAAGAGCTTGAGCTTAAAGAAAATGGTAAAAAACAATTAAAACCTGTTGAGTTAAAGGTAGTTTTTGAAAAGCTCAGTCTTATATTTGAAAAACAATTAAAAGACAAAGAGCTAAAAATCATTCTACCTGATACTGACTATAAAGTGTTGGCAGATCAAACCTTATTAATTAATAATGTTTTCTCAAACCTAATATCTAATGCCATCAAATTCTCCTATAAAGGTTCTAATATTGAAGTTCATACATTTAAAGATGAAGACATCATAACGATTGCAATCCAAGACCATGGAACTGGCCTCACAGATGCTCAAATTGAAGAGTTTAATAATAAAGGACGCATTACAAGTATGACAGGAACAGAAGGAGAAAAAGGAACTGGCTATGGAATGCTCTTAGTTAAAAACTATGTTGAAATTTTTGGTGGAGATATAACTCTATCCAATACATCTATAAAAGATGAAAAGTCTGGAACATTAATCAAGATCAAATTAAAAGAAGCAAATTAAGGAGAACAAGCATAGGCCACATTAGTAGCGCAATGTATTCCTCCATTTAGCTCATGCACAAACTTCCCATTAACATAATAAATATCAAACTCATTAAACTTCTTTAGGATTCTTTCCACTTCAGTTTGAAAAACTGGAAAAGACTGCTTGGCCAACATTAGGTTTGGATAAAAAAAGATATTATTCACACTATTGGGATTTAAAGATACTGCACGATCTTCAAAGCTTCCATACTCCTTAAAGTTTTTTAAAGGAACAAAGAGTTGCGGAAATTTTTCTATTTTCAATTCACAACTATGCTGCTCTTTAACCTGTGCAATAAGAGCATCCACACTTTGATCAATTAATTTTTGATAAATTAAATTTGCCCTCTTTAATTCTTTGCAAGTCTTTAAGTTTTGATTCTTTTTTAAGAGACACTTTTGTCTATCCGGCCACTTATTATATTCATCATAATAAGGCTCAAAGCTTGCTCCAAAAGTATCGAGTTTTTCATCACTTTTTTCTATAAGATCGTAAGCTAGTTTTGGTGAAGCAATTATTAAGGCCTGTTCACAATCACTTGCATTCTTCTTTAAGGGAAGCGTAGAAATAAGCTCATCCACATGTCCCGTCTCTAACCACTCCACATTTACATCAACAATTACTTGCTTAGTTAATCCCTGAACAATATCAAAAGTCTCATTAGAAAGATTATTTCCAACAGTGAGTATCTTAGTTGTAATAGGCTCTATATTTCCACCATAATCACCATTTCCCGGAGCATTCTCTTCAGTGTACTCCCATTGCTCTACTAATCCCTTTTGGCAAGCGAGAGCTATTGCTCGAGGTATATTTTCTCCTTCCCTACCATAATAAGGAAGATCAACGATTCGACTAAAACCAGTCTTAGGATTAAAGAGTATTTCCATATAGTCTTGTGCCCAAACAGTATCATCTGATGCAGTAGGAATGTAGTTTATAAAATGATAAGCTTCATTTGAAAAATATGTTTTAAAAAAGTTATAGGCATAATCATCATCAACACGCGGGATAAGAATATTTACCATTGGTGTGAACTCATTACTCCTAGCTTTTTCGATGACTTCTTTTAAAAAGTTTTGATGAACCTCATCACTAGAATAGCCAATATAAATGGCACGTGCTGGATACGTACGTGGTAAAAATAACTCTCCAGTTCCCTTGGGACAAGTTCTACTTTCTTTAATGTTTTCACATAAGGAATGCAGTGGTTTCTTAGAAACATTTTTAAAACAAGCAGTGAATAAAATAAGAATAAGTAACTTATAGAACATAGCTAAATATAAAGCTGAATTGGATTTCTTGTCTATTTATTAAAAACAAAGGCATAAAAAAAGGACCCACTTTGGGGTCCTTATGTAAAAACTACATTGAATTAAAAATTACTTAATAATTAGCTCTACTGATAAACGGTCTCTATTTGTAATATAAGACTTAAGTTCACAATTCCCAGATAAGTAAAGAGTTGGTCTTCTTAGAACTCTTGAAAGTCCAAGCTTACCACAATTAACTTCACCATTAACACCGTTATAGATCATTTCTTTATCTACTAAATTAAGATTAGGAATCTCAACTCTTTTAGAAAGAAGTCTATATACTTGTGGAGCTGGAGCTGGCATTGGATAACATCCAAAACGATCACATCTAACACCACCTGGGTAACCACCAGGATAACCACCTGGATATCTTCTATATTCATCTACTGCTACATCTGCATAACCCATACCTGTATTGGTATCCATGAAGAACTTCGCATCCGATTGAACCATATCGATAGAATATGGAATTTGAGTTTCTAATAATACAACACGCTCAGTTGCATAAACACTTGATACTAATAAAGCTAAAAGCATTAACATTTTCATATTGTCTCCCCTTTAATAATAAGACTATGCTTTAAGCTATGATAATTAGAGACGAAAAGTAAAGTATTTGCTCAAGTTAACAAGAGCTAAGTTGTTGATATCTTATATTTGTGTAAGCTTTTTAGAGGTATTTAAGTTCTTATTCTTGAGAGCAGCCAGCTGCCTTCTGATAACTAAGGATTTTAGGGTTTATTTTGAGTTGATACTTTTGCTTTACCCTAATCCAGTCGCGAATATATTTACAATAATACTTGCGATCCACCGGGGCCCAAGTCAAAGGCGTTTGAGCACCTTTTTGTCGATTATACTTCTTATAAGTAATAACTAAATTTTCAGAGTCATTTGCAAATGTTTCTCGCTCAGAGTCTGACCACTCATAAGCTCCACTGATCCATGCATTTTTCAAGGGAATTAAGTGATCAATATCTACTTCAGAAGCGCTGGTTTGAATTTCTGGGAAATAATAGTCATTCCACTTCCCAGTTTTAACGGTACACTCACCACGAGAACTCGCTCTATAAGTTACAGCTTTTAAACTTCTTTCTTTTAAAATCTCAGCACGCTTATTACGACAATCTCTGTTTTCATCATTCCAATGCTTAAAAAATTTTCTACTATATCTAGGGATAGTAGGATCAGCATAAGAAAATTGACTTAAGAGTAACTGACTAAAAAGAATAAATATTACTTTTCTCATACTTTTATTATAAAGAAAAAAAGAGCTAGCACAAACCATAGGCACATATTATATTTTACCTATGTTTAGTTTACTCAGTTTATTAGATGATATCGCCACAACTCTAGATGATGTTGCAGTGATGACTAAAGTTGCCATTCAAAAAACCAGTGTACTTATGTCAGATGATTTGGCCGTGAATGCAGGAGTCGTGACTGGTACCCAAGCTGATCGTGAGCTACCAATTGTTAAAAGTATTTTCCTAGGATCTCTTCTTAATAAAGTCTATTGCATCATTGGGATTCTGGCTCTAATGGCAATCTATGCACCTATATTAAAAATAATCCTCTTTCTAGGAGGGCTGTATTTAAGTTTTGAGGGAGCACATAAAGTATATGAAAAACTCTTTCACAAAGAAGATGCTAAGGAAAAAAGAAAAGTATTAAGTGAGAAGGATAAGATAAAAGGTGCTGTTAGAACTGATCTGGTTTTATCAATTGAAATTATTCTTATAGCTAAAGAATCAATGCAAGGAAGCTTTTTTAATCAAGTTATTTCTTTAGTCATTGTTGGTCTTGCTGCCAGCATACTTATTTATGGTTTGGTAGCTATTTTTGTAAAAATTGATGACATAGGACTACTTCTCATTAAGAAACAATATAAGCGTATCGGACTAAGTATGGTGCGTGCTATGCCTTATATGATGAAAATTCTAGGAATAGTTGGAACAATAGCGATGTTTCTCGTTGGCGGTGGAATTATAAGTCATACATTTCACTTACCTATTTTTACTTTTGAGCTCTTACAAAACTTTATCCTTGGCTTACTAGCAGGACTTATTCTACTTATTCCATTTGAAGCCTATCATAAATTACAAAAGTAAAAAGGCCATCATCACGATGGCCATTCATAACTAAGTTATAAACAATTAATTAGTCTAATTGAATCGTATTACCACGAGTATATAAGTAACCTGAGATTTGCTCTCCTACACTTACTTCACAATCATGACCATTTATTAAAGGTAGAGAGATTCCCTTAGCAATCACCTCACTCATATCTAATGGGCATAAGATGTGCTCATTATAAAGTGCAATTGACTCAGCACTAATTTTAGCACGGCAATATGTAAGAGAGTCTGTTTCTACTTCTGTTACTTTTGCAATGAATTGAGCTTCATAAGTATCACAAGCAAAAACACTCATAGCTGCCAATAAAATAAAAATTGATAATTTCATATAGACTCCTAATTTGATTTGAGCTCTTTTACCAGATTTATGAAAAATATGTAAGTTATATACAACGAGCTTAACTTAATCTTAAAAATACACATATTTTTTACATATTTTCTTTAAAAAACTGAGCTTTTGCCCCCTGAAGCTTAAGATAGCTGGCCATTAATTGTTGATGTTTATCAATATTTTTTAAATTTAAGTCTGTGGCCTCAAGTCCTTCAAAGCGTAATTCACCACGAACAGTCCTCTGACAAGTCTCTAAGAGGTCTGCTCCATACATTTTTATTAAGGCAGCTCTATAATCCTCTAATGATTCATCTTCGAGCTCGATATCCAAAAGAATATTAATTAATTGATAGAATGTTTTTCTATGGGTCAAATTATCATTAAAAGTTAAGAACATTTCTGTTAATTCTTTTGCCTCTTCAAGCTTTCCAAGAGCAAGATAAATTAAATTTTTAAGCTCTCCAATATCTAATCTTCCCCATACAGATGCCTCATCAAATGCAATACCTATTAATTCACTAATAGGCATATAATTATCAAGCTCACTCTCTTCAAGTCTATTTACTAGCTCCTCTAGTCGAACGTCGCTTAATTGATGTAGCTTTAAAATATCATCTCGAAATAAAAGTGCTCGATTATTATTATCCCAAATCAAATCTTCAACTTCATAAATTTCAGAATAAGCTGGAACTAAAATTCGAGTGGCCTTTCCACCAAGCTCTTCATAGTCGGCAATATAAACTTCTTTTTCCATTTCCTCTAAAATACTCATTAGATAATTATATTCTGACTCGATACTACCTGCGTGATCCCAATGAACAAATTCATAGTCTGCATTCTCTTTAAAAAATTTCCAAGAAATGACGCCAACAGAGTCAATAAAATGTTCGACTATATTTCCATGCTCACAAATACTGGCTTGATTAAAACTAGGAGGAATAACATCATTTAGACCTTCAAAACTTCGCCCTTGCAATAACTCTGTTAGACTTCTTTCGAGTGCAACTTCAAACTTAGGATGCGCACCAAAAGAAGCAAAGACTCCACCATTCTTAGGGTTCATAAGAGTGACACATAATACAGGATATTTCCCCCCTAACGAGGCATCTTTAACAATGATAGGATAGCCTTTTTCTTCAAGCTCCTTTATACCTGCTAGTATGCTTGGATAAAGCTCTAAAATACTCTTTGGAACATCTGGCAGCGTAATTTCCTCAGTAATTATCTTACTCTTCACTGCTCTTTCAAATATCTCAGACAGACACTGTACTCTTGCTTCAGGTATCGTATTACCAGCACTCATACCATTACTAACAAATAGATTTCCGATTAAATTGACAGGTATATAAACTTCTTTTTGATCTGATTGACGAATAAAAGGGAGTGCACAAATCCCACGTTTATAATTGCCTGAATTAGTATCAATGAGGTGCTCAGGTAAAAGCTCACCATTAGGGTTATATATATCCAATAAGTACTGATCCATTAGTCCTTTTGGTAAATTATCTTCGTCTTGAATAGCAAACCACTTTTCACTAGGATAATGAACAAAGTCTGCATTCGAGATTTCTTCACCTAGGTAATAATCATTATAAAAATAATTAGTACTTAGTCTTTCAATATACTCACCTAGAGCTGAACATAGAGCAGCTTCTTTTGAAGCGCCTTTACCATTAGTAAAGCAAATTGGAGAATCGGCATCACGAATATGTACTGACCAGACATGAGGAACTAGGTTTCTCCATGAGGCAATTTCTATATTTATTCCAAGCTTTGCGAGAAGAGCAGTCATACTCTTAATTGTTTCCTCTAAACTTGTTTCCTTGCCAATTATATGCGTTTGAGTTTCTCCCTTTAGAAATTCAGAGAAAACATCACTCTTATCCACACCTAAAACTTCTTTAGGTTCAATTTTAAAATCGATTTCATTTTGAATAACTCTCTTTACAGTACATCTCTCCATGGCCGCGAGAATTCCTTTCTTATCTTTTTCAGAAATCTCTTGTGGCATTTCAATTTGAATATGAAAGGTTTGTTTATAACGATTTTCAGGATCTATTATATTATTATGACTTACACGAATATCATCTGTAGGAATATTTCTAGCCTTACAATAAACTTTTACAAAGTAAGCAGCACACATGGCCGAAGAGGCAAGGAAGTAGTCAAATGGTCCAGGTGCAAAACCATCTCCCTTATAACGAATTGGTTGGTCTGAGATCACTTTGAAATCATCAAAGCTGGCCTCTAACTTTAAATTATCTAAATAGCGTACATTAATCTGCATATGCAGTTTTTAGCAATATGTAAGCATTAAGTCTTTAGACCTAAAATATTTACACTCTGTTGAGGAGACTTAAATACCTATAAAAACAAGAGAATGATGAGGAAACTGGCCGCCCCTGCCCCCATTGTTATAAGAGTAACTTTTTTATCTCTTGCAGTCATAATACCAATCCAAACCCCAGTAATTAAAATTGTCAAAAGAGCTATGCCGAGAAGGATTTCAAATATACGCATCGCCTTTGGTCCATGCCCTTTATGTACTTCAATTAATGTTCTCAGAATATTAGGTTTAATCTTATATAATTTATAAATGTCATTTTCTTTTTCAAAACTATAATATGCTCTTGTCGTTGGGCGGGTGAACACACGAGTTCCTGCTGACTTTAAATATGCAAAGTCATAACCTGGCTCAACTTTTGCCAGTACATTTTTAACTATAACTTCATCTGGCTTATTTTCTAATAAGAGCTCTTTGACAAAAACTCTCTCTTCACTTCCTTTTATATCAAGTAAATAAAAAGTTCCCGTAATTGCCATTATTAATAAAAATGGAGCAAAAAAACCTGAAGCATATAAATGTACTTTTACTAAACTATTTCTTTTAATCATTATTTTTCCTTAACATAGAAGAGTCCTCTAAACTCTCCAATTTTATATCCTGTCGCTTGATCATTTGGGTATAATTTTTTTATTTTTTTAGCAACACTTCCTCGTGCATTACCATGGCAATTTAAGCAAAGGCCTTTAACATATATTGGTTCAACGTAGACTTTTTTATTATCTAAAACCTTAAAAACAGCAGCGGCCTTGGCACTCTCAGCATTAGAATCTTGATATTCCTTAAGAATATCTTTCATCCAATCCTTAGGAGCATTATCTTTATTTCTTATTTTATTAGATGTTCTTCCGATTTCATACTTATCGGCCTGATCATATTCAATTAAATGAGGAGCTTTTAAGTGACACATTTCAATAGCATTATATGGTCCCTCTTGCATGCCTGTTTTTAGCTCTCCCATAAATGCTTTTTTTATAGGATTTAAAATTTCTTGCGCTTTCTCTTTAAACTTATCCTCATTGGCAAAAAGTGAATTCGTGAACAAGATAAAAATAAATACATACTTCATTATTACTCCTTACTTTTTTAAGCCCTCATCAAACTTAGGAACATCATCTAAGTCATGGTCCCAGAGCATACGACTAGCATAAAAAATATGAGCATCAGGTCTCTTATCTAAGCCATTAGTTATAGAGCCAGCAGGAACCTGTAACATTTTTCCATTATGATCTTTAGGAAGTTTTGAACCACAATCGGTACAAAAGGTAGTCATAAAGCGAGTTCCTTCAACTAGATAATCTCTAACTTTATCTTCACCACTTAAGAATTTTAATTGTGCACTCTTAGAGAAAAGATTTGCTCCATGAGCACTACCTGAAGTCTTTTGACATCGAGAACAGTGACATAAAATAAAGTGCCCAAACTCACCTTCTATTTCAAATTTAACCGCACCACAGAGGCACTCTCCAGTATGTTTTGTTGAACTCATATTAACTCCTTTAAATTTATTATGGATTAATTCAATAGATGTATAAATGATATAAGTCAGTAATATAAGATTTTAGGCAAAAAAAAAGGCTCCATTAGGAGCCTTTAGCAATCAAATATAATTTTACTCTAAATTATAATTTCTTTACTTCAACAGCGCATGGACCTTTTTGTCCTTCACCAATTTCATAAGAAACTGAATCATTGTCGCTTAATTGACCACCCTCTACAGCAGTGATGTGTACGAAAATATCTTTTCCACCATCATCTGGAGTGATAAAACCAAAACCTTTTTGGTCGTTAAAAAACTTTACTTTTCCTGTTGCCATTTTTTCTCCTACTTAGAAATTAGACAGATTAATATTCTATGCTTGTAATTAGAATTAAATAGAAGAAATGCTATTGAAAACTAATACAATCAATAAAATCAATGTATCGCACAAACTCTAAACTTACAATATTTATTACAACGAAATGCTGCGAGTGGTCGCAAATTTAAGTTAGCAAAAACATCACTACCCTAAAATAAATTTATCTATATAATATTATTATGTCAGATATTGATTATTATCATGAAAACTTTAGTTTTAATCCACCAAATGAGAAAAACTTCTTTGAGTATGTTTTCTCATTTAAGGTTGATGCACCTAAAGAAAAAATATTTCAAGTCATCGCAGATACATCCACAATTAATAAAAACTTAAATGTTCCTCCTCGGTATAGCTCAGAAATTAATGGAGAACTCGTAATTGATACCAGCTTTTTAGGCATCGATACTCAGTGGATAGAAAAACCATGGCATTGGGAATTCGGACGATATATTCAGGTTGAACGCTTTTTTAATAAAGGCATACTCTCTTATGAGAGTGCTGTTTTCAGAATCATAGATAATAAACCTTACGAGGTTCAGTTCTATTATAGAGGATATTTTAAAAATAAGTTTTTTAGATTTTTATATAAAATAATATTTCCTGCTTTTGGAAAAAAAATGGCAGAAGTTATTCAAAATCTATGCTCAAATGAAACATTGGCAAAGGTAGATAAGAGTAATCTTTCGTTACACACACAAATTCTCAATACATTGAAAGAGACAGAGATCTCTAATGAGTTACAAGAGTTCTTGGCCTCGATTATCTCTTCTTTTGATGATGATGAACTCTATAAATTACAAGTACCAGAGCTAGCTGAAAGATTTAACTTTGATCAAGATGAGTTATTAAATGCATTTTTAATTGCAAGTAAAATTGGTCTTTATGAAATTAATTGGGATGTCATATGTCCACACTGTAAAGGAAAGAGATCGCGTAGCCATCAACTAGCTGACATTCTAGAAGAAGATGAATGTAAGCCATGTAAACTAAAATTTAAAGTCGATAGTTTAAATAAAATAGATGTTAATTTTACAGTGAACCCAAAGTATAGAGAAGTAAGAGAAGTATCTTTTTGTGCAGCAGAGCCAGCAAAAAAACCTCACATCCTTTATAATGATCTTATAAAGCCTAAAACTCAAATTACAATAAATAATGAACTTTCTAAAAAGCATTATCGCTTACGTTCAATTGGAATTGATGGTGAAAATATAATTGATGTAAGTGATCCTACCAATGAAAAAGTTGAGATTTTTCTTTCAAAGACTCAATTATTTAAAAGTGCTAAGAATGCTACTATTAATGTTTTTAATAATACTGATAAAGAGTTAAATATAATTTTTGAATCATTAGAAGAGCCTAAGTACGCACTTAACCCCCTTAGAGTTTTTAATAATAAAATATTTAAAGACCTCTACAAAGATCAAAAATTAAATGCAGGTGTTCAATTAAGTCTACCTGATCAGATTATACTTTTCTCAGATGTGGTTGACTCAACAAAGTTTTACCAAAGCGCAGGAGATAAAGAAGCATTTAAGCAAATCCATCAGCACTTTAAAATTATGAAAAAAGTAATCGATAAGCATCAAGGAATAATAATTAAAACCATTGGTGATGCTGTTATGGCGACTTTCAAAAATGTTGATGCCGCTATTAATGCCTCTAAAGAAATCATTGAAGAAATCGAAAAAGACTCTATTTGTCACCTCAAACTTAGATTCTCTCTCCATGCAGGACCGGTGATTGCAGTCAATCATAATACCGGAATTGATTACTTTGGAAACACTGTTAATTTAAGTGCAAAGCTTCAGGCGATCTCTAATGCTAACGAATTAGCACTAAGTGAAGATATTCATAAATTAATGCTAGACTCAAAATCTGATATTCATTTTGAGTCTAGAACTTATCTCGGTGATAAAACTGGCTATGTAATAAATTTAATAAATTCATAATCAATTACAAAATGCGTTATGGAAAATCACTAAGCTGGCAAAAACATATATAATTTCATATAATGATTTTTATCATTTTTAATAATAAGGAGCTCTCGTGATTCAAGAAAATCTAATTGGAAAATGGGTAGAAGTAACATTAGTCAATAATAAGAAATGGACTGGATACCTAGAAGAATGGGATGAAGAAGCTCTTTTTATTACCAATGGTGTAAAGTTTGGTGAAGAAGGATTTAAAGGTTCTGAGTGTACTAATGACGAAGTAAAGCTAGTTGTTACATCAGAAACCGAAGAATTCTCAATAAGTTAGACTGACTTAGCCCCTTAAGTACTCAAATATTCATTTTTGTGTATTAATTTACACATTTATTCTACAAGTCCTCCATTTAAAACTTCTTTGGTTAGCATAATCTAATATCAACAAAGGAGTTAAAATGTTTAATTCAAATGAATCAGAAAGAAACGAATTAGTACACAGAGCAAAATCAAAAAAAGCAGAGTTAGAATCAAAAATGCACAAGCTTATGGCAGACTCAAACGATAATATCTCAGAGTCAAAAAAAGAGCTTGAAGCTAAAATCGACAAATTAAACCATGCCATTTCAGAAGCAACGGACAACTTCTCTGAAAAAGTAGCTGAAAAGATTAATAATATCTTGAGCTAATTAAAACCAGAGTCATAAGGAGAATTTTAATGAATAAAATTATTCTATTTTTTATACTAACTACTAGTTTTGCCATGGCACAAGTTAGTAGTACGACATCACTTGGTTTTAAGATTGGTTCTGATACAGGTCTTAACTTTCGTACACCAGTACAAGGGGAAGAATTTATTCAAACCACTTTAGGTACTGATAATGATGATCTCTTTATCAATGCTACTTATAATACTTTTTTAAAACCTTTTAGAGCAACTGTGCCTTATGTAGGTTTTGGTGCCGGAATTGAAACTGATGAAGATGATTCAGATACGGCCAATCTAAGATTACCTCTAGGTCTCGTTTATGAGATTCCAAATCGTAGACTATTTACTTATGCAGAGGTAACTGGGGTGGTTGGAAATGAAACCTCAGGTGCTGAACTACACTTAGGTCTTAACTACTCATTTTAAATTTTATGTCCTATTAGCCTAGGAAATAATTAACAAACAATTAGGGTGCAGTCATCTGCACCCTTTTTTATATTTTTACTTAAGTTCAGGTTTATAAGGAACACCTGTGGCAGGGTTAATGACAGCTCTTTCAACCCATGGATTCGTTCTTGCTTCTCGCCCATCTTGCAATATCCAAATATTTATATGTCTATTTTCAAATGACTTCTCTCTAAAGCTATAAACTGTATTATCAATATACTTAGCTAACTTTCTAAGATCATAAATCTGCTCACCTTCTTGATAGTCATAAAAACCCTTCCATAAGGTAAATTTAACGGGCTCCTTAGGATTTCGTCCATGTCCTAGAGCATATTTTGTACTTATAAAAAAGATTTTGAAACTTGCACGACACTCTTCATTTGATCTAAAGAATTCATCATATTCATAGTATAAATTCTTGGTGTTTTTGACTTGAACAGTATTATAGTCTGTACTTTCAACGATATTAACTTTTAATTGGGTAGGTTCTTGATAAAAAGTTACATACTCTGCAGAATCCCCCCAAACGAACTTTTCATATCGACAAGATAATTCCATCTCACCTTGAACTTCATAACCCTTATCTATAGTAAATTCCATCTCAAAAGGTTTAACAGTTATAGACGCTGCATGAGCAAAACTATAAAAGAAAATGAACACAAATAATTTTTGCAAAGTAAACTCCTTAATTTTTTTTTACTTTGCTATCATGCCTAAAATGAATCATCTAGTATGTTTACTAAGCTTTAACTAAATACAAATAAAAATCTCAATTGACTCAGTTTCTAAAGGCTCAAGTATGCACTTTTTACAAATTTAGTTACCCAATTTTAAACTTCGCATAGCAATTGAAGCATTTTGAATCTCATCAAAGATAAAGCTAAGCTTATCTTCCTTTGAACTAGCACCTAAAACATAAATCAAGGGAAGAAAGTGCTCTAATGTAGGAATACTAAGTTTTGCACTCTCAGAATTTCTATAGTCACTTAATATTTTACTATAATTTTTATTTTCAAGTTGTTCTTTTATCCATTGATCATACTCAAGCGCCCAAGGATGAGGCTTAGCACTAGTATCCCAGTCTAATAACTTTAAGTTATGTACGATATTTCCACTTCCCATTATCATCACACCTTCTTCTCGCAGTGATTCTAATTTTTCAGCAAGAAAATAATGATAATCAATGCCCTTTGTTCGATCAATACTTAGCTGAACAATTGGTATGTCTGCTTTTGGAAAGATAAACTTTAAAACCGACCAAGTACCATGATCGAGTCCCCATTCAGACTTATCAATTTGGCAATGATCATCTCCGAGTAAACTAACCACTTTTTTTGCCAATGCTGGACTTCCAGGAGCAGGATATTGTTCTTGATATAGTGGCTTTGGAAAACCATAAAAGTCATGAATAGTCTTAGGTTTTTCCATGCCCGTTACAAGACTCACACCATTGGTTTCCCAGTGAGCTGATACCATAAGAATACTTTTAGGACTTTCTAGCTCTCCCCCAAGTTTAGTTAGTCTTTGAGTAAAGTCATTATCGGCCAGAGCATTCATGGGAGAGCCATGGCCGATGAAAATTGTTGGTGTTTTTTTAGTCATAACAATATCCTTTGCTGGTATTATTATAACAAAAAGGTCTTTAAATAACTAAATCGGATTTCATACTATTTTATTATGAACTTGATTACTAAAAATTATTGACCATAAGTTGACATAAAATCAGCTTCAAGTCTTAAAAATGAATCAAGGTATTCATCATAGAGTTCATCGTTTTGAATCTTTAATAATAATTCATTATTTAGCTTTAATGATGGCTTATCAAAGTTATGAGTTCCTACCAGAACCATTTTCTGCATAGAATCTCCTTGTCCTTTTATTGGAGCGTGAATCATTATAATCTTTGAGTGTAGTGCATTCTTTTTGGGATCACCTTCTTCCCATGGTCTCCCATTGATTTCTTCTTCATACGGAAAAACAGTCAGAATATCCCCAAGAATTTCTTTTACCTTAACTCCTGGGGAGTCCTTAACAATTTCAATTGTGATACCAATCAGGGGAATTTTAAACTTATCAGTTGAGACATCATTTTTAAGAAAGACTTTTACATCACATCCTTCTTGTTTTAGATCTTTTAACTTATAAGCAACATCTAACCTATCATCCGTAAAACGAGAATGTGCAAAATACACTTTTGCCCCATCGGTACACTTTACTGTATTTAATATGTCTAGAGCATAATTATGATATTTGCCAGTCTTCACTCGCTTCCCACGAACTCTTTTGTAGATAGGTGCGGGATATGTATACATTGTTACTTCAGAATCAATTTCTTTTTTAAAGCTTCGGTTCCAATTACCTAAACGACCTTTTTTAAGATGAGTAAAATAACTTTTTAATTGACTATACAATGAAGAGTTATTTTTAATGATTAGAAAATCATTATAATTATTTCTCTCATCATCCCAAAAGTTATTAGAAGTATGAATTGCTATATTCTTTTCACCTGTTTTAAGTTTTGAGATAAGCATAAACTTATTATGATTAAATGCGGTCGCGGAACAATAGAGACCACAAATACTTAGGGTGCTTCCATCATTTCCAGGGAAGGCCGGTTCTAATATTTTATATGAATCAATTGAGCCCTGATCTTTAAATGGTCTCATTAGAATATGTATATTCACACCACGTGACTTTGTTCTAACGACTTCCTTAGCAATATGTGGCATTTTCATACCATAAATATTTAAGTAAACAGTTTCGCCCTTAGGAGTTTGATTAAGTAAATTAATGAATTTGTCTTCAATGACTGTTGATTGCTGATCATTTAAACCAGGTTCATTAATAACCAGTTCATAATCAAGAGCAAAAGAAAGTGTAGAAAATGTAATAAGTAAAATTAAGTACTTCATAACCTGAACTATAGTTCACATTATAATTTTAAACTATGCTCTTGAAGAAATTACATAGGATGAAAAAACTCAAATAATTCAACTACTTATCTAATTCGATAAGGTACGCTAAAGAAAGTTTAGTGAAATAGACAGCGTGATTGGCCCTATTATTCATGACCTCAACTGTATCATTTTCAGTGTGAATAAATGGGTTCTCTTCCTTAACATAGGCCTCAGCGGGGAATGAAGCAATAAAGCCATTATATGTCCAAGCATAGTGATCACTACAAGCATAGCCACAAGTATCATAGGCCCAAGAGACATTAACGTATCGATCGATTAAATTACCTAGAAACTTATTTTGCTTAGAATTTGTATGATCATTAATAAGAACTATTTTTTTTGAACTACCATTATAATTTGTGCCATCAATCTGTAAAACACCTTTAATAAGCTTATTTTCTTTAGCATACTTTTGAGCGATTTCTAAAGAACCTCGCAATCCCACCTCTTCTGCGGCATAAGCAATAAAAATAATATTATTTTTTGGTTGGTAATTTGATTCAACAAGAACTCTTAATGTTTCTGTCAAAACAGATATGCCTGAAGCATTATCATCTGCTCCAGGTGCATGAGAATGAACACCTTCATCATTTGTATTTATTGAGTCTAGATGACCACCAATTATTATATTTTGATTTGTACGTCCTTTAATTTCAAGAACAACAGAGTCTTGAGGCCATTTTCTATGCTTATAAAGGCTTACATTTATATCAGACCTAGTGGATGTTATTTCAGACCAATTCTTAGCTAAGTCCTTAGCAGCTCTAACTCCATCACTACTTTTATAGTATCTTGTTTTATATGAGCTAAATTTTTCAATGAATTTATACAGCCTTCGTTCCTGAACTCTAGATAATGCATCTTTTACAACTGCTTCGCGATTAATTGTATAGTTTTGAAGATTAAAAAATTGATCGAGTGACTTATTTAAAAAGTGTTCTGGTCTTTCCATAACGATAAAACCACCACAATAGGTATTAGTATTATGGGATTTAACAGCTCTTTTTCCAAGACTTTCCTCAGTTGTAGGCTCAAAGTTAACTCCATCATAGGAGAGCCACAACTCTGCTTGAGCATAGATAGAAACTGTGAATATCAAAATAATTATTTTGAACATTAGACTAGAATACCTTAATATTAAATTGATTGAATAGTCTTACAAGCTACTAGAATAATTGAAATATAAAGTAATTTTAACCTCGTTTATATAAGAAACCATGGTATAGAGAAGACAAAGCAAAGAAGTGATTATGATGGATGCAAATATATTAATTGAAAGCTTATATTTAAAAACAAAAGACAGCGCTAGTAATATTATTATAAAAGGTATTGCCGCTGGAGCATTTATTGCTCTTGGTGGAATACTATATGCCATGATCGCCTCTATGAACACTCAAAGTACACTTTATAAATTAGCTGGAAGTGCGGCTTTTAGTATAGGCCTTATCTTAGTCATAAAGTTGAAAGCACAGTTATTTACAGGAAATAATTTATTATTTCTAAATTTATTTCATAAAAAAAATCAATCCAAAGAAGTTCTTATGAATTGGTTATATATTTACTTCACGAATTTCATTGGTGCGATAATATTAGTATTCTTCATAAGTTTACTAGTTCAATACATACCAGGCTTAAATCAATTTCTAATGAGTGTAGCTACAAAAAAAACAAGTTATCCATTTGAACAAGCTTTTTTCAAAGCTATTTTATGTAATATTTTAGTATGCTTAGGTGTTCTGCTTGGAGTAAGTCTTAAAACTAATAAGATGAGAATACTTGGTATTATTATCCCTATCACTCTTTTTGTTTTCTTAGGCTTTGAACATAGTATCGCCAATATGTTCTTCATTCCTCTAGGCCTTATACTTAAAGGAACTAATTTTATAGAATTTTTGCCCCAATTCATTAATAATCTTATCCCAGTTACGATTGGTAATATTTTGGGTGGTTTAATTGTTTCTATAGGTATTTATAAGTTTGTTAAATAAATGAAGAAGTATAAAAGAGCTTATATTGAAATTACAAATATCTGCAATTTAAATTGCTCGTTTTGTCCCATTACAGAGAGAGAGAAAAGCTTTATGCATATGGAGGAATTTGAGAGCACAATTGCTCAAGTCGCTCCTCTTGCAGATCAAGTTTGCTTACATCTAATGGGTGAACCACTTGCACACCCAAACTTTAAAGAAATAATAGAGCTATGTGAAAAATACGATGCACAAATACAATTAACTACCAATGGTATTTTACTTAAAAGATACGCGGACTTTATAATCAATAGTAAAGCCATTAGACAAGTAAATATCTCGGCCCAAAGTTATATGGATAATTTTCCTAATAAAGACTTCACAGTTTACCTAGATGATATCTATAAGTTTGTAGAGTCAGCCATGTTAAAAAGGCCTGAACTTTATTTAAATATACGTCTTTGGAATATTCAAGATGCGAATAATGCTCACTGTAGTGACGGGAATGAATTAGTTTTTACATACTTTGAAGAAAAGCTTTCTATAAAAATAAATCGCAATTTAGAGCTTGGAAGAATCAAGTCAAAAAAACTTAAAGAGAGATTATATTTTCACTTTGATTCACGCTTTGAATGGCCAAGACTAGACAAACCAGTCCAATCCCAAATAGGCCGATGTAATGGACTCGTTGATCACTTTGCCATTCATGCTGATGGTAGTGTTGTCCCATGTTGCCTAGATGATCAAAAAATATTAAACCTAGGAAGTCTTAAAGCAACTAGTTTAAATGAGATACTCAACTCAGAGCTTGCTCGCACGATTAAAGAAGGCTTTATAAAAAATCAATTAAAAGCCGAATTATGTCAAAAATGCACCTATATAAACCGGTTTAAAAAGTGAATATTGAAAAAAAACTTATAAAGACAAAAACACTGCTAAAACCCTGGTTATCATTTCTCGAACTTGAACCCATACGTACATATCCAAATCTAAATATTCCCAAATATGCTCAGGGTTGGATTAATGAACTAAAAGATAAAAACATAGAAGAGCTGGTGGAATTTGAAAATAATTTTACGATAAATACTCAAGATCATGACTTTTCAAATTTTCTTAAAGAGCTAAGTGAAACAATATCCTTTCCAAAGCCCTTAGTTTCAAAAGAAGATGACATCATTATAGGTTTAAAGCAAAAAAAGAATCATGAAATTCAAAGAATACGTGAAATTATCAAAGACTATAATGAATTAAACTATGTCGACATTGGAAGTGGCGTTGGTCACCTTTCAGAAGCTCTAGTCAAAGAGCAAGACTCTTTTAGTAATTGCATTGATATGGATGAATATTTACAAGAGCTCGGTAAAAAAAGACTGAATGAAAAGGGTCTTCTGAAAAAATTCAATTTTATCCATGCAAATTTTAAAAAAGATTCTCAATACCAACTTATAACTCCGTACTCAAAGAATATGATTCTTGGACTGCACGCATGTGGAGATTTAAGCTCCGAAATAATTGAATACTTTCATAAAGTTCAAGCTCAACATCTAATAAGTATAGGATGTTGTTACCAGAGATTAAATAATAGTTATAATCTATCTAAACTGGCTCAGGACTCTCCTTTGCTCTTTAGCACCAATGCTCTAAACTTAGCTGCAAGATGCTATCAATTCCAAACTGAAGCTGGTTTACGTCAAAAGATTAAGATAAGACGCTATCGTTATGCTTTACACCTATACCAACAATCAAAAGGACAAAGTGATTTTTCAAGTATTGGGAAAACTAAATTAGCAGATTATGATGACTCATTTTCTGCCTATGTAAAGAAGTATGCGAATTTTACCATAGGATCATCAGAGGAAATTGAATCCTTTTTCCAAAATAATATAAATGAAGTAGAACACATTATTTTTACAGATATATTCAGACTTTCTTTAGGAAGACTAATCGAAGTATACCTTATACTTGATAGGGCACAATACTTAGTAGAACATGGTCACAAAGTTAAAGTGCTTGAAATATTTGAACGTAAATTAAGTCCACGCAATTTAGCTATAATTGTCTAAACTTCTAATTTTGAGATAATAACAAATGGATTTACTTGCCTTTGGTTTAATATCCACTTCTCAGATATGCATGAGTAACCACCCTTGCCCCAACCCTGTCCCCAAGAATTGGCAACAATAAAGCATACAGTCCCCTCATTAAGGATCTGAGGTAGCTTCATATATCCAATAATTGTCATAGAGTGTCCCTGTGCATGGGCATCCATTCTGTCTCCACTATTTCTATCTTTATAAAGAATAAGTGAACTTGAGGTATAAAAATTAGGCGTTAGTTTCATACTTGCAATAACCGCCATATTATCATCTAACGCTCTTAAGACATCATCTAATGTTTTTATATAGTCATAAGCTTTTACCTTTACAACTCCCTCAGCACATCCCTTCTTAAGTGGAATTTGTGTTTCATTACCTTCTTTTGAATAATTGATATAAGGGCATGAACTTTCTTTCGGAATATCAATCGATTTTTGCTCACTTGAATATTCAATCCCATATCCAACCCACGAGCCAGGCTTAGAACACGGTGATGATTGACAATCGTCCTTAGATGCCCAGTAAAAATATTGCTCACTTAAATCATTATCAATGGAATTTTGTGCTAACATAATTTCTATAAGACGAATTCCCGCGAATGCTGCACATGTGGGTCTATACTTTTGATCTCTTATGGGAATACTCATTGCATTTGCCACAATAGAATATTCTTTTTGAACTTTAACTTCGACTTTCTTTTCTTTTTCTTTTTTATCAACTGGGAGAATTAATGGTAAATCAAAAGTGGTATCACTGTACTTATCTTTTTTCTTTGAAAACTTTGCTTTCTCTTTTTCCCATGCCTTTATCTTAGCTTGATGTTTTTCTTTCCAATCAGCAATGACTTGTTTTTTTAGTGCCTCAATTTCCGACTGAGCAAGCTCTCTCCATTCACTTTCAGTTTTAATTTTACTATGTATTTCTTTAATTAATTTTTTATTATCTTCTTTTTGTGCCTTAACAATATCAGCACCAGATTTTACTTCATCTGGATTAATCCCTCTCATCCGAGCGAGTTTCTCACGATTACGCCTCTTCATTTCCTCTATCATCTGCTTGCCACGACTCATATTATTAACAGATGTTTTTTTCTCAACAAGCTCCTTAGGTGGCGTAAGCCCCTTAGTTACTTTAATTAACTCCTCATAGATAGAATTCGTTATGATTTCCACGTTTTCTTTATGAGAAGCATTACTTGTATTCTGGGGCATAATACTTTTAGCAAATAATGAAAAAGGTATTAGAAATAAAAAAATTACCTTCATAGCTGCTCACAAAACTTTTTAAAAACGTCACAGTGTTTCTCTAATGAGAAATCTGCAGCAACTGAAACTCTTACAATATAGTCTTTATCACTTTCTTTAGTTGTTCCTTGAGTAGATGTTGCTGGAATAGTCCAATAACACCCTTTTAACTGTCCATAACTCACACAGTGTTTACTTTCATCAGGAATGGCATCAATCATCATGCGAATCAATTTATGATTTAATTCTCTTTTATGTTCTTCACTTTTGGCAGGAAGATCCAATGAAAACACTGAAGGGGTAAATGACTTATCCGCAAGCTCATGACTTACAAAGTTTATCTTCGCACTTGGAAGTGTCTTCTCTATAAAGTCCACAAATGCTCTAGTGTTTTTATAGGCATCAGCGATTCTTTCATTCATACTTGGCATTTCTTTGGTTAAAATTTCAACCTGTAGTGGAGTTGCTTCATTATCACAAAGTTCAAGGTGTTTTTGAACATAAGGCATGAGATGAGCTGCGGATTCATTGGCCACTGCGTACCCTGCAGTACATAGACCACCACTAGGAAACTTCGAGCCACTCACATAAGAAATAGTGCTCGCGTCCCTTAAAAATCCATGATCACCAAAGAACTTAACATTAGGACAAAAAGTTTGATCTAATACAAAAGTTGCCATGACAGCATTGGAACTGTTTTTAGTTTGTCTTTCTTTTTTTAAGGTTAGCCTTAAATTTTCAAGATCAGGAATCTCAACTCTAGGGTTTGTTGGTATCTCAGCAATAATATAAGGAACAGCATCTTCTAAGGCAACTTCACTAAGAATTCTTTCTAGCTCAGTAACCATATCCTTACCACTATCAACTGGAAGATCAATAATCTCAACATTATCAACACAAGCAGCAACTCTTCTCGCTTGATCATTAGTTCCACCATAACAATTAGGTGGAACAATAAACTTAATATCCTTTCCTTTATGCTCAAGATTTGCATAGTTAATAAGTCCCATCATGATTGCATATTGAACAGAAAGGCCACATGATCCTAAACTTGCTGGAACTTGAGAACTAGTAATATCTTGAATAGTCTTTAAAAGTGCTGTCGCATCGCTTTTTTCTCTCGGTCTTGAATCCTTACCAATATAGTTTTCAAGTGCAATTAAAGAATTCTGTGGAGTCATTGCAATTGATTCTCTTCTTCTCACATGTTGTATTTCTTTAATGTATTCAAGATCATTATTATTCACAGAGATGATACTTCCTAATCCCTCAAGTAAAATTAAATTAAAGTCTGCACGAGAATCGAATTCGTTAGAAATTAGTATGGTGCTACCTTCATAATCACTAAATTCTTCTGTTAATTCATTAGGGGATTGAATTTTTTTTAGTTCAAAGTCATATTGATAAGTTTCTTTAACAAGTTCACTATCCCAATTCAATGGCAATTGGGACTTATAGGCAATCAATGTTTTCTTTTTAGAAAACTTATTCTTTCTTAAAACCGCTAAAATAGGCATGCTCTGAGATGAAAATGAAATAACACTTTCAACCTTTAAGCCTTGTTCCTTTGCAACGGACCACTCTAAGACACATGAAAGTGGATGACCTAAGCGTATATAATCAAATGCTGTTGGAAGTTCTCTAAGAGCAGCTTGATCTGAATGATTGGCCGATTCAAATTTTTCAAGAAACTCAAATTTCGCTAATTTCTCATTATAAATATCTAATCTATGTGTCGTTAATCTAAGCCAATCGCTTGGCATATTACTTAAAACATTTTCGATTATTCTTTGAATGTCACTATTGGCTTTCGAAGTTGTCATAAATACCTCTTTTTTAAAGAGATACTATACAATATTAGATACGATAGGAAAAACCTAGAGAAATGAATTGGCTATCAATATCATCATCTAGGTCTTGGCCAAAAGAGAAATCTAACATAAGATCATTGTGCACCAAGTAACCAAGTCCTGTATCCCAAGCACTTACCCAATTATCTTCACTTTTATTGCTATAATACTCGATAAAAGTATTCCACTTCTCATGAAAACTAATGCCCCAGTTCAAAGTATATGCATTAAAAACACTAGTATCTTCATCAAAATTATTAAAAATCAAATTACTGGTAAGAGAGCCATTATCACCTAGGTCATAAACAGCAGCGAGGATATTATTTACTTTAAACTTCTTATTAATTTTTGCATCAAAATTTATTAGCTGTACTCTCGTTTGAAAAATAAGATTTAGCTTTCCTGTAAGAATTCTTATTCTCCCACCAACTTGTAAATTCTGTGTTGCATTTCATTGGCATTAAGTTCATTCAGATCAAAAAGTATACTTGCTTCTAGTTTTCTGATAGTCCTGTTCGAATGACATTATTATTTATTAAATTAGTGTTTAACTTATTTTCAACTTCAACTTCATTATATTCCAAACCACTTTGAAGTTGAAAGCGCTTCATAGGAATGATTGAAGTTCCAATAGACTGGCCCGGTCGACCTGTTTGAATTACTTCTTATGAATAAGCTGAACTTATCAAAATGAATAATAAAATTAGCAACTTCAACTTTATCTCCCTTATGCTTTTTTATACACTCCTAACTCGCCTACATTAACCGTCACTGAGCACTGTATATCTTTCAAAGCATTTAAAGTGCAGTTATATAATGCATTTGCCATCTCTAGCTTTAATTCCTCAGAGCGTCCTTTTAAAAGTAAAACTTGAATATGGATCATTTGATTATGCGAACCATCCGCAATAAGGACATTTTCAACCTCAATGGTTCTTGTTTTTATCGCTTCTAGACTAACTGTCTCCTGAGCGGCCAATGTATGGTGAAGCTCTTTTACTAATGAGCTTAAATCTAAACTTTCACCTGTTTTTTTATCATGTTCAATAACAATATGAGGCATAGTTCATCCTTTATTAAATTAACAAATTTAGAATACAATTAAATCATCACGAAACCAAGTTGTCATAGAATACCGGGGAAGATTAGTCGGCAATACTTCATGAAAAATTTGAGAAGATAAGAAACATACCATTTGACCTGCTTGAGGTTTAATAATTGCATCTACTTTATTACGATTGTTCTTATTATAAACTACAAGCTCTCCACCAAGTGGGCAATTATTTAAGTAAAGAATTAAAGTTATCTGTCTATGTCTTGTTTCTTTTAATTGGTCTAAGTGCTTTTTATAAAAATCACCTTTTTCATAAAATGCAAACTGAGTCTCAAAGCGTTTAAGTGCTAAGAAAAAATATTTATTTAAACTTGTTCTAAAATTCTCTAAGGTATTTTGAATTTGCATTAGTTCTGGACGAGCATCCCAGTGATTAATCCAAGCTATTTTTGAGGAACGAATCTTTGTATCCTCTTGTAGCTTAAGTCCATTTCCAATTAGTGCATTCTTAAAATTTTCCTGTTCAAGGTGAAAGTCAATATATTCAATTAAATTTGAGCACTCTCCTTCACTTAGTACGTTTAAGTGACTACTCCAAGATTTTTGTTCTAAATTGTGAAAGCATAGCTCTCTTAAATGCTCAGATAACATAAGATAATCTACATCTTTTTTTCATTCAAAGATATAGAATATTTTTAGCTAGTGTAATTTTTGATTACTTTTTATTATCTCAGCCGTTCTCCCTAGAAATAATCCAAGCATGCTCCAACTCTCCTCAAGTAAACCTTGTAGATCTAATAACTTATGAGCCGACTCTAGCTCTAAAAGGTCTACTCCAAGGGAGTCATGCCCTTCATCAAGATCACAATGCTTTTCAATATGATCACTTTTAAAACTGTCTTTTAAAACCTCAGCAAAGTGCCCATAAAATAATGAAGCCCCTTTTTCTAGAACCATTTGAATCATAACTATTCTTTCAGGGTCATCAATGAGAAAGTTCTTACCAAAAAACCAAAAGGTACTTGCCTCTAAAATAGGATCCCATAAATCACTTGCTTCTCCTCTCTCACTTTTAAGCTCTGTATCATGTCCTAACTCTTCAATGAGATGCTCAAAGAAGATCTTTCTATACTTTTCATTCTTACTAAGTGCCATACGAGAAAACATAAGACGTTGAAAAGAATTACTCATTACTTGTAAGCAATTCTTAAGATCGATTACCGACTCTTTATTACTCATCAAAGCTCTTAGTTCTTCAGAAAATATTTCATTTTTTTTAAATTCTTTAACACATTTCTCATTAAGACTTATGAGTTTTTCAAAGGGCGTTTGTTCTTTTATAAATGAAACTCTTGGTTTTTCTATATCCTCATAAAGGCTTGTTTCATCAAATTGAATAGATAATGCCCAAAAACCATCATTACCACTACCCTTAAATCCATGAGTATTTCCAGCAGGTATGTAAACAATATCACCTGCATTTAAATGACTCTCTTTATCTCCAGTGGCAAAGCCATTTCCCTCTGTTACAATAATCATACTATCTGTTGTATGTTGATGATTATTTAATCTTTCATCATTCTCTAAATGAACCCAGGCAGCTGAGAAATACCTAGGAAGCCTAGTCTTTAAGACATCAATTGAAGCAAAGTTTTTAAGCACACCTAAGTTTTCCTTTACACCATCAACGATAACTTCAGTTATTGTCTCCATGGAATCTCTTGAAATTTTAATTAATTGCCTTTGTTCCAATGGAATTTGTTCACGGTCAAAATATGATGTTTCTGGTTTATCTTCACTTGAAAAGATAGCGTCACTTTGAAACTGAATGGAAAGAGCACGAAAGCCCTCTTTACCTTTGCCTTTAAATCCATGTAAATTCCATTCAGGGATATAAATAATATCACCGGCCTTTACATCAATTTCTGTATCACCCGTAGAGCGACCTTCCCCGTTTGTTACAATTAATAAACTTGGGCAAGGGTGGTAGTGAGCAGGTAGCTCTTTTCCTGCAGGCATTTGAGTCCAAGCAATTGAAAGATCTTTTGGCATATTTAAATCAAGAAAATTATTACTTTTAAAGTGTCTAACTTCCCCCAGAAAAGTTTCTGTCCCTTCAACATTCATAGTTGTTAAACAGTCCAAGTCACCTCTTTGAATAACTTGAGTCATTCGTCTTAGTAGAGCATTCTCTTCAGTTTGATTTAAATTTATTGCATTCATAAAAACTCCCATAAGTTTGTCTCATGTCTACAATAATTTAAAGCATGCTATAAATAAAATGAGTATTTTCTATTGGAGGTATAACTTTTATCTATATACCAAGTGTACTGATATTTATCAGAGTGTCATAAGTAATTTGCACTTAAAATAGTGTTTGGGGGATCAAATCATGAAAGCACTAGTTACTATTTTAGGCCTTTGGGCACTACCACTACTCGCAGAACCTATGTTCTTTATTGAGCCTGGGGTATTTATGAATATGTATGATGGGGCACATATTGAGTTTGAGGATGATAGTGGTTCAACCAGTGGCCATATTAGAAATTCGGATCTGAGCTATGCCATTAAGATTGGGATGCACCATGGTCATTTTGAGTATGGTTTTGAGACTGAAATATATGATTATGAAGCTCACCTAGACAAAAGTGATGGCCATACCACTGAGAATGTCACCATTACATATAATGGAATTTTTGTTGGTTATGAGTTTGTAAAAAAGAACTTCTTATACTTTGAAATTTCTCTTGAGCCTTACTTGTCCGCAGGAGGAAAATCATATCATGAACATAAACCAGTTTTTTCAATGGAATACTCTAGGCATATAAAAGAATGGGTATCCCTAAATGTGAAGCTAGAAACAGAATCTGAATTCAAAGTCATAGACTCTGATAGCAATGATAAAGTACATGTTGGAAATATGATATTAGTTGGATTTAGCTTTCCTTTACTTGAAGAATAATTCAAATAACTTGGAATTTTGAGCGTAAATGGTATCTTTAAAAGAAAAGGCCATAAATATGCATAAAATAATTTTCTTATTTATTATTTCAAGTTTTAGTACTGCAATTGCTAATACAAAAAAACATGAGAGTCTAAAATTAGTCGATATAAAGACATATGCCCCAACAATCATGGTGGAAATGAAGTATTTTACAACTGATAACTTTGTTGGTGCAGTCATTGATGGTTATAAGGCAAATAAGTGCTTAATGCTCGAGCCGACTGCAAAAGCATTAGCAAAAGCGCAGTCCCTTGCAAATGAGCAAGGTTTTAGTCTTTTAGTTCATGATTGTTATCGACCACAACGAGGGGTTGACCACTTTATCCGCTGGTCAAAAAATCCAAAAGACATAAAAACAAAACTTAGATATTACCCAAATATAAAAAAGGTAAACCTCTTTGATCTTGGCTATATAGCAGAGAAGTCTGGACATAGTAGAGGGAGCACAGTTGATCTCACCATCTTTAATTTAGAGACTAAAAAACCCCTTCAGATGGGCACGATCTATGATTTTTTAGATCCCCTATCAAATACTGAAAATTCAAAAGTTGGACAAAAGGCACTTGCCAATAGACAAGTGCTAGTAAAAATCATGGATAAAGCCGGTTTTAAAAATTACTCTAAAGAGTGGTGGCATTACACTTTAAAAGATGAGCCAAATAAAAAAGTGTACTTAGACCAAGTCATTAAGTAATAAAATAATATCTATAGACTTAAATATTTATATTCATAGTAAGGCCAATATTGGTTCTATCACTTCTTATATCATCTGCAATAAATCTTATATTTGGTGCAATAGAAATATCTCTATTAAAGAAATAAGTCATGGCCATGGTTTGTTGTAAGTCTCTTTCTTCAACCTCTGCACTTTCTCTCATTCTAAAATAGGACGCAAGATCTGTAATTAAGCGAAATGAGATATTACGTCTAACATAGAACTCAGTTGATAAATTTGCTCTAAGTGTATCAGAAGTTTGCCTATCAACGATATTAATCTCTCGACCAAAATACTTAGCAGTTTTAGAATCATATTGATAATTAATATAATTTAAACTTGCAGCAATATACATTGCCTTATTAATTTTATAAGCAGCTGCATGAGAAAGAGAAGTTGCATATCTCAACCCAAAATCACGATAAATACCACGAGTAACGTATTGGTATTTTAAAAAGGTAATATTTTGTAAACCACCTAAGTAATATGTTTTAAAGTAACTTAATGTTGGATCATCGACATCATATTCTTGCCCATTTTCAGCGTAATCATTAGCGTTTCGTGAGTTATCAGTATCGATACTATTATGAAAAGGAGTTGTGGAATAGAGCCCTGTTTGTAATGAGAAGTTATCAGACTTAGTGGCCCTATACTTAATCCCAAAATTTCCACTCATATCCACTAATCCAGGTGTTTCCTCTGCATTTAATATATTAGGCCTCTCTGCCCCAAAAGGCTCAGATAAGGAGGCACCTCTATAAGTAAAGGATGAGTATAAACTATACTTATTCAAAGATCCTGATAAAGTTTTTAAAGTAGGATTCTCTAATACATCTTGCTTAGTTTTTAATTCTTTAGATTCCACTTTCGTTTTACTGGTATTATCTTGGGCATAAAGGTTAAAAGTTAGTATTAATAAAATTAATATTTTCATTATATATTCTCCTAGTTAAAAAAGTTTAAAAATGTAGCTCTAGGTTGATGAACCTTATAGATTTCTTTTTCCATTAAGTTATTTGCAATAATGGCACTGCGCCAACTCATGAGTGATGTCTGGGGATCTGCAATACCATGCATATGCATACTAAAATTCATTGCATATATGGTATTAGGGATTTTTGTTTCTAATCGATAATCTCTTTTAATTATGATGCGATTATTTTCATCATATTTAAAATAATCTTTTATATTATTTAGATAACTTGGTATCTCTCGAGTAAAACCTGTAGCCATAATAACAATGTCTGCATCTAATAATTCTATTTGATGGCTTAATAGATTTCTAATGCATAATTCATAGCCATCACCTTTAGGATTAATATCCTCTAACCAACGAGAAGGAGATATTTTTACCTCTGGCATTTGATCTTTATAAAATTTTTCAAGATATAATTCATTATATAACTCTTGAAGATATTCAGGTGTATTACCATCACTGGCCAATAGCAAGTTCTTGGTAAAGTCATCCTTTGTTACTTGATCTAGTTCATAAAAGTTCTCAACAAAATTTGGAGTAAAAACCTCATTTGTAAATGGCCCTTCATCTAGAGGACGTAGATTGTCCCGACCTGAAATCAATGTAATTGAATGTGCCTTACCCCATTTCGACTTTATTCCGTTTCTTAGAATCTCAATTCCTGTTTGTCCACCTCCAACGATAAGAACTTTCTTATCCGTAAGATCAAGATTAAGCATTTCCTTACTTTTTGCATGAAATATTTTTTTTCCTAAAAAAGGCTTTGCACAAGGTGGGATATTTTTCTTAGGTCCTGATGCCACACATAGCTTATTTGCATAGAATGTTTTATTCTCAGTAATAATTTCAAAGTTACCATGAGTATAATTAACCTCTTTTACCTTTGAATTAAATTCTAATCGATTCTCTAATTTATCAGCAACCCATTTACAATATGCTTCAAACTCAATTCTTGTTATTGTCTTACGATCAGTATTTAAGAAGTGATAAAACTGACCAACATCATTCAAATAATTTAAGAAGCTAAACTGACTTGTTGGATCAACTGGTGTGACAAGATCTTTTAGATACGAAGTCTGCATACTAGCATCTTCAAACATTAACTCTTGATGCCAACTAAACTTCTCTTTATCATCTAAAAAGAGAGCATCACATTCAACTTGAGGCAAGAGTGCAGCCAAACTTAAGTTAAATGGTCCAATACCGATGCCAATTAAATCATAAATTTTCATATAATAACTCACTTTTAACAATTGGATTAATAATATTTCTTCCTAGTATAGGTCTAGGCCTAGAAAGCTCGTCATAGCCACTACTAAAGCGAACTTTATTAATTAATATTTTTTCAAACTGAGATCTTAAGAACGAAATATCTTTAGGAACCTCATAAGTATTTTCATAGTTTTGTATACATGATCTCATTAAAGCGTAGAACTCCATTTCACTTATTAAATCCTCTTGTGAACAGAGCCTTGAAAAGTAACGTAAGAAAGTCACAATATGACCAGTAAATAAGTCATGTATTAAATGATTGGGTGCTAGGTGTTCTAAGTCCATAAAAGACTTCTCATAAAGATGAATTGAGTTATCAGCAATCCTTAAATCCCCATGAAAGTCTTTAATGATTACACCACTAGGAATAAAGTTTTTCATTTTTATTAAAATATTCTGCCCATGAGAAACAAGACCTAATCCATGCATATTTTGTAAATGATATAGCGGAATAAAAACATTATTAAAGTAGTTTTTAAGCCAATGACTAATACTTAGCCCAGACTCATTTAGAACCTCTTTAAAATATGAATTATCTCGTTTTAAGAGCAAACTAGCACTTGATACAACTTGCTCATCAGTATCTATGTATTGATTAACATTTTCTCTTATTACCATGCCCAACATTTCATGAAAGCGATAAGAAGAATTCTCTAAAGATTTAAATGAATAATCATTTACATATTGGGCACATACTTCTTTTAAAACCTGCATTTTTGAATTTAAATATTCATCATTATTAATGATCTCAGTTAATTTATCAGATATTTTATAACCTGATCGAATATACTTTTGAGGAATCCCTCTAATACAAGATGTGTTTAAAATAGAAAGAGAAAGTTTTAAATCATACTTATGTCCAAAGCTACTAAGAGTCCTAAGACTAGATTGTGCATAATAAGGATTACCTTTTTCTCCAATATATTTAATGCTACCGTTTGCTATTAAATGCATATACTGAATCTTAATAAACCGATCCCATTGCCACGGATGAACAGCTAAATGCATATACCCTTTAATTGGGGAAAGTTGGTTTTCTTTATAAAAAAGATCTTCATCAAAATGATCACTTTTGCCACTTACTAAAAGCTTCTTATTAATAGCAAGCCATATTAACTTAATTGGTTGGGAGCTTTCTGGTGCATATCGATTTAGATCATTTGCTCCCCAACCAATACGTCCTTTATTTAATAGAATCTTTGGATGTCCAAGTGATAATTGCTCTAGCTCTAAAAAACTCAATTCAGTAGAAAGGTGAGACTTTTTCATTAGTATTTCCACATCAGAATAAAGTGTTTGGTTTGCTTCTTCAAGAAAGAGAGCTAAGTCTTGATCACTCATTTTAAAGTAGAGATTTAAGTCACATATAAAGTCATGGATGCTTATATCTTTTATCTCTTCTTGAAGGTTATTAATTTGGTAAGTGTGCAAACTTCCCTTTTTAACCCATACTTGGCTCCACTGACTAATTTCAGCTTGAAACTGATAATAAAAATTTTTACCCGTAAAGCCATAAAGTCCATTTTTATATTCTAGATGAATAATATCTTCGAACTGAAGCTCTTCAATAAATTTTTGCATTAAATTTAATTTCGCTTCTTGGTAATAGTTCTTATAAGTATTCATGATAAAACCTTTCTCTATTACACTCTAAAAGAGCTGCTCTTTTGTGAGGAAAATCAAACTCTTTAATAAACCTCCAACCAGGTAGTTTTTCACAAAACTTTAATATTTTTTTATTATCAGAGCGTGGCTCTCCAAAGATATTCTGAGTTAATGGGTTCTGTTCAAAAAGAAATTTACTTGCATGCAGCATTGCAAGATAGACAAAACGTGTATTTAAAAACTTCTTATTTCCAATAAGTAAGTGCAGCCCTCGATCATGAGTTTTAGGATGAGCAAAAGGAGCAATTCGATCCTCAATGGCCCAATAAAACTCAAAATAACCAACTGACTCACCATTCACTTTATAGATGTATGGATCTTGAAATGGACTTTGAACTAGGCTTTTTAAATAAGCTTTTAATTCATCTTTACTTAAATCAAGCTCCCAGAATTCACTTACAAAGTCCTGATTTTGCCAATTATAAAAAAGTTCTAAGTCACGATCTATATCTAGTGGAACAAACTCTATTAGGTGGTCTTTATACTTTGCTTGGTATTCAATACATTCATACTTCTTACTCTCAATTTTAAATAGAGGGTTATCAATTTTGTTATAAATGCTCCATGGATCTTTTAGCGTATTTTCATTGAACTCATTAATACAACAACGAAAGTTACCTTTTTGCCATAAAGTTGGCGATTCAAGCAGGTATTCAATAAAATTATTTTTCTCTTGAGTAGATAAGAAATTCTTTAGTCTTCGCAATAAATAACTTTCATAATAGTTTGATTTATTTGCTAAGGCATTGATCGTCGCAAATACATTATTAATAATAAAGTAATAACCAAAAACTTTATTTACATCATTATCATTTAATATATTTCCATTTTCAGTACTAATTAAAGAATTATGTTTACCATATTTTTCAAGTCCCTTTTCACTAAAACCAGAGCCTTGGAAGTCGCGATAATAGAAATTTTTAACTAAATTTTCTTCATCTAATTCCAATAAAATATTTTGTTGGTGTACACCTAAAAGAATCCCCTCTTTGCAAGCAAGATTTAAAATAGGTGTGATAAAATTTTTAATATATGAATCGAACCACTTCTGAATAAATTCAAATTCCTCACCCTTTTGTAATAAACTTAGATTGGATTTATGAGAATAAAGAGTATCTTGATTTAAATAACTTAATAAGAAGGTCTTTGACTCATTAAATTTAAGATTCTTTCTAAACTGAACTGTCATATCACTTCTCTTATCCACAGACACATAGAAGGGCTCTAAAAAGCAATGTTCTTTTATATTGTCATCAAGACTACTAAATTGAGCCCCCCTAATAGATTCTTCTGGTTGAAGATGTCGAATAGAGTTTGTTAGAGTGATATCCATTGAAAATTTTAATTGGTATGCTAATTCTGGACAATAAAGTGAGCGCATTGATGAAAGTGGATACCAATAATTCTTACCTATTAATACATCCAATACTTTCTCTGAATCCAAACGGTTTTCTTGAATTATTTTATCAAATTGCCATGGATGAAATGGTAGATAATAGAATTCACTATCCCTTAAAGTATCTATATTCAACTCTGATTTTATTAGTGATGTAATTTCTGTTTGATATTCTTTAAGCTTAATACTACTTGTAAAACTATCTCTTTTTAATTTTATCCACTTTAACTTAAATTTGTTTTGAAACTCTGGTGAATACATATAATTATCAATATTATTTATTCCATCTTTTAACTTAGGATAAGGGTGAACACTGTGTCCAAGATAAAGAGACTGTTCGCTTTCTAAGTATGGTGAATCAAAAACTCTAGTATCAGCGATTTCAAAAGATGCTTTTATATTTTCGAAGCTATTTGTAACCTTCTTAAGTAATTTTCCCTCTGTTTTAGAAAAGAAGTCACGTTCAATAATATCAACAAACTTTAAAAAATTGATTTCTTCAACTTTTCCTTCCTCAATACATAAGATTTGATTTTCAAAGTCATGTAGGCCAAGATTTGAAAAGTAGTTTATAGTTACACTAAGCATACCAGTGCTCGTCTTTACCATTAACTTCTCATCCTCAATTATTATTCTCTTATCAGTATGAAAATCTCTTATTAGAGACCTTGTAAAGGCCTGTAGTGAATAATATTCTGCCCAGCTACGAATATTCATATACTGACTCCCATATAGAAACTACTCGCAATAACGCCTAAAGCATTACCAGCAATTTGATTTGCATTAATTCGAGTCGTTATTTTTAAAATGTCTTTATCTCTTGAAGATTTAATTGAGTTTTCATAGTAATAGTGAGGCAAAATGGCCAAAGACGTACTGAAGATACATATAAAAAGCATTAATTGTAATATACTAGAGACTATTGAAAAATATATAATACTTATTAAAAGTGTTAAGAGTCCAATAAGTAAAAGTCCTTTGCTTTTACTAAGTCTAGTGGAGCTTAGGATTATTCTCTTTGTGAAAACCATTACCATAGAACTTAATAATAAAGTCATAACTATAAGCTTATTATTAGAAGCTTCTGTGCCCATCAATTGATTTATGGTTCTTATAGTCATGATGAGATAAAATGAACCTAGTGCACTTAAACCAAATGGGAACCACCAACTATACTTAACATCAGATCTAAATGAAGTTCTTATTTCATATTCATTAAAATTTCTAAAGCCATAACCTAAGATATAAATTAAGCCAAAAGTACACACCAGGCTTAAGCTTAAATATTGGCCAAAGACGAGCATTAATAGAAAGCCACAAGCTCTTCCCTGATTTAATACTTTTGATTGATTTAGCTGCCCTTTTGCTCCTCCATTAATTAGAATCCCATGATATTGAGTCAATGAAAGTGTAAGACTTCCGATTAAAACAAAAACGACTCTAGATATAATAAAAAGAACTAAAGGTGAAAAACCTGTTAGAGCTAAGGTTAATGATACTGTAGAGAGAAAGACTCCAAAAAATCCAAGTAATTCTACTTTATGAAATTGAGCACCATTTAAAAAACGTTGCCATAAACGTGTTGCAATATAATAACCGAGTACACTAAGGCCATAAATAAGTGCAATTAATGAAAAGTCTAATTGAGACTTCTTTGCGATTATATGCAAACTTCCTAAGCTGCAAGCTTGATATAGACCTAGAAATAAAATATTAAAATTCTCATAAAGCTTAATTAAGTTTTCTTTTGCAAAAGAGCTAATTTCTAATTTTTTTGCTTTTTTTCTTTTATTTAGACTCAAATAGAACCCTGAGATAGGAATTAGTGAACAAATAATGCCCAATAAGGACCAAATAACTTTAATAAAAAGACCACCAAAATTACCAAAATGAATGGGTGTTGATATTAATAAGAAGTCTATATACCAAGGAAGTTTGATTTCTTCTGATTCATTTATATTATTGGCTTTGATTTTAAGTATTTTCTTTTCATGGTCATGATTTTCAAATAGTGCAATATAGTCACTATTAGTAGAGAATTGATTTTGAGGATAGGATAAAAAATCTAATTCATACCCATTTAATAATTTTGATTTTTCAGGGAGTTTTATAATTTGTGATATCTTTAGTTGTGGCTCAAGTAAATTATCTTGCGATAAATGATTTATATGATTACTTATAAAGAGTGTGATCAAAATATTATTCAACGCAAGAAAAATACCAGAGAGAGTAATGAGAAATAGCCAAGGTGATACTCTCAAACCAATTAAACCATGCATATAGCTTATTAGGAGCTTCTTAGTTTGAAACTTTTTAATTTTTCTACGACTTAGTTGTAACTTTATCCCAAGGATATAACTTAGTATTAAGAAAAGTCCCATTAGTGCAAGTGCCAACTTCCCAACATTTCCTAAGAGTAATTCCCGATGTAAAAGTAAAATTATATCTAACCAATGGTTATCTCTATTCTCATTTTCATTACTTAAGTTCTTATCAATTAACTCTCCAGTTGCATTAAAAGATAACTTTATTGCTCCTCGAAACTTAATTTGATCTCTTTCACCAACTCTTGCTTGTATCAGTCCCTTCTCATCTTTAAACACAGAGAGAATTTTCTTATTTGGATATTTGCTTTTAATGTAATCTTCAACAAGTTGAAAGCTCCTCGTACCAAGCGGTTGAGTTAAAGTAAATTCATTTTGAATTTCATCTTTCCAAATAAGTAGAGTTCCACTTAAACATAAGAAGAGAAAATTAAGTCCTAGTACAAGGCCTAATATTTTATGAATTGAATAGAGGTATCTTTTTTTAACTTGCATAAAAAAAGTAGGAAGGCTTATGCCCTCCTACACGTCAATTTAATTTCTAATGACACCAGAAAGAGTAAAATCAATACCAATCTCAGAGGCTCCATTACCACAAATTGATGCTGCAGATGATTCATTAATCATAATCGTTACGTGGTGAGGGTGTCCCCAATAGAGGTAATGATTAAAAGATAGATGACTATCAATTAAATCTCTTCCTTTTTGACAATCAGAATTTCCATTTAATGCATAAGCATTAGACTCTAATAATTTAATAGTACTTGCATCATTATCAGCAAATAAAAGAGCACTATAACTACATACACTTTCTTCACTTTTAAAAGTTGCTGTTAATAGTGCATTATCAAGCGTGTAATCAGTTGATAATTTTACAAACTTAACTTCCATACTTGCATACTGACTAGGTGCTTGTACTTGCGTACCAAATGCTTTGCAAATATAACCTGAGTGCGATGAAAGCCATTTCTCACCATCTAATACTAGGTCTCTATTTACCTGTGCAAATGAACTTCCAATTGTTAATAATGAAATAAGTGCCAATAATTTTTTCATATTTTCTCCTTTATGATTAAGCCTCAATACATTTGTTTGATATGCCAAACATTGAGTTTATAAAAAATGGTCATACCTAATGACCACTTTTAATTAATTACAAATTAAATTATTTTGAATCCATTTATTATTTTTAGAGCATAGACCTTTTTGAAATAGCTCTTTTACATGATGAATAAAATATACTTCTGAAATAGTAATATCACCATCACCTACTCTCTTTAATTCTGCTAACATCCGAGCTTGGTTATACTCAGAGAATTTTTCTATAAAAGCTCCATCCACTTCTTTTAAATTTATAACTCTTCTCGTGAAAGGAATCTTAATTTCTTTATACTCTTGATCATAATCTCCATTAAAGTATGCAATTTTTTGATTAAGTTCTTTTTCATTTAGGTAGAACTTTGCAAAGAGAAAATTAGTTAACTTAAATTCCTTTACTGGAAAAAATCTTCTATAAATTTTCGCCTTACCAGGAAGAATATCATGCAAGGCCCTTAGCACAGCTTGTTCAGTATTAGTTACATTTTCATCAACAGCAAAGCTTGGAAACTCTAATCCACTAAGACGAACATAAGACTCTTTAATCATTTGATGAAAATACTTAACTGTATTAATTCTTGCTTGAGTTTTATTATTTATACTGAGTTCACTTTTATAAAATTGCACTAATCTTTTGGTTATAGACCACACAGGAGCATTCTCTGCATTCTTAGGATTTCCACCTTTTTCCCAACGGCTACCATTCTCATAATCAAAAATAGTACTCAAATCTAAGCGTCCATTCTCAGTATTAACCTCATTTTCACGATCCCAAGTAAATAAATCATGAGAGGCCAAGCCAATGACCCCAATATCTTTAAGCAGCACTTCAGATGCTGCACTAGCTATCATAAAATTTGAAACCATAATGATAAAAAGTATTTTTCTCACACTAACTCCCATAAATTCAACAACTTAAATAAAAAGCTAATAAAAATCATCTTTAATTTTTAGTAAAACTAGCCGATAATGTTTGACATACCAAACAAAAGTATACAGGTCAATACTTTTGTAAAGGAATTCAAAATGAGTGTTATCAGAAATTCAAAAGCAATTCTATTCAACCTTTCAAAGATAGAAAGTGAAATCAAAAAGTATGAAGAATCTAAAAAGGAGAAATCAACAGAGCCTAAGAAAAAGACTAATTAAAATAATTCCTTAACCTTTTCTGGTGGACGTCCAATGATGGCCCTATCACCTTTTACTACGATTGGTCTTTCGATAATTTTGGGAAACTTTTCCATGGCCATAAGAGCATGATCATTGTCAGATAGATCGATACTCTCTTCTTTAATTATACTTTCTTTTGTACGTATAAAATCTAATGGATTTAATTTTAACTTTGTCGCAATTTCAGCTAACTCAGATTGAGTTGGAGTTTCTTTTAGATATTCAATAATTTTAATATCGTTAGTGTGTTCTTCTAATAACTTTAAAGTCTCTCTACTCTTTGAGCACTTTGGATTATGATAAATAATAAACATATTACTTCCTTTATAACTCTTTTCTCATAACAATATTTGTGGTCTCATAGCCAAATTGTTCATAAAGAGGAATTGCTCTAAAATTATCTGCATAGACGTGAAACTTAACTTCCTCTACACCAATACTTTTGAGTTCTGCCTCTAACTTTATAAAGATCTGCTTGGCCACACCTTTTCTTCGATAAGCCTCGTCTACATGTATGTCATAACCCCAAGCAGACTTTTTATCGTTTTCTTCTCTGATATTTACCCATGCATAACCAGCAAATTCATCATCAACTAACGCAGTGTAAAACATGTGATTTTCAGTCTGCATTCCTTGTGGAAGTATCGTTTCATACTCTTTTTGGGCCAATTCCTTAGCCTTTTCGAGACTAATATTCAATGCCTTGGCCTTTCCTTCTATATAATGGGTTTTACCCATACTGATAGATTTTTCAAATTCTTTCAAAAGCATATCTCTAATCGTAATTTTCATGTATTAAATATACCAATAAAATGTAAGATTTAAATAGATTTAAAGCTGCTTTATCTACTCGGATTTTACCCGTAATTTTGGTAAAAATAAGGGATCAAAGGAATTAAATGCAAAACTTAATTATTCTCATTTTTACTTTTACTCTTATGGCCCATGCTCACGATGATCATTTATGGTCAACGGATAAAAAGGCCTATGAATATACTCAAAAGAAATTAAAACAAAAAAGCACTTCCTTAGTTCTTCCTCTTCAATCAACTTTAATAAGTATTGATGAACAATTTTTTGCTGAGAAACTTAAAGAGTTCTCTGGAGCGAAAGAAGTGAGAATAAATGGTAATACTGTTTTACTTAGTGAACGTGGTAGTAAGGAAGGAATTGAAAATGCACTCAATTACCTAACTGAAGAATACAATGCACTTGGATATGAAACAGAGATTAAGGAATTTGGAAGCTTCTTTTCTAAAGGAAAGAACTTTATCGCAACAAAAAAAGGAAGTGATTCATCAAAAGTAATCATTCTTTCTTCTCATATTGACTCTGTTGGAAATGCTGGAGCAAATGATAATGGAACTGGAACTATAGGAGCACTGGCAATTGCAAAAGCACTAGCTCCTTATCAGTTTAAATACGATCTTCGTATTCTTGGGTTTGATAAAGAAGAAAAAGGACTTGTTGGTTCTAAGGCCTATGTAAAGTCTTTAAGCTCAAGTGAGAAAAAGCAAATTATGGCGGTAATAAATTTTGAAATGATGGGTACAAATTCTAAAAAAGATGGTCACTTTCATATTATTGACTGTGATCGTACTGAATCAACATTTATTACAAAAACCATGGAAGGAATAATTGCTTATCATAAGCTTGAACTAACAAAGGTGCCTGGTTGTACAACTCGATCTGACCATGCTTCTTTTTGGAAAGAAAAAATACCTGCAATTGTTATTTCAGAGAATTTCTTTGGTGGTGATTCAGATCGCTGTTATCATCGCTCTTGTGATAAATTCGATGAGCGTTTAGATTTTCAGTATATGGAAAAGATATCGACAAGTGTTGCCAGCACTATTTTTGAATTAGTACGTGCTTCTAAATAGAAACACGTACTCAATTTATTTAATTACAAGTAAAACCTGCAGCAACTAATTTATTAGCAATTCTATCAACAACCTCTTGGCAATAAGATGTTTCATTTTGAGCATTGGCAATACTATTTGCTGCACCTTCTTTAGTATAAATCACTTCACAGCCACCAGCATCTGATTCTTTATTCTCTAAGATTCTTTCAGTTTCTCCATAATTACATGTCACCATCTTTCCAAATTTAGAGTTATTCTTTTCTGTAGTTGAACTTTTTGTTTCTTGCTTTTTCTCTGTCTTCTTTGCAGCCGCTTTTTCCATTTCTTTTTCAGTTGGTGCCACAACTTCAGACTTACTTTGTGCTTCTGACTTTTGTTGCCCATTCGTTGAACAACCCACTAGAAAACATGCCACTAAAATAAATAGTACTTTCATATAACTCCTTTTTATAAGTGAATGAAACTATTATATTCGAAAATGACTATTCTACCATTGCGACATTATTTCCTGAGTAATCTAGACTCTTAAATTAAAATCTTGAAGAATATACTTTTGATAAAGTAATATAAACTATGCAGCAAAGCTTTAAACTTCAAAGAATAATATTCTCTTTGGCCACTATCGCCATATTTATAGTATGTGCAGGTTTTGTAAGTAATTCTCAAAGTGACTTCAAGCTAGTAGATATCTTAGGAAAAGAGCATCCAGCAGCCATTCAATATCGTAAGTATCTTGAAAAATATAATGATGAAAATAAAGTCTTTATTCTTATCGAATCAAAAGATAATAGTCCACTTGAACTTGCTAGTATTGATGCAGGTATTACTAATGTACTGCTAAACACTTCGGGACTTGAGAAAGTTAGAAGCTTAAGTACGACTGAGTACTTTTCTCCGACAAAAGATCGTTTATTACTAAGTCCATTTATAAAAAATAATCAAATAGATACAAAAGCATTTGAACACTTAACACAGAACGATTTTTGGAAAGATCTTTTTACAAATAGTGAGCGTGAGTTTCTAGTTATCGAGACCCATTTAAGAGAGAAATCACCAAGTGAAATAACGATTTCAAAATTATTAGAGTATAAGAATTCTTTTGAGATGCAAAATAAAGGCTTACGTATGCATCTCTTAGGGAGCAAGCTAGCAAGCTTTTACTTCAATGAGGAACTTAAAAACCAACAGACAAAAATGAGTCCACTCATTATCATTGTCATAATTGCACTTTTATTTTATTTCTTTAGATCTTTTAAGCTCATCTTAATTGCTGGTTTTTTTCTCGCCCTAATATTTGCATGTTCGATACTTATAATTTTTTCATTTGAAAAAGGTTTAAATCCTTATACCAACTTCTCACTTCTCTTTATATTTGTGATTGGAACAGCTGACATCGTTCACTTATTTCAAGGGGTAATTAATTCTGAAAAGACCAATACACCTGAAAAAGTAAGTCATGTTCTTAGAAGGATTACCAAACCATGCTTTTTAACTAGTTTTACTACTGCCATTGCTTTTTTATCTTTATTGGCCAGCGATGTCTCAATCATACAAAAATTTGGAGTTTACTCCTGTATTGGTGTCATTCTATGTTATATCCTTACCATTATTGTCTTACCTAAGTTTTTGGTTTGGTTTGATATTAATTTTAAAACATTCCAAGCTAATGATCTTTTTAGCATAAATGAAAATAAGTATTATAACTTTATAAAGAAATACTCAACTCTAATAAGCCTTAGCAGTTTACTTCTTATAATTTTATCTATTACAAGTGCTTTTTATATCAAATTTGACGATAGCCTTTATAATAAATTTACACCTAAGCACCCTCTTAGTCTTGCAGTACAGAGCTTTCAAAAGCATCTTGGTTTTACTGGTACAATTGATTTGATTATTAAAAAAGGCTCCAGTGATGATTTTAAAACAAGAACTTATGAGAAAATGGCCAATAACTTTACAGCAGAGATTTTATCAATTCCAAATGTAACTCGAGTACAGGGTTTATCTAATTTTCTTAGGTATATGCGTTTAGAGCTTGGAAGCCCAATGACAGCAAATAAAAGCTTTAATGATGATATTCATTTAAAAAATACATTTGGACTCTTTAAAAAGTCTGGGGTACTTAGAGATCATTACTCTTCTCTATTAAATGAAGTAAAAATAACGGTCTATGTGCGTTCTCTCTATTCAAGTGAATTAGCTCAAACAATAAAACAAATCAATAAAACCATGTTAAAAACAGGCCTAAACTATACAATCTCTGGCTTTGCTCCTGTCAGAACGGCGATGTTGGATGTCATTACATTTGGATTTGTAAAGTCCTTTGCAGGTACATTACTTTTTATATTTATTGTAATGATTATAGTCTTTAGATCATTTAGCTGGGGTATGATTACAATGATTCCTAATCTTATGCCAATAGGAGTTGTCTTTATAACGTTAAGTATAAGTGGTATTCAAGCAGAAGACTTTATCATTCTTTCTGTTTGTGTTCTCCTAGGACTCTCAGTAGATGACACCTTACATTTTTTCATTAGCTTTTTTAGAAATAAAGAAACTGAAGCAAACCTTGAACAAAATTTAAAAAAGACATTTAAAGAAACTCACAAAGCATTAATCATAACGACACTTATTTTTGTCGCAGTAACTCCATGTTACTTTATTTCTTCAATTGCTTTATTCGGTAAAATGGCCATCGTTATGTTGGCAGCCATGTTAATGGCATTAATAGCTGACTTTCTCGTTATACCTGCGGCATTGATATATTTTAATAAAGAAAATAAAAAATAATATTTCCTATTACATCGAGATCACCACTATTTGTTAATATACGGTGAAAACTATAAAGGTTATTATTATTAGCTCCTGGCAAAACCCCTTTCAAACTTGGATCTGGCCATGCATTTGGTCTCGCATAACTAAAGAGAAAAGAAGGCTGACCATTTACATTGATACGTGCATTAGTCATTTGATCAGTATACTCAAAGCCATTAGGAAGATATTGTTTTAAATCCATTGCAAAGTTCTTTGTAAAAAGAACTGGTAGATTAATCACCACAGACTCTCCAGAAACAGGATCAGTAACCTCAGACTCTCCTCTTAAAGCTTGTGAGATTTTCTCTAAACGATTTGGCTCAAGAGCCGGATCATTAATAACATACTTAGTATCAATTAAATATTGTTCTTGATTTGGGTATTCAGCAATTTCATACATCTGCTGCATATAATTAATATCGTGATCAATCGCTTCAATTAATAATTGATGTGATTTTGTTAATGCAGACTCTGCATCAGTCTTTAATGTTAAGAAGTTCTTATATTTATCACGTGGAGTATTTGAGTTTTTCTTAAAGAGAATATTGCGATAAACATTTGGTGTCATAAGGTGCATATTTCTTGCATCTTTTGAAAACCAATTTCTAAAGTTTAACATTTGAACTTTTGTCCCCTTAACAGAGGTCCATAATGACTCATTTAAAAAAGTTGGTAACTCATCTAAGTTAAATGCATTAAAATAATAAATTGTTGCTAGAGTATTTTTCATGTAAGAGACAACTCTTTCTAAGTGAGCTCTAGTAAAAACATCATATCTTCCATTGGAGTGATTATTCGAAAAGTCTCCATTTACAGCTAATGCCCAGTCAAAATCAAATTGAAAGCTATTCCATTGTGGGTAATCATTTAATAATTGTTCAAACTGAGTAATACTGCTTTCAAGTACTCCTACTACATTATTTGCTAAGAAGTTTTGAACATCTGAGATAGATTCAAATCGCTCAGAATCGGGAGCTGGTTTAGCAAGATACTCCATGAAGCCAGCAACTGTTTTAGAGTATAAGTGTTTATTGTATGCAATTTTAGTAAATGACTCGATAATCCCTTTATATATAAACTCTGACTGTCTTGCTACTCCACCTAACTTCCACACAAACCCCTCTAATGGAGCAGCTAAATCAGCAAATGAACTATAAATAATTGCAACTGGGTATGAAGCATTATTCCTATCTTTATTCTTACTTAAAGTATTAATTCTTTGATCATTTTGAAGAGCATTAAGCATTGATTTGAATGAAGCTTGATCATGAGCTTGTAATAGATATTGTTCATTTATGTTTTGAACAAACTGGTGACTTGCAGGTGCGTTACTAAGAGTTCGTCCTTGGTCTTTTGTTTTTTCAATAGTTTGTTTACCTGACTCAGTAAACTCTTTACGATTTGTATTAACAGTAAAATTGTAAATAATTGCCGCAGCGATAAGAACAAAAAGAGACAAAGACATGAATTTCATAGGTACCTTCAAATTAGTTTGTATAATCCCTTGCATATCTTATCAAAGTAAATAGATAATTAGAAGAACCTATGGAGGGGGCATAAAAGTGAAAAAAGATATAAGCTCTAAATATTACATTATTCCAGAGTACTTAAATCGGGTACTTTTTGTAATTATTTTTATCTTTAATCTAGTTTTACTCTACCAAGCTTCTCATACAGAGAATAAGTTAATCATTATCCTCTGTGCTTTTTTCTTTGCTTATACAAATAATACGATGTTCGCTCTATTGCATGAAGCTGTTCACAATGTATTTAGTAAGAATAGTAAAATAAATAGAATATTTGGAATTATGGCCTCAGCTTTTTTTCCAACTGGCTTTAGTCTGCAACAAGTTTTTCACTTATCTCACCATCGCTTTAACCGCACAGAAAAAGAAAGGTTTGATTATATTCAAAAAGGTGAAAACAAATTCATTAAGTTTTCTCAGTGGTACTGTATCCTTACTGGAGTTTATTGGCTCTTCGCTACTTGCGGAGCTTTCTTCTACCTAATTATTCCATCTGTATTTAGAAATCAATTATTCAAAGGTCGCTTGGGTAATCAGACTGGTGCTGAATCTATGTTTAGAGGATTAAATTCTGCTAACTCATTAGTTCTTAGACTTGAGATTTTATACTCATTCAGTTTTCAATTTTGTATTTTTTATTTATTGGATTTAAACCTTATTGGTTATCTTGCATGTTACTTTGCCTTTGCACTCAATTGGTCTTCATTACAATATGCAGATCATGCTTTTAGTGAATTAGATACTAAAGATGGAGCATGGAATTTAAAAGTTTCAAAGTTCTCTCAATACTTATTTTTAAATTACCATTTCCATAAGGTTCATCATCAAGATATGCATATTCCTTGGATTCACTTAAGTAAACTAGTTGATAAAAATGAAGAGAGACCTAGTTTTTGGGCCATCTATTTAAAGATGTGGCGTGGTCCTCAACCATTACCTAAAGAGAGTCATGTATGAGCTTTAATTTATTTATCAAAGCCGAAAGCTTATGTTTATCTGAATTCTATCATTATACAATGAGACATAGACGCTATTTTACGATCTTTCTCTTCTTATACTTACCCGCTCCCTTTAAATTTAGAAAAATGCAATTATTACGTTATGGATTCTGTTTATTACAGTATATTGATGACTTACTTGATGGAGATAGAAAAACCAATCTAGATGTAAATAAAGTTGCAAAAGATGCCATCGATGAAATTCAAGCAATGCAGTTTAGTAATTCACGAGCTGGCGTATTAGCAAAAGCCTTCTTTAGTATTGTAAAAAAAGAAGGAATGGATATTGAGCAATTCAAAGAAAGTATTATAACTCTTATTAAAGTCATGCAATTTGATTATAAAAGAGTAAATGAAAAAATCACTCTAAGTGTTGATGAATTGCAAAAGCAGCACCAGGAAACTTTTAATTACTCTGTTGACCTAATGCTCATGGCCGCTGGCAGTAAACTCAGAGCTAAACAAGTTCCTAATCTAATCAATACCTTTGGTTGGTGTTCGACTATGAGGGACCTAGAAGAAGATTATGAGAGAGGTCTCTATAATATTCCAAAGGACATTGTAGATACCAGTATGAGCTTTAATGAAGTAAGAACGAATTCTAACTTTAAAAAATGGATACAATCAGAATTTGCTTTGGCAGATCAATACCTTGATCGATCAAACCAAGAACTCAAAGAGTTAAAAAATGAAAAAGGCTTTAAGATTCTTATGATATTTTGGAAGTCTATGAATAGTTTTTTTAATAAATTTAAGCAAAGAAATAGGATATATTTTAATAGCATATGAATAATGAATTTTTAAAAGACATTTCATTTAAAGAGCTAAAAAATGCACTTATGGGGCAAGATCTAAATCAAGTTCCTCAGTCTTGGTTCTATATTGGACAAGTTAAGAAATATAAGAAAGGTGTCCATCGTCTAGATATCTTAGAGCACAAATTAATGATTTATAAAAGTAATCACAAATTCATTGCTCAATCTCGATCTTGCCTACATATGAACACTGATCTTAGTAAGGGCAAGCTAAAAGATGGAGTCATTAGCTGCCCAATGCATAATTGGAAGTATAATACCAAGGGCGAAACAAAACATTCTTGTAAAAAGTTAAAGCAATACCCAATTGAACAAATTGAGAGTCATTTATTTATCTTTATTGGAGAAGAGAAGAATTTCTTTCCCTTTCCCAAATTTGCGACAGAGGAATTTAAAAACTTACAAGCTCTAAAAAACCCCTTACACTTTGATATTGGTATTAATTACTTTTTGCTTTCAGGAAATGGATTTGATTTAAACCACTTTGAATCTATGCATGGCAGAGTACCCATTAAAAAGCCAACTCCATTTTTGAGATCAAAAAATAGAATCTGTATTAATCATGAGTTTAGAAACACATCTAATCTTTTCTTAGATAAAGTTCTAAGAACAATACTAAGTCCGATTGGTTACCTTAACTTTGATGTGGTAGCAGGTAATATGGTCTTAGCTGAAACAAAAATTAAGAATAGAGTTAGTCGACTCCTCTTTGTATTAACTCCAGAGGGAGAAAATCAAACATCAGTGACACTTATCCCTTTCGTTCATATAAAGAAGCATAATTTTTGGCATCGATTTAAAAACAGTATTTCATTGGCCATCAGAAAAGTTTTTGTGAAGCAATTCTTTATTCATGAAATTGCACAAGCACAAGAAATTCAGTTTTGTCCTGAAAACTTTGTTCCTAGCGATAGACTTTATATGGTTTATTTTACTTGGTTTAAGCAATACCTTGATGGACTAGATCAATTAGAAGAAACTAACTTTGAAGAACAAAATATTAATCGAAATGAAATCAATTAATAATTAGCTCCCCCATTTCATGGTCTTTGCAAGAAACTTTAATGCATGAACTTCATCTTCACTCCACTCTCGGTGGACAACCCAAGCGGTAGCAATCACACGTCTCTCTTCTGAGCCATTCCATGCATAATGATTAAAGCTATCATTAAAAAGAAAAGACTTCCCTTCTTCGTGCATGATTTTTTCTCCCATGACATTTAAACCACAGTCATTAGGGATGATTAAACCTAATTGCCAATTATCAAAAAAAGCAAATCCATCTGAGTGATGAAAAAGTTTTTTACCAGGCTCCATTAAAAGAAGATCAAAACTAATTAAACGACCAAGTTCTTCACACTTTTTAACAAAAGCAAACGTATTTGGCATACTTGGCTCATACTTGTCTTCAAATTTTCCATTACGATAAATTGGTAAACGGCTCCAATTGGGACCATACATTTTATAGGGAATAGCTTTTACTTGATCATTTACTAAGAGCTCCGCTTCTTTTTTTAAATCTACAAAGTATTCTTTCACTATACTATCAAATGCATGCCTAGAATTGAGTTCAAAAGGTGCCACTTTAAAATTAGGAATATTAGCGGAGCAAAGCTGCCCTTTAAGATATGATAATTTTTCATCCGCACTAAACATTTTAATCAATGTAATAATACGATCAGGTAAATTTTTATTATAGTTTTTCTTATATAGTAATCTAAGTTCAAGTTCTAAACTCTTTAAATCTTGCAATTCACCAGTATTTATCATTTTCCAAAAGCGTTGATTACCACTAAGTAAGCATTCTCCAGCGTGAACAAGCTCATCCATACTAATACCACTTAGATACTTTTCAATTGCTAATGTACTAAGCTCAATAATTAAATGATAATAATTGTCATCATTACTTTTGTGATCAACTTCCTCATCTTTACTTTTAAAGAGCAAATTTAAAGAATATGTTTTCACAATTTCAGAAGTATTAGAATTATTAAGAAATTTATCTTTTACACTTTCTAGCATATTACTATTGTGGCGCAGCTAATCTTTCTTGCCAATAGTTGCTATTAATTATCAAAGAGGTATAAATTCTGATATGTACCTAATAGTTCACCATTTGGCTTTGTTAGTGCTTTCCAGAAATAATATGGATGAGAAATTGAAAGTTCTCCTAAATGATACTCATCTTGTCCAAACTCAATATTCTTATGTTTAAAATTCTTAGTTGGAAGTGAGTCCCAAACTGATCTTGGAATACTTATCTCTAGTTCACTTTCATTTTCATTAAACACATAGGCTTTTGAGCCAATACTCACTAGACTTGGCTCTCTTGTATAACTTCTCTCAATTAATATTTTAATAACTGGCACCTGAGTGGTATTTCTTATTTTCAAAAGTCCTTTCTGGTTATTTGTTCCTAAAGACACTTTCATCGCTTTTTTAAAGCCACCATAAAGCTTTGTGCGCTTATGAAAACTATATATGTCCAAGTATGTGTGTGAACTATAATGAGCAGCTTGTTCAAAGCCTTCAATGATTGATTTGGCCTTACATCCTACAATTGCCAGAAAATTTATATTAGGGTGAATATTTGTAAATAGATCTTTTACATTATTTCCATAAAAGTCCAAAATGATATCTTCAGTCTGAACCCCACTTTCTATTTCTTTACTATTTGCAGAATGAGAGACCCAGAATAATTTCTCCGTACTCTCTGAGCGTAAGTAATGGCCCAAATCAACAGCACTTGCACGGTGATGGATAATAATATCATTTGTTCTGTGTTGATAATATTCATAAGTATACCTCGATATTTTTGCTAGTTTCTTATCACTTAAATCTAATGCTGAGAGAACCACAATATTTCCTGCGTGGGAAAGTTTTGAAATCATTAATAGAAAAATTGAAAATAATAGAATCTTATAATTTTTCATTAAACTCTTACCTTTTTATTAACCTAGTAAGATTTTAAATGAAAATCACTCCCATATCGAGTAACAATGGGTAACAAATTAAGCTAGTTTTTAATGGCTGTACTTGTAGTTTCCATATCTTGGCCTACATTAATAGCATCATCTTTTTGAGCTTCATCTGAGTTGATAAATTTATCAGATAGTTTGGAAAAAGAGCAATCAACACTTGTATCATTATAACCTTCTTTTCCAAGAACAATATGAGAAGTTGAATTATAATAATTTAACTCAGTAACGATTTCATCAAAGTTATCTCCAGCATACATCATTTGATTTGCAACTGAGCTCAAATCAACTGAATAGAGACCTCTTATATCAATATTATACTGCTCACCTGTTAACTCATGCTCAAGAGTACTAACAGGGAAGAAGTCTTTTTCAGCAGGGTTAAACACAATTGCCTTAAAACCATCTACTTTTAAGTGAAAAAGCTTTACACCGGCTTTTTCCTCAATTGCCAATGAACAAGATGACTCTGTTCCAAAAATATTATTCGAATTTTTAACTTTTGCTTCGATTAAATCTGAAATCGCACTACCAGCAGGTATAGGATTAATATCACCAGCATTGCTTTCTTGATTTAAAAACCTCAAATTATCCCAATCCCCATAAACGATAAGAGTTTGACCGTTCTTATTGAATTCAAATGCTTCTACAACCTGATCATGATAGATCATACCTGATCCTGGTCTAATAAAGGCCATAGACTTTCCACCATTGCCGCCAGTACCATTACCACCATTGCCGCCAGTACCGTTACCACCATTGCCGCCAGTGCCATTACCACCATTGCCGCCAGTGCCGTTACCACCATTGCCGCCAGTGCCATTACCTGCAGAGTTATTTAAATTGGCCTCGATAATTTTTCCGTTTGCTGTTTGAATTTCTCTATAAAAAACTCCGTCTTGATACTTCCAAGTACTTTCATCTAAGTTTCCATATTCTTTAGCAATAAGGGCATCAATCATCTCTGAACTAATTGCACTTGTAGCAGTAAAACGACTTTCTAATAATGCTCTTGAATAACTTTGAGCGTGACCATCAATTACTGAGTAAGTTGGAACTGGTCTCTCACTTATATCTTCACCATTAACTGCTGCCATTGGAGTAAAGCCATCCCCCATCTCAAAAGCGACATCAATTGGATTTCCATTTAGATCTCTAGGGATAAGCTTTTGTAGGTTTGTAACATTCTCTCTGATTAAAGGAGAACCTGATTCACCTGGAATGATTTGTTCTTGCGCAAAGAGTGTACTGCCATCAACTGAACTTTGAGAATTGAGTGTGTTATTCAGACTAAAAGCAGTCGTTAAATTTAATGGAAAGTTTTCTCTTTTTTCACGTGAACCGATTTTTCTCTCTAACCACTCAGGTGAAATATATGAAGCATCATCTGAGTTTCCAACATTGATTCTTGTTTGAATGCTTTCATACTCACGTGCTCTTTCTTGTGGAACAACAAATCCTTTTACATCTGGAGAATAGATTGCAAGGGGTTGAATATTAGTATTATTAATTTTAATTAATTGATCATCATAAAGATTACTGGTAACTCCCTCACCTGCTTGAATTTCAACTTTTGTTCCATTGGTACCATTAATACTTACATTTTCTGAACCTAATGTTACATGGGAAGCAGTCTTTACATATAGATCATCACCAATTTGTACAACATAACCAGTACCACTAATTGTGTTTCCATTTGGAGTTGTCGTATCAATTTTTACCAACCAAGAAACATCTTGGGCAAATGCAAGTAAAGATAAACAAAGTAAGAGTAGACTAAGCTTCAAGCTGTGCTCCATTAATAATAAAGTTCTCATCACTAATTTGATATAGACCGTTTTCAAATAGAATCACTTCAGGGCACTTTTTTCTAAAGCGTGAAAGTAACATTTTAAAGCGACTTTCAGCAGCTATCCAATCAATTTTATCTCCATAAAGACCATGAATTAGCATATCTTTAGTTTGTCTTCCGCTTGATAAAAGTTCTATCAATTGGCTTTCAGTCTTTGTTAGCTTCACACTTGATTTTGCTTCTTTTACAGCATAAAGCCTTTCTTGCCATGTTGGCTCTAAGTGATCAACAACAACTTTCTTATTGCTATCCCCTAGCATTACTTCTATTACTTTTAATGACTCGACTGATTGAGTGATACTTGCGGCCTTCACTTTTTGATAATCAAATAATGCCTCATTAAAACGACCTAGATCGATAAGAACATGACAACGATGAGCAAGTGCTGAATAGAAGTGATTAACTCCAAAGTCACTGGCCATTAAGTCTAATGCTTGATTTATGAATTTAAGTGCTAATTCAAAAGCTCCAAGTTTATGATGTTCACGACTAATATTTAAATAACAAATACCTTGTACGATTGGATCGTTCACTTTACTGGCTTCATTGGCAACAAATGTATAATCTAAAATTAATTTCTTACTAGTATGCTTTCTACTTTCTGCAACAACGATATTTAAAAGTGACTTGATGGCCTTTTTGGGAGCAATACTTTTAAGCGTGCGATAAGCATTTTGAAAGTAGACTTTGCTTTCTGTATAAGCACCATGATTTAAACATGCAAGTGCAGTAATAAAAGAAAACTCTCCATAGAAAGCTGTGGTTTTATCTTCATAAAAAGCCTCTACAGCTTCAAAAGATTCTAAATCAAATTGCTGAGTTAAAACTTTGAAGCGTAATTCTTTTAATTTAAAAAAATGTGGTGATTGAAAATGAACTTCTTTAAATGTGGCTACGTCTTCTTCTAAGAACGCAATCAAAAGTTCACAATAGGCCTTTACCTCATCTGATTCAAATTGAGCACCAAAACGTGACTCCTTTAATTCAGACAAACTCATTTCAATTGTATTTGCAAAAGTAATCATTTCCATATGATTAAATAAGCAAATTGAGTGCCATAAAAGACATGATAAATCAGTAGTTTATGGCACGAACTATGTAAAAACTTTATACTGTCAAAAGTTTAGACATATTTTATGATCTTTCTTTAATAAATTGATTACCAATTTTTTGTAAAGCACTAAACGATGCTGGGTTTAAGTAAAAACGATAATCTTCCCAAATCTCTTTTACTTGTTCTGGAGTCGGGTTCTCTAACTTCTCTGTTTCAATAGCAACTTCATTTAAAACTAAATTGACCTGGTCTATTTCAAAGTTATACATTTCTCTTTCTTGAGCATTAATTCCGAGCTCTAAGGCCTGGTCTTCACTTAATTTTTTATATTCCACACCTTGCTCCTCTTCACCATCTAATAATACCAGTCCAATGGGACCAGTTAAAAATACAAATAAGAATGCTTTCGCAATATTGGCATCTGTATTAGTCTCTCTAATCATAATATAAGGTGATGCGGCCACAGCAATACTCCCAATGACTAAGGGAATATTTCCTAGAGCAAGTCCAACAATTGCATTAGATTTTTTAGGCATAATGCTCACACAGAGCACTAGACATAGCATAAATGTTTTCATTTTTTTCATATTGTCTCCTTAAAGATATTAAAGAGATTTTATATAAGAATGATACTTGAAACTAGTAACATTAAGTAACAAAAGCCTATTGCGCAAAAAGCCATTTTGCCCGCTGTATCCCTAGAGGAGCAAAACCACTTCCAATATACTTGATTTCATTAGACTTACTTAGATGAACAACAGTTGGAGTACTTTCCACTTTAAAGTTTCTTGCATGTTGATAATTAGGATCTAAAACGACATTAAAGGTATATGCATTTTTTTTCATATATTTATTTATGGTTTTCTCACTTTCGGCCATATTCACAAAAAATATCTTATCTTTTGGTAACTCCCCCTCATTAATAGCACTTGAATAGCGACTTAGTTCAAGTGAACATGGAGCACACCAGGTGGCCCAAAAGACCAATATCTTTTCACTAGGAAGACGGCTTAAATCAATCTGTTCACCACTTAATAATTGCAGACTCACATTTGATACTTTAGTACCCTCCATCTGATACTGATCGATTAGACCTGGAACTCTTTGTAATAAGAGGATAATAATCACAATATAAAATAAAGCATTAAAAGCACTTTTGAGTTTAAACTTCTTAACTACACTCATAATGATTGGCCTCAAATTCAATCGTTGAATACTTTACTTTATGTTCATGTAAAATAGTCTTAATCTCTTTTTTTAAGTGGTCTATTTCCCTAATCATCGTATTCTCTGGAACACGTACATGAAATCTTAAATAATAGGTTTCACTATCAATTGACCACCCCTTAATTGCATGAATATCACTAATCAATTCCAGTTTTAAAAGCTTGTCCTTTATGGTGGCAAGCTCAAGCTCATCAGGAAAGCGTTGTAAAAAGATAAGTGAGACTTTTATCAAGTTCTTATAGACTCCCCTTAAGATTAGTAATGAAATCAAAATAGAGAGAATGGAATCTAGCTGATACCAAGGTTTAAACATAAGGATAATACTAACGATTAAAACTGCAATCCATCCTAGTAGATCTTCTAATAAGTGGTACATCACCATCTTAGTATTAAGTCCATCATTTTTAGATAAACGATATGCCGCATAGGCATTCACAATAATACCTAGAATTGCGAGTCCTAACATGCCTTCAGGTTTTACTTCTTGTGGATGTAATAAACGTGATACGGCCTCATAGATAACGAAAAGACTTCCCCCTAAGAGTATGAGACCATTAATAAATGAAGAAAGAATTGAAAACCTGCGATACCCAAAAGTAAATTTATCATCAGCCGCTTTTTTACTGATTTTTTCTGCAAAAAACGAGAAGAGCAACGCTAAGCTATCACCAAAGTCATGGAGTGCATCAGAGATAATCGCTACACTATTAGTATAATAACCACCAAAGAGCTCAAGGATAGCAAAAGAGAAATTGAGCAAAAAGGCTATAAGGATATTCTTACTATCCTTTCCCATGTGATGATGATGATGGTGGTGATGATCTCCCATAGGGATATTATTAATTATTTATAAGAGACAGACAAGCCATATCCTCTAATGCAACCTTATCATTACGACTATATTTAAGTTCCATATCTAGGCCAGAAACTTCATCTTGATACTCATAGTCCTTATAGGCTTTTAATTCTAATTTTGGGTACCTAAACCAACGATTATACTTAATCTTAGTCTTATTTTCTTCCTCTTTTACTTTTAAATCTTCATAGTTAAGGGCGGTCTCTGTACCGTTTACGTTGACTTTATACTCATTATTATAATCAAGAGTGAGGACAACTCGATTCTTTCCATCACTACATCTCGTCTCTTTTAGAATATCTGGATCTTGATCATCATCAAGGATATCAAAGTCATGATATTTAAAATAACCACAAATTCCCACATCCAAGCTATCTTTTAGCTTTTTTGAAGCTGCAAATGAGTAAGATTCACGAGAATATTTCTCAACATTTTCTCTGGTATCGTCACGATGATGATAGCTAAAAGTAAAGGTTCCACTTTCTTTTTCTGACTCAAAGAGATAAAGAAATGAGTGTGCGAGAAGCTTTCTTTTCTCATTATACTTTTTTCTATTAAGCTTTTTATAACTTTTCAGCATGGCATAAGTGATTTCAGTCTTGCTCTCATTTGATAATACATCCCAAAAATCTTCAGGAGTGATTTCATCATTTCCATCTGCTAAATAAGCATCAATATCACGTTTTACTAAATCAATTGTGTTCTGGTCGATATAAAGGTCTACCTTATCTTTTCTAGCTATTGCATTTAAAATCCCCTCTGTCAGTATAACCATTGGCGAGAGAGTCACAGCTCCTAGACAACCCACAAGGTCTCTTTGACTATTTAATGAATTATAAGGAGATTTTTTTATCGACTTTTGAGAAGTTGAGGAAGAGCTTTTATTATTTTTAAAAAGTGAATTCGAATTACCTTTACTCTTTGAATCAACTTCCACACAAGAAGTAATAATACTAAGGGTAAGCATAAGATTAATAAGCTTTGATAGTGACATGGTAATCCTTATTCATTTTAATAATATGTCTATTTTATTAATATTTAGGAAAAAACCATAGGATGTTTGCAATTATTACTATTATGTCAAAAACTTAGACATATTGATTGAGTGGAACATAAGCAGCTAGTCCCTTAGGGATTATCTTAACCCCAAGTGCTTTTGCAATACTCCTTACTTCCTCATCCTCATAATGAGATGTAATAAGAATCGCCTTGTCTTCTAAATTGTATTCACTGATGAGATCGAGACCATTTTTCTGGGCCCCTTTAAATTCATAATCAACTAAGTAAAGCTCTATATTGGCAAGGGGGGCATTAAACTCATGAATATTTTTAATATTTGTAACATTAAGATCGTATTCATCAAGTCTCTTTTTCCAAATTTGATGGATAGAATCATCATCATCGATAATAGCTATATTTTTCTTTAAATTAATCGAAGGCACAAACCAACTTGGTTGATCTGAGCTCTTTAATTGAATGGTAATTCTTGTGCCAACACCTAGCTCTGAGTCGATGGCTATTGTTCCGCCCCAGCTTTCAACACATTTCTTAGCATGATAAAGCCCTAAACCTGAACCAGCGTTTTGCGTATTATCCTTAAAGCTCACACCTCTTTCAAAAACTTGCTCTAATTTTTCTTTTTCAATTCCACTTCCATCATCCTGAATACTAATTTGAATAATATCCCCAATTTTCTTGATATTAATCTTAATACTCCCAACCTCATCATTTAATGCATCTACGGAATTATTAATTATATTAGAAAGTAGTCTTTTAAATTCACTGACATTAATTGCAGAAAAGAATCCATAATTTAGCTGACTAAGAAAGAGCTCTATACTAACTCCTTTTAAAGCACGATACTGTGTTCTTTTTTCTGAGACAATACTCTCTAAAACACTTGAAATAAGCTCAATGTTGATTTTCTTATCATCAACCTCTTTCTTTGTAGCTAGATCATTTACAATGTCTTTAATTCTCGTCACTGCAGTTTTAAAGATAATCCTCGTATCCTCATTTAGATTTTCATTTGTATACTGAACAACTTCTAATGCGGCCAATGGTGAACGAATATCATGAGAAACCTGCTGATTAATTTTATCGATGGTATCCACTCTAATTTTATCAGCAATTAATTTTTCTCTATCTTTTAATTTCCCAATAATACTATCAGTGATATTATTTAATGGTTGTAATTCAGGAACCTTAACATCAATTAGCTTATCATAGCTGCCTTTTGAAATGGACTCAAACCTTGAAATAATGGCATTAAAATTATCAATTAACTTAGTTACAAAGAGATTATAAAAGAAATAATAAATAGGTAGTAATAATAGTATTGAGATTATAATCACATAAATAACATTTAAAATTTCGGAGGAAAAAGTATAGTCTTTTTTCACTAAACAATAAGCGATATTGTTTTGATTCAAAAAGATATCATCACTAAGCCCAAGACATTGATGGCGCTTTTGTATATCTTCTTTTTTTACTAAACTAATAATTGGTTCAAAGGAATCAAAACGATCAAGTCTTTGCTTCAAATTAAGTCTGATTCGATTAAAAGCAGACTTATCGACGATGGCCACCACATAACCTAATGTACTAACATCATTGATCTGTGAAATGACCAGAGTTTCTCCTTCACGATTACTTGGCAAACTAATATAGGTAGAGCTTTTCTTTAAAATTCTCTTTTCCCACTTACTAATATCTCTAGTAAGTTTATTTGCACCTTCTTTATCAAAAACTGAAAATTTTGAAGCAAAGAGTTTTTTATTAGCATCTAAGACAATAATATTAGTATAGTTCTGATATCGGTCCACATACTTTCTTAGAAACTCACTTAGCTCTTCTTTTCTTGAAAAGTCTAAAGAGACTCTAATCAAATTTATACCTGATAAGAAATCAATTTCATTTTTCTTACTATTTAAGTATTCATTTATTGTACTAACACCAACTTCAAATTCCTTAGTTAGATCAATTAACTTCCTCTCTTTTGCCAAGAGGGAATACTCATAGGTAAAAAAACTACTTACAATAAGTAAAACTAAGAAGGTTAATAATGTGGAGGTTAGAACTAATTTCGAGCGCAATTATAATCCTGTAATAAATGAATTGGGAGGATCTAATAAGACTGCATCTAATCCAATTTTTAATGCCCCCTCAACATGCTGAGGGGAATCGTCAATAAATAAAGTTCTTTTTATATCTAAGTCATTTTCTTTTAAAACGGTCTCATAGGCCTTGGCATTTGGCTTTCTTTCACCAATATTATGTGAGAAATACACTTTATCAAATTCATCATAAAAGCCTGCCAGCTCTGGCCTCTCTTTAATATACAGATCCAAGTACTTCTCATGAATCTCATTTATATTACTTAACATAAATACTTTTTTGGTTTTCTTTAATTCTCTAAGATAAACTAGTCTTTCAACTCTTATTTCTTTAAGCATTGCATTCCATGCTTTTATAATTTCTGTATCATTACGTTCTATTTTAAGGTGATCCTTTAAAAGTACTATGAATTCATCTTGAGTAATTTTGCCCGTTTCGAGGTCACTAAAAAAAGAAACTTGGCTCTTTTTAGAATAAAATTGAGCAGCATCCAATTCAGTTGAAAGCTTTGTAAGCTCTTCAATTGTATCGTTATATTGGATATCAACAAAAATACCACCAAAATCAAAAATGATATTATCTTTATCAGCAATCAATTTATTAAACTCTTCTGCATTCATCTATCTCTTCACCTTTAATTCAACTTTTTCTTTAATCGTGGCCATATCTAATACTTCCAAAGGAATTTTTAATCCTAACGCATTCATTCTCTCTTTATTTAAGACAAAACGCGTTTTCTTAACAGTATCCTCAATATTATTAGCACTCTTATCTGCAATTAAATGGGTAATTAAACTACTTCCTGCTTGAAAGCCAAGGTCTTCAGAATGCACATAAAACGATGCCAGAAATCCCATTTGAGTATTGATATCAACGATACCAATTGAAGGTACCTTACTATTGGCTTGATAAAAACGCCCCATTTCTCTTAGATCAATTTCAACACCATCTTTATATACATTCCATGGAACCAAAATAAATAAGGCCTCATCATCACCTTTTGTATTGATGATAACTTTTTTCCAGTCTTCCCACTCTTTAGTAATATGCGTTTCTGAAAGCGTAATTCCGGCAATGGTATTCTTGGTGTTTGCCAGTTTTTTTAATAATTGATTTGTAATTCGATTTGATGATTCATTCTCGGTAGTTAGAATTTTAATCTTTTTAATTCCAGCATCCATTTTTTTAAGTAATTTAATTGATTTCTCAAATGGATAGCGTTCATAGATAATAGATATTTTTGAATTCTTATCTAACCATTTTATTTCATTTCTATTCTTATTAATGCCAGTAGCCGCGATAGGTAAATTAAGCTCTTTAAGTTCTGTAATGAGATCATCTGATGCCTCATCATCAAAAATAACTATTCCATCAATTTTCTTAGTTTTAATTAAATTTTTAATTTTTGCCAGTTCATCTTTTTGTGCGTTCTTATTTCTTACTTGTATATTATCGTAAACACAATCATAGGCCCTAAGCTTTAAATTACTGGCATCAAAAGCATTCTTGACTCCAATAAGACCATTGGTATTCCATGAACTTGGAACATAACTAAAAATCACTAGAATATTATATTCTTTTTTAGCTTCACTTTGTGCCATTAAGCTCATCGAAAATAAGAGAATAAGAACTATGCTTTTCATTTTAATCTAAGCTCTCAAGTAATTTTAAGGTCACCATGGCTGCATTTTTACTTGCCTCTTCTAAAAAAAGTGTAAAATCACTTTCAATAGAGCCATCAGGTAAAAGTCTGTCAGATACTGTCTTAGCAATAATAAAAGGAATTCCCGCTTTATTGGCAACATATCCTATGGCCGATGCTTCCATATCAACTAGCATTGCATCTTTATGCAGTTTAGCAAGCTCGTTCTTTCTCTTAGTTGTCCCAACAAACTCACTTCCAGAAAGAACCAAGCCACGTAAAATGTCTGAGTTTTCACTAAGATCTAGTTTAATTTTTAAAGGTGTAGATTGAATAATAGGATCATGAGCAGCATTATCTTCAGGATTTAGAATTAAGGCACCTGGTTGCATTCTACAGTCACCAAAGTCTAGACTAGATAAGTAATCATGCTGTAAAACAGCATCGGAAATAATCATATCCCCTATTTTTAAATCAGAACGAAGGGCTCCACCAACACCAATGAGGATAACTTGGTCCATATCAATTTTTTCTAAAATCATTGCTAAACCAATGCCGGCATTTACATTGCCCATTCCCGTCTCTTTAACAAAGATTTGGTGCTCACCATATTGGTATTTTAAAGCTTTAAGTCCAAAGGTCTCTGAAATAACTACATCTGTTGCATCACCTTTTAATTCACTAGTGAGTGCCTCTTTCTCTTGAGGTAATGCACACATTATTAAAATCGAACTCACGTTCATCCTCCAAATTTATAACCTAAATTCGCTGGATTATGACATAAAAGCCTGCTAAAAAGTAATCCATATGAATTATTTACCAGCAAAAACCAATTGTCTTTTCAGCTACTTAAGTTTAGTTTTAAGAATATATTATGTTTAAAGCACTTCCCGAAAACTTAAGGGATCTAAAGCCTCTTAAGTTTGAATATCCTTTTTACTACTCACCAAGCCCTCTGGCCTTAAAGGCAAGTGAGGAATTAATGCAGGAACTTGCTTCAAAAAAACTATCCCATGACTTTAATCAAATTGGTAAAATGTTTGGTGTTCTTATTTGTGAGAAAAATGGTGAGCTCGGTTATCTAAAGGCCTTTTCTGGTGTATTACAAAATGGAGAAAGACCTAAAGATTTTGTCCCACATATCTATGATGAATTAGATGATCTCGTAGCGTTTGAAAAAGAAAAAGACGAAATCAATGAGCTTACCAGCAAGATTGCAAAGCTTGAAGCAATAGATCACTCCCAAGAATTATCTCTTCTTCAAACTGAAATAAATAAGTTTGAAGAGATACTGCAAACTCTCAAAGTAAATGTAAAAGAAAAAAAGAAGAAAAGAAAATTAAAGCGCACCATGCCTGAGTATAATGAAGAAGTCGAAAAAGAGTTAGTTAAAGAAAGCCTCGCTGATAAACATGATTTTAAGCTTAAAAACCAAGAGATCTTAAGTGAAATTGATAAATTAAAAGATAAAATAAATGATTTAACATCACCCATTTTAAAATTAAAAGAACAAAGAAAGAATAGATCCTACCAATTACATTATAAAATTTTTCAAAGCTATAAGCTTTTAAATCAAGCTGGTGAGAAAAAAGATTTAATCACTTTATTTAATGGTGAACTTCCTCCTGCTGGTAGTGGCGACTGTGCTCTTCCAAAGCTTTTACAGTATGCATATAAAAAGGGACTAAGCCCTATAAGCTTTGCTGAGTTTTGGTGGGGTGCACCTCATAAGTCACAAATTAGAAAGCATAAGAATTTTTATCATGCATGCACAGGTAAGTGTAAGCCCATTCTCAAGCATATGCTCAATGGTATTCCAATGCAAGATAATCCCATGTTAACTCATCCAAGTCATCAATTGCAGTTTTCAATTATTTTTGAAGATGAAGATCTTCTGATTATTAATAAACCAAGTACCCTCTTAACTGTCCCTGGTGTCGATATTAAAGACTCTGTTTACACACGTATTAAAGAGAAGCACCCTGAATACACAGGACCACTTATTGTCCATAGACTTGATCAAGATACTTCAGGTATTTTGATCATAACTAAAAATGAGCATGCTCATAAAGAGATACAAAAACAATTTATTAATAGAACTATTAAAAAGCGTTATACCGCTTTATTAGAAGGTGACTTAGTAGAGAAAAGAGGGCTAATTAAACTTCCTCTAAGAGCTGACATGGAAAATAGGCCATTACAAATTGTCTGTTATAAGCATGGAAAAGAAGCGATAACTGACTTTGAGGTAATTAACAAAATAAAAGATAAAACATTAGTATATTTTTATCCCCATACTGGTAGAACTCACCAATTAAGAGTACATGCCGCTCATCAAGATGGTTTGAATGCTCCAATTGTAGGTGATGATTTTTATGGAATAAAAGATAAGCGTTTACACTTACATGCTTCTCAAATCAGCTTTACTCACCCGAGAACAAAAGAATTTATAAGCTTTGAGTGTCAGGATAATTTTTAATGCAAATAGAACAAATCTTAGAACGCCATAAATTTAATACAGAGATTTTAAAAGAAGAAATCATTCAGGAACTCTGGAGTGGTTATGGCAAACTTTTAAGAGTTCGCACAGTATCAGAAGACCTCATTATCAAATTAATTAGCTCCCCTAATGAGATAAATCATCCTAAGGGCTTTGCCTCCTCATTTGCACACGAGAGGAAAATGAAATCTTATCAAGTGGAAATGAATTTCTATTCTCGCTACCATGCTCACCTTGCTTTTGCTCATACTCCTAAGTATCTAGCCCATTATCAAGGTGAAGAGTATCAATATATCATTTTATCTGATCTTAAAAAGATTGGCTTTAAAGTTAAAGAGATACTTTCACCAATTGAAGTTCAGCACTGTATAGAGTGGCTAGCAAACTTTCATTATACTTATTTAAATCATACTCCTCATGGCCTTTGGGATATTGGGAGCTATTGGCATCTAGACACCCGTCCAGATGAATACCAAAAGATGCCCAATGGCCCATTAAAAGAATATGCAAAGCTAGTGGATAATAAATTAAATCAATGTGAGCATCAAACAATTGTACACGGTGATGCTAAACTTGCTAATTTTCTCTTTAAAACAAGTGAAGTCAGTGCTCTAGATTTCCAATACACAGGTGGTGGAGTTGGAGTGAAGGATCTCGCCTACTTTCTTAGTAGTATATATAATGAAGATGAACTTCAAAGAAATGAAAAGAAATGTCTTGAAATTTATTTTTCTAAATTAAAAGATTTAGGTGCTTCCACTGAATTAATTCAAGCATGGCAAGAGCTTTATCCTTATGCTTGGTTTGATTTTTATCGCTTTCTTGCAGGGTGGTCACCAGGACATTATAAAATTAATGCTTATATTAAGCTTCAAATGCAAAAGGTATTAGATGCAATTAAATGATACTCAATTAAAAGAATTATGTGAGCTAGCTAAGAAGGCCGCACTTAGTGCAGGTAGAATCATTCGCAATTGTGATCGTTCATCTCTTAATATTGATGAGAAAAGTGGTGGCGAAAATATTGCGAGTCAAGTTGTCACTGAAATTGATCATAGGGCCCAAGCAGAAATCTTAAATCATCTTCAACCTAATTTGGAGGCATATGAGCTGGGACTTCTAGCAGAGGAATCAAATGATGATGGCTCTCGTTTTAAAAGAGATTATTTTTGGTGTATTGATCCACTAGATGGAACTTTATGCTTTAGTCGCAATGAAGATGGTTATAGTGTTGCCATCGCTTTGGTAGCAAAAGATGGAACCCCTATTATAGGAATTGTCTACGATCCGCGCCATGATGATCTTTACTCGGCCATCAAAGACAAAGGTGCTTATATTGGAGAGAGTGAATTTAAACTTAAAGAGAACGCTAATGAACTCACTCTGCTCTATGATCAAAGCTTTTTAAAAATTCCAAATTACCTAGAGGAAATGGAAATGCTTAAAGAGCAGGCACAGAAAAATGGATTAAAGGGTGTTAGAAAGTATCACCTTGGTGGTGCAATTATGAATGGAATCAGTACCATAAAATTTGCACCGGCGATTTATTATAAGCATCCTAAGGAGTCTCTTGGTGGAGGTAGTATCTGGGATTTTGCTGCCAGCTCAGTTATTCAAAGAGAAGCAGGTGGTTTCAATTCTAATTATTATGGGCAAGCTTTAGATCTAAATCGTGAAGATTCTAGCTTTATGAATCATCAAGGAGTGATTTTTAAAAGCCATCAAGCACTTGATATTAAATAAAAACCTGTAAATATTGCTCTGAATTACTAATTATATGAAATAAAACTTATCGGATAGCTAATTAACTGATAACTTACCGCTTCCAAAGGAAGTGCATAATGAAATTAGAAAGAACCGATATCGGTATTTTACAAAAAGACGACTCAATCACAACTCTTTACCTATCAGGCATCAACTACAGACAGAATGAAGTTGATATCAAAAAGCAATTTGAAAAATTTGGTGAAGTAACTTACGTACGCATGGTACGTGATCGCAAAACAAATCTTAAAAAAGGTATTGCCTACGTACAGATGCCAGATATGGATAGTGCAACAAATGCAATTGCAAATCTTAATGGTACTGAATGGGATGGAAGAACACTTAAAGTATCTGTTGCAAGAAATAATGAAGGTAGAAAAAAAAGACCAGCTTATAGACGTAGTAAGAGAAGATAAAAAATGAGCATTGGCTCGAAAGGTCCTATGTTTCCTATAAAAAATACAAAGTTGCTATAAATCCCTCCAAAGGTTTTGATAGAAGAGATTAATTAAATTGGAGGAGATTATGAAAAAACTATTTTTAGCATTACTAGTTCTAGGAAGCTTTTCAACTTTTGCTCAAACACCAAGTTGTGAAGCAATAGCAATGAACGAAATTTTAACTACACCGACAGTAAAAGAGAAGATTCAAATTCTTTTAACTGAACTTTCAACAGTGGATTCTCAAGGGAATATCACTATTAACCCTGAGGTGAAAAAAGAAATTGAAGATATTCAATATCAAGCGAGTGTATTAGCTCAATTATCTTGTCAGTAAAAAATATGTAAATAGGTTAAGAGTCTAAACTTTTAACCTATTTCATTTCTCTCTAAATCAACTTTACCTGGAATTAATGAATAAACACATGGAACGATAAAAAGCGTTAAAATCGTTGCGAATAAAAGTCCACCAATTACTGATAATGCCATAGGGACACGAGTCTCTGCTCCTGGTCCTAAAGCCAGCGCTGCAGGCAAGGTTCCTGCAATAGTAGAAACAGATGTCATAATAATTGGTCTTAGTCTTATTGGACATGCTTGCATAAGAGCATCTCTAACAGACTTACCTTCTTCTCTTACCTGATTTGTAAAATCCACTAAGATAATAGAATTCTTTTTCACAATTCCCATCAGAAGAATAAGACCAATCATAGAGTAAATATTAATCGATTGATCCGCTAATTTTAAAGTAATAAAAGCTCCAGTAAAACTAAATGGTAAAACAGAAAGAATCGTAATGGGGTGTAAAAAAGAATTAAATTGAGATGCTAAAACCATATAAGCAATAACAAGTCCTAAAATAATCACATAAATCAAACTTGAAAATGAATCATTATAAGTTTGTACACTTCCACTCTCCACTAAAGTAACACCTTCTTTGAGAGTCGGTTTAATTTTTTCTCGTAAATAAGTTAGAGCATCTCCTTGAGCCACACCTTCTGTTAAATTAGATGTCATTGTAATTGAACGAGTACGTTCTTTTCTATTTATTGAAAGAAGTCCTTTATCTTCAATAATCTTTGTCACATCACTTAGAGGAATTAACTCTCCTCTATTATTTCTTACATTAATCTGAGAGATATCATTAATTTCTTGTAGGTCCTGATCTTTAATCTTAACTACAATATCATAACGTCTACCGCCCTTAGAGAATTTTCCAGCAGTGATACCGCTTATCATACTCTGAATAGTACGACCGATATCATCTACAGAAACACCTCTAAGTTTTGCCTTATCTCTATCTGGAATAATCCTAAGTTCAGGAATCATACCTTGAAAATCAGAGTCAACTTCCACCATTAGACCAGAGTCTTCCATTAGTTTTTCAACTCTCGCCTCCTCAGCAATAAGGTCATCATACTTTGCTCCAGATAATGAGAACTCAATTGGATAACTACTACCTGTTCCAAAGCCACCTAATGAAGGGTCTCGAATAAAGATAAAGGCACCTTTAATTTTCTCTTTAAATTGTCCTCTTAAATAATTAGCAAATTCTTGTTGTGATAAGACCTTACCTAACTTCTTATTTTCAGGCCTAGAGTCAATTGGTTTTAGGGTGACATAAGAAAAAGCAGTATTAGACTCAACTCCAGAGAAGCCACCAATGGCCACAAAGTAGCGCTTGAGCTCAGCTTCTTGCATAAGTATTTCTTCAACTTGAGCCACCTTATTCTCTGTAAACTCCAATGATGATCCGGCCTTGGTTTTAATAAAGAGAATTAAACGAGATTGATCTTGTGCTGGAGTGAATTCTCTCTTTAAACTATTCACTACAAATGCAGATGAGATAGTAATTAATATAGCAATTGAAAGTACAATTAAGCGATGATCCAAGCACCATTGAAGTCCTCGCTTATACTTTTCTTCTAAGTTATCAAGTACCTTATCAATAAAACGCTTTCCATCTTTAAGATCCTTACCCAAAAGATAAGAAGTTCTCATTGGAGTTAAAGTGATCGCATCCACATAGGAAAAACAGATGGCAGCACAAATAGTAATAGCAAATTCGTAGAAGTATCGACCAACTAGACCGCTCACAAAACCAAGAGGTAAGAAAATAGCAATAATTGCCAAAGAAGATGCAAGGGCCGCAAAGGTAATTTCCTTTGTTCCCATAAGCGAGGCCTTAATTTTACTCATACCCGCTTTATTTAAACGAGTGATATTTTCTAAGACCATAATATTATCATCAACCACAAGTCCTACCGCAAGAGTCAGACCTAACATTGTAAAAGTATTTAAAGTAAATCCAAATGCTTCTAAGGCCATAAAAGTTGCAATGATGGCAGTTGGAATAGAGAGCATAATATTAAAAGCAGCTCCAAATGATCCTAAGAAAAACCATACCACTAAGGATGTCATTATCCCCGCTAAGAGCAGAGTGAATTTTAACTCTTCAATAGAGTCTTCAATAAAGACCGTTCCATCGTAATTCACTCCCATCTCAGCACCTGGTGGAAGAATTTTTTGGATCTCTAGCATCTTGGCCTTAACTTTTTGAGCAACATCAACTGCATTTGTGCCTCTTTGCTTTCTAAAACCAAGACCAATGGACATATTTCCCATTACGCGAGAGATTCTTCTTTGATCTTCTAAATTGTCTTCAATATCAGCGACCTGTGAAAGAAAGATAGGATTAAAATTAGGAGCACCACCACGTTGATTAATAACAATTTTTGAAAAGTCTTCAGGAGTACTCGCCTCCCCTAATGTTCTAATATTATATTCAGTTGTTGTGTTTTCAAAGATCCCTGCTGGGTATTCCGCATGTTCTTTTCCAATAGCACTTACAAGATCATTAACTGATAGATCATATTGATTTAGTTTTGCTTGATCTACCCATACTCTTAATGCTGGGTCTACATAACCACCTAGAATAACCTCAGCAACACCTTCGATTGTTTGAAAGCGATCTTTAATTTGATCCCTTACATAAATCATTAATTCTTTCTTAGTAAATTCACTACTGGTTAAACTAAGCCAAAGAATAGGCCTATCTTCTGGATTTGACTTTCTAACAACAGGAGCCTCAATATCTTCCGGCAATCTTCTTTGGGCTTGTCCTAAAATAGATTGCACTTCTTGAACTGCAATATCCACATTCTTATCTAATCCAAACTCTAAAGTAACATCGGCTCGACCCCTTCGAGCTTGTGAACTCATAGACTTTATCCCTTCAACTGATAATAATGCACTCTCTAATTGATCAATTACATCTAGCTCAATTACTTCTGGAGCTGCTCCATCCCAATTAACGGAAATATTAACAACAGGATTATCAACATCAGGCTTTTCACTTATCCCAAGACGATTAAAACTTAGACTTCCAAACACAATAAAGGCAGTCATAATCATCCATGCAAAAACTGGCTTCTTAATGGATAGTTCTGTAATTCCCATTTATAATCCTTTAATAATAGATTCTTGTAATTGAATAAACTTGGCCTTACTCTCTAGTTGAATAAGATTACGTTTTTCTTGTAGGTATACTTCTAAAGCATTATTTAAGTCTAAATTAGTCGTTAACCTTAACTTATAGTCCTTTAAAATTTCTTGATAACTCTTATAACTTGCCTTCACTGAAGATTCATAGGCCTCGACTTGTTGTTTAATTAAAAGCCCTTGAGTAGAAAGTTTTCTAAGTAATGTCTCTACATCTCTTTTTGTTTTCTCATAAGATATTTGATTTCTTTTCTTAATCAGCTCTTGTTCTCGAATCTCACTTGAACTTCTTCCCCCTTCATAAAGAGGGAAAGTTAAATTAACTGCCATATCCCAATCACGTTGGTTAAAAACACCTTCTTGTTCAAGATAATAATTTGCACTTAGATCCACACTTGGATAATGATTTCCTTTAGAAGACTTAATTAAATCATCACCTGCATCACTTAAAATCTTTGCTGCTTTTACACTTGGGTGCTCTTCAATATTAAAAGTCTGCTGTCTTATTGGAGCTTGGTACTCAATTCGATCGACTTCGATACCTGTTACCCTTTTTAAATCTATTAAAGTAGTTTCTAATTGCTCATTTAATTGAGTCATTTGTGCTTTTAATTGTAAAACATTTGCTCTAGCTCTTAAAAGATCACTCTTTTTCGATTTACCAATTTTTTCACGTTCTTTAATCAATTGATAATTATTATTATTAATTCTTAGCAGTTCACTAAAGAGTTCTTTTTCACGCATTAATTGAAATGCCTGCATAGATAAATCAGCAATTCTTAATTGTAGATCCTGTTTAACCACTTTTTTTGCCAAGCGTTTTGTCTCACTAAGTTTTTCTGCATAATCCATCGCTGCAAACTCACTAAAGCCTCTAAATAAAGGCTGCCTTAAAGTGAGAAAGGTTTGTCTTTGTTCTGCTCCTACAAATGAGTTATTAGTAGAAGATTGTTTGGTGTAATTAGAGTTTAATTCTAAAGTTGGAAGTACATTTCCAAAGGTCTTATCTTCTGTGGCCTTAAATAATTCAATCTCATTAAGAGCACTTAGATAATCTTCATTAGTCTTATAGGAATCTAAAAGTTTATCTAACTCAACAGCGTAAGAGAATTGGGAAAATATACATGTCATTATTAATAGAGTTTTAAGCATATTAAAAAATACCATATAAATTAATTTTGAGAAGTCTGTTTAGGCCTTGTCCCTGTGTAAAAAGCTAGAATTGACAAAGAATTTATAATTGAATTGGGACGACAAATAGTTCACTTCGTATTTATTTTACTTAGATATTTTTAGCAATATGAACAATTGCTTAGTAGCAAAACTTTACAATTCTATGCCATGCTTAAATTAATTTGCTAAAACAGATATGAACTAAAATATAAACAGCTAAAAAGAGAATGTTATGAAAATTATCTTAATACTTTTATCATTATTCACTGTCACTTCTTACGCAGCAGATTATACCTGTAAATTTAGAAACTATACCCTTGATCTTGATATGACTAATGATCGCTCCACTGGTCTTTTTATCATTGAGCGTTATCGTTATGAAACTTTATATGTTGGATATGTAGGACATATTGAGCGTAAGGCCAATACATCCGACTTTTACTTTTATGGTAATAATGGAGAAAATATTCTTAGCTTTAAAAATAGTGATCTTAAAAATGAACCCAGTAGAATGAGTGGTCGCTATGAAGGAACACTTGAAGGCTTTTATCTCGTGGATAAATTTAATTGTACAAAAAGATAAATTGAATTTATAAAATTTAAAATGAAATATCTTTTTCTCATTTTACTTTGCCTATCATGTTCTTCAAAAAGTTGGAGAGATGCCTCGAGAGAAAGTACAGGGATTGCTCCTCTTGCCAGTGAATTAAATGAAGATATTGTACAAATTTATTATGCACGATCTTTTAGTTGGCGTGGATACTTTGGCGTACACCCTTGGATTAGTTTTAAAGAAAAAGAAGCTGATCAGTACAGTGTTGCCCAAGTAACATCTTGGAATATTCGTCGTGAAGGGAAGGCCATAAGTTATCAAAAAGATCTGCCAGATAGACTTTGGTATGATTCATACCCGACTGTTATTTTTGAAGCTCGTGGAGAAAAAGCCAAGATCATTATAAAAAAAGTAAAAGAGCTTATCAAAACCTATCCATTTAATGATCGCTATACCGTTTACCCAGGTCCAAATTCAAATACTTTTGTTAGTTATATTATTCGTAATATTGATGAAATTGATTGTGAACTTCCTCCTCATGCCATTGGAAAAGATTATTTTGGAGCTACAACTTTCGCTTCAAATACTCCATCTAATACCGGCTTCACTCTTTCGGCCTTTGGTTTACTAGGATTGACTGTCGGTGCTTACGAAGGAGTTGAGCTGAATATTCTTGGACTCAATTTTGGAATTGATTTTTACTATCCAGCATTAAAACTTCCTATTATTGGTCGACTTGGTGTGAGTGATTCTGTATTAGAAAGATCTAATTAATTAAGAAATAAACTTCATAATTATAAATACTCGTGGCCACGCGAATATATTCTTGGTGAAGAATATCATAACCTTCTTCTTCAAGTTGATAGTCGAGTTCATCACATCTTTCTTCAATAACTTTAAAGAGCTTAATGACAAAGACCTCTGCACCTACATCAGTAAGATGGTATTTTTCGAGATCGCTATCTTTTGCTAAGGTCTTATTTTCAAGCATTTATAAATATTCCCTGTAATAACTATAAAATAACACTATTTGTTACCCATTGTTACTTCTAAATCTCACTTTTCTCAAATAAACTCTTTATATAGAAAAAATGAGTGCTTGATTCATTTTTGCTACCTTGGTTCAGAAGGTAGGGTGCTTGGATGGAACCCTACCTTTAATTCAAATTCTAACAATCATTCAACTATATAGACAAAAGTTTTCCTGTTAAAAATGGCTCAAAACCAGTATGGTTAAGCTTTAGCTAAAATTTTTAAAAGGATTATCAAATGGATAAAATGGAGTTCTATAAGAAACACTTAAAGTCTGATATCTCAGCGGGATTAGTGGTCTTTCTTATCGCCCTTCCCCTATGTTTAGGTATTTCACTCGCTTCGGGTGCCCCTCTTATTACAGGGATTATTGCCGGAATTGTTGGTGGGATCGTTGTAGGCTTTTTTAGTAAGGCCAATGTAAACGTATCTGGACCTGCGGCCAGTGTAGCTTTGGTTATTCTTACGGCCATCTCAGATCTTGGCTCATATGAAGCAGTACTCTTAGCTGTAGTACTCTCTGGTGTTATTCAAATTATTTGGGGATATATGGGAGCTGGTGTGACGGCATACTTCTTTCCATCAAGTATGATTAAAGGCTTTTTGGCCTCAATTGGACTTATCCTTATTTTAAAGCAAATTCCTCACGCTGTTGGTTATGATGAGGCCTTTGAGGGTGTGCTGGCATTTAAACAAAATGATGGATTTAATACATTTTCTGAACTAGTTCATATGCTTGGGGCGATTCAATGGGGATCTGTTATTATCACCATCTTTTCACTTATCCTTATAAATATTTGGGATAATCCTAAGCTAAAAGCAAAGAATAAATTCTTTCAATTCTTTCCTGGAGCACTAGCAGCAGTGATTGCATCAGTATTTATCAATCAGGGCTATGAACAATTTTTTCCGGCCCTCGCTCTTGATACTACTCACTTAGTTCAATTACCAGTTGCCGATAGTATTGCAGGTTTTTTCTCTTTCTTTAAATTGCCTGACTTCTCTCAGATCACTAATCCACAAGTTTACGTGGTTGCACTAAGTATTGCTTTTATCGCTTCTTTAGAATCTCTTCTTAGTACGGAAGCCGGTGATAGACTTGATCCATACAAAAGACAAACTCCAACTAATCACGAACTAAAAGCGCAAGGGATTGGAAATATCGTAGCGGGTATGATCGGTGCAATTCCAGTAACGGCTGTTATCGTGAGAACATCTGCTAACGTTGCCTCAGGCGGAAGAACCAAAGTTTCAACGATGACTCATGGGGTGATTATGCTTATTTGTGTTATGACCATCCCTAGAATCATTAACCTTATTCCCCTCGCATCACTTTCAGCAATTCTCTTTGTGGTTGGATATAAACTCACAAGCATCAAATTATTTAAAGAAATGTATGCCAAAGGTGCCAGACAATATATTCCATTTTTCTCAACCATTATAGGAGTGATGTTCACTGATCTTATTACCGGTATCCTTATTGGTGGAGCTGCTTCAGTTCTCATTCTTCTAAGAGACGATTATAAAACACCTTTCTTTAAAGAAATTGATTCTGATAACGAGAAGAAAATCAAGATCACTCTTTCTGAGCAAGTAACATTTATTAATAAGGCCTCTATTATGCAAAAACTAGAAGGAATTGATGATGAGTATGATGTTACAATTGATGCAACTAACTCAGTAAATATCGATGTGGATGTTCTAGAATATATTCATGACTTTAAAGAATCATGTAAGCTTAATGATATTAAACTTAAGCTTATTGGTTTTGAACGATTTGCGATTTAAACTTCACAATAAATGAGTATAAAAAAAGCCCGCTTTATAAGCGGGCCTTTTTTTAATTATAAAATAATTTTTTAAAATTAAAGTTTAGTTACTTGAACAGCACATGGACCTTTTTGTCCTTCACCAACTTCGTACTGAACAGAATCACCATCTCTTAAATCTCCAGATTGAACTGCTGAGATGTGAACAAATAGGTCCTTATCTCCGTTATCTGGTGTGATGAATCCAAAACCTTTAGTTTCATTGAAAAATTTTACTTTACCTGTAGACATAACTTACTCCTAGTTATTTAAAAGTTTGATTTAATTTGAATAGAAGAAGTTATTTTTTGAATCTAAGACTTGTAATCTTTTGTAAACTTGAAAATGGTACTCTAACTATTTAAAATAAATTTGCTAGCAATTTACGAAATTTTTTATAAAATTACAACTCATTGTAGCAAAAAATGAAGTTTTAAACTCATAAAAGTTGAAATAATATCTATGCCAGTACACTTAAGTGTCTAAAATCACAAGCATTATATTTTACTAAACTTAGGACTAAGTGGTGAGCTCAAAGATACTTAAATTAGAAGCATCAATATCTAATGGTTCTTTCCAGGATTTTTCTTTGGCCAGCTTTAAAAACCATTTTCTAGCATTGCCCTTTGTTACGATTGTAACCTTTCTTGATTTTGCATATTCACTAATCTGGGAAATGATATATTGGTAAGTTTCTTCGCTAAATGGGTCATAGAGATAATAAATATCTGAAAAAGGTAATTTAAAGTCTTCAACTGATAGGTCTTGAGTAGTGAATATACATTTTTTAGAAATTTCCAGCATACTTGCTGCTTCTTTTGATAGCTGTACTCGGTGATCTACATATTCATAACTATTCATTAATAAATCTGATCGTAATAAAGAAAAGACTAAGCCTAATCGACCATAACCAGAACCTAGATCAGTTACTGATTGACCATACTTTAAATCTAAAAAGTGTAATGCTAATAGAATTGAAGAGTAACCAGATTGAACGCCAACACCTGAGCCTTGATATAATCTCTCTTTAGATTCCTCATCAACTAACATCTCAACATCTAAATTATAATCAAGCTCAAAAATACTATCAAGACCATCAAAACTTCGATAAAGCCTAGGAAAATTTAGATTATCTTCTCGAGCTTGTTCTTCTTGAATAAATATATTTGTCATTCTATTTAGAGCTTGAATAAGAAATTTCTTTTTCTCTACTGGTGTACGCTCTTTAGCTTCTAAAAGAATTTCAAACTCTAATTTTTCAAATTGTTTTTTTAGTTTTAGAAGAGCTTTATTATCAAGACATAGATCATCTTTGATAAAATCAATTGTAGACAATTGATTATTAAAGTATTGCTTAAGAAAATCTTGATCAGGTTTCTTTTTTGCATCAAGCCCCATGAGCCATTTCTCTTCAATTAAAAAGTCACATGAAGCTTGAATAAAACAAGAATAAAAATAAAGATTCCCTAACTCACTTGGAAGTAAATTAGAGGGAATCTTTAATTGATTAATGTAGCTTTTTACAGTTTGCTTACTTGAACTGCACATGGCCCTTTCTGTCCTTCACCTATTTCGAACTGAACAGAATCACCATCATTTAAATGACCAACTTGGACAGATGAAACATGAACAAATAAATCTTTCGATCCATCGTCTGGTGTTATAAATCCAAATCCTTTTGATTCATTAAAAAACTTTACTTTACCTGTAGACATAATTACTCCTAAAAATATTTGTTTTAAATATTTATACGTATTGATTTTAATCTAAGTATGCACAATACATACTTAGTAATTTTCTTAATTGATTTAAATTGAATAGGAAGGAACTTTTTTGATCTAATTTTGATCTAAGATTTTTGGTCTTTGACTTAACTGAAAATAAAACTCTAGCTATTAAAAATAAACTTTTTCGTACTTTACTCTATATTATATTAGAACACAACTCTTTGTACTAGAAGACGTACTTTATCTTCAAACAGAACTTCAATTTTATTACCGAAAGTTGTTTGAATATAACCTAGTCCAAACTTACTGTGGCTAATATAATCACCTTCATAGAAGCTTTCTGCAATATTATACTGAGCAGCTTCGCCCTTCATCTTCTTAATCAAATCTGACCAAGTTACTTTTTTTGTCATACGACGTGCCATTTTAACTCCCATGTTAAAATATTTAATAAAAAAACTTTTTAATGTAGATATAGATCAGAACGTATTAAGAACAAGCTATAAAACAAGAAAGCTTAATTAGAGTATAACCTTTATTGATACTCACTACAAGCTTATAATAGATATATCGCCTTATACTAGCTAGTTAAGCCATTTGTTAATAGTTCTTAAGTCTGTTAAGCTTAATATTCAAACAATTCAATATCTTTTTCACTTAGGTATTTATTAGGAGTATTCATGGCAAAGACCAAAGCATCATTTGAAAAGTACCAAAGAGAAAAATCTAAAAGAGAAAAGCGTCAACAAAAAATTGAAAACAAAAAAAATAAAGAGAAAGAAGAACAAATCAATATCGAAGAGATGACTGCTGAAGAGTTCATTGCTTACCATCAAGAACAAGAAGAAGCTAACCTCTAAAGCTTCTTCTTCGACGTGCCTTTTTACTCATACTTAACTTCTTTTTAGGCACTTTTCCGGTATTTTTTGAACTTGCAACCAATTCCTCATGATATGGATGATCCGTATCAACGGTAATTTTCTTTTTAATATGCTTTTCAATTGTGCGCACTTGACTTAGTTCTTGTTCATCACAAAATGAGATGGCCACACCGGTTCTCCCTGCTCTAGCAGTTCTTCCAATTCTGTGCACATAACTTTTTGGATCTTCAGGTAGATTAAAATTAATCACATGGCTAATATGACTAACATCGATTCCACGAGCAGCAATATCAGTTGCCACTAAAATCTTTATATCCCCGTCTCTAAATTTAGTAAGAGCACGCTCTCTATTATTTTGAGATTTATTACCATGAATCGCCGCCGCTTTAATCGATGACTTTTCTAGTAATCTTACAACTCTATCCGCACCATGCTTAGTACGAGTAAAAACTAAAGTACTAGTAATATCTTCTTCTTGAATAATCTTAGTTAGAAGTTTTACTTTATTTTCTTTTTTAAGATAATTAATTCTTTGAGAAATCTTTTCCACTGTAGAAGACTCAGGAGTAACCGCTACTCTTACTGGATCTCTTAATAAACTTTTTGCTAGGGCCTCAATATCTTTTGGCATGGTTGCTGAAAATAGCAATGTTTGCTTATTCTTTGGTAATCTTGCGATCATCTTTTTAACATCATTAATAAAGCCCATATCCAGCATGCGATCAGCTTCATCTAAAACAAAGATCTCAACATTTTCCAGACTAATATCACGAGAGCCCATTAAATCCACAAGTCTTCCTGGAGTTGCGACAACAATATCAAGTCCACTCTTTAGTGCTCTAATTTGTGGCTGTGCCCCCACTCCACCAAAGATCACACGAGTCTTTAAATCTAGCCCTTCAGAATATGTCTTAATATTTAAGTCAATCTGAGAAGCTAGCTCACGAGTAGGAGTAAGGATTAAAACACGAGGTGCTTTAGGAGTATATTTTTTGGGATTTAGTGCCAAGTGATTAATGATTGGCAAAGAGAAAGCCGCCGTTTTTCCAGATCCTGTTTGGGCCACACCTAGAAGATCTTTACCTTTAAGTAATTCAGGAATCGCCTGAGCTTGAATTGGTGTTGGAGTGGTGTATCCTTTAAGCTTAATAGCAGCATTAATAGTTGGTTCTAAATTTAAATTATCAAAAGTATTCATTCATTTTCCTATTTTAAAAGTTTTGTCATAATGCGATCAAATGCGTTCGCAAATTGTTCTTTATCCTTAGCGCCCAATGGTGGTGGACCTCCAGTTTCAACTCCACTATCACGCAACTCTTGCATGAAGTTTCTAACTGAAAGGCGCTCTCTAATATTTTCTTCGGTATAAATTTCGCCCCGGGGATTAATTGCTGTTGCATCTTTTTCAACAACAAGTGAAGCTAAAGGAATATCCGCTGTTACTACTAAATCATTTGCACTCAAATGTTCAACGATATAAAAGTCTGCCATATCATCTCCCTTTTCAACTTGAATAAGCGAGATATTTGGGGCCTGTGGTATTTGCATATAGCTATTTGCAACTAAACAAACATCTACCTTTAGCCTAAATGATGCCTTAAAGATGAGCTCTTTAACCATTCTTGGACAAGCATCAGCATCAATCCAAACCTTCATAAGTTCCTCTGAACATTAATCATGCTGCTTTGTAGCATGCAGCGACTATGATGGCAAAGCTTTAAAATGAGGTATTTTAGGGTTTAATGATGTGAATTCAAGCTTTTGCCCCACAAAGCACTCTCCTATTGGAGCTGTGTGCATGGGAGTATCTAAAGCTGTAAGAGCGATACTTAAATAATCCTCATGCCTAGAATAATTCATAAGCCTTGAGCCACATTGAGAACAAAATGCTCTAATAGCACTGGGTCTTTCAAACTCACTTAAAAATTCTTTGCCCTTAGTAAATTGCAAAGACTCTTTTTGGGCCAAAACCTGAGTAGAAAAAGCAGCACCATGGGCCTTCTTACAACGATGACAATGACAATTAAAAACCATCCCCTCCATAGCGATGACATTAAATTCAATACTCTTACATAAACAACTTCCCTTAAGCATTAGATCACTCCTTTTAAATTTACATGCAATTGGTGTAAGGCCATAATTCCCTCTTGATACTTCTTGGTACTAAATGAACTAAGCTCCACTCTCTCCATTTCCTTAATAAGCTGATTAAACTCTAAATTTAAATCTTCTATTTTTAAATCATGACTCATTAATTCATTAGTATGATCTCCCTCCTTAAGCTCTCTTTCATAAGTTGCAAGCACATTTGAAATTCGACCTGCTCTTTGTCCCATTAAAAAGAGACTGCGCATTTGTCCTAATTCACTCATGCTATAACTCTCTAGGCTCATCAGATCAATCATCCCCGCCATAACAATTCCCATATTATGATGAAGATAGAGCTTATTCTCTTTTTCATTCATAAGAGCTGGGTTCTCTGTCAGAAATTCACTATACTCATTGGCCAGAAAGAATTGCTTTAAATCAAATTGAAATAATTTAATTAAGCTCTGATAGTGAGGCAATTGCATCATACCTAAGTATAATTCTTTAAAAAGCTTCTCTGAGAGATTTAAGCTATCTTGTTCTAATTCACTAAGAAGCATTCTCTCCACACGAGTCTTTTCAAAAGGAACTCGATATAAAACAGAGAGAAGGCTTGGATTAAAGCGATCAGGTCTATCAGCAAAGTCATCATAAAGAGTAATTAAAGTGCCTAAAATTACTTTTAATCTAATCACCTCTTTTAAATCTTTCACATGACTTAGAGTTGTTAATTCATATCCCTTAGGGAGAAAATCATTAAATAACCTTTCATGTCTAAAAGGGGCAATCTTTTGCATAGATGCTAGGTTTTCTTGGCTTAACATGACTCTCTCCTTTTTAATCTTAATAATAGAGGCGATTTCGTGTGAGCAGTAATAAGTCCTTCAATTTCTGGAGGCTCAGGGTTTACTGGTTCTAAGAGATACCTTTCACATAGTTTTTTTAAAACAACTGTTGCCTCCATAATTGCTAGCGGCTCTCCAATACAAACTCTTGGTCCTCCACCAAAAGGGAGAAAGCCATGAGTATGCTTAGGTTTTTCTAAAAACCTCTCAGGTATAAAATCATTAGGATTATCATAAACCTCTGGATTGCGATGAATATGGCGAATGCTAATAAAGACATTACTGCCAGCTTTAATTTTCACTCCATCAATTTCATCATCATGAGCACATTGGCGAGGAAGAAAATAAGCAGAAGGATATAGTCTTAATGACTCCTTATAAACAGCTTGCGCATACTTGGAATCCTTATAATTAAGCTCACTCTCTTTTGCCACTTCCTCTTGTACCCTAAGATCTCTTGCAATTGAATCCACCGCAAATATAAGTGAAGATGCCGTTGTATCATAACCCGCAAACATAAAGGCCTTCACTTGATCCCGCATAAAAGAGCGACTAAAGCCTTTTTTCTTTAATTCATGCAAGAGTGAAGTTTCATCTGCCAAAAGACAATCATCGATAATTTTATCTAGTTCACGATGAATAATATCTAAGTGCTTTTTTCTTTTAAATGAAAAGGGCTTAGGGATTAAGCTTCTAAGACTCTCGCCTGCCATACGATTTAATTCCACAAAGGATTCATTTAAAGCATTGGCCCTTTCTTGAATATCTTCATTTAGAATAAAGATACCAGCAGTTCGTAAAACCAAGTTTGTGAGAAATGGCTTAAAGTCCACCACCTCTCCATTACTAGCTGCTCTATCAAAACGTTCAAACTCATCTGCGACAAAACCTTCCACATACGTACTAAGTCTTTGCGCCTTTTTCGGATTCATTAATAATCCCGCACAATGCCTTACACTCTTAGCTTCTTGATCATTTAATTGAATTAATCCCTTAGGACCTGAAAGTGGTAAAATCTTTTTCAAAACCAAATCCGATTTAGGAAAGTTTTGAATATTATCCTTTAAAATATATCTTGCCTGATCTGGATGATAACAAAAATAAAAATCCTTAATCCCTAGTCGAATCTTTTTAATATATTTTCCATTCTTTGGTTTCACTTCATCAAAAAAGGTATAAGGGCTTTTTTGAAAAGCGAATAAATTATTCATTGCCGTAATTGTCATAGTCACTCTCCAAGGCTTAAAAATATGCCAAAAGTAATACTTGAAAAAAAGTGAATTATTGTTATATATAGTTAACCTATGGATATAGATCGCTTAAGATATTTTATTGCTGTTAATGACTCAGAAACCATGAAAGAGGCCTCTGAACTCTTGCATATCTCTCAGCCAGCCCTCTCTAAGGCCATGAAACTACTTGAATCAGAACTAGGTGAGCAATTATTTATCCACTCAGGCAGAAGAGTGCTCATTACAGATGCAGGTAAAATGATTGCCGAAAAGGCGCGAAAAATCTTGGCCGATTTAGAGAAAATAACTCTGAATGAAAAAGAAATTACTGATCCCCTCATAAAAATCGGCTCCTTTGAAGTCTTTACCACCTACTTTATGGGACAACTCATAGGCTCAGGAGATTTTGATCATAAAGTACAATTAAGAGAATACTCACCAGGAGCACTTGAAGAAAGTATCGTCAATCGCGTGGTTGATTTTGGCATCACTTATCTCCCCGTGCCTCATCCGGATTTAGAATTTATCAAAGTTCACGAAATAGATATGGGAATCTTTGGATTAAAAAAACACTTTTCTGCAACAGAATTTAAAGATCTCCCTTTTACCGTTCCTGTAAACCCAGTGATGGGCTCACCTTCCAAAGTAAAAGGACTTGATGGTTGGCCTGATAATAAAATCCCTCGCCTCATCAAGTACCAAGTTGAACTCATGGAAACAGCTTTGGAATTTTGTCGCCAAGGGCAATCAGTGGCCTATCTTCCAAGCTTTGTAATCGCTCTTCACAATGAACAGGTCAAATCCAAGTATGTTCTGACAGAACTTTCTCTACCTAAGAAATTTAAAAAACAAAAACAGGGAATCTATCTCGTAAAACGAAAAGTAGATAAAGAGCTTGCACTCTTTAGAAAAATTGCACATTATCTCAGAAAAATTTAGCAGAAAAACTTAGACCGCCACTCCACTAATATGAGCATTAAAAACCACTTTCTTATCCGACTTGCGCACCCCTTGATAATACGAAGTAACAGTATCACTCTTTTCATCAATCAATAACGATATTTCAATTTCATCACCAAGGCGACACTCCGATATAAAGTTCATATCAAATTCACTTACAACAAAGCGTCTATGATAATCCAATTTAATAGTATCCAGTATCCACTGAGCATACTTGGTATTATTCACATGATTATTCATATCCAAATCACTATTGCGCACCATAATCGTATTGGCATATTCAAGTCCACTTGGAACCATCACTTTTTCTGGAATAATTTCTAATTCCTTGTCTGGAATACCATTTATAATCTCTTCACTCAGTTTAGGCTGGGTTGGTTTTCTAGTCTTTCCATCTAAAACCATAAAAGTAGCTACCGACTCACCAATCAATTCATCCCCAACATGAATTGTATAATCCCTATAGGCCTTTAGCCCATGAATCTTACGAGGCCATGTCTTAACCACCACATGATCCTGCCACTTAGGCCAGCGATGCATCCTTAGCTTTTGCTGAGTAAATACCCAAAAGGCATTATTCTCAATCATCGCTTCCATCCCAACACCCATATACTCAGCATGAATCGCTCCGACATCTTGTAAAATCCCAAGCATGCCATAAAGACCTAATCGCTTATTTATATTGATATTAATACTATTTACTTCATATTCTTTTTCAAAAAATGATTTATTCATAACTACTCTTTTCTATTTTTCAATCTCATTCACAAGCCATGGACATATCTTATCCAAGGCCTGCATTACCACTTCCTCATTATCACTAGGATTTAAGGCCAAATTTAATACTGCTTTCATATCATCCGCTTTATCTGGATAGTACTTAGAAAAAGATTCCCAGCAAAGATATAAATCCCGAGTAAACTTCCCTTCCTTTTCCATCACAAGATCATATCCACTTCTCACAACTCGTCTTGTAATCCAAACACATAACTCACTTAAATCTTCACCAGCTTCACGATCCTCAATAAAATACCCATGCAAATCCGCTAATTCCTTTTTAATAAAATAACTATGTCCTAACATATCCTTTAACTCAAAAGGCTCAATTTCTAAAGCGAGATCCTCTCCATAAACACAAGCAGACTGAGTCTTTATTAATTCGGCCCACACACTCCTCTTTCTTGGAGGAAATGGCTCATTCACCTTATCTTTTGCTAAATATGAAATCTCCACATGAGTACAAAAAGGATATTTTTCATTCATCACCTTTTGAAAGTCCTCACTAAATGGAGTATCCACCTCACCAGCATCCTCTTTAATAATACAAAATGAATCTAAATCTGAAATATGCTCAATCGCCTCACCCTTAGATACACTTCCACGCACATAAACTGAATGCAGATTATCTCCAAACTTTGAAAGATAAAAATCAATTGTATCCTTAATGATAGGCCGCCATTTCTCCTGAATTAAATCATTACTCGATTTTGAAATCACAAATCCATTATCATCAAGGCCTAGATATGAGCCGTGTCTTTTGAGTTCTATCATTTTCTTCTCTTCTTATCAGTCCAACCATCATGCTCACCAAATTCATGCTTTGGATGATCTTCCCAAAAAGCACCTTTCTCTTTCATCTCTTCATCCCTTGCAGGATGCTTTGGATAAAAGATCTTATCCGTTGGAACGCTACATTCCCCCATAACGAGTGCACGTACATTCGCATCACTATTATTTAAAAGCGTATGAGCATGTCCCGTTCCTGGCGGCAGCCCAACGCAATCACCAGCACGCAACTCATATACATGTCCATCAATCCAAATCTCAGGAGTCCCCTCTAAAATAAAAATAAATTCTTCCGCCTCTTTATGAGCATGAGGCCACGAACTTCGATCCCCCGGAGCCAAAACCTCATAATTTATCGCTGTACGCTTAAGCCCAAACTTTCTCCCAAGAGAAGCTCCTGTTCCAAAAGTTTCAGTGTCCCCTGGATAAGAAAACGTTTCTTCTGTTCTTAATTCTTCACAGTGCTTTATAAAGTCTGGTCTTTTAGTCATTTGTACTTACCTTAAGTTTATTTTAAATCTATTGAAAATCTATTCTTCACACCCATCACAAACAAATATATATTAATTGCGGAAAGAAGTGAAAAAAATGCATTGATAACAACTCCCAAAAAGCTTCTACTTCTTACTACATCACTGAGGATAGATAACTTTACAAATGGAAATGTTGTTACAATGGAAAGACGTATACTATTTTTTAATCTCTCTTTCAGTTTATTCTTTGTTTTAACTTTATCATAATATTCATCTAATTTCTTTCCACTCAAACCACAAGTATCTCTTCCTTTAACTAATGTATCTTCCAATGATGTATAGCATACAACATTTGGCCTTAAAGAATATGTGTTAACAATAGGGTTATTCAAGCTAAAATTATATATAAAGGATAAAACGAATATTAATATTAACACCTTTATAGGCTTATAAATACCTACGCCAAGGTCATTAAAAAATATAGCCGAACGCCCCAAAATATAGTCTATATTCCGTTTATCTTTTATCGAGTATATACTAGCTTTAGTCTCTAAAGATTGAAACAAATTTCGTCCATGCCGATATCCAGATTTATCACATATTTTTTTTAACTTTCTAAAGGTGTTTTCAAGTAAAATTATTTCTCTTGTATTTAAATGAAGTTCATCAATTCTTAATTCATGTGCAACATCTTCTTCAATTGAATCTAAGAACTGTTTAGATATTTTAAAGGTTTTAAGCTTATAAAGTTCCAGCTCATACAAACTTTGCTCTCCCTCTTGTTCAATAATTAAAATAGAGTTTCGAAAAATAACTGTTTTAGCTTTTACATTTATTCTTTCTTGATCTTTATTTATTAAATTGAAATTAAGATCAAAACTTACCTGTGTGTATGGGAGAAGCTCATCAAAAGGTTTTGCATTATCAATACATAATTTATACTCAATATCGGAGTCAGTATTAATATAGTCATTAAATCTTATATTCTTATCTAAATATGTATATTGTTTAGTTGTTAACTGAATTTTATTAATATTATTATCAAATAAATATACTGAGTGAGTTTTTGGATTTAAATGAACAGCTATACTTTTAACTTTGTTTTGAAATAAAAGAACTTGCCTAAATAATCCAATAATATTAACAGAGTTATGCAAAAAAGATTCCTCTTTACTTATATTATTATTTATAAAAGTTAAATTAGATTCATATAAAGAAAAAACTGATACCTTTCTTAAATCATTTTCAAGAAACTCTAAATAACACTTCTGCATGCCTATATGAAAAACGTCTTCTATTTCACAGCCAGCGTGGTATATATATCCCTCTCTAATATTTTCTGTAGTAAGTTCTTTTAAACCACTACATTCAATAAAGAAAACTGATTGTTTAATATAATTATCAATAGTAGATAGTATACTTGTTTTTAAAATACCGTCATGATTATAAAAATCCTCATCTTCATAAGAAAGAGTTAATTTTTTTATATTATTTACTTTATAAAATACGACAGGTAGGCCACTTGGAATTTTTAACTTTACTTCTTCAGACGTAATTCCCTTAAAGTCTTCCGGGACAAAGACAATAGTTTCATCCTCATTTACTGCAATAAATGAATATAATTTTGACCTGACATTAAATGCCTCATTATTTACAATTCTTAAATCCGTTTCACCTCTAATACCATATTGGTCAACTTCTTGTAACAAAGACGTTAATAAAAAACCTGACTTTTTAGCAACCTCTGAGTACTCCTCATACTTATTCCTAAATCTTGTGATATCTCCTGCAATTGCTAAAGAAACTAACTCTTTTTTTATAGATTTTATTTCTTCGGAATAATAAAAATTATCGACCTTTTCTCCATATACATATTTATACTTATCTTTAACAAACATCTAGAGTCCCTCTTTCACTAATTAGAGTTAAAATCATTTATATATTGTAAGTTTTAATTCTTATCGGAATTTTTCTCTTAAAAGTGATCATTATCTATGCTTAAGTTAAATGAAAAAGCACATCAAGCAAATAGTTGATCAAAACAGATGGAGCCAGTGAAATATATTAAGTTTAAAAATGGAAAAGTAGAGTTTAACAAGTGGCCACCGAAGCAGCCACCTAAAATTGAAATTATATAACTTTAATAAGTTGTACTTTAAACTTTAAAGTAGAGAAAGGAGCGATTGTATTACCAGCACCTTGAGCACCGTAAGCAAGCTCACTTGGGATTGCTAATTCAAAAGTATCTCCCTCTTTCATTAACTGAAGAGCTTCAGTCCAACCAGCAATTACTCCACCAACTGGAAAAGTAATACTCTCACCTCTTTTAAAAGATGAATCAAAAACTGTTCCATCAATTAGAGTTCCTTCATAATGAACTTCAACTTGATCAGCAGCAGTTGGAGTTTTACCATTACCACTTTCTAATTTTAAATACTGAAGACCAGATGCAGTAACTACAACACCATCTCTTCTCTTATTTTCTTCAAGGAATGCTTTACCTTCTTCTTGGTTTTTTGCACCCATTTCATTTTGCATTCTCATCATCTCTTCTTGCATCTTAGCTTGAAAAGCAGTCATTACTTTATTAGTTTCTTCTTCACTAAGATCACTTTTTTCTTCTAAAAATGCTGATCTTGCACCTTGAGAAAAATGATCAAAATTAATCTCAATACCTTGTTTTTTGAAATCTCCACCAATCTGGCGTCCAATGATATAACTTACCTTGTCCATATCTGTATTCATCTAGAACCTCACTTGTTAATTAATAAAGCTCTACCATAGAGTGTTTGAAAGGTTTTGCCAATTTTGAGGGGGATTTTAGTTGAGATTAAGGGAAATGACGCAGCTCTCCTCAAAATTCCTTTAAATGAGATCTACTGGTTCTTTATCTTCAGGCATTTCTTTTAATTCTTCACTTGATAGTCTGGCATAGATTTCTACTAATGTACCATCAGGATCTTTTAGCCAAAGTTCATGTAAAGGTGTTCCTCTCCATGTCGTCCTCGGTATTTTTTCAATGTGAAAACCATTTTCAAGTGCTGAGTAATAAAAACTCAATACATCACTCTTAGACTTTACCCCCATACCCAAATGATAAAGAGTGTCTTGATGTAGTTCCTTTCCATCAGAAACAAGCAGAACAAAATTAAGCTTGATATCAGATCTTACAAAGGTAACATAGCGATGTGTCCACTCTTTTGGTTCGACACCATATAACCATGTATAAAACTGACTCGATTTTGCTAGATCTTTTACACGTATACTTGCATGAACTTCATCTGCAAGTGGTCTCGACTTCAAGCTAATTATTGACTTTAATACTTTTATTCTCTCATTAAGTTTTTTCTCAAGATCACCATGTTTATCACTAGGACCTAAAACGCTGAATAATAAATCCCAATTGTAAAACTTTATTTTATTTTGAGTTAATACTTTTGAAGATTGTTTATCAAAAGATATTGTGAGTGCATCTACAATTTGATTAATTTGTTTAAATTCAAGATTAAACCCATGATTCAAGAAGGCCTTTTTAACTAAACCTTTATATTCAGATGAAATGTCACCTATTGCTTGTATATTTAACATTAACTACAACAATCCATTGTACCTGACTCTACTTGGAATTCTTTTTTAAGTGAACCAATCCCTCCAAGATTAGTCCCCTCAATCCCTTTGTCCTTAAGAAGGTTTATTGCTTGTCTTGAACGATTTCCAGATCGACAATAAAAGTAAAGTTTTTTACTAGAAGCTTTATCAAATATCATTTCTTTAGCTTTATCAGTATCAGAGTGAATCAGAGATAACGGAATCCATACTGCACCAGCAATATGAGACGCCTTAATTTCATCCTCTTCTCTAACATCAATGATTACTGCTTGATCGCTTTTAAACTCTGAGGAAGCTGTTTTAACTAACTCACTTGAATAAGCTTTAAATAATCCAAACATTATACAAACTCCGATTAGAAACTTCATAAAAATATTTTACCAATTTTAACAATACATAAACCTGATGAAAATCAGTTATAGATAAATACTATTGGGATATAGAAAGAGAGTATTTTAATTCCCATTTTAAATAAACGATAATCAACTTAAGAAATAAAACTGACAAAGGAGTATATATGTCATTATTACTAGGCGATACGGCCCCAAATTTTCAAATTGATTCACAAAAAGGAAAAATTGATTTTCACGAATTTATTGGAGACTCATGGGTATTCTTTTTCTCACACCCTGCTGACTTTACACCTGTTTGTACAACTGAAATGGGAAGGACAGCTCAACTAGCATCTGAATTCGAAAAAAGAAATGTAAAACCATTGGGTTTATCAACTGATTCAGTTGAAGAGCACAATAAATGGATTCTAGATGTGAACGATACTCAAAACACTGATCTACAATTCCCAATTGTTGCAGATACAGATAATAAAGTTGCCGAACTTTATAAAATGATCCATCCAGGTCAAAGTGAAACAGCAGCAGTTAGATCTGTATTTATTATCGGACCAGATAAAAAGATCAAGCTAACAATGACCTACCCTATGAGTGTTGGTCGTAATTTTGACGAAATCTTAAGAGTGATTGATGCCCTACAATTTACTGAAAAAAATGGAGTTGCAACTCCAGCCGATTGGAAAGTTGGTGAAAGAGCAATCATTCCTCCAAGTGTATCAAGTGAAGAAGCTAAAAAGAAATACCCGCAAGGTTTTGATGAACTAAGACCTTACTTAAGATTTGTAGATATTAAATAATTCAAACATAGGCCATTCTTTTGAGTGGCCTAATTTTTTACAAGAGATATTACTTAAAACAAATTACGTTCATTCAGTCTTTTTTATTAAGTCTATTTTTTATTTCAATGATTGAAATGCTTGTCATCAATAGACAAAAAAGGATCGATAAGTAAAATAAAGTTAAGAGCAATTGATAGATATCGTAACTGTAATAACCTTAAACACTACAATCCCCCCCAACCTTTTGTTTGTACTTTATAAACTTCTCTCAATTAAAAAACCTCACTAATTTCTCCAAAAGAACAGATCTAAAGTTAAACAATACCGCGAGTCCAACAAGTGGAAGAAGAAGCAACTCAGGATACATTAGTAATATATCCAATATCCTCACAAACTTTTGAAATTTAGTTTTCGTTTTGGATGAATGTTGCAACTCTTTTTCTTCCAAATTATCTCCAATACTATAATTGAGTTATTTCTCAAAACAATTCCTATAAATTGTATAAAGTAGTGATTTATTATATTTTACTACAAACTTAGTTATTTACAGAGTTTTCAAGTAATAAAGTTTGATGAATTTTTCGAAATTTCAATAGTATTTCAGTGAGTTAAATAGACCTAAACTTACAACACAATTATGTTCTTATATATGGTGGAGGTGAAACCACCCTGAGTATTTTAAATAGTTAAGTTAATTCGTATTACAAGAATACCACAAATTGTAATTAGTCGAAATTATGGGGATGAACTCAAATTCCTTACCACCTCATTAAATAAACATGGGTTCAATTAGATATTTGAACTACTAATCTCTAGAAATTCTACTCTTTTTAAACAGCTTTGACTGTTTTTAGCATCACATAGATTATTATTCTTTAAGAGATACTGCTTCACTGGAGCTTTTACATAATGAAGTCTATGTTTAAGAATTAGGAAGGCTTGTAAATCTTTACCTTCTAATTTGATACAAGAAGTTTCTTCATTACTATTTTTAGATCTGGCAACTCCCACAATTTTTATATAGGGACTCAACCCATAGTAATTAATTGTTCTGTTAACTTTATCCTCAAAGTAAAGGTACTTGTCGCCATTTTTGATATTTAAGCAATACCAACTGTTAGAAAAGTTATTCTTTTTGAAATCTTCAATCTCAGGCAAGAACGATGCAAAGTCTCCATCACGTCCTTTAGCAACATCTAATTTAAAACTCAGCTCAGACACCTCTGCAGTCTTACCATTCGGTAATTCGATGATTACATGCTTTATTCTAGAATTAAAAATTCTGTATAAAAATGAATTGTCTTCAGTTGTGAAAGATGCAACTACTTTCAACGGCGTTCCTTTTGGAATAAGAAAGTATTTATCATTACTGATGTACCTATTTGCAAATTTATTTAAGAGATAATCAGACTTCAGAGTACAAATATTATTTCTACAATCAGAACCTTTAAAACCTTCATAGTAAGCCATTAGCTGTGGAGACCTAAACGTTTTTCCGATGTATGGACTTTCGTATTCTAAAATCCTTGTATCCTTTACAACTTCATAGCATGAACTAATACTCAGACTTACAATAAAATATAATAAAAATTTCACTCTTAACTCCTCACAAAATGCTCAACAATCACTCTCAAAGTCGCCATATCCTAATGAGTTTTTTGACACATTAGAGAGATTTCAGAAAGTTAAAGAATCTTCAACTCACATCATATGTCCCTATATCGTTGGTGGAGGTGGTGAAGGGTACTTTATCTATTTGATTTAATTTATGTTCTGAAGTGCAGCACACTACAAAGTACTACAAACTTTTCAATCTTTCTTAAAAGTAGCCTTGAAAGCACCAAATAGCTCAGTCATCTCCCCTAATTTATCTCGATCTCTTTTAATCGCGAGTGTTTCAACCTCTAAATTAGAAATAGAAAGCCTTCCTATTACATCCATAAATATTGTTATTCGAGGATTTTCTACGATGAACTGCTTTGCTTGTACTTTTTTATCTCCAACTTGTACTGGATTGTTCCAAACATCCATAAACTTCCCCTTATAGGCGTTTAGAGAATCGGAGTCCTTAAATATTTCTTCAAAAGTAAAAAGAAAGTTATGTGCTGCTTTATTTCTTAACTCTGAAACATATTTAAAAATTTCAAATGTTTTAGGATCAATAATCTTTCTATTTTTTGCCAAATTTAATTTCTGTCTCAACTTTTGACCTATAATTAACTCGGAAACATGATCATCATTAAGATCAGAGGTAACAAGATAGTTTATAGTCCTTTCTATCAATGCCGTAATTTTAATTATAAAAGACCAATCATCTTCATTTGGAAAATCGAGAACGGCTCCAGAGGGAAGATTGAGTTCCTGCTCAGCTTTTTTTAAGAATGATGAAATAAAGCTGTCTTTTCCCATTAGCTTCCCTTATTCATTATTTTACTGATAACCTCAAGAGCAGGATGGCCATGATCTTCCTTGATCAGTCCAGACCCAGAAGGCCTAAATACGCTCCTAAGAACAAGTTCCCTTTCATCCTCATCAACCTTACCTTCTTCTAGTAATGATAAATAAGCCTGAGTCATTACAGCTTTTTCTGAAGCCTCGGTAGCTAAATGAAGTCGGCTTAAAAGTAGTTGGATAATTACTCTTAATAACCAAAAGAAAATAAGAACGAGTAAAATAAAGTATGCTGCTTTACCATAATGAAACTGTTCCTTAGTGAGTTTTAGAACAGCTTCACCATTCTTAAGCATATAATTACCACCAAAACCTAAAAACAAACCAAAGATAACAAATACTCCAGAAGCCTGCCAGTAAGCTGTTTTTACTTTGTCTTGCCAATATTTAACAGGAGCCTTTAATGCCATCAGTTCATTGTAGGCTTTATTTACATTATCTAATCTTTCATTAGATTGTTTGATAAATTCGTCATATCCGTCTTGATATTCTTGCATCTTCTGCTTATGAGTACTCTCGTGTGTTGTCATCAAAAGATCAGTAGCTTCTGTTATGTTTTTAAATTCATCTCTTAGCTTAATTTCTTCTTGTTTGTAATCTTCTAAGTGAGTTCCTGTTCTTTCAATTAGGTCTGATATTGAGTCATTCATGCTATCAATATTTGAATTAGAGAGACCTTTTTCATAAATTTTAGCCTCAATCATTCCTTCTACTGCATAAAAATGGTTAAACGGGATATTGTCTAACTTCACCAAATAGGCAAAAGCATGAGCCCCAATTGAAACCTGCTTATCTCTTTGGGTATTTATGAACTTAGCCTCAGGGCTATCACTGAGAAATATCTTTCTATTCTTATACGAATTTTCTAATCGAGTTATTGAGTTATTAAGGTGCTTTTCATAATTAGCTTTCACATTTTTATGATTTATTGCTGTATCAATATTATTGATTGCATTTGAGAATATAGCGTCTATATGCTGTTTAATTGTTGAAGTGCTTCCATGAGTATTGTTTTTAGGAACCCAGTCCCAATTATCCCTTTCGGTCACTATCCACTCTTTAAAAACCTCGGGTGTCTCAAACTTTTTGTAATTAGCACCATCTTCATCAAATTGAAGTTGTATTACAGTTTCTTCTGATTCATTTTCTGACATATCAATCTCCAGAACAGCTATTCAAATAATACTGTCTCTTTCTCTAATCTCTCTTTCAATTCTTTAAATTTAGGACAAACACTCTTCAAAGTCCTAAAAAACTCATCATCATGATCATCATGCAATAAATGCGTTAACTCATGAAAGATCACATACTCAATACATTCGACTGAAGCCGCGACCAACATAGGATTTAGATTAATAATCCCATCCTTTGTGCAACTTCCCCACCTCTTTGCCATCTTTCTTACTTTAAACTTAGGCTTAGTTGAAATTGAATATTTCTTACTAAAGGTCTCAAGACATTCATCTGCCATATGAAATATCATTGCCTTAAACTCATTTAATAAATATTCAGAAATAACTCTTTTAGCCGACTCACCTTCCCTAATATAAAAAGTAATCCGATTGTGATCAATCTCCACATTCTCATAGTTAGTTTCAATAACTTTTAAGTAATATTGCCTACCAAAAAGATATAAGGCCTCACCTGAAACATAATTCCTTTTAGGCTGAGTATTCAAATTATTCTTCTTTTCAGCAACTTTTTCTTGAATCCATTTCATTCTTTTGGCGAGAACTTCATCAATTTTACTTTGAGGAATATAATCTGGAGCAGTTACTATCACTTCACCCTGGTGATTTACTTCAATCCCCAAAGTTTTTCTCTTCGTTTTTTTTAAGCTGTAATTTAAATCAAAATTTTCCATTATCTATAATCCAGCCTTTTAGCGATCAACATTAAATTGTCCGTAATTTCTTTCATCTCTTCATCAGAAAATGTAACTTCAAACTTATCTTCTAATGGGTAAAATATTTCGACTTCGATCGAGCCAATTATTTTCTTTTCAATGTCTGTACCAAGGTGCCAATCTTTAACTGCTTGATTCTTAACGATCTCATCGACCTTCAACGCAAAATTTGCAATTTCGTCTTTGCCTATTTCACCCAATTTGCTGGTTAGAGTTTCAATAACTCTGTAATAAGCCTTTGTTGTTTGATGTTCAGCGACTTGAGATGGAACATCAGTTTCTAGGTCAATTTCAATTCGATCACGAACATCTTGCATCATCTCTAGATATTCCGCTTCTGAAATACGACGATCGCGATATTTCTCGTAAGCCTCTTCAATAACCTCTGATAGCTTCTTGTAAAAGATTGGGTCCTCATCAAAGTGCTCTGTGATATGGGATGAAGCAAGACTTCTAATAATATCTGCCCTAGCTCCCTCAGACTTCTTCTTAGTTTCTTCTTCAAACTTCTCTTTTTCGAAGATATTGAATTGCTCTACAATTACTTTCGGAGGGTCAGACTTAAGATTTACATCAACTAGACGTTTAATATCATCAACATAGTCTTTATAGTTGATTCCATCAGGGTAACGTTCTTTGATTACAGTTCTAAGTTCAGCAAAGTACTTATACTCATCTTTATACTTTTTCTTATCAGCTTCACTGGTTTCATAAGTCCACTCAGCAAAACCAAGTGCCAGTTTATAAATATTGTGGAAATTTCTAAACTTCTGATAGAACTCTTTTCTTAAATTCTCATCAGCAAGGTAGCGACCTATCTCTTCATCATCGGTCATATTACTTATAGAAGCAAAATGATCTTTAAGAGCCTTAAGCATTTCATTTAATTTCGCGACCTCTTTTGCTTTATCAAATAATGTTCCTTTAATATCTTCTGGATCATAATCAGCTCCTTCCATTTGACGATAGAAGTCTATGGCATCATTCATATCATCAAAGATACCTCTATAATCGATTACAAGTCCCTCAGACTTTCTTGGGCAGAGTCTATTAACCCTAGCAATTGCCTGGAGTACATTATGCTCTTTAAGTCTCTTATCAACGTATAAAACAGCATTTCTTGGAGCATCAAAACCAGTAAGTAGCTTATCAACAACAATTAGAATCTCTGGCTCATCTTCTTTCTTGAAGTTCTTAACGATGGTTTCTTGATACTTTCTCTCTCCACCGTATTTAACCATTGCTTCATCCCAGAACTTAACAATATCTGAGCGATCATCCTCATCAATAGACTTAGCTCCTTCACGCATATCTGGTGGAGATATTACTAGCTCAACTTTCATTCCAAACTCTTCAAGAAACTTCTTATAATTCAAAGCCTCTCCTTTAGAGTTGGTTGCGAGCTGGCCTTTCATAAAGTCTTTTGTTGGCTCGCCCTCAGATCGGAAATTTTCACGATAGTGGTTCTTTATATCTAGTGAAATGGCCCTAATTCTATCTTCAGCCTTAAGAACTTCCTGCTCCATTGAGAAACGCTTCTTAAGAGCAGCCTTTTGATCATCATTGAGGTCTCTCGTTACTCGATCAAACCAGCGATCTAGTTTTTCACGATCTCCTGTTAACTCTCCCATTCGCCCTTCATATACGATTGGACAAACAGCTCCGTCATCAAGAGCATTTTCCATTGTGTACTTATGAATGAAGTCACCAAACTGAACTTCTGTAGCTTGATCAACTTCACTTTTAACCTTCTTTCTAATTGGAGTACCTGTAAAAGCGATAAAAGCTGCGTTTTTAAAAGTATTCTTCATTAAGGCATGGTTCTCACCAAACTGAGTCCTATGCCCTTCATCAACAAGTACAAAAACATTTTGAGAATCATCAGTTATTTTTCTTTTTTTGTATGCAGTATCAAACTTGTTTATAATTGTAGTTAATACTTTATATTTTCGTGACTCAATGGCAGTGGCTAAATCTTCGCCCTTCTTAGTCCTTACGACTTCTTCCCCACAGTCTCTAAATGTATCTGAGATTTGCTTATCGAGACTCTTTCTATCTGTTACAACTACGATCTTTGGATTATCTATTTCAGGATCAGTACTTAAGGTCTTTGCTAACATAACCATTGTATAGGACTTACCAGAACCAGTTGTATGCCAGATAACTCCGCCTTCTCTCGCTGAGTTGTCTTTAATCTTCTTAACTCTTTTTAAGGCTTGTCCTACAGCAAAATATTGCTGGTGACGAGGAGCAATCTTTACTTCATTTTCATAGATAATGTAGTTGTGAATAATATCTAGAAGCCTTTCTGGTCTAAATACGAAATAAAGAAGCTGGTCTTGAGCTGTAACTTCTCTCGCTCCCTCATTCCATTTTTGTTCCATAATTGCTCGATCAGCAGGATGACGAAACTCAAATATCTTATCCTTAACCTTTGATTCAATGTTCTTATTAACTAGACCTTTAAGTTCATCTTCTTTATTTTCAAAATTATCTTCTTTCCAAGTTCCCCAAAATTCTTCAGGAGTTCCAACTGAACCATATCTAGCACCAGTACTTCCAGCCACAGCTCCAAGTAATTGTTGGAAAATGAAAAAATTAGGAATCCCATCTCTATATTGGTTTCGAATAGTTTGTTCGATACTTTTCTTAATTGCATCAGGAAGACCTGGCTTTTTACATTCAATAGAAGCTAAAGGCATACCATTTACAAAGATTACAATATCTGGAACATAAGTGTCTTTACGTCCGACTCTTTGGACTCTAAACTCTTCAGTAACTTGAAATGTGTTGTTTGAAATATCTTTAAAATCAAAGAAATGAAGATGAGCACTCCTTCGATCACCCTCATGTAAAAAAGTAAGCCCCTTTCCATTAATTAGATGATAGTACAGGTCCTTGTTATCTTGCCTGAGGTTATTATTATTCCAATCAGCAATCTCTTTAATTGCATCATCAATAAGACCCTCAGGAAGAGCTAGTTGCTTACCATTATGAGAAAATGAGTTGATCTTTAAGAGTGATTTTTTAAGTGTATCTTTGAGGATTACAGTGTTTGTATCACCACGCTCTTCAATACAGTCATTAGGAGTTAAATATTCATACCCACTATTTATTAATAGCTTCACTGCTGGTATTTGCGAGGCTATTCTTTCCTTGAATAGATTCGAGTTCATATTTATCTCCGTTTAGACTTTCACTCTTACTTTTCCAGTAAGAAGGTCTTGCATTAATCCTTTTTTCATCTCATTCAACTTGCGATGCTTACTCTCAACCAAATTAAGTAGATTATTTACTGAACTTAAGCCAGCGATAATATCCGTTTGTTCTTCTTTTGAAGGTACAGGAATATCAAATTCTCTAATCTCTTCTAAATGTAAGTTCGTTACAGTTCCTTGCTTAGACCTCTTCCTCATTTGCTCTTTAATAACCTCAGACTCTAAGACAAAGACTAAAAACTGATTATTCAAACTACTATCTTTTATCCTAATATGTGCAAGAGAAACAAATATTGAAAATTCCCAATCCCAATCAACAATTCTCGGGATGCCAACTGTTCCATTTTTCGAAAGCAAAATATCTCCTCTTTTTGGAGAAACTCTTTTTTTAAGAAGAATATGTTCTTCTTGGGATATAAACTTCTGAGGAATTGGTGTAGTAGCTGTTTGAATATCTCCAACCCTAAGAAAAGGAACGCCTAGTTCTGTATATGAAGGAGTATGATGAGTTCCATCAACAATCTTTTCACATAAACTCTGTAGCTTTTTTACATCCCAACTCTCAGGAATCTTCCCAATTGGACTATCCTTAAACTTAGTATGCCCAATCCCTTTAGTTAAAAGGTCTTGCATCATCCCTTTTTTAAGGTTTTTAAGTTTTTCTATTTCAGCTTCTGTTAATTCAATGACCTCATCGACTGATGTGAGAATTTCAGTGATTTTATCTTGTTCCTTTAACTCTGGAACAGGAATATATAAATTTTTAACATCCTCTTTATATAATGCTCCTAAAGTCGTAGATGCATTTATTCTTCTTAATCGACTGTTACCTTCCTCATTGAGGAAGTAATAGTAAAGAAACTTTGAGTTTATTGAGTTCTTCATTTTAAGAAGATACAAATTAGGACCTAGGGTAGCTTTAACATTCCGATCTTCAAAAAAATATACTTTCCCTATCTCTCCTCTTTTTGTAATAAGTAGTTCTCCTCCAAACAAAGGTGCCTTTTTTAGAAAGTTGTAAGATTTTTCAGTTACATACCTTACATTGCTTAAAGATGTTTTATTTTCTAAATCGGTTGCTCTTACATACCAAGCATAATCAACATTATCGACGACTTCTACATTTTCTTTTGTATCTTTAAAGCTACCATTCGCTTCAAAGTCTGTTAATAACTCTAGATATTCTCTAACTCTATCAACTTTCCAAGAGTCTGTTTCAATTCCAACTTTTAGTTGCAATGGCTTACTCATAACTTAATTCCTTAAGAAAATCGTTCATTTCTTTTTCAGCTTCAAGACACTGATTCTCTATTTCCCTTAGTGCTGTCGAGTACTTATCCCACCATCTCTCTACTTGAGAAATAATCGCTTGATCAACATCTCCCATAACTTCACGAATTTTCTCTTTTGAATCTATTTCATTTTTAAAGACGTAATAATCCTTATCTCTTTCATCAAAAATGACAGAAACATCAAAGCCATCGATAATATCTTGGATGTACCCATCTTCAACTTCATATTTAGGGATTCCACCATTTAGGATAGCTTTAACATCAAATATCTCTGGCGGAGCTGAAGTATCGGCATAACGACGAATATTTAGATTATAGTCGTTCTCTTTAATTTCATCGAGTTCAACTACTCTTGAATAATGCTTATCTTCATGTCTATAGAGACCTTCTGTTTTAAACTCGACATAATTTGCGACGATATGATTGATGTCCTTGTCTCTGAGTTTATTTTGATTTTTACCTTCTTGATATTCAAGATCACCATTAATGAATAAAACCTTGTCTTTTCTATCGACTGATTTCTTCTTATTAAAGACCATGATTGAAGCTGGAATACCTGTTCCAAAGAAAAGTCCTGAAGGAAGGCCAATAACTGCTTCTAAGAGGTCGTCATTGATTAAGCCTTCTCTAATTTTCTTTTCTGCTGATCCTCTAAAGAGAACTCCGTGAGGAAGAACGACTGCACATCGACCATTTTCGTTTAAAGATGCGACCATGTGCTGAACAAAAGCCAACTCTCCATAACTCTTTGGTGGAATACCATAATTAAATCTTCCATATGAGTCACTCTTAGCTTCATCAATTCCCCACTTATCTAAACTAAAAGGTGGATTGGCTACGACAACATCAAAAGTCATCAGCTCATCATTTTCAAGATGGATTGGGTTTCTAATAGTATCGCCATTTTCAATCACTGATCGATCAAAACCGTGAAGAAACATATTCATTTTAGCTAAGGCCCAAGTAGCCCCAGTAATTTCCTGACCATAAATCTGGAAGTCATTGATTCCATCTTTTGTTAATTGTTCAGCACAACGAATTAATAGTGATCCTGAACCACAAGTAGGATCATAGATTCTTGATCCCTTCTCTGGCTTAACTAGCATCGCAAGTAAATGAGAAACTTCTGAAGGCGTATAGAACTCCCCAGCTTTCTTTCCAGCTCCAGCAGCAAAATTTGCAATCAAGTACTCATAGGCATTACCAATAACATCCATATTCCCAATGTGAGACTTTCTCATATTTAGTTTTGGATTATTGAAGTCATCTAGGAGGTGCTTAAGTCTAGCGTTCCTACTCTTAGTCTTTCCTAGATTAGCTTCAGAGTTAAAACTTACGTTTCTAAATACGTTCTCAAGTTTTTCCTTATTAGCATTTTCAATCTTCTCAAGAGAAACATCGATAATCTCACCAATATTCTTCTCTTCTTTTTGCTTATAAATATCATTGAAGTGACATCCATCAGGTAGAACAAAGTTCTCTTTCTCTAAAGCCCTTTTAATTCTGGTCTCATTGCCCTTAAATTGCTCGCTGTAAGCCTCATACTTCTCTTCGTAGGTATCTGATAGGTATTTAATGAACAACATCGTTAATATGTAGTTCTTGTACTCTCCTGCATCGACAACACCTCTAAATGTGTCACAGGCATCCCATAAAATTTTATTAATTTCTTGCTGTGTTACTTTTTGCATATTAAAAACCCATTTAAATTTAAAAATAAATTATTCCAAAGGCTTCATATAATGACAACGATACGCAACGCAACATCACGAATAAATTTTTATGACAAAATATTCGACTCAGAATAAGATAAATACTATGAGTTACAATCGTCCACTTTTTTATCATTACTCACAACTAGAAAACCACATTACACATACATTTCTATTAACTCTAGAAACAAATCCATTACTATGTAAAAAACTTCTTAATAATTTAGGCTTTAGTAAGCTTAAGGGTAGGTTAGACTCTCTAAGTCAACAAACACCATTTAGAGAGAAAGCTGATAAATCTGTTTTAGATGCAAATATAATTAACGCTGAACAAAGTGAGAAAAGAAATGAATTTATTTATACTTGGGGCAGGCTCTTCTGCAAGCTATGGTCTTCCCACAGGAGTGGAATTAAAAAACAAAATTCTAAGCTTAGATATTAATGAAACCAACCATACTAGTGGTAAAGATTTTTACATAAGTAAGTTGATTGAGAAATATAATAAGGAAAACAGCTTTGCTAATTTAAAAAAATTTCAAGATGACTTTAGACTAGCTGGTTCATCAACAATTGATACTTTTCTTTCATCTGACTTCAGGAGTATTCATGAGGTAGAGTTTGGAAAATTTCTTATATCAACAATACTTTACTTTGAAGAAAATAAATTTATATATAATAATGCTACGACACAAAACAATCAAGACAACTGGATAGAATACTTATTTAGCAGATTAATTTCTTATAATCTAGAAGGGTTTACGAGTTCACCTTTCAAGGTTATCAGTTTTAATTACGATAATTTATTTCGAAAGAAGCTTGAAAATCATTTAGAACTTGAACATGGCTTCCAAGGAGCTAAAAACTTTATAAGTCATAAAAATATAATTAATCATGTTTATGGAAACTTTACTTTTTCAAACTATCAAAAGCAGGATTTTCTAAATGATTTGAGTATGCAACTATTTAGAGTTGATAAACTCGAGTTATTCTATAAACAAATTATTCAAAATGCATCAAGAGTGAGTTTTATAAGAGGAAATATCAATCCAGATGATAACCCTAAAATCAAATCAATAAGAGAAATGATAGATAAAGCATCAAGGATATATATCTTGGGTTATGGTTTTGACCGATTCAACAATCAAATTTTATTTGATAACGAAGTAAAGGTTAAAAACAAAAGTAAATTTGTAGAGTTCACAACTTACGGTCTTAGTCTGCCTATGAAGTATGAACTAAATAAAGTCTTTCGCCCCATCAAAATGCAAGAGGAATTAAAAACTCAATTTGATGAAAGAAATCAAGAAAAAATAAATAGAAATGAAAAATGCTTAGAGTTTTTAGCTAGAGTATTACCTCCTCCATTATTCCCTGAATAATTGAAAAATATAAAATCTTTATTTAAGACCATCAAACTTTATCAACTAAGGAGTAAATTTTTCTAAATTCGTTTATATATATAAAGTTTATTAGTCATATATATTAAATACTTTTTCGTTTCAGAATATAAGTAAAAATTCCGATCCGAATTAATATGACATGTAATCTATATTACAAGTTAAACAAGAGCAGTATTTAGAACGATAGATTTAAATGACTTATCATCATTTCATTTTATGAGTTATGAAATAAGCATCTTTGGGTAACTTCATTATACGCATGTGCTTTTGTGCTCTTATGAGCCTTACTAGTTAAAGGATATATAAATGAATGAAATTAATTGGATTTCTTTCCCGCTAAACTCCTCTCCAAGTGATATGGGTTTAAAAATTATAAAAGTATTCAATAATTCAATAGAAGATATAAGAAGTCCTGAAAATACATTAAAGTCTGATGAGGTATTAAAAATATTAAGAAAAGATCTAGAAAAATTAAATTTTAAAGTTGAATGTGGAAAAAAAACAACTCAAAAAGTTACCGTACCAGTACTATTTGGACAACAAGGAAAAGTAATAAAATCTTTTGAAGCTGATGCGTATAACGAGAGCCTTGGCTACGTTATTGAGGTCGAGGCCGGTAGAGGGGTTAGAAATCATCAGTTTCTTAAAGACCTTTTTCAGGCATGCCTAATGAAAGATACAAATGAGCTCTGCATTGCTGTTAGAAATATTTATGAGTCATCAAATGCAAAATATAGAGATTTTAATTCTGTTAAAACCTTTTTTGAAACCCTCTATACTAGTAACAGACTTCAACTTCCGTTAAAAAGAATATTAATAATAGGGTATTAAAAAAAGGATATTAAAAATGTTTAAGCTTTTGTTAATGATAATATTAATATGTAGTACCATTTACGCAGAGTCCACTCCAAAAGTAACACTGTTAGATTCAGATTGTAAGATGATGGGAACGATTGAAGATAAAATCGATATTAACAACAATTCATCTAAACTAAAAACATATTGCGAACTTAAAACAAAAAATCTTTTAAAGTGTTCCAGCATTGATCCAGATAATGATAAAATTGTTTCTCAATTAGAATATATAGTATATGCAACTTCCAACAAAGAAGGGAAGCTTGAGTCCATAGTAGGTAGCTCAAAGTCTGGCAACATAAAGTTCACGTTGAATTATGCAACCAAAAAATACCAGTGGGGCCAGGTAAATATTCTTGCGTCAGGAGCAGTTATTACAACGAAATATTGTGTAGGTAATTTAGTTTTTAATTAATATTTTTTTCAATTAAAAACAAAAAATAATTATTTAATAGACTTAAATAGTAATAATCAAATTCAAAAAAAATACTTTTAATAGAAATATGTCAACCGAATCTATCATTACATATAAAAAAGCAATATATCATAAAACTTAAACTATAACTTACCACTTAAGAGAAATGCAGTTTATTTCGAAAAGAATAAAAGCTAGATTGACATTTATTTTTACACCCCATAATTTGAAAAGGAAAATTAATGGCACTACCAGTACAATACCTTATCACTACTAAAAACTTAGATGCATTTTTAACCTCATTACTATCTGCCCAAGCTCCGGAGAGGTTTACTCAAAAATTTCTTAAGTCTCTTGAGTTCAAGAGCACAAATGATAGATTACTACTTAGAATTCTTAAAGTATTGGAGTTTATAGACTCTAACGGAGTGCCCACTCAAAGATACTTTAATTATCTGGATCAATCGCAATCTAAAGAGGTTTTAGGTGAAACTTTTAAAGTTAAGATAGCATGAAAAGAAAACAAAAATAGAAAACAGTATTCTATAGACACCTCAATAAAGACATCTTGTAATAAGCTATAGAAAAACTAACTTTGAATGATCCTTGTGCTCAATTAAAACGTTAATTCAATGATAGAGGAAAAATGAATATTAATAAATTTAATAAAGAAATACAAAAATACCTTCACAAAAAAGACGGCAACTGCATGTTTAACAGCCATTGCAACAATGAACTGCAGAAATGCCATTCAATTCAAAATGGTTTCATTCTAAAACGGTTAAAAGATGAAAACAATAATGTTTACTTTCTTCATGAAAAAGATGACAAATTTCAATTAAATCTAACAAATGTAAGAAGTGCTACAACATTCTATGGTTATTGTAACTATCATGACAGTAAGATTTTCTCAATAATTGACTTTAAAAACGCGAAAGATCTTTCATCATTGTCAAATAATCATTATTTCACTTTCTTTTTCAGAGAACTTTCAAATGAAATGTATAAGAAAAAGCGATCTAAGAAGTTATTTAAAATTCTAAGCGAAGCTGTAAAGAATGAAGACAAAAGTGAGATCAAAAGTGTTTTTAAGTTCTACAACAACCCTGAAAATAAAATTACTTTTAACATAGAAAGCTATGAATACTTAAATGGTTTATATGAAGGAACAAGCAAAGCACTTCTTCAGTTAGATAAAATTTTTAACAATAGTTTAAACCAATTGAAAAATCAAAGAATACCTAAGATGTTACACTTTAAATATATATTAGACAAAGAAGTATCTTTCTCAGTTTCTTCATTAATATCTCCTTCTTTTTATTACAAGAATGTTGAATTCAACAATCACCCAGACTACCCTTTTCAATATAGTTGTCTGGTAATATTTCCTATAAAAAATAAAACTCTTATACTATTGATTTCTCCCATTGAATTTTGGCAACAGTTTCTTTACTTTAGACAGTTTTTTTTCAAAGAAAGCAAAGAAAAGCTTGAAATATTATTATCAAAAAAAATACTTGAAAACATTGAGAACATTGTTATTTCACCTAAAATAAATAATTCTAATAGTATTGCCAAAAAATTATCTGAAATAATGTTTAAATCAAACCTAAATCCTTACGAACTTATTAGTGATAATGAAGTTATCAATCTATTTGACCTTTAATTATGTTTTTAAATATGGAAATAAATAAAAAACGTAAATTTTCATATAAAATTAAGTTAAATAATATAGTAAACAATATAACTCATATGTGTTACACACTATTAATCAGATACACCTTTTCTACAATCATAATAAAGAGCTAGAAACTCTAGTTTTGAATAAAGGCAATTCTAGTAGAACTACTTAGAGGCTAATCAGAAATTAAAGAAGAGCCAAGACCTGTTAATTTTTGGAGTAGAGAGGAAATCATTTTTTTTAAAAGCTAATCAAGATGACTTTTATATTGATCTATATAAAGTCGCTCTTAATACCGGCTTAAGATTAGGTGAAGTTTGTGGTCTATGTTGGGATAGAGTTAATTTTGAGTCAAAGACTATGACTATCTCTAGAACACTAACAAGAGAAGGTCTTAAGGACACGACAAAGAGTCATAGAGCACGTCATATTCCAATGAATGCTGTGGTTAGAGATATAATGGAAAAACGCTTTAAAACAAGGATTTCGAAGTTTGTTTTTCATACACCATGCGGAAACTCTATTCCTTACGATCATTTCACACAAAGAGACTTTAAAAAAGCTCAACAAAGAGCAAAGTTAAATCGACTCATTCGCTTTCACGATCTTCGTCACACTTATGCAAGTCATTTCATTATGAACGGTGGAGACATTTTTGTATTTCAGAAACTTCTTGGCCATTCCGATACGAATACCACAATGATTTATGCACATTTGAGTGAGAAGTTCTTGAAGAGTGCGAGTGAGATAGTTAATTTCTAGTAATAGGTGGATGTACTTAAAATCATCCACCTCTATTTATGAATATTAAAAACTAAAAAGTGTGAATTAAAATGTTTGATAAAAGAGAAAAAGTCCCTATAAAGATTAATGAATGTGAAGTCATTTCAAAAGATATCGCTTATCTTTACACCGATAATCAAACTAAAAAAAAGTTTGTTATAAAAATTATTGGTAACTCAGATGACTATACAGAGGACCTGTTACTACTAGAGTTTAAAAAGATGATAAATTTATCAGGTGAGCCAGAAATCGCTAGTGCTTATTTTTTACACTTATGCGAGATAGATAATAAACAAAAAGTCTGTTACTCAGTCGAATACATTGAAGGAGATACATTATCAACTTTTTTAAGTCGAGAAGAAGCAATTTCAATTAAAACAGCAATCAACATATTAGAAACAATCATCAAAGGTGTTACTAAAGCCCACAGCTATAATATTGCTCACTTTGACCTCCATAATGAAAATATTTTAATCACAAAGCATGGTTTTACTAAAATAATTGATTTTCATTGGTATAGTAACTCTTTAGATAAAGGGATTGAGAAGGATATTAATGACATTAAAGAAAGAGGAAGAGAGATTTTAGAAAAGGTTGATGCAAAAGATAAAAATACATTCAAATTTATATTAGATCATATAGAAGAATCGGCGGAGTCAAATTCATTTTTATCAGACTTGGAAGAATTAAAAGAAATTGCATTTGAGGTTCAATTCTTAAATCAAGATGAGATCAATGTTCTATATTATTTATTAAATTTAATGTTAGATTATAATGATTCAATTAGAGATATTTACACAATTGTTCAGGAATACAAAATACCAGAGAATTTACTTAAAGAAAATAATATAAAGAAACTACTCGAGATTAGAAAGAAGAACAAATTATACATTGATATTAACGAAAATATAATGATGAAAAATAGAATTGACTATATTTCACCAATTTTTACGGAATTAGGTTTAATTGAAATTTTCTCTACAAATGTAAAACTAAAGGGTAAGACAATAGAAGATGCAGGATATTTTTGTACAATAGGCTTTAAAACAAAAATTAAATTTTTAAGATGGTCACGTTTTAAAACATTTGTTAATTTTCTCAGAGAATATCATAACATAACTTCAAGTTACACTTTTGAAGATCAACTAAATAAATGGTTTTCTTCTTAGAAAAGTAAATAGTTATTATGTCAAATAAGAAAGATATAAATCATCTAATAAACAGGGCAATTAAAGAGGGAAAATGCTTTTTAAACGATGAGAAAAAACTAGAGGACTTTAACAAAGCATGTATTCATATTTCATCTTTACTTCACGATTCATTTACCTTGTATATTAATAAAAGATACTCAACAGCTACTTTTTTAGCCATTACCGCGATTGAAGAGGTCGCAAAATTAGAAATATCATTATTCCGAAACAAAGAAGAAATACTTGATGTAAAAAGAAGTAAAGATATACTCTACTCTCATTCAGCTAAACACAAAATTGCAATTCAAGATGTTATTAAAATAGGTACACGCCTAACCAATGTACTTGGTCAAGAAAGGATTAATCAGCTAGTTGATTTCGCTAAAAAGGGTGAGTTATTGAAACTAAGAGAATCTTCGTTATACTTTGAAAGTAATAATAATCATCTTGTTATACCTAGTGAAGTTATAGATAAAAATATCGGAAAAGAGATTGTACTTTTGGCCCTAGAAGTATGGAGCGATAGATTAGTTGGAATTTCAAATGAAACTTATGAACTTGACTCTAAACTTACAAAGTTATTTGAAATTATAAAAAATTACTAATTTAGCCCCTGCCACAATCCCGCCACATCAACCACAAAACGGAAAAAAAACTGAATAATTACAGTAATTTAATTCATGGTGGTGGAGGTGCCGGTAATAGTACAACTTTTTGTTTTTATTAAAGCTGCCATACCAAGTGTAGCCAAAATAGCCACCACTTCCTTTTTCACCTCTTAAAAAATCTCTACCCGATTGTGTAGCTTTACCATTTTAGCAGTATTTTTGATTGAAGACAAACATTAGAAATAAAATTAAAATCACTTTATATAATAGCTAACATTCGGAGAAAGTTAATGTTTAAGCCAATTGGATTACTTTTAATTTCAAATATTTTTATGACTATAGCATGGTATGGACATTTAAAAAACATGGCCACTAAACCACTGTGGATCGTTATCCTTATAAGCTGGGGAATTGCTTTTTTTGAATATTGCTTTCAAGTACCGGGAAATAGAATTGGACATCAGTATTTTTCACTTCCTCAACTTAAAGTAATTCAAGAAGTAATTACTATGACGGTGTTTGCGATATTTTGTCTTACTTATATGAAAGTGCCTCTCACAAAAAACTTTCTCTACGCCTCATTATGTTTGATTATGGCCGTATTCTTTATTTTTAGAGATCTTCCTACAAACAACTGATGAGGACAACTATTCAGAGTGTGAATTTATAAAACTGTAAATATCTTTTAAACAACATTTCCCCGACGGATTAGAAGTCTCACAAAAACAGCCCGGATCTTTCATCTTATTTTTGATCTCTTCAACGAGTTTTTGGTCAGTACCACTAGAAATCGCAGATCTAAATTGCTCCTCTGTATAATTAAAGCAATAACAAAGTTGACCTTCAACTTTGATTGCCTTGGAATCGCTTTTATTATTTGAACAACAATCCATATATTTCTCTTAAACTAAAAAAACTGGCTCTTTATCTTCTGGCATTTCTTTTAATTCATCATCAGTCAATCTTGCGTAGACTTCATTAAGTGTACCATCCCACATTATACACTCCGTACTATAGTACAGAGTCAAGTTATCAATTAGTTATTGATAAATAAAGTTAAAAGAAATTGTTAATTAAAATGAAGGTTCTAACACAAAATACGACCTTTGTGACCAATACAATCTAGCTACATTTACCAGAACAGCAATCTTGATTTTCCCTTGATTGCTCTTTTTGCGGCTTTGAGAGCTTGATAATTGTTAATCCCCCCTTAATAACAATAAGTGAGACAAGACCACCAATAATTAAGTCAGGGATATTAGTTTTGAAAAAGTAAACTAAAGAACCAGATATAATAACACCTGTATTTACAATGACATCATTAGCGGAAAATATCCAACTGGCCTTCATGTGCACTTCTCCATCCTTATGTTTATGAATAAGAGCAAGACACCATACATTTGCAATTAGAGCAACAATTGAGACGATTATCATAAAGTTTGATAGAGGCTCACTTCCAAAATAAAATTTACGACCTACCTCTATAAGACATAATAAGCCTAATGAAATTTGCATAATACCACTTAAGAAAGCTGTTTTGTTTTTAACATGAACACTTTTGCCAACAGCATATAGGCTAATACCGTAAACAAAAGAATCTGCCAGCATATCTAATCCGTCAGCAATCAACCCCGTCGACTCAGCGTAAAATCCCAAAAATATTTCAACAAGAAACATTGTGAAATTAATGGCGAGTAAGTATTTTAAGGTTTTTGCTTCAACGCTTGGGGCAGTTTCAGGAACGTCACTTTCTAAGATATCTTCAGATGATAAAAGTGTTCCTGGTAATGAAATATTTTCTAACCCCTGAAGAATTAGGTTTGAATCACAACGATGGTAAAAACTTACAGTTCGATCTCCTAAATCAAACTCCATTTTAATTTCTTGATCAATTTTTTCAACAATTCCTTCGATCATTTTGACTTCTGATGGACAGTCCATTTTTTGAATTTTTATTTTTGTCTTTTTCATTTTTTGTCTCTTTTGCTTATTTAGTAATTATATCCATCGACGTACTGATTTTTTATACTCTAAGTAATCTTCGCCAAAACTATCAGTTAATACTCGTTCTTCAGGAATTATTTGAAAGTAATTCATATACAAAACAAATCCTGCTGCCAGTATTAGCGAAAAAGGATTTCTCTGGAAGACCCCAAAAGATAACAGCCAAAGAAGAAATCCTAAATACATCGGATTTCTTGTAAATTTATAAATTCCTCTTATAACCAGACTATTACTTTCTTGTGGAGACATTGGATTCACTGTTGTTTTCTGCTTTTTAAATTCCCACACTCCAAGAGCTGATACCAAGCAACCTATGAAAAACAATATCCCTGAGAATACATATAAGACCATCGAATTACTTATTTCATAGGGACTTGGCATTGCCCAGATTAAGGCCCCAAATATAAGGGCCACAAGTAATGGAGGTATTTTTAGCTCAAGCCATTTCATATTTTGTCCATATTTTGTATATCATCGCAACCATTCACAGATTCAAATTCAATTGTTGAGTAAGTAACATTATATTTTTTCAAGATTTCTTTTATCTTAACCTTTAATGAGTCAACAGTCCCAATCTTTGTTTCTTCTGGTACAAGAACATGAAAACGCAAATAGTAAGTTGTATCATCAATTGACCATCCCTTAACTGCATGTATGTCATTTACAAGTTCAAGCTCAATTACTTCCTTCTTCAGTTGTTCAAATTCTAGTTCATCTGGAAATTTTTGAAGAAAAATCAATCCAACTTTCATCAAGTTTTTATAAACCCCTCTTAGAATTACTAAAGAAATCAAAATTGAGAGAATTGAGTCTAATACATACCAAGGTTTAAATAATAAGACGATGCTAACAATTAAAACAGCAACCCATCCAAGCAAATCCTCTAAAAGATGGAACATGACCATTTTAGTATTCATGCCATCATCTTTAGACAACCTGTAAGCGGCAAATGAGTTTACTAAAATACCTAATATCGCTAACCCTAGCATTCCTTCAGGAGATACTTCTTCCGGAGCCATTATTCTTTGAGAAGCTTCATAAATTACAAAAATACTTCCTACTAATAAAATAACTCCATTAATCAAGGCTGAAAGAATTGAAAAACGTCGATAACCAAACGTAAACTTTTTGTCTGCATCCTTATGACTAAGCTTTTCAGCAAAATAAGAAAAGAGTAAAGCCAAACTATCACCAAAGTCATGTAGAGCATCAGAGTATATGGCAACACTATTTGTTAAATACCCACCGATTAGCTCTATTACGGCAAACCCTGCATTTAGGAAAAAGGCAACAATTATATTCTTGCTGCCATGATGGTGGTGAGAGTGATTATGTCCCATAATATTTAATGTTGACTATCTTGTGAGCCACAGTGAGGCATATTTGGCGCATAAGGATTATGAACCTTTGCCATTTTACTACTATTTTGTACCCATTTTTTCTTAACCATTGGGCAAGAATAAGCATTATACTTTGAACCAACATCATATTTATTAACAATATGAATTAGGGCCATTGATACAAGGTGATAGTTCTTGTTATTAGTTTCTCTATCATTTGAAGCTTTAATTTCAGAGAGTTTCGTTTTAGAGAAATTTAAAAGCTTTGCAACCTCTTTATCTTCAATTGCATCAATCGCCTTTTTTAATTTCATAGCATTTGACTCCACGGCTTTGGCATCATATTTAAAAAATGAGCTATGAAGTGCTTCGTTCGCTTCTAAAGCTGATATAACAGATTTTTTAGCTGCTTCAGACAAAGACTTCCTATCACCCTTTTTCATTTTTGAGTGATCCATTTTAGAATGATTAATATTACTATGGTCGTGGCCTCCATGAGTTCCCGATCCATAGCTCTCCATCCCAAATAATCCAAGTGCAACCACACTCAATACTAAGAATGAATTTTTTAATGATAGTTTCTTTTCACAATTTGGACACATATATACCTCCATAGTAATTAGTTATTTAACCAAATTTTCTCTTTCCATTTTTCTTTGTTCAAAATATGAATAAACAACAGGTATGATAAATAATGTTACTAACTCAACTAGCATTCCACCAAGAGTTGGAATGGCCATTGGTTTCATAACCTCACTACCTGTGCTTGTTGACCACATAATTGGAATTAAAGCGACAACAGTAGTTGTTGTTGTCATAACAAGGGGTCTAATTCTTCTAGAGCCAGCCTCTAAAATACATTCTTTTAGACCATCCCAATCTTTAGGTTTGTGATTTTTAATTGCTTCTTGAAGATATGTCATCATCACAACACCATCATCAACAGCAATACCGAAAAGAGCAATAAATCCAACCCAAACAGCAACAGAAGTATTAAACCCGCCAATCCAAAGAAGAATTAAACCTCCAGCAAATGCAATTGGTACTGCACTAAAAATAATAGCTGCGTTTCTTAAATTTTTAATACCAAAATATATAAGGACAAGGTTTATTAGTAGAGCAAGAGGCACTAACATCATAAGTCTATTATTAGAGCGAACCTGACTCTCATATTGTCCTGCCCATACAATAGAATAACCTTTTGGAAGTTCAATATTCTTTTCAATATACTCTTTGGCTTCCTCTACAAAACCTATTAAATCTCTGCCTTGAACATTTAAAAGAACAAGTGACCTAAGCATTCCATTTTCTGACTGTATTGCAGCAGGGCCTGTAACAATTTGGATATCAGCTAACTCAGAAAGTGGGATATGTTGTCCTAAAGGACTCGGCACTAAAACTTTTTTTAGCTCATCAATTCTATCTCTAAGTTCTTTCTTATATCTAACCCGTATTGGGTATCTTTCTCGACCCTCATAAAATTGACCAATAGTCATTCCCCCAACCGCAGTCTGAAGTATTTTGTTAATAGTTCCTGTATTAATCCCGTATCTGCTAGCAGAAACTCGATCAATATCAAATTCTATATAAGGCTTTCCAGTAATCTGTTCAGCGTATACTCCATAAGCACCTTTAACTTTCTCAACTTCTTTACCTATCTTAGAAGCAATACTTTCGAGAGTTTTTAAATCATCACCAAATATTTTAATACCAATTTGTGTTTTGATCCCTGTGGAGATCATGGCAATTCTATTTTCGATTGGAAACAACCATGCATTTACTAGGCCCGGCACTTGAAGCTCACCATCAAGCTCACTCATAATGTCATAAATAGATACACCGTCAGGCCACTGATTTTCAGGAATAAGCTTAACGACTGTTTCAAACATAGCCACTGGAGCTGGGTCAATTGCTGTATTTGCTCTACCAAGCTTTCCTATGGCATCAGCTACAAGAGGATGCTCTTTTAGCTTCTTATCAGTATAGGCCAATAGCTCTCTTGCCTTTGTCATACTCACATCGGGAGTTGTTACAGGCATATAAAGAATTTCACCTTCATTCAGAGAGGGCATAAATTCTTTACCTAATTTTGAATAGGCAAACATTCCTAGTATAAAAATAATTGTAGGAAAAATGACAAAAATTTTTCTATTATCAAGCATCCAATTAAGAGCTGGTCTATATTTTTCAACAATAAAAAGACTTACTTTATTTTTCTCAATTGGCTTTAACTCTCCTTTTAATAAATATGCTGATAATGCAGGAACTAAGATGATTGCCACAACGACAGACCCAAACATAGCAAGTGTTTTTGCCCAAGCAAGTGGACCAAATAACTTTCCTTCACTTCCTTCAAGTCCAAACACTGGCAAGAATGTAACAATTGTCGTTGCAACTGCAGTTAGAATTGCAGGCCCAACCTCACGTGCTGATTTAACGATGATTTCAATTCTATCTTTCTTCGATGTATTAGGATTTTCGGCTAAATGAGAATATATATTCTCAGTCATAATAATCCCCATATCAACCCTCGCTGCATATTGGCTCGTAGGTTCTACAATTGGTGGCTTAGTTGTTTTTGAATTAAATAGAGTAATTAGAAAAGAAGTATTCAATTACTAAGACTTAGAAGACTTTTTGATAAGCTCCATAACTTCGTTAATCTTTTCTTTAGCTTCTTTTTTAGAACCAGAGCTAACAGCATTCATTAAACAATGGTTGGCATGCCCCTCTTATATCCGTAATTCCAATCCTTTTAGTGCACTTCTAATCGCTTTTATTTGTATTAATATATCCACACAATACTTTTCTTCTTCGATCATATTCTTAATTCCTCGAATCTGACCTTCAATGCGGTTAACTCTTGATAAATGAGAACGATGATCTGCATGACTTCTCATAGGTTTTTCTCCATTTCATTGATTAAATCATAAAAAGTAAAACTTTGATAGCATCCAAGCTCCCATACCAACCATAAATAGATTTTCCGTTAATGATATGGCTCCTAAAGGAACATTACTATCCCCACCCACACAAGCACATTTTATATCTCTTTTTTCAATATAAACTGCTTTTATAACTGATATTGCACCAATAGTACCGATAAAAATAGAGATTGAAGCAACATATGGTTTTGCCACACCACTTAACATACCAACTCCTGCAAAAAATTCAGCAAATGGATAAATATATGAATAGTTTATAAACTTTTTAGCCAGCAGATCATACGTGATAAATTGATTGGAAAATGAATATAAATCTCTTAATTTAAGTATTGCAAGGACACACATACTAAGAGCTATGAAAGTTTCAACAACATCTAACAAATTGAACTGATTATATTTAGACCAAACCATCGCCAACGACATAATTAGCGTTGAGCTAAATATCGCTATAATTGGTTGGTATGTTGTTCCTTCTTGCTTTAAGGTTGTTTTTCCGAAATACGAAACTAAGTCATCATACCCACCTATTCTTTTACCTTCAATAAAAGTTTGCGGTGTAGTTTTGACCGAATGTTTATCCTTAAATTCATCAGTTTGCTCTCGACTTTCTAGCTTGTGATCTTCAACTTCGAAACCTTCACTCTCTAAAAGAGATTTTGACTTAATCCCATAAGGACAAATATGTTCATCAGTTGCCATTCTAAATAATTTTGCTTTTTTCATTATTAAACCTTTTATTTTACTTTTTTGCTTTAAGAAACCACTTTTCAAGAATATAAATCAGTGTCATAGAAACGATAGTTATCCCTAAGAGAACAGGATCATCTTTTCCTTTGATATATATTAAGCCAATAAGAATTATTAAATCCACCCCTATTGAAGCTTTAAGAACTGATGGATTAAAGCTAACTTCATCTCTATTTGCATTCTTCAAAACTCCGTAATGAATTATAAAGTCCATAGCGATATAATAAAATGCCCCAAGTGCAGCGATTCGGCTTACATCGAAAACGATAGTCAAAGCTCCTGCCATAACTGCAATATAGACAAGAATATGTTTGTGAATCGAGCCTGGCATACCGAAATGACTGTGCGGAACCAACTCCATTTCAGTAAGCATTGTTAGCATTCTGGATACGGCGAACATACTTGCAATGATTCCAGATACTGTTGCAATGATTGCTATTAACACAGTTAAGGAAACTCCTAGTTCACCATAGGTCGGCCTGGCAGCTTCAGCTAAGGAGTAATTCTTAGCCTTTAGAATTTCATCAAGGGAGAGGCTACTACCCACCGCTAACGTTACTAAAATATAAATAGCCACGCATATTGCGAGAGATATAATAATTGCACGTCCGACATTTTTATTTGGGTTAGTGATCTCTCCTCCACTGTTGGTTATGGTCGTAAAGCCTTTGAAAGCTAAAACACCGACTGCAACTGCTCCGATAAAGTTAAGAGGAGAAGTTTCCATTGCACCACTTTCTAAAGAAGGTAACGAGATACCACTAGCTGCTAAACCGCCAACTGCTAAGGCCATCAGACCAACTGCCTTAATTATTGCCATTACAAATGAGAAAGATTGAATCCATTTATTGCTAAGTATATTAATCAACAGGGACACAATGACTAAACCAAGTCCTAACCAAGGTACATAATCACTTGGCAAAGAGATATATTTTGATTGAACCAAGTAATTTCCGAAAGTACGTGCAACGAGGCTTTGGTTTATAATCATTGAAAACAGCATTAATAATGCACCCCATGCGGCGATAGTGCTCTTACCATATACTTTAGTAAGAATCATTCCAATTCCACCTGATGAGGGATAAGCATTGGACATCTTTATATAAGTATACGACGTAATACCTGCGACAGCTCCAGCGCAGATGAAGGCCCACATCAATAAATTGCCTGCGTAATTTGCGATCTCACCTGTGAGTGCGAAAATACCAGCCCCTACCATCACCCCGGTTCCCATTGAAACCGCTCCTAACAAAGAAATATTGTCCTTATTCTCTTTCACTTCAATCTCCTAGTAAGCGTAGCCTAGACCGGCTCCCCAAGTATCGAAAGTTTTGTTATAGTTGGCCACGAATGAAAGATTTCTAGTCTGGCGATATTCAAGCTCAGCGTAGTAGCTTCTTATAGAACTAAATTCATAATTGAACTGTAACTTAGAGGTGAGTTGAATTTCACTTTCGAACTCTATCTCATATTTTTTTTCCATCTCAGATTGGTACTTTAAATCGAATGATATGTTTAGAGGTAGAACCCAAGTAAAACCGATTGTTGGGGATGTTTCGGTGACTCCTTCCTCAGACTCAGTTTTCACACCAATATAAGGTTCTAAATATCTAGTTAATATCCTAGATATGTGAACTTCCCCTTCATACTCATCTTCATAATTTGCAAGTATATCTAGATCAAATGCATAATACGAATTAAAAAAAGATGTCTCTGTTCTAGAATAGTTATTTTGAAAAAAGTTTCTTGAGCGAGCAAAAAATTTGTCTGAATAGTTAAACTCTTCTGACTCAAACCTCGCTTCCTCTAGATATTTAGAGCCGGGATTATCTTCATATCTTACTATTCGTGTCATCCCCGCCATCATATGATATAGAATATGACAGTGAAAAAACCAGTCTTTTTCTTCATTTGCTTCAAACTCAATAACTGTTTGGTCTAAAGGTGCTACATTTACAGTGTGTTTTAATACAGACCACTCTCCTTGATTAGTCATAACTCTAAAAAAATGTCCGTGCAGATGCATTGGATGATTCATCATAGTTGTATTTTTCATTATGAACCTTACACGTTCCCCCTTATTTATTTTGATATAAGTATCAGGTTCAAGTGGTTTTCCATTTATAGACCAAACATATCTAGACATATTACCACTAAGGGTAAAACTCACAGTACGAAGCTTTTTTACGTTATCGATACTTATCGGCTTTTTAGCTTTCAGAAGTCCATATGTTAGTTCTTTGTAAACTTTTTCTTGATGATTATAAATATTACTTTCACGCACCTCAGGAGAGCGATTCATGATTCTAAACTTGTTTGGATCAACGGAATCTGATTTTTTAACAATACGAGACATTTTAGACATATGATTATGCTTTGACATCATAGGCATTAAGAGATCATTACTTGGAAGGCTATATTCATCCGACAACTCATATGACATATCGTTAGGAATATCTTTAAATTCATTTTTATAATTCATTGCTAGCTCAGAGAAAAAGCTCATTTCCTTCATGCCCATCATTTCCCCCATCGTGACACCTATTGGATGTTCCCAATACATATCTGGTGCTTTTAATAATTCCCCCTGTCCAATATGGATTGAACTTTTACCTGAGTTATCTATTGAAGTTACCTTTAGTTCATGTGTATTTCCTGGTTCATAATTAAGAATTATGTCGTAAGTTTCAGCAACACTAATTGGAAGAGATCTAACTCGTACAGGCTCAACAGGTAAACCATCAGCACCAATGACCGTTATAAACTCTCCACCGTAGGTAATTTTAAATATACTTGTAGCTGAGCCATTAATTAACCTTAGCTTAACCTTAGTTTTACGATTAATATTATCAAAAACTTTAAGTCTAGAAGTTCCATTAGCTAGAAATTTATCATAAGCAATATCTGCATAATCCATCCCCTCCATGCGTTGTAAGCTATTTCTCCATTTAGTTAGAGCATTGCCACTTCGAAATGCTTCTAACCACGATTGAACAGTTCCCTTAAAAACATCATAGTATTCCCCTTGTTTTTTAATATTCTTTTGGATTGTTTCACCGGATTCATGAGAAAGGTCGGATAAAACAATCTCTTTTTCAAGAGCTTTCTTTTCATAGTTTTTTGGGTAGATAATGAATGCTCCATACAAACCATCCTCTTCTTGAAACATCACATGAGAATGATACCAATAGGTTCCATTTTGGATTAACTTAAAACGATAAATTTTTTCTGATTTAGGCTCAATTGGTAGTGAGTTTACATATGGAACACCATCTTGATCATTTTTTATTAGTAAGCCGTGCCAGTGAATTAATGTTTTTTTTTCCGTATGATTAATAACTTTGATTACAGCAGTTTCACCTTCAATAAATTCTAATGTCGGTGCAGGTAATGACCCATTAACAAGGAACTTGTTATGAAACAACTCTCCATCGACAGATATACTTTTGTTTTCAATATTTAATTCATAAAACCTATCTTTCGCAAGAACACTAAAGCTAGATAGTAAAATTAGTATCACGATAAAACGCATAAAAAACCCCATTCAAGTTAATTGTATACAGACAATATCACTATACCCTTACGAGGTATATTGATAAGCTAGAAAATACTTATACAATGTGTAGTTTTCTACACATTATTATAATTACTCACTAAGTGAATCTAAAATTGGACATTCAGGCCTATCATCTCCATGACAATTTTTTGTAAGATGTTTTAAAGTATTGAGCATTGTATTTATCTCATTAACTTTTAATTCTAATTGCTCTATATGTATTTGAGCTATTTTCTTCACATTAGAGCTGGCCCTCTTCTTATTCTTCCAAAGACTCAATAACTCTTTAATATCCTTTAAAGAAAACCCAAGAGATCTAGCTGTTTTAATAAATCTAAAAGAGTGCACATCATTTTCAGAATAACTTCTATAGCCAGATACGTTACGCTTAGCCTTCGGAACTAAACCTGAGTCCTCATATTTTCTTATCATCTTCGCTGAAACACCACTTATCTTTGCAACCTCTCCGATATTCATTATTGCCCTCCAGACTTTGGCTTCCATCTTTTTAATAGCAGTGAGTTACTTAATACACTTACTGAACTTAAGGCCATGGCTCCACCTGCAATCATTGGATTTAAAAAGCCAAATGCAGCAAGTGGAATTCCTACAATATTATAAAAGAATGCCCAAAAAAGATTTTGCTTAATTTTACTATAAGTAGCATTTGAAATTGAAATAGCATCAGGAATAAGAAGTGGATTACCTCTCATTAAAGTAATCTCTGCACTATGCATGGCCACATCAGTTCCAGTTGACATCGCAAAACCAACATCACTCAGTGCTAATGCAGGAGCATCATTTACACCATCTCCTACCATCGATACAATTTTATACTTTTTCTTCAGCTCTTTTATAACTTTAGACTTCTCTTCTGGAAGAACTTCATAAAAAAACTCTTCAATTTCTAACTCAGAAGCAACTTTAGTTACACTTCCTTTATTGTCTCCAGAGATTAGAATAGGCTTAACACCTAAGTTCTTTAATTCTTGAATTGTTTGTTTAGAATTATCTTTTAGCTTATCTATAAAACTAAAAGCGCAAAGCACTTTATTTTCACTATCTTCAATTAATACTGAAACAGTTTCACCAGAATTTTCTTTTTCTGTAATAAAATTCTTAATATCATCTGGTAGATCCACCTCCGTTAAAGCTTTCTTACTAGCAATTAAATACTTTTCCTCCTTAACTATTGCCTCTATTCCTTTTCCTCTTAGAGTTTTAATGCCAGATACTTCAATTTTTCTGACACCTTTTTGTTTTAAATAGATAACCAAAGCTTTCCCTAGAGGGTGTTCACTATTGGATTGAATACTTAATAAAAGACTATCTATAAACTCCGAGCTTTTATCAAAATATTTAATTTCATTAACGACTGGTTTTCCTTCGGTTAAAGTCCCCGTCTTATCAAACGCTACAACATTTATAGAATGAGCCAGTTCTAATGCTTCTGAGTTTTTAATTAGAATCCCAGACTTAGCAGCTTGCCCTGTCCCAACCATTATAGAGGTCGGAGTTGCAAGCCCAAGAGCACAAGGGCAGGCAATTACTAAAACAGCAACAGCATTTAGGATTGCAACCTCAACATTTGATTGTAGCAAAAATGTTAAACCAAATGTAATTACTGCTATTACAACGACAATGGGAACGAAATAAAAACTTACTCTATCAACAATCCTTTGAATTGGAGCTTTTTCAGCTTGAGCCTCTTCAACCAGCCTAATGATTTTGGACAAAACGGTCTCAGCACCAATAGAACTAACTTTAGCCTTAATTATTCCATCTGCGTTAATTGATCCTCCAACTACAGTATCTCCCACTTTCTTTGAAACAGGGATACTCTCACCAGTAACCATTGATTCATCAATTTCTGTTTCCCCATCTATTATCTCAGCATCTAATGGGACTCTTTCTCCAGACTTAATTACTACTATCTCTCCAACAGAGATTTCATTGATGTTTGTCTCAACTATTTCACCATTTTTGGTTTCAATATTTGCCGTTTCAGGTCTTAGTTTTTGAAGTGCTCTGATCGCTTCTGTCGTTTGCATCTTGGCCTTAGATTCCATGTACTTTCCAAGAAGAATCAAAGTAATAATCACACTCGAACTCTCAAAGTATAAATGAACTGTTTTGTGATGAAGGTGTTCTAAATTTTTTAGAACAAGATATAAGCTTAGGAAATAAGCTGCACTTGTACCAATAGCTACAAGTAACTCCATGTTACCACTCTTATTTTTTAAAGCTCCCCATGCCGACCTATAAAACCTTGCACCTATGTAGAATTGAACTGGTGTTGCTAATAGGAGTTGTACCCAAGCATTAATATGAAAATTGACACCAAATAGCATGAAAAACATTGGGATTACTAAAGGTATCGTTAAAACTGAAGAGAAAATTAAAGTATTTCTCTCGGTTCTTAATTTTTCTTCTTTATTCTTTTGAGAAGTCTGACTTGAGTTCTTTGTAACTAAGTAAGCTTCATAACCAGCATCTTTGATCAGCGATATAATATCCTCTGATTTTACTTTAGATTCATTGTATTGAACTTGCCCTTTTTCAGTTGCTAAATTAACAGAAACTTCAGAAATATATTCATTTGACTTAAGTTTTTTTTCAACTCGGCCTACGCATGATGCACAAGTCATTCCTTCTATTTTTATATCAATCTTTTGCATAACATAGTCTCCTTTCTATTATGTATCATAAACCCTCCCCAAAGGGGAAGGTCAACAAGTAATTTGACTCTCCCCTTGGGGGAAGGAGTACAATCTATATTAAGGAATAAGGAAGGAGATCAAATGACGACATTTAAAATCAAAGACTTACATTGCAAAAGCTGTATCGCAAACATTAAAGATGGCATACTAGAGAAAGATGATAAATCTCAAGTAACCGGAAACTTAGAAAACTCTGAGATATCTGTAAATTCAACTCTAGAAGAGAATGAACTTAGAAAGATTATCAATGAAGCTGGATTTGAAATTATAAGCTAAGTTGGTTAAACCAGCTTAGCTTATTTATGATTTCAATAAATTTTTCAAACTATCAACATAGTTTTTATGTTTAACTTTATCCTTTAGTTCTAATTTTTCTTGATTCAAAATTTTCCACTTTACTGAAGGAAAGTCTTTAATTTTGTCATCTCTTACAAGACTCCAATCTGGCTTATTTGAAACAAAGCTAATAAGAAAACTTTTATCATTTTCAGTAAGAGCACTTTTTATACCTTGAACAAGTCGCACTCTAACTTCTAATAATTCATCTAAAGGAACATCAACCTTGGCCATTGAGACAAATTCATTTTTATATTCTTTTTCAATATCTTTAAAGTTAGGATTTAATAGTTCATTAATAGATCTATTATGTGAAATTAGATAAAATATAAAAGAGTCTTTTACATCTGCCGTTATTCCTTCATTATCAAAAAGGTTTTTCACATCAAATAAATCTCTAGGGTGCTGACGATCTAGTGCAGCACATATTTTACCGCCAAATGTATCTGCAATATTAAGACACCTTACTGTGACTAATTTTTCAAATTCCTTTTGAGCTTTTTTTGAAAGCTCAATATCTTGAGTATCAAACAAACTACTTCTTAAAATAAAATTAGGCTCTATTTTAACTTCTACTCCATCTTTTATCGCTATTAGCTTTGCTTCTTTTTTTCCATTTAAGGGACTGCTTGTGTTCACTTTAAGTTTTAGCTTGTTTTCTAAATGATTCTTAATATTTTGCAGAATTTCATGCAAGTTTTTATATGTGGCATCTCTGCTCTCTAGAGGTAAGTAACAAAGATCTATATCAACTGAAAATCTTGGAAAATCTCGATGAAAAAGATTAATGGCCGTTCCACCTTTGAGGGCAACTCTTTCGTCTTCAAGGGCAAAGGGCAATATATCTAGTAATAGATCTACCGTTTTCTTGTATTCTTGATTTTTCAAAATGGATTCTCCTCGTATGTTCGATCCACAGTTATTTGATATTTCTTATTCAACTCCCCACCTTCAACGATCACTCTTTTTCCTTTACCTAAATCAACTTTAGATAAATTCAGATCTTTAAAGCTTGGTATATTAACTTTTTCAGCAAGATATAAAAAGACACGTTTAACCTTAACTGACTTACTTTCTTCCAATACTTTTTGTAAAACGTCTTTTCTTAATGTCACTAAAGACTCTGTATAGTTCTGTGCAGTTTCAAGTCCATTTGAAAGATCTAAATTTTCTATAAACTCTAGTATTGCTAATTCTCTACAAGAAGCCTTAACAGCAAATCCATTATTTTCAACTTCAGTAAGGAAATTCTCATGACTTAATAAACTTGATTTTTTAAAGGCTATTTTAAATTCCTTATCTAAGCTCATTAACCATTTTGGTATAGACTTTATTTCATAGCTCAATAGGTGAACTAACTTCTTATCCCCTAATGATAGATAATGAGAGTGCCCATGAGATTCTAATGCTGATCTACCAGCAAGGTGTACTTTAAGATTAAGCTCTTCTTGTATAAAACGAACTAGCCCGTATGGACTAAGGCCATCACCTTTACGCTTAAATACGCCTGGCCCTATCTTTTCAAGATAGCCATTTTCAAAGTATGAAAAAGCCTCTCTTTGGCCAATTCCTTTTTCGTCAAACCAGCGCAGTCCATGAACATCACCGGCCTTCCAATCTAACAGTACTTGGTTTAATTTAGACATAATTCCAGCTCCATTTACTCTGAAGTTAATTCTATCATAAACTGTCTTCGGTTTAAAGTAGTAGATTTTTAAGAATTATTAAAACTGAAATTACGACTAAACTAAACTAAATGTTTTATATCTAACTGATATTATTGAAAATAATTTAACACTCATTCAAGATTAACCTCTTTGATAGGTAATAATACCTATTTTTTAGGCACAAAACCTTTAATAACAAGGCTAACTCTATTTTGATCACTTTAAGCCGGTAGTGAGAATAAAATATCCCTACGATCTTTGTAATCTCTCCAAGTTCTCCCTAAGGTTGAATGCCCCATCCATTGTGAAATTGCCTCTAGCTGATGACCTTTTTGTAACATGAGATCAACAAATCCTTTTCTTCCTCCATATAGTTGAAAAGAATTCCCAAGTACTTCTTTTATTTTCTGATGATGTGGACGCTTGAAGTTTTTTGACTCCAAGATTTTTAGAGCAAACTTTTGTTCATCATGAATAACAGGTATGCCTTTCCATCTTTCTTCTTTAGGAATGGCAACTAACTTTGTTTGATAAAGCCATAGAACTTTTAATCCAGCTTGAAGTGTTTCGACTCTCCATAGATCATCACTTTTAGTATTATCAATTTCTTTTGGTCTAAGCCCAAACCAAACTGATAGATACAACCAATTAAAGTTTTCATTTGAAAACTCACCTCTTACGGAATTTAGCTTTTCTGGATTTAAGGTTTTGGATTTTTTACTTTTATTTTGGTCAAAATAATTATCTACAATTCGTTGTCTTTCATAACCTCTTGGATTATCTATTGGCAAATATGGTTTTCCAAGTTTCTTACAGATGAAATATCCCCAAAGATTTGCAATATTTAGAATTTTTCTACAATAAGAGATACTAAAACTTTGTTGATAAAAATAATCATATACTTCATACCTTCTTTCAAACCACTCCATTGGGTCAATCTTAAGATGAACAATCATTTTTTGAGAAGCCCTCCAAATAACATGAGCACGGATAACCTTTCTTCTGCCTTCCTTCGTTTCGCTGTCTCTATATCTTATGAACCTTCTTTCAAACTCTTCCACAAACTCATGAGGTAAAAATGCATTATTACTAATATGAAGTTGAACTTCTTCCTCTTTCAGTTTTTGAACTCGCTCTTCTTGTTTTTTAATTTTATTAATTGCATTCAGCTGTTTTGCTCTTGATCTCGCTTGTTCTAAACTCATAGTGGGAAAAAATCCTAAAGGCCTCCACCTATCCTTATGGAGATCCCACTCCTTCTTTGTCGATTTCAATTTTTTACAATCTGCCTTGGCGTAGGAAACATATTGAATTTTCCACTTTGGTTCTTTCTTCTTATTCGATAAGGCTCTTACATAAAATCCCATTAATTCTCTCCAGTTCAAAAGTTAAACATCGTCTACCACGTCCGTTTCGGACGATGTTTTTCTTTCTAAAATACTGAATTTATTGAGCTGTCTCCATCTACGTAGTGGTGGAGGTGTAACATTCCATTATCATTGAGTTTTCAACCGGCAGTGTAGCCAAAATAGCCACAAAGGTTCAAATCGCTCTTAACATTGTTGCCACCTAAAGTAGTACAAACGATCTTTATTATATTGCTATTCGGTTTAGTGGTCTAGATGATTTAATTTTCTTTTAGAAATTCAACATAGAACTCTACTTCACCAATTGGTTTTATATGATGTGGAATTTCTGGCTCTACAACTCCATACGTAGATGGAGACAGCTCAATAGATTCATAAGGCTCAGCCTCTATCGTATACAAAAGTTTACCTTTATTAATACAAATTTTCCCCCAAGTTCCGGCCTTGGTTGTGTGAGCTTTCAATAATCCTATTGGTACAGTATCTTGATTAAATGTGGGTGTTTGCTTATAGACTTGAACATTATTTGGAAGCTCTTTCATTTTCCCTCCATTATTTTGTAACAGTTGATATTAAATAAGTAGTGTAAGCAATATAAGAACAAAGTAAAACCCCACCTTCAATACGATTGATTCGCCCTTGACCTTTAAAACCATATCCCAAGATGAATAATGAAAGAGTAAGAACTGTCATAACACCTATATCACGATAGAACACTTCTTTTTCAATCGTTATTGGATGAATCACTCCTGAAATCCCAACCACTACAAGTGTGTTGAAAAGATTAGATCCCAACACATTCCCAAGGGCAATATCAGGTTCTCCTTTCCTTGCTGCAATAATTGACGAAGCCAGCTCTGGCAATGAAGTTCCTACCGCAACCACAGTCAATCCAACGATGATATCGGATACCCCAAGAGCCTGAGCGATTCCTACAGCACCATACACTAGTAATCGAGAGCTAAAGATAAGAAGGAAAAGTCCGCCAAAAAGCATAATGTATGATTTTTTTATAGGAGCTTTCTGTTCCTTGAGTTCAGCATCAACTTCCTTAGCTAAAGCATCTTTACTATTCTTAAGACCTTCACGAATAGTCCAAATCATAAGTCCTGAAAAAATTAAAAGCAAAATGACAGCATCAGTTCGAGATAAATTGAAATCAATTAAGGCTCCAATACTAACCACTGTTGTAATGAAAAGAATTGGCAACTCTTTCTTTAAAACTTGTGAATGTACGGAAATGGGAACAAGCAATGAAGTAACACCTAAAATGAGTGCAATATTAGTAATGTTTGAACCGTAAGCGTTTCCAATTGCAATCCCAGGATTTCCCTGTATTGATGCCAAAGCTGATACCACCATTTCAGGTGCTGAAGTTCCAAATCCAATAATCACCATTCCAATAAGCAGGGGTGACATACCATAATGACGAGCAACATTTGAAGCTCCATCTACAAATTTATCCGCACTCCAAACGAGTAATGCTAATCCAAAAAATACAGAAATAATAAATAATGTCACAAAAACCTCTTAAAATAATATTATTAGAGATTAATGTGTCAGTAAAATGAATTCTAACACTTAGTTCCAGCTTTACACTCTGAAGAAGATTTATTCATCACTTTAAAGGTCTTATTATAAAAATCTTTAGTATATTGCTATTCGGTTAGTTTCTAGAAATTAATAAAGATTTTAAAAGATAGGAGACTTCAAAAGTAATGAAGCCTCCCTTAAAAAACTATACTGCTTTAACAATGAAATTATGAAAAAAGTATCCAACTCCAAGTAAAGCGACTCCACTTGAATAACAAGTCCAAAAACCTAGATTAAATTTCTGTGCAAATAAAAATGGAATGAAAAAAAGTAACGAAACTGGAATCGCAACAAATACACTTTTTGCATACTCTACTGATTGTTTAGCATCTCCCCACTCCATGTGAGAAAATGCTAAACAAGTAAAGTGGTTAATGGTAGAGCCGTTAGAAAACCTGCTAATCCTGTCTTCTTTCCAGATAACCAAGAAACAAAACTAATAAGCAATGCTGCAAGTATTGTTTTACCTATCGCAAGCCACATAGCTATTTTCCAGTAAAGTTAGCAGCAATAAAAGCTCCATCTTGTTTTAAGAAAATATACAGTTTTTTTCCTTTTACACCCTGTTCATTTATAAAAGTAACTTTCCACTCTTTTTTTCCTTTAACTCCAATTAACTCTGCTTTATCAAACACTGCCTTTTTCCAAGATTTATCAATTTTTTCTTGAAATATAAGGACTCTAATTTTTCCTTCTGCATTCTTTTTTGCTTCAGCATGCTCAATCATTCCTGAGCTTCCATTAGAATGACCATGCGAATGGGAATGTCCACTTCCGTGGCCATGTCCGGTGCCTGCATATAATGATCGGATCCAAACAATTTAGATATTTCTTAGTGCAATGAGAGTTGTATAAGAATTTTTATGTCTTAATACGAGTAGACGTTCTGAAGGGCTGCTTTAGCCAGGACTAAAAAGAAGAATTACTACTTCTGAAGCAATTCTTCTCCTTTCTTAATAAGATTAAGTGACTTTAAAAGTACCCTTGCAGATTCTTGTGGAGCATGAAACCCGTTAGAGTTTTCAGCTTCGACAAAATCAAAAAGAAATTGAGCATCTCTTTGTAGTTTTCTCATTTCTTCAATTTGAGGATGAGATTGGTTTTTCTCTAATTTTTTAATATAAACAACGAGTGCATCAAAGACGATATCTTTCATCTCATGATTTTTATCTTGGATATTATTCACTCTCTCTAAAAGCTCTTTTTCTGAAACATTATGACAGGTTCTACATGATTTATTAGTTTTAAGCATTGGACTATTAATATGATGATCAGTGATTTTAATAGCACCAACTTTCTTAAAAGGCATATGACAGTCTACACAGCTCACACCACTTCTTGCATGAATACCTTGAGAGTAAGTTTCAAATTCTGGATGTTGTGCTTTTAAAGCGTTTGCTTTTGTTAATTTATGTGTCCAATCTTTAAATTCGATATCATTATAATACTCAAGAATTTCGTCTGCCTTAATACCTTTTGACCATGGAAATGTAAGTGTTTTATCTTTTCCTTTAAAATAATATTCAACATGACATTGAGCACATGAATAGGTTTTCATTTCTTGACGAGATGCCATAGTATTAACATCATAATCATGAACACCTTGGGTTTTCTTATATTCCTTAATCCCCTTGATAAACGCTGGTCTTGTAACTCGCAAGCTCATATCTTTTGGATTATGACAATCAATACAACTCACAGGATGTCCTACATTCTTTGCTGCTTCAAAGTAAGGGAGTTTATTCAAAGCATGAAAACCTTTTTGTAAATCACCTTTTCCTAATTTCATCATTGGAACATAAGTTGAAGCATGACAATTTATACATGTGCCAGGCTGTCCAACCTTTTGTCTTTCTGTATATAATTGATCAACCAACATGAATGCATGCCCTCTCTCCTCTCTAAAGTCTTTAGAAAATGCATAGCCTGACCACATCGTGATAAAGCGTTTATCTATTTTTAATTTATCTTGAGAAACAGTCTTTCTTGGATCATCACCTGTAGCCTTTCTCTCTATAGCTTCACTTCCTCCATATCGAGTTCTCTTTTGATCAACAGTTTTTAAGTAATCTTCATATTGATAAGGAAAATTAACTCCCCACACAGCAGGATCATCTTCTAGAGCAGGAATATCTTTTAGTTGATAAATTTGAAACTTCGCTTCTGTTTTACGCTCGAGAATATTAAGGGCCAAGAGGATACAACTAGTTGTTACAATAATAGATAAAACAATAATAAATAAATTCTTTTTCATTTCATATGTCCTACTTCAGAGTGACATTGTATACAATTGACCTCTGAATTTAAATTAATATGCTCGACTAACTCACCATGACACTTCAAGCATGCATTATTAACTATATTCTTATTATATTCAGTTATCTTCAACGGCCAAGGATAATCACCGGTCGTAAAGCCAACTCCATGATTCCACCCGTTGATAGCTTTTGAAGTATATTTTTCAATAAATCCATCAGGAGTATGACAACTATTACAAGTGGCCACATTATGATGAGAGGACTTCTCAAATGCATAGAAATGATCTTGCATCACATGACAGTTCACACATGCTTTTGGATCATCTGATAAATAAGAATAGCCCTTAGAATAAATAAAGGTAGAAATAACAAAACTTGGTGGAGCCGTAATAATAAATAACCATAGTGCTCCTCCGAAGCCACCGACTGTAAAAATGGATAGAAATATTTTAAATATCTTCAAAAAGAGGCCTTAAATAAACTCAATCACATGTACTAGAAAAGTATCAAATTAGATCAGATGCTTCAAATTTGTATGTAACCCAGTATTTCATTTCCCGTTTCTTTATCAAGCTTTACAACGACATAGCTAGTTTTAATTTTATCACTATAAGTTTTTTCAATATTAACATAAGTTTGAGATTAAATATTAATGAAGTTTAAAGAACTTAAATTGTCTATAACACGAAGAGGGAGTCGCATATTGATATTTTTTGCGTTGTTAGTAGCCCAGGGTATTGTTTGATAATTTTTTCTCTAATTTTAGGTGCCCCCCAATTTGGATATTTACGTTTAAGACTGAGAATTAAAGCTTCAACTTCAACTGGTAGTGCATTAGCATAACGATGGGGAGTTCTTTTTTGCTCAACTAGTGCCATTTCTCCCATCTTTTTATATCGATTCCAAATCTTGTAACCAGTGGGTCTTGTGATTCCAAATTCGCGACAAAGAGGTGCCATCTTTTCACCTTCAATTAGGCGAGCAATAAACTTTAGTTTTTGATCCATAATTCTACACTCCGTCCATGGCATAGCGATAACCTCCTGTTATAAGAAGATTATAACCGACCATTTCATTTAAAAGTGTAAACTATGTCTCCGGTATAAAGTGTAAAGGATGTGTCCGGTATGGACCAAATGTTTTAGGATTTGAGGTGCCCACCATCGAAATTCGATGGTGGAGGTGGCCACCTTTTTATAACTACCCTATATCATTGATGAAACTTTCAAAGGGTAGCCAAAATAGCCACGAGACTCTTTTCTTTAGACAGCTTCAGACAAGCCTGGACAGGTTTGAAACTTTTAGAGTTCTTTAATAACTATACGGTAAAACTATTTAAATGTGTAGTTTATTTCCGATATTATCAACTGATATTTTGTTTTAAAATACTTTTTGATTTATCTTTACTTGAAAATAATAAGTTTCTCATCCTATTCGATTTATTTATGTTTACAGTCTGTTGATTCAAATTCAATAGTAGAATATTTCACGTTATTCTCATACAAAATTCTTTTTATTTTAGATTTTAGAACGTCTAATTCTTTGATGATAGTATCTTCTGGAACTCTTATGTGAAATCTTAAATAGTACGTTTCATCATCTATAGACCAACCTTTAATTGCATGAATATCCTCAACTAAGTTAAATTCTAAGATTTTTTCTTTGATTTTCTCCAATTCGAGATTATCTGGAAACTTTTGTAAAAATATCATTCCAACTTTAATAAGGTTCTTGTAAACACCTCGTAAAATTATCAATGAAATAAGAATAGATAAAATCGAATCAAGCATATACCAAGGTTTAAAAAGTAAAATTATACTAACAATGAAAACAGCTATCCATCCGAACAAATCTTCAAGAAGATGATACATAACCATTTTCGTGTTAATGCCTTCGTCTTTAGATAATCTGTATGCTGCTACGGAATTAACAATAATGCCTATAATAGCTAATCCTAACATTCCTTCAGCTTTAACCACTTCGGGAGAAAAAATTCTCCCTATGGCCTCGTAAATTACATATAAACTACCTGATAAAAGGATAACTCCGTTAATAAAAGCTGAAAGAATCGAAAAACGTCTATAACCAAATGTAAACTTCGCATCAGGGTCTTTCAGGCTTAATTTTTCTGCAAAATATGAAAAAAGTAGAGCAAGACTATCGCCAAAGTCATGAAGAGCATCAGAATATATAGCGACACTATTTGTAAGATAACCACCAATAAGTTCAATAATAGAAAAAGTAGCATTCAGATAGAATGCTACTAATATATTTTTACTTCCTTTTGGACTATGCGAGTGTTCGTGTCCCATACACTTCTTATCTCATTCTACTTTGCCATCGAGTTCTTGCAGCTTTAGCATTTGCCTCAATATCTTTTTTAAATTTCCCTAATTTTTCTTTACTAGAAAAATAGTAAGTTTGACCACCATGTTCTAATTTGTAATCATCTTTGCCCATTGCATGAAAGTCACCTTCAGAGACAGATTGAGCACAATGCTTATCAAACATATCCTTTTCGTGATGCTTTTTGCAGTTTTTATCACAATTATGATGATGGTGGGCTACATCTTTGTGATGATGAGCACACGAAGTCATAAAGAAAGCTGCGAGTAGTGAAATTAATATTATTTTCATTTTAAACCTCCTTCAGGTTTGGTTGCATATATTTAATAAATAGTCTGTATAAACTCGGAATAACAATTAATGTTAAAAGAGTTGCTGAAAAAATCCCTCCAACAACAACCGTTGCTAATGGCTTTTGTACTTCAGCACCAAGTCCACTCGAAAACATCATAGGCAAAAATCCGAATATATCTGTTAGTGCTGTCATTAAAACTGGACGCAATCTAGTCATTGCCCCTTCTTGCACAACCTCATCAGGTGTTTTCCCATCCTCAATCAATCGGTTAAAGTAAGTCACTAAGACGACTCCATTGAGAATACTAATACCAGACAAGGCTATAAAACCAACACCAGCAGAGATACTAAATGGCATTCCAGCGATGTTTAGAGACAATACACCGCCAATTAAGGCCATTGGTGCACAGGCAAAAATCAGTATAACTTGGGCGAAGTTTTTAAATGCAGCGTAGAGCATTCCAATGATAATTAACATCGCAAGAGGAACAAGTACCGAAAGACGCTCTTTAGCACTTTGAAGATTTTTAAAACTTCCTCCCCATTCAATATAATAGCCTTCTGGAAACTTAATCTTTTCTTCAACAAGTGACTTGGCCTTATTTACAAATGTCTCAATATCTCTTGTTTTAGGATTAATCAAAACAGCAATTCTTCTTTGTGAATTTTCACGGGCAACAGCAGTGAATGTTTCTACAAAGTCTATATCTGCTATTTGTGAAATAGGTACAGTAAACCCCTCTGAAATTCCCACTGGAAGCTGACTAATAGTAAAAACATCTTTTCTCTGATCCTCTGAAAGTCTTGTCACAATCGGAAACTTTCGTACTCCTTCGTAAACGTGTCCAATCTCTTTTCCACCAACTGCGGTACTAATAGCATCAAGTACAGGTCTAGCGGTAACACCTAATTGGGCAAGCTCGTTCATCTTTGGTGTGTACTGAATCATTGGTGATTTACCTTTTGACTCAGACTCAGCTTCACCAGAATCAGGAATTTCACCGACTATTTCAGCAACTTGTTTTGAGTAAGCAATGAGTTTATCTAAATCCTCTCCAAAGATTTTGGCGGAAACATCGGCCCTTGTTCCTTCTAATAACTCATTAAATCTTAGCTCTACTGGCTGAGATACCATTAAGACTTGGCCCGGAACATGAAGCTCTATTTTTGCTTTAACGGCTTCAATCAATTCGTCTTTATTTGTGATTTTACTATCTTCTGGCCATTTATCTCTGTCTTTCAACATAACGTATGAATCAGAGATATTAACTCCCATAGGATCAGTCGCCACTTCAGCAGCACCAGTTCTTGCAAATACGTTTTCGACTTGTGGAAATTCTTTGATAAGTCTTTCTGAAAGCATTTGAAGTTTTACTGAATTTTCAGTGTTAATATTCGCTGGGCGAATAAATTGAAGAGCAAAATCTCCCTCATCAAGCTGAGGGATAAATTCAGAACCCATTCTTGAAAATAGAATGACACCAGAAAAAATAGAGACAATCCCAATTCCTAGAACAATTTTCTTAAAGTCGAGTGCTTTTTTCAAAGCGGGAGAAAAAGCATTCTCGGCCATTCTCATAAGGTATGGCTTAGAATCTCTTGTTTTTCCACTTAAAAAAGTTGCAGCCAGAGCTGGAACGAGTGTAAACGAAAGCACTAGTGCTGAACATAATGCCATTATAAATGTTTGGGCCATTGGGCCAAACATCTTTCCTTCAACTCCTGTTAAAGCAAATAATGGAACAAACACTATAATAACAATCAACTCACCAAAACCAGCAGCAGAGCGTATTTCAGTCGCAGCGTCAGTTACATATTTTTTAACTTCATCTCTGGTCAACTCTCGCCCTAAACGAGTACCTTCTTTTTGAAGTTTATGGACACAGTTCTCAATAACAATAACAGCTCCATCTACGATGATTCCAAAGTCAAGTGCACCTAAACTCATTAAATTTCCCGAAACATTTTGCCATTTCATTAAAATGAAAGTGATAAGAAGAGAAATAGGAATGATAATAGAAGTTATGATCGCTGCTCTGAGATTTCCAACAAGCATCAAAAGAAACAAGATGACTAAAAAGGCTCCCATAAAAAGATTGTGTTCCACTGTACCAAGTGTTGCATTAACCATATTGGAGCGATTATAAAGAACATCAAGTTGAACCCAATCAGGTAAATCCTTTTTAATTTGAGTTATCTTATCAAAAATGTCAGTTGATACAGTACGACTATTCTCACCAAGGAGCATGAAGGCCGTTCCAATAATTGATTCTTCACCATTTACGGTAGCAGCTCCTGTCCTAATTTGTTTATCAAATTTAACCTTGGCAATATCCTTGATTTTGATGACTTGGTAGTCTGAGAGTCTTTTTACGACGACATCTTCTATCTCTTTAAATGTTTTTAATAGACCGACACCTCTAACAAGCAATTGCTCACCAGATTGCTGTATGTACCCACCGCCAACATTTAAGTTTGTACTTTCAATTGCAACTTCAATATCATCAAAATGAAGACCATATTTGGCCAAAAGTTCAATGTCAGGCTGTATAAAGAATTGCTTCTCATAACCTCCGATAGTATTAACCTCTGTAACACCTTTAACCGTCAGAAGCCTTGGTTTAATGAACCAATCTTGAAGGGAGCGTAATTCCATTAGCTCTTTCAATCTTTCCTCTGGATCAGACTTGGGATTTTTAGCGGAAATTGAATAATGAAAAATCTCACCAAGCCCTGTACTTATTGGCCCCATCTCTGGTGTTATTCCAGATGGCAATTCAATGTTTTGTAATTTTTCACTCACAAGCTGTCTTGCCGTTAATATCGGGGTGTCTTCTTTAAAAATAACCGTTACCTGTGAAATTCCAAATCTGGATATAGAACGAATTGTTTCAACCCCAGGAATACCATTCATTGAGTATTCGATGGGGAAAGTTACCATTCGTTCAATCTCTTCAGGTACAAGACCCTTAACTGAAGTATTGATTTGCACCTGAGTATTTGTAATATCAGGGACAGCATCAATTGATAATGTTTGAAATGAGCGATAACCAAATATCAGCAGTAGTATTGTTGCCATAAAGACAAACATTCTATTACCAACTGAAAACTCAATAATTTTATTTATCATTATTATACATCCTAGTGAGAGTGAGAGTACTCTGCCTTATCTGTTGAATACACATCAGCAACTCGAAGTAGTCCAACTCCGTTAATTACTATTTGATCTCCAAAATCAACTCCTTTAACTTTTACAAGATACTTCCCATCAACTTCTTTTTTTAGCTCAACAGGAAGAAGTTTGAAAAAGCCACCTCTAAAACGGTAAACACCTTTAAGCTTTTTTGAAGTAACTAGAGTCGTTTTTTCAATTAAAAATTCGTCACTATCAACATTAAGTAATTTTAGTTCAAGCGTTTTTATTGCTTCTTTGGAGAGCTTAAATCCTTTTTCTTCACTTATCTCTACGATGGCCTTTCCTTCTCCAACTGCTTTTCCTCCACCGCCATGCCCATGACCATGCTCATCTTCTTTATGTGATGTTTCATCACCATGACCATGCCCATGTTCCTCTTCATCTCCATCTTTATGTTCATCTTCGCTTTCATGCTTGTGACCTTCTTTCTTATGTTCATCTTCAGAGTGAGACTTCTTTTTTTTATGGTTGTGACCATCATTTTCAGAATGCTCTTCATTATTATCTTGATGGGTTGAAGAGTTTTCATCTCCAAAGGCTTGAAAATTTAATGTAAGCAAAACAATCAATACCATTAATAACTTCTTATTCATTTATTACTCCTAGATTCGTTAATTTTTCTTTGCATTTTTCTTCTTCTATAACCTTGCTAAATTCAGACTCAGAAAGAATCTCTTTAGACACAGCTAGTAATGCTTTGTATTCACGGACTTCCTCTGAGCAAATATAAAAGCCACTAACTTGGCACTTTTCCATAATTGTTTGGTAGCTAACTTCATCCAGAAGAATTTCATTACAAATAGTGTTTTTGAAAAATTTGTTAAATTTCTTGTGAACATATTTTTGGATTTTAGAATTATTTTTTATTTCATAAATAACATTCTTAATTTGCCCAAAATAGTCTCTGAGTAAAGCTTGATTCTCAGATGTTAATTCATCATTAACAATCGCCTCAACTTTTTCTTTACCTTCTTTAAGGTTTTTAACCCTAGAAAATGTCCCATCATATCTACAAGATGATAGAATCACAAAACTGGCCATTAATAATATCTTTTTCATTAATTTACTCCTTCCAAGAGAGTTTCAAGCTTTCCTTCTTTTTTTGAATAATCTTCATTAAAAATACTTCTTTTAATTTTTTCCACTGTGTTGACTACTTCATATTTGTAGTTTGTAAGAGAAATTGAAGCATCAAAAAGGTTCTGAATACTTTCGAGTATTTCTATAGGATCAAGACTCATACCGAGGATTAACTGAGTTTTAACAACTTCATAGTTTTCTTCTGCGAGCTTAAATCTTTCGTTTTGATTATCTATATTTTCAATATAAGAGTTAAAATTATTAACTAAGACATAAAGACTTTTCTTTATTACTTCTGTAGTTGCTTGCTTGTTAATATCAATAATCTGACCTTCACTCTTAGAAATTCGTATAGAACTACCTAAACCAAATCCAAGCCCATCCTGAATGGGAATATTGTTGAAAACACCACTAGAGATTCCTCTTGATGTCGTTGATGAGCCAAGGAATGAGAAGTATGCTTCCTTTCTAACATATTTAAGAGCTTCCTTGACATATATGTACTGGTTTATCTCAGGAGCGTTATCTATGGCCCTAAAAATAAATGTATCGAAAGATATTGCAGACAAATCTTCCACATTGGGTAGTTGAATACTCTGTAATCTAAGCTTTGTTTCTTGAGGTAGGCCCATTAAATAAGTAAGAGCTTTAGTCTCTTCAAATACAAGAGTTTCAAGGGATCGAATATCCTCTTGTACTTCCAGTTTTCTAATTTTCAAAAATTTTAAAACTTGGGGAGGTACTTCACCAAAAACAGCTCTTGTCTCAACAATATCAATAAGCTCTTTTAATTGACGACTTTGATTTTCTAATAAACTCAAAAAATCAATATCTCGTAGTGTATTGATATATAAAAGCTTAGAGGTCATTACTTCATTCGCCCATAATGCCCTATATTGCTCTTTTTGCGCTAAGTAAAAAAGCTTACTTTCAGAAACCCTAAACCAGTTATTTGGAACTAAAAAGGGAGCTAAATCTTGGACAATATCTATAGCAGATGCCCAATCAAAGGGAAGTTTCAAAATGTTCCAAAAATTAAGTCTAGGTAGTAAATTTCTTTTACTAAAATTTATTGTTTCTTTGGCCTGATATACTCTTTGAGCATTTTCTAAAACAGAATAATTCGTTTCCTTAACCTTCTGAGCAACCTGATCTAAAGATATAACTGTATCTTGGGCCACTACAATTTGATTAAGGAAAATAAAGAATAATAATATTAGTTTTTTCATATTAATCTCTCTTTAGCTTAAATTCATATTCGTTAGTGCTAACACTTGATTCAAATAGTCCACTCAAAATATCAATTTGCTCGATCTCGTTATTTCTAACACTTTGAGCTAGTTGCGTTGCTCTTCTTTCTTGAGTTTGAAAATCGCTAACAGTGAAATCGTCTGCAAGCATCAGCTTAAAGATATTTTTACAAGACTCAGAAATAATATTGATAATTCCTTTATTTATGTCAGGGCGATAGTTCTCCACAATACAGCTAACAGCACTATTACTAACTCTTGGGTTTTCAAGTTTGATATTCATGTTAAGTGCTAAGTTAGATAAATCGTAATTAATTTCATCCAAAGTTCTTATTCTATCTGAATAAGCAATAGGAATACTTGAAGTGAATCTGGCCTTAATGTCAAAGTCAATATCACCAACAGCAACTTCTCCACTGAAGCTACCTTCAATTGCTTCTATGAAATGTTTTCTTTGGTTAAGATCTTTTTCCATTTTTTCGGCCCATTCACGCTGATTTTCATTTTGAGCATTAATTTGTTCTTGAGAACGAATACTTTCTTGTTCTTTGAGTCTTTCATCCCCACCTTTGCTGCAAGAATAAAATGTCAGTGATAGTAAAATAATAGTAACTATGTTTTTCATACAAAAACTCCTCATCTTATTAAGTTATCGAAACCTTTTAAGTCTCCATCTATTAAATTTATTTTTATGTACGTTGATAGTAGGTCATTTTCTGTTTCAAATCTTGATCTAAGAAAATCCACTTGTTGTCTGTGAGATTCAATTGTCATTGGAATTGAAACAACCCCTCTAGCGAATAAGCTTTCTACTTGTGTGTGTTTTTTCTCAAGCTCTTTTAGAGTGGGCATATTTTGATATGTTCTTAAAGAACGATTGTATTTTTTTACAAGGTTTTTTCTTTCAATCAAAAGCATATTTTTTGCGTTTGATGATTGAACCTTTTGCGTTCGTAGCCCATTGAGTGCCTTTAATTTCCCTCCGTCATTAGTATGGAAAAGTGGCAACGCAAAAGAGATAGAAACCCCAGCCGAAACAAACTCATCATTTCCTTGAGTTTGATATTCAACCATTGGCCCTATTTGAATATTTGAATAGCCTAGTGATTTTTGAACCTCAAGCTCTTCACTGGCAAGATCAACTTTAAAATCTTCAAGCTTAACAAGTCCTGATTGTTCATTACTATCCGTAGCACTATCGCTCTCAGGGAACTTGAAATTATGATATTTAGGTTTTAGGCCTTCACATTTTGTAAAAAACTCTAATTTTCCTTCTAGCAGATTTTTTTGATTTTCAAGGTCATTTAATTGGGCCTTATAATCATTTGAAGCAAGTCTTAAAGTTGATAAAGAAACCGTCTCTTCAGGGTTTAACCTTTTTCGAGAAGCTAGCTTTTTTATAACTTTATCAAATGTATTACTGGCTTCTTTAACTGATTCAGTAAGAATCGCTAGTTGAGCAACTTTTTGATATATCAAAGCTGAATTAGAGTTCGAGTTATATAGGCTCAAATCTAATTTAGATTCATTTAAAGTTTTAAAAGCTTTGGCCTTAGATATTCGTTTATCTCTTTTTGAGCCAAATTCAATTATATGTTGAGCCGAGAGAGTGTAGTTATTAACATCTATTCCAAATTGATCTCCTTTTAAATAATCAAAATCAACTTGGGGATTAGGCCTTTGTTCAGCAAGGTCTATCTCAGAACTAACTTGCTCTTTTTGTTTCTCAACCTCACGAAGTGTAGGGCCATTATCTCTCACATAATTGTAAAAATTGTTTATATTAGTGATTTTGCAGTTTTCATTTGCAAAACTCGCACTTACTGAAAATATCAGTAATGCTGTTACATACGCATACATATTAAATGTCCTAATTAAAATTAATACCTAAATAACTAGAGAATAATAAAATTAGGCAATAGGAGGACGAATGACATCGGAATGGTAATTTTGAGTTTTACCATTTTGGAATAGTGGATATTTGGATTTTGTTTGATTTAAAACTGGCTTCACCGACATTGAGGTGAAGTAATTTACTGCTGTATGAGAGTGTCCTGTATGACAATGACAGTGATGCTCATGATTCTCTTCTTCATGCTCTTTATCTGATTCTTGGTGCAAATCTACATCATCACATGAAGCAGAACTCTTACAAATTGATGTATTTTCTAAATCAATGACAGAAGCCGATGTAAAATCAGCAAGTGTTGAGAAGATTAATATTAGAGCTAAAAATAACTTCATTATAATACCTATACTGTATTATCGGTTATTTTTCAATAATATATAGACATTTTACATCAAAACTTTGCTCATAAGTATCTGTTATCCCTTTGAAACTCCTCATATAGATGAAGGAGTTTATAAATGGTTTCCCTAGAATTTTTTTAGATGACTCGATGGATCAGCTATCGTTAAAAGCAGATAATCCTCTCCATATTTGGTGCGTATCCGTTGGTAGAAATAAAATATAGAAGAGAGTGGAATCAGCAAAATATCATGAAACTACTTTCAAATTTGAAAGAGCAAGTAACTACATGGTCTCCATTAACACTCATATTACTATTAGGTAGCTGTGGGTCTGATAATGACACTCCTGCTTCCTATATAAAGGTAATCACTTTATATAAAGATGAAAGTAGTAATAATGTTGGAATATACAAACCGAAATACCCAACACTAGAAGATGAAAAGAAAGTTATTTCTCAAGAAGACGAATTCCTTAATATTGATCAAATTACTAAACATAACTTTAAAAGAATTCAAGAAATATTTAGCTCGTTAAGTGATACGAACAACTATAATGACCAGGGCTTAGTAAAAATGGTCGACTTAATAAAAACCCTCACGACGATTGATTAATAACCCGCCACAACCCTGCCACACAAACAACAAAATAACTAAAAAAGTCCTTTAATTTCAACACCTTAACTTGATTTGGTGGAGGTGGCCCTATATCAATGAAATTTTCAAAGGGTAGCCAAAATAGCCACAGCGTTGTTTTCTCTAGACAGCTTCAGACAAGTTGAGACAGGTTTGAAACTTTTAGAGTTCTTGATTAACTATACGGCAAAACTACTTAAAAGTGTAGTTACTTAAAAAATTGTTATTAACTTTAGTATAGACGAAATATATTCTAGAAAAAATGAGATTAAATATTCTACTCTTAATTTATAATCTCTAGAATAGACATACCGAACCCTAGATGTTTAAAAAAAATAACTTCTTCTCTGAGACCATAATTTGTTATTCTTTTGTCATCAAACCAACTCATTGGTTCAATTTGTTGTCTGGCTATATAAGTTTGACCTGTTTTAAAACACTGCGAAGCAAGTGTTTTATCATTTAAAATTCCTAGTTCCACCCATAGTCCTTCTCCTTGAAGGATTTTTGAACGAAATGAATATTTTGCAGCTCCATCTCTAAAAACTACGACTGCAACAGCACGTTTTGATACTTCAACCATTTTGTAAATTGTCGCAGTTAAGGACGTTTCAAATTCATTAGCTGTTTCTTTGAGGAATTCTAACGTTAATTCATTGTCTTTAATGTGCTCACTCAAAAATGAAGAAGGCATTAATAACTCAGAAGCAAAAACATTTGCTTCATATTCAATATTCCGATTGGATGAATTTCCCCATGAAGTCATGTCCAAAGCACTACAATTAAAAAAATTATCTTCCTTTAGATGTAAAATATAATGGCCGAGCTCATGAGCAATAGAAAAACGTGTTCGTCCCTTATAATTCTCATCTTTGGGAACAGTAATAATCGCCAAATCACCATTTGTAACAAGTCTCCCCTCTGCTCCCAATATTTCTTCATACTTAACCCGAGGTCCTACTTCGCAGCAAATTTCTTCTAGATACTTTAAATAATCTAACTTTGTAATTTTCAGATTATTTAATAGCTGTATGGCTTTAATTTTGGGGATACTTACATCATTCAATTATTTCTTCTCTTCTTTACTTAATTCTTCTAAAATCTTTAAATCTCTATAAAAACTTAAAATCTCTTCATCAGAAAGCTTTTCACTGTCTTTTTCTCTAAAAAATTGGGCAGCGTAGTTTTGTGACCCAAAGTCTCCTTTTCCCGCCAAAAGATCAGTTATATATTTTTTAGCCTCTTCGACTGAAATGGACACACTTTCGCCTATCTTAGAAAACTTATCTATTTTCTCTCTTGATCTTTTAAGCCATGGAAGTTCACGTTCCTCCTTCCTTTCACTTATAAAGTTCATAACCCTTTTAGTAAGATTATTAGATCTTTCTTCTAGTTGTGGTATTTCCAAGTCAGAGGAATCAATACCATCATCTTCTACAAGTGAAATCAGCTTATCTAATTCACTCTTCTTCATGTTGGCCCTCCAATGTTTCACATATTTTTAAAGTCTTTCTCTTAATTCTTTTCTTTGCATTTTCGACTTCCCTAACTTCAATACCAACTTCTTCTGAAATCATTTGATTGCTGACAAAGTCATTATCTTCAGTAAGAAGTCTATAAGCGCTAAGAACCAGTAAGGCATTCTCATCTTCCTCTAGTTCCTTCTCCACTTTAGAAAATACATCCTTAGCAAATTTCTGGCGGTTGTAATCTTCCTCAACTTCAATTAGGTCCTCTTCTGGTGAGTTCCCAACAGAGACATTATTAGTTAGCAAAGAGGTGTCTTCAGTATAAACTTGAGTAGTCTTATGTTCAGCAGAATTTACTAAATGATTAATATCACTACGGATTATCCCCTTAATAAAAACCTTCAAAGAGGGACATTTATCCATATCCCAAAACCTTTTACCCTTTTTTATCTTTTTAGGGCTTCTATCTAAGTCAGCTTGTACACCTTCATAAGCTTTGTGAATTGATGAAAATACAAGATCATCAATCTCGTTTCCCTTGGCCAAAGTGCCTGATGGCGACTTCCATTGGTAAAGACGAGCCATTGCCACAGCATAGGCAATTAAACCAGGTATCTCGGCTTCCCAATCAAAGTCCTCTAGTAATTTCAGCTGGTTAAGTGTTTCATTCTTAGTCATTAACATAAACCTACAATTTCTTATGCCGTTATATAATTTTTTTTGCCGTTTGACGGCAAAAAATTTTTCTCGTCGGCAATAGTATGTAGAGAATAATAACGTCCAATTTACTTTTAAGGAGGAATACATGGACACAATCAAGTTAGAATTTGAAGGTTACTGGCGAGAAATTAACAAAAGCGGAGTTCCAGCTAAAAGCGGGATCTATTGTGTTTATAGGGCAACCTATAACCAAAGTGCAGGTACTGTATCCCTAAAAGAGCTTATCTATATTGGCGAATCAGAAAATGCCAAAGATAGGATTCAAGGACATGAAAAGGAAAGAGAATGGAAAAAACACCTTAAATATGGTGAAATTCTATGTTTTTCTTTTGCTCCTATTAGCGATCGCTTTAGGGCAGAGGCTGCTTTAATTTACAAACATAAACCTGTTGTAAACACTGAGTATGTTTCGAGTTTCCCTTTTAGATCTGTTAACATTAAGCTAAGTGGTGAAACTGCATTATTAAACAGTGACTTCACAGTAAGAGATACTAGAAGTCTTTATGCTTCATACTAAATTTTTAAAAAGAGACCACAAGTAATGTGGTCTCTTTTTAAAAACGATCAAAGATTATTTAAGCTGTGCTTTTTCACTTATTAGCCTTTTTTCAGACAGTAAGTCTATAGAGTATGAATATAGAGTGGTTTTAGATAAGAGACTGTTGAGCAACTAGCCCATCATTAGATTGCTTATTCTGCCACGCCTGATTATCTTTATCAGGAGTTTCTGATTTTGATTCAGAACTCTCATAAACGTAGACATCTAAATCTTCTAGTGGCCCTAGGTATTTATTTATTAAATTTTTAACATCGGCCCAATTAAGTCCTCCAAGTCCACATCCTAAAGGTGGAAGAGCAAGAGAAGAAATTCCCAAGTCTCTATAATTCTCAGATAGGTACTTAAGTCCCATTTCAATATCATTTAATAATGAGTTTTGCTTCCAATGTCTTTTAGTAGGAAAGTTTAAAATTTGAACTGAATCATTTTCCCATAGATATGGTACTCCAGGCTTTACCATGTTTTCAGAGCAACGAGCTTTATAGTCTTCAAACATTTCAGGGAACTGCTTTTTATAAGCTAGTGCAAGGCCTTTCCCCATAACACCAACACAATTAACAGTGTTTGTAATAACCTGTGCAGATGAGTTGAATATGTTTCCAGTTTTATAAGTAATCATAGCTAAAAATAGTACGCTCCTGGATTTATATATACCGCACATTTGACTCCATGTGTAGTTTTAAGTGTTTCAATTCTAGATTTTACACTGTCGTCATAACAGATAATGCATTTTAAATGCTCTAAACCTATGAAATCATGTACAAGTAATTCAGACTGCTTTGCCTTTCTAACATTCACATCAGATGCGTATTTAACAGTATTTATGCTCTTACTATCTAAAAAGTCTAGGTCAGTGATTCCAGTAAACTCTTTAAATACTGTGTCTGAAGTTGCTGCATTTCCATTACAAACCACACAGTCATAATCATCAAGTAAGTCGGTTGAAAACTGAAGAAAGATTAAGTCCTGATTTTTACTTTGTAAAGCTGCTACCATAGGAGTCTTTCTTCCCCAATAAAAAGGTACATAATCATGAACAACAGTTGCTGTAGTTAAAACTTGTTTACTAGAACGATTGGATTGCACAGATTCATTGGAAATATCAGAATAGCTTTTTGATTGAGCTGCTAGCTTATTCTTAGATAGGATAACTTTAGAAGCAAATATTGAATCTAAATTAGAAATATCCGTCATGTGTAATACATCACCTAATTCGTATTTTGCTTTTATTTGTACACTCAACTTCATTAATAACCTATATCAAAATAAACAATAGTTGTCTTAATTTAAAAATCCTAAGACCTCAGTCGCTCCCTTCTCTTCAATACCAGACAAACGCATATAATGAGCCATAGTTTTAAGATCCTTCCAACCACTGGTGGAGGTGGTGGGAATCTTCAAACACCTTAATATTATTGATATAGCATGAAGTCATTACTACAAATCACTACATTACAATTTTTTAAATTTTAAAATCCAAAGAATTAACAATTCACTGCTCGTCTTCTTCTATTCTTCTAGTAACTAGACTATTTTGAATGTCTCTAATCCAGGCTGCGACTCCATTTGAATTTTCTAGACCTGAAAAGAATATAGAGAACCAATTATTGAAAGACTCAAACTCTAAATCTTTATCATCTCGTGTTGAAATAAATGAGTTTTGTACCTCTTGCTCAGTTACATGCCTTCCCCTTGGAAGATGGGGAAGCATTACCTGGGGAGACCTTACAAGACTGGCCCACTTATCACTTAACCAGTTTAGAATATTCGTCTTTTCTACAACGTTATTGATATGGAAATTAACTGTTTGATTTACAACTAATTGCCTCAGTCTAACGACTGGTGCAGATAAATCGCCAGAAAATTCACAAGTGATTAACCTTTGATTTAAAAAATTATCAAAATATGGATGAATAATTCTTTCATTGGCATTTGCTCCAGTAATCACATTTCCTCTTTTTGAATTGCATAAACATGAAGGAATTAGATTTCTTGAATGGATTGTAAACTCAGGATGGGTTGACTGAGGTAAGTAATGGTCAACAGTCCCAGTCCCGATACTCCCACACATAGGGCAACAACTTGTTGATACTTCATATCTTATTTGAGGAATAAAACTCAAACTCTTCAGTGGATTTTTATAATGATATTCTAGAGCATCCTCTAGGTCTGTACTAATCTGAACAGGGGGACAAAAGTGAGGGTCACCATTATTATTTATAAACTGCTGATATTGAGCAAGCATAATTAGGTACTCGTGAGAAAGGTATGGGTGACACTTGATATGTGTTTTACCACATAAATCTTTTAGTAATTGAATATCGTCAATATTTGGTCTGTTTACTGATTTCATTTATTAACTGCTAATTTCTCGTTTTAATGACATCAATACTTCTGTTGATAACTCAGATTTGAGTGAATCTAGGTCGAAATCAATATTGCCTTTTTCATCACGAATATTCTCTAAAATATTATCAGTTAGTTTATCATCAATATTGTCATCAAATACAAAATGAGAAATATCTCCAATGTTTGCCCCATATGTCTTCAGTCTAGGATTTACTATACTTATACCCCTATCAGGCATCTCCTTAAAAACGTGAACTTGTTCTCTTGATGTTTCTCGAACAAAATAGGCAGAATGAGTTGCGATAATAGAATAAGAACCGGTCGATTTTAACAAAGTATTCAACAATGAAATAAAATCTGAGACTAGATTTGGATGTAAATGAGTTTCTGGCTCATCTAGTAAAACGAGTGAACCATTTTCAATGTGTAAACAAGCTAGTAATGCAACTTTAAAGAAAGAAAGCTGACCACTGCTTAATGGATATATTGTTCCATCTCTAAATATTTTGGGTTCAGCTTTTTCACTGATAGCGCCCAACAATAAAAGTCTCTTCTGTTCTCCTAAATTTCTTTCTTTAAATCCCGAAAGAGGATAGAACGGTGGAAGTCCATCATAATCGTCTATGGGAATAACAATGTCATCAACAGGCAAGCACTTACTAACTGAATCATAGAAAATATCAAACCGAAATCGATTACCAATAACATCTTCACTTCTAAGAAGCTGTTGAAACGACGCCCCTGTAACTGCATTCTGACTTTTACTATTCCTAGCCATATTAAGCAGTTTATATTTTATCCTTGGCCTTTTTACTCTAGGACGTGGAAAAGTATTAAAAACTTCTCCAGGAGTTCCAATTGCTATAAGCCTATTTATAAGAGGTCGAGGACTTTTTCCTTTTGGGTCTCGTAAATTGTTTAAATGGTCTGGTCTTCCAACTAAAGAATGTACAATTTTGTTTAAAGCCTGACTTTTACCTAAACCATTTTTGCCAATCATAATATTTATTCTTTTAGGAAGGATGGCATCTTGGCTAAAACGAAAGTTTATCTGATGAGGATTAGAAAAAGAGTCTAACTGAAAATTTAAATCCAAATCTTTTGATATTACATCAAAACTCTCAAAATCAAGGCCCTTTAAAATGTCTCCAGCACTATGGAAAGCAAAGTAACTTTCAGAACTTCTCATAAAGGCTTCACGAAAAACTAATGATTTCTTCCCGTTTATAAACCATTCATCCGTTTTTTGATGATGTTCTTCCCAATACACCATATCAGAGATTGACTTTAGTACAGAGTTTGCGACTACAGGAGTTACTGCTTTAACTAACTTCCTGTAATCTCCAATAGTCGGCAACATCGTAATAAACGTTTCAAAATTATCAATTAAAATTAAATCTTTTTTAGAATTCGTATTTTTTAGATATTCTTGTAATCTAAATCTAAGACCTTCTTCAACTTCGTTAGATGTTTCAGGAACAAAGGCAAAAAAACACTCGAAAGAAAATAAGTCATTATTCTCGGTTTTAAAATAAACACGTACTTGTATTTTGTGTTTGAAATCATTCCACTTGTCTTCACTTGGTATTATTAAAATTTGCCCTGACTCTAATTTCTCAGTATTTTTATCTAGAGAAAAAAACATTCTCCAATCGTTTATTACCTTGCTTTCCATAAATTACCTATATTTTTACGCTTTTAATCAATTATAAAATAAATAAATCAAAACATAAAACTCAGTTTTGTTTATGAACTAAGAAATAATAGCTGAGTCATTATATTAGGTTTAAGTCATCGGTTACTCCTCGAATATCTACCCCTGCTTTGCGAATATATCGCTGCATAGTTTTTAAATCTTTCCATCCACTGGTGGAGGTGGCGGAAAAAGAACCCATGTTCGACAAAATTTCGTTATTGAGATAGTTGAATGAACTATGCGTTATAAAAAGTATCCACACTATGCAAAAGTTCTTATTTCAAAGACAAAAGAAGTCAATCTTTTCCCAGAATTAAAAATTCCTGAAACAACTGCTAGATATTGGATAAATTCCAAATACCATTTAGGAAATTCAAATAAAATTGATGAAAATCTTGAAATACAAAAATTAAAATCAATTATCAAAAAATATAAAGAAGAAAATAGAGAATTAAAAAATCGAATTAAATTAATAAAAATGATTCAAAACGTTTGCAAACTATCCCTCGATAAAAAACATGTTCAAGATTATGAGAAGAGAAAAAGAATCATTGAATTAATTTATACTCATAAAAAAAGAACTAGCTTAAGAACTCTCCTAGATGACCTGTCAATAAGCTTCTCTAGATTTAAAAAGTGGAACAAAGAAATAGTAGACTATGAAAAGTTTCACAATGAACCTAAAAAATATTATCAATCTTCGAGTAGAGCTATAACATATCAAGAATTTTTAGTCATAAAGAAGTATTACACAGATCCGAATCTTTTTCATTTACCTCTACATGCACTTTGTAGCATTGCCAAGAGAAATGGAGAACTTTTTTCATCTCCAGCTACTTGGAGAAAATATGCAAAGCTTTATCAAATGAAAAGACCTAATCTAAAAGTAAAATATTCCAAAAGCTATCCTATTGGTATTGAAAGAGAACATCCCAATCAACTCTGGCATATAGATATCTCTGAAATAAAAGTAAGAAATAAAAAATATTTCCTTCAAGTAATTTTGGATAACCATTCAAGATATGTAATCAATTGGCATATCATTGAGCAATGGGATGGAAAACATACTAGATCTCTTATTTCAAAATCAATTAATTCATTTATTAACCCAATCGAAATCATGATGGATGCTGGCTCAGAAAACCTAAACAGATATGTTTATACTTATCTCAAAGAAAAGGAAATTAAAGCCCTAATTTCAAAACATAATACCTATTATTCGAACTCAAAAATAGAAATATTCTTTCGTACGCTCAAGAGCAATTACTTATCAAAGATTAAAATTAAATCAATCGGTGATCTTCATAGGCATACTCGGTATTACATAGAACAATATAATAATATTATTCCACACAGTTATTTAAACGAAAGGACTCCTGAAGAGGTTTACTTTGGAATGCCAAAAGATTTTTATCTAGACAGTTTTAAAAATGAATCAAACAGAGCAATCAAAAAAAGAATAGAAGAATATAAGAATCGCAATTCAAGGGAATAACCCCCACCCCAACATACAAACTTTAAAAGCTAATATCCTCGGGTGGAGGTGGTCGGAATCGAACCGACGTCCAAAACCGCTTCCGAGAGAGAGTCCTACGTGTGTAGTCACATTAGAGGAAGTGACGCCTGTGAGAATCTTGTCAAATTCACAAAACCCGGTGAAAGTTTAAACTGCGGTCCCGGCTAGCAGCGAGAGCTTAGTTTACGGACCTCCCCTCATGAGGTCTTTACCTACTTTTTGTTATTGGTGTAGGCCCCGCAGCATGCGCAATAATCAGTTGGATTATGCAGCCATTGCAAATTCTGTTTCGTTTCCGAATACATTTGATCGACTTTTTACTAGGCCGGTCGATCAACCTAGACACGCACTCAATTCATCTACGGCCCTGTCGAAACCAGTGCACCCCCATGAATTGCGAGCTTGTAGTATAGCAAAATTATTTGTTTTGGGAAAGTGGCTATTTCTTTGATTTTAGGGGCTTATGTCTCTGTAATTTGTCAGACTTCTTGCATATGGCTTTTTAGACATAAAAAAACCCACCGGAAAATTGGGTGGGTTTAATAATTGTGACTATCCTAAAACCTTTAAGACTTAGGCGTAAAAAATACTATCACGCTACCTTATTTTGAGTCAATTAGTGACTCAAAGCCTCAAGAGGAGGTCCACTCATGGATGAGGTATTTGTGACTATCTTAAAAGTATTGATCTTACTGGCAACGGTGTTGTTTTGTAGACCTTGCTTTTAGGACTTAGGTGGGAGGGAAACTTCCCACCTTTGTTTTTAAGCATAAAAAAACCCACCGGAATTTTGGGTGGGTTTAATATTGTATGCAATCCTAAAGCTTTAGAACTTAGGCGTATTTAATTTTAGCACAATATCTCTTTTAGGGTCAATGATGACTCAACTCTTCTTGGAGGTCTCATGGAAGAGGTATTGTATGCATTTCTAAAAGCATTGATTTTACTGGCAACGATGTTGTTTTGTAGACCTTGCTTTTAGGACTTAGGTGGGAGGGAAACTTCCCACCTTTGTTTTTTAGATATTAAAAGCACGCTTTAAATAATTCTTCCACTCAATTCGTCGGCATCACTTCAATTTCACGCACAGTGCTTCTGGCCGGTGCAGTGAGAGCGAAAACTAGTGCATCTGCGATATCGCTTGGTTTAAGTTTATCAGGTTTTGGTTCATCAAAAAAGGGTGTATCCACCATGCCAGGACAGATGATTGTGCAGCGTCCGCCCCACTCTTTCATTTCGCGAGCAAGGTTATGGCCAAAGCCTGAAGCAAACCACTTTGATGCTCCATAAACGGATCCTGGTAAATAGATTTTTCCCGCCACTGAACTAGTGATGATAAAGTGTCCCAAAGTTTCTCTTAGATGTGGCAAGGTCATCTTGGCCGTCCATAGAAGTGATTTTACATTGAGATCAATCATCTCATCCCACTCTCTAGGATCACCGTTTTCTGTGCCTGCTTTATTTAATCCCTTACCTGCATTGGCAAAGACTGCATCTAATTTTCCAAATTTTTCTATAGTTGTGTGAATGGCCTTGCCGAGTTCTTCTAATTGAGTCACATCGGTTTTAATAGCAAGGGCAGTATCATTTCCAAATTCACTATTAATGGCATTAGCAATTTTATTTAGCTTATCTTCACTTCTGGCCAAAAGGGCAACTTTATATCCGGCCTTGGCAGCAGCAAAGGCACTAGACTCTCCAATCCCACTTGAAGCACCTGTAATTAATAATACTTTATCATTCATGTAATACTCCTTTTATTTAGGAGTATTACACCATGGGAATGACCTTATTTGAATGATATATATGGTTTATATTAACTAGACAGAGCTTAGCTTTATTCACATATTTTAATTGAATGAAAGATCAGACTTACATCATCTTGAAAGTGTGGTTTTTCTAAGGTTCCAAGATTATACTTGGTATTAATAAGCTCATACTTAGTTATCGAGATGGAATTAATCTTGCGATAATCATACTCAGTATTCATTTGAATTTTATATAAGTATTTTTCACTTTCTATTTCAATAGTAATCTCTTCAATATACCCCTCATTAGAAAATTGAATAAGACTAGTCTCGTCTACATATTTTGAAATAAGATTTAATAAGAGAGCTTTAGAAGAAATTTTATAAGCACTTGCCTGTGGATTATTAGAAAGTGAAAGCTTACAAGCTAATTCATTTTTAGTTAGCTCTAACTCGGTCGCCTTAAGCACTGATTGAATATAAGCAACATCATCAAGCTCAGCATCTTGAGTAAGATCCATTGCAAAGGCACTTGAAAAAGACATTGAAAGTAAGAGTAATAATTTAAATACTAAATTTTTAGACATGGGGGGCTCCTAGAAATATTCGTTCTAGGAGCTTATAAGGTGATTTTAAAATTAAATAATTATCCTATGTTAATATGGTATTTTATTCACAGTATGGAAATTGAATTCCGTGTACCTCATGTCCTAGCATGCCTGTGCCAGTACCGTATCTAAGAGCGTCTACAACGATTCCATTGGCCTCTAAGAGTTCAATGACTGGGTGTACTCCGTTCATATCATAGCCAACAAATGCTCCGCCTTTTCCAAAGGTATGAACCTTTGAATAAACCTGCTCAGATGTTTCACATAGAGGAAGTGAAGTTGAAATACTAACAACGCTTTTCGCTCCATAAGTCACTAATCCACCAAGGGCCGACTTTTCAGTGCCTTCACAGTTTAAAGTAATTTGTCTGTCCTCTGGTAATTTTTCATTAAGATTATCAATTCCAAATTGATACTTATCACAGCGAATACTGGTCTCAATTTCAATTGTATTAGCATAAACATTTAAACTACCTAATAGCACAAGTGCTGACAAAAACTTCATAGCAATCCTTTTTTTTAAACTCAATTGAGGAAATCTTACTATGAACTTGTCTGAGAATAAGCTAGTTTTGAAATAATTTTAGCCCTGTTAAAACTTTTGACACTTTTTATTCAGAGAATAAATACTCGGTTGGAATAGGATCTAAAGTCGCATCTCCTGGACATTGCCAGTAAAGCTCGGCCACTGCATGCCCACCATTTTCAAAGAATTCAACTGTGATGGTTTGCTTTTCACCTTCCACAAAAGGTACGGCGTAATTATGATCCCATCTTGGAGCGTGAGGGAACCAAACATCAATAATGGAATTGCCACCAATCCACATTCTAAAACCATCATCAGAGCGAGAAGACACTTGGCAATCTCCTGTAAATTTACCCTTAATCTGTCCCGTCCAGCGAACACTGAAATTATCTCCAACACCAAGTGGTGCTTGTCCGGTTGCCCAGTTAAAATTAATCTGCCCATCGATACGTTGACCTTTAAGGGTATTAAAATTATTTCCAGAATAATAACTTGCAAGTAATCCATCCCCCTCTTCTGGGATCTCCTCAGGTGCTCCATCATCGACAGTGAGAACTGAAATGTTTGAGCTATTGCCCTTATAATTGGCCTGAATATTTGCACTCCCTTCGCCCAATGTTGCCAGTAATCCAGCATCGCTTTGATCATTACTAATAATCGCAATACTTGTATCGGAGCTAGTCCATGTTGCAATATCTGTGATCTCAACACTGGCACCATCATCAAAGTGAGCATAGGCACGGTAATTTAAATTATTAAAGCTCGTTGTACTCACACTAGAAGGAGTAATGGAAATGCTATTAATTGTTCCAGGTGCTAAGACAATTTCTAAGCTGCCATTTATCGCTCCTAGTGTTGCGCTAATTGTTAGATTCGCTGTTGCTCCACCATTAAAGGTATTATTATAAAGTCCTTTATTACTTGGACTATTAGAAATACTTCCATAGCTTGCATTATCTAACGACCAGCTAACATTATTAGTTATATCAACTACACTGGCATCATCATAAGTTCCCATGGCCTTAAAATAAGCATTCACTCCAGCTGAAAGTAATGAATTATCTGTTTGCACTTCAATACTCACAAGACTGGCTCCAGTTACAGTCAGAGTTGCACTTGCACTCATTCCTCCAAAGCTAGCAGTTAGATCTGTACTTCCAATGGCCAGTGAGCGCAGACTAATGTTATCACTTTGATTAATAAGAGCGATGCTCGTATCACTTAAACTAAGACTTACTTCAGTACTTATATCTTCACTTGAGCCATCAGAGTAATTTGCAAGACAAGTAACATCACTTAATACATCTACACCTATACTTGGACTTTCAATAGTAAGTGATATGGAATCAAGGGTTTTAGCTAGCACCACAAAATCAACGGTACTACTCGCACCATCTAAAGTCGCACTCACTTCTACACTGCCTGCACTTACCATCTCGGCATAACCAGCACTATTAATAGTTAAACGATCTGTATTAGAAGAACTCCAGCTAACTGAATTTGTCACATCTAAAGTAGTACCATCACTGAGACTAGCGGTAGCACTAAATTGTTGATCCACACCGATGGGCTTATTTCCAAGAGCTGGCGTCACTTGAATGGAATCGATAGTAGCACTGGTCACTTCCACATTTAAAGTCGTACTAAAGCCATTATATGAAATATCTAAAGTTGTAGTTCCACTGGCGACGGCACTTATTAATCCATCACTATCAATACTCGCCACTGCACCATCCTGAGAAGAGAGTGTGGCCAAACTAGTTACCACTTGAGTTTGGTTATTATCATACACACCATAAACAATTAGCTGACTAGAACCATCACTAGGTAAAGTAAGGGCGTTGAGATTTAATTCAATACCAGTAAGTGTTGCAGAAAAGGGAGCCAGTGTAATTGATTTACTAACTCCATCTAGACTTGCACTCACTTGTACCACACCAGCACTCACTGCACTTGCACTAGTACCAGAGATAGAAACAATAGCTTCATCAGAACTAGTAAAGCTCACGATATTTGAAATATTACCTTGGCTGCCATTATCATAATAACCAATGGCATAGAGACTAACTTCACTTCCCACCTGAAAGCTAGTAGCACTTGCAAAGAGATTAATAGAAACTAGACTTACTTCACTAGTACTACTCTCAGATTGATTAGGGCCTTTTAATAAACTAGACGAAGATTCAGATTCATTAGCACATGAGACTAAAAAAATTGCACTCAAAAATATGATAATCAAATGCTTAAACATAATAGTGCTAAACCTTCTTCTATTACTATATTGCTTTAAAGCTAAGTAAATATTAACACTTTACAAATAGCCACTAAAAATCAGCTATTTACCTAGTAAACTTATCGGATATTCTTAAGAAAGTGTTAATATTTTGTGGCAGCTAAGGCCTAGATAATTGGTTGATAAATTATGGCCGTAATAATGAGTACTTATAGATTTGTAACTTGGCATGAACTTGCAGAAATAAAAAAACCCACCAGAATTTGGGTGGGTTTTGTAATGCTAAACTTCCTAAATACTTTTTAGAACTTAGGTTAATCATATATTAGCACTATATCTCTTTTGGGGTCAATGAAGACTCCTCTCTTCTTGGGAGGTCTCATGGAAGAGATATTGCTAAACTTCTTAAAAGCATTGATTTTACTGATGAGTTTTCTTATTTGTAAGCCATGCTTTTAGAACTTAGGTGGGAGCAATCCCACCTTTGTTTTTTAGCAAAAAAAAACCACCCCGTTAGAGGTGGTTTTAAAGCATTACGATGTTGGTATCGTTTCTTTTTTTAAGATGAGGCCTGGAAATGGATAAGCTAGTTGCTCCCATTTCCAAAAACCAAATCTTTCGTTTTCGGATCCGCACGTTAGATTTTCTCTAGTACGGTTGCCAAGGTAAACATCCACTTTAGATTTCCCAGACTTTCTTTAATTCTTAAGTTCAATCAAACATACAAATTAATTCGGCCTAGTTATACTTAAAGCTTAAGTGCAGTCTATTGACAGAGATGCACATGTTTTAAGCCAAGACTTCATGTCAACAAAGTCCTAACAACCCTCTGAGGTCCTCGCTCTCAAATGTGTTATGTTGCACATTTGATTAACGCTTAGTCGACCTCATCCGCCCAACTTAAAAAACATTTTAAAAACTTTGGTCAGTTTTTTAAAACTTGTTCTTGATGATTGTCAAAAACGTGTCTTTAAGTTGTTCCGCGCTTTCACTTAACTACCCTTCCCAACATGTCATCCACTCTTCATCCTAAGGAAACTTATCAGCTGCGTGTACCTAATTCTTCACTGATAACTTTGGCCTTCACTGAGTTTGCCAGTCAGCTCGGCTTTTCCCGTTAGTCTTATAAGGTCCCATGAACTTATAAGGGGTCTTTGGATTTGCATGGTTCACTATTGCTACAACCTGCTGGTCCATAAACTTTACCAATTGGGTGATTGGTAAAATTATTCCAGATTCGCTCTTAGAAATTTTTGTCACCAAAAAAATCTTGAATCCTGATTTCCACATTCACTAGGTGCCCTGTGGGAGGGACTTGCACCCTCGAGGTATTAAGCTTGCGTCGCTACTCGCAAACAGTAGAACTATCATCGGGCGCTTTTGGATTTTTTGGAAATATAATAATTCGCTAGAGCTCATCTAATAAAAAAATTTAAGTGATTTGTTAGGTTTTTAAATACCTTTTATTGGAAGGCCTTAAGTTTTAGATATTTACAAATTTATAAGTTGGCATGAACTTGCAGAAATAAAAAAACCCACCGGAATAGTTGGGTGGGTTTTTGATTCAAACTAGTCCTGGTTTAAAACCTTAGACGCATAACAAATTTTAATATGGATCTCTTTTCAGGTCAATGAAGACCTAATCTCTTAGGAGATTCTCAATGGAAGAGAGATTCAAACTAGTTCTGAAGGTGTTGATTTTACTAATAGCAAGCCTATTTAGTAATCCTTGCTTTTAGAACCTTAGGCGGGTTTTTAACCCGCCTTTGTTTTTCTTTTTTAGTTTTTAATAGCTTTATTATTTGTTTCCACTGGTCCAAGATTTCCAACCGGATAATCTTTACCTAAGTAGCCACCACGCTCTAGATCTGCAATCGCAACCTTTTCAATTCCAAATAAGATACGTAATTCTGCATGTGGATCTAATTCATTATCTAGAAGATATAAGTTCTTAGCGATTTCATATCTTTCTTTTGCCTCTTTTCTTGCAAGCTTAGTTTCTGAGGCATAACACTCACCGCTTTCAAGCATACTCTTTACAACTTTTACAATATTTTGCATTTCTAACTTTCTATAGTCATAAGACCATTCCTCATGAGTATATTGAAGAGTTCTTGCTGTTTTCTCCGTATCTGTATAATTAAATTTAATTTCTGAACTATATCTAGTTTTAAAAATTGATCCAGCATCATCATTATAAGTAAATTCAATTTCACAAGTCTTTATTTAATTGTTCATTGAGACCTTCTAAGTTCTCAGAAAATTTCTCTCTTCTAGAGATAATATTTTCCATCAGCTTTTGATACTGCTCTGGATACCCAGGAGCTCCAGGAATTTGATCCTTAGTCTTTTATTCAAAGGCCTTGATTTCTTTATCAACCGCATAGGCAAGATTTTTAGCACTTTAATGTCTAATTATTTTCTAAGATCAGCCACTCTTGATTTTTTTAAAAGTAAAACTAACTTATCTTGGTAAGGAGGTTATCTATGGAAAGAAATCAGAAAAAGAATGAGAATGAGTCAAAATTCAGAGGCCTTATGTCTAGTAACGAATTTCCTAAAGAAACAAAGCATAAGGGAAGTTCAAGGTTTGAGAGTGTCTGGGAATCCTTTGCAGATGACTTCACACTTTCGGTACCAAAAGAATTTTACACATCAACAGAGAATAAGAAACAAGGCAAGCCTAGCTCGCCCTGTTAGTGAAATAATTTATTTATCAGATTTTTTATCAGCACTCTTTGCTTCACAGTCATGAGTATGACCTTCTAATTGATGGTGCTTATGTCCATCATGAGAGTAAACGGTTATTACTAAAATTATCAGAGGAAAAGCTAAACTTAGCAAATTTGAAACCTATGGGAAAATTCCGTTATCTTCATAGGCCCTTGCAATTTTCTCAATTGCATTAATGAATGCCGCACATCTAAGATCTATTTTAAAGTCATTTTCTTTACAAATATTAAAGATTTGATGAAGAGAATTAACCATAGTTTCTTCAAGGCCTGAAGCTACTAAGTTTTCTTCATCACTATGATGAGAGAATTCTTTAATAAGGTCTTCTTTAATTTCATTGCCAGTCACATTTGAAAGCAGTGAGACTATATTCTTATATGTTTTTTGATTAAAGCGATTCTCCATTCTCCCAAATCTTATGTGCGAAAGATTTTTAATCCACTCAAAATAAGAAACTGTCACCCCACCTGCATTGAGATAAACATCTGGTAAGATCACGACTCCTCTATTAAAGAGTATCTTATTGGCCTCATAGGTAACGGGACCATTGGCAGCTTCTGCAATAAATTTTGCCTGAATGCGCTCACAGTTTTCGTTAGTTATTTGTCCCTCAAGTGCTGCGGGAATTAAAATATCACAATCACAATAAAGTATTGCATTGATATCTTCATCAAATTTTCCACCTGGATAGCCTTTTAAGGTGGTATGCTTTTCGCGATAATCTCTAAGCTCTTTAATATCGAATCCATTATCATTATAAATCATGCCATCTGACTCTCCGATAGCTATTACTCTGGCTCCCATCTGACTTAGAAAAAGAGCACTATGATAACCAACATTACCAAAGCCTTGAATGGCCACACTCTTATTTTCAAGTCCCCCCTCTAAATTATATTGGGAATACATCTCCTTACAGCTAAAAAATTCTTTTAATCCATAGGCCACACCACTTCCCGTGGCCTCATTACGGCCACGAATCCCACCTTGGGCCACAGGCTTTCCTGTGACACAAGCAGAACCGTTAATATCATTTGTCAGAGATTTATATGTATCAGCGATCCATGCCATCTCTCTTGGTCCAGAGCCCATATCAGGTGCTGGGACATCAATGCCTGAGCCTATAAAATTATGCTTATGTAATTCAAAAGTAAGCCTTCTTACAATTCTTTCTAACTCTGATTCAGAATAGTCTTTGGGATTAATTTTAATCGCTCCCTTACCTCCACCAAAAGGAACGTCTACAATTGCACACTTATAACTCATAAGAGCCGCTAGTGCCTTTACTTCATCCTCATTGGCAATTTCAGCAAAACGAATCCCACCTTTACAAGGAGTGCGGTGATGACTGTGTTGAGCTCTCCAGCCTTCGATAATTTCAATTCGCCCATTATCTCTTTTGATGGGAAAAGAGATATTGATAACTGAATTATTGCGCTTAATTTGATTTAAGATATCATCGCTTATATTGGTATACTTAGCAGCATCATCAAAGGCCTTATCAACTTGTTGTAAAAAACTAATATCACTCATATTTATCTCCTTAGCTAGATTGTTTATAAAAATGCCCAAATAGACCAATTCCAAGGCCATACAAGTCTGATATATAAGCTTTTTATAAGTCATTTAGTGATTATAAAAATTTTATAGTCCATTCTTTGTACAAGTCTTGTTCAGAGTCATTGCTAACATCTTATGTTAAAAGCAATTAGAAATATGGAGGAAATATGAAGTTTTTAGCAATGATGTTCTTAAGTCTTAGCTGTGCCTTTGCTGGTGGATCAAACCAATTGGAAACAGTGGATTATGTGGATGTTAATAAGTACTTAGGTAAGTGGTATGAAATTGAAAAGATACCTAATCGCTTTCAAAGAAAGTGTGGTGCAACTCAGGCCAATTATTCTTTAAGAAGAAAGGGCGATATTAAAGTTGTAAATAGATGTATTACTAAAAATGGTAGTATTGATACTGCTAATGGTAGAGCAACCATTGCTAATTATGAAACAAATGCTGTGCTAGAAGTATCTTTTTTCTTTTTACAAAGATGGTTTGGAGGACCTAATTATTATATTTTAGATCTTGCAGATGATTATAGTTATGTTTTAGTTGGTTCACCTAGTCGCGATTTCTTATGGATTCTGGCAAGAACCAAGACTCTTGATGAAAATATAATTGAAAACCTTAAGGCCAAAGCTGAAACTCAAGGCTTTGACACCAGTCGCATGCAAAAGACGCCAACTTGGCCAAGTGATATCGAATAATAAAAACCGAATAATTAAATAAATAAAAATAGTGAAAGGAAAAAGCCCCAAATTAATGGGGCTTTTTCGATAGACAGAGAGGTTTTCAAGAGTCGGTTAAGGATTTAACCTGTTATTAGAATAAGCGACTTTCCTCTTAAAACTTCTTAGTCTTATGTATTAAATTTGTAATAATCTACACATTCTTAAAACGATCCCTGTAATTCATTATGACTCTTCGTTGTTTTAATAAATACAAATGATTTGAAATGACATTTAAAAAAGGAGTTTTAATGAAATACTTATTTGTCAGTTTATTTATGAGTGCTTCACTATTTGCACAAAGTATAAACCCAGTACCAATTGAAAAAGTTTTTACCCCACAAGGTTTTGACGCCAATGATACAAGTGAAGTTATTATCAGCGGTTATTACCCTAACCTTTGTTATAAGAATGTATTTACTAAGAAAGAAAGAATCGGAAACTTAATCCGTATTAATGTCTATGCCAATGTTATTACTGACAAGGCATGTGCAGAGGCCATTGTACCTTTTACTAAAGTGGTGGAGTTAGGAATTCTGGCCAAAGGTGATTATCAAGTTCAGGTGATTGCCCAAAATACAATCATTAAAGATACCCTAACTGTTCAAGATAGAAGAAGTGGAGATATTGATCAATTTAATTATCCATTAATCGAGTATATTGTAACAAAGCCGGGATCTGATCGCGTAATCTTAAAGGCCTTTAAACCAAGTGATTGCTTTATTAAAGGTGAAGTGGAATATATTAGTGATAATAAGGATACCATCACCGTCTTACCAAAACTTGTTAGAACGAGTGATTTCTGTCCCAGAAAATTAACACCAATTGAATATGATATTACGGTTCCAGATAATATTCCTGAAAAGCAGTATCTATTACATGTGAGAAGCTTAAGTAGTTCCTCTGTTAATAAAATGCTAAGAAAATAAAATGCAAAGAAAATAAAATGCAAAGAAAATAAAAAAAGGACTCTTTAATTAGAGTCCTTAAATATTTGATTAAGTGTAAGAATTAATTCACTTGATTCATCTACCGAAGCTGGATAGCGATTAGGTATTTTAGCTAAGAGATATTTAACTTTATCACTTATAGCTAGGTCTTGAATTAGCTCACGTGTTTTTTGAACTTGTGCTTTTAAGGCCAGAAGTTTTTCATCTCTTAATTTTGGTGTCGCAATCATTCTCTTATTTAAAGGATTCATCCAACGCCCATTGGCCTTTTTAAAACCAAAGTGCAAATGAGGACCAGTTACTCTACCAGTTGATCCAACTGTTCCAATCACTTGATTAGAGCGAACCCACTCACCTTTATTCACACCTCTTTTATTAAGGTGCATATAATATGACTTTGAGCCATCACGGTGGCGAATAGCAATTTTATTTCCTGCATACTTATTATAAGTTGATTCAACCACTTTACCTGCGGCCACTGCGTGTACAGCTTTTCCAACTCGACCTCTTAAATCAATTCCACGGTGCATAGTTCTTCTACCTGTCACTGGATGTCTTCTCCATCCATAGCCTGAACGAATGTGTAAACGAGATAAAGGATACCTTAGACCTGAACGAATAAGAGCTTGTCCCTCTTCAGTGTAATGAGCATTATAAGTAGAGGCCTTTTCACTGTCTTCATAATAAAAAGATTCATGAAGCCCAGCAATTTTACCATCATATGCAGTATAGAGAACTTTTGTTTCAATCACTTGATCTTCAAACATACGTTCTTGAATAAGTGCTTTAAACTGATCACCAATACGAGCGTGCATTCTAAAATTAACTTTACACATAAGTGCACTGATAATTTCATTGGCAACTTCGGGATTCACTCCCATATCTAAGAGCTCACCCTGCAAGGTTGAACCAATACTTAACTCTCCAGTAATCATACGACTAAACCATTGAGTCTCTTCCTCTTTAAATGAATAAACCCATGCTCCGTCTTTTCTTTCAACAATGTGTTTTTCTGCTGGGTTCTTAGAGAATGTAAAACGTTTTAAGTGATTATAATAATCATACTCAGCACTTAAATTATCCCCTACTTTAAGCTTAGAAAACTCCACTTCATCTCGTAGGTTATTAATCATCTCAAGTGCTAATTCATTTTCAATCCCTACATCTCTTAATGCTTGATAAAGACCTTGACCACTTTTTACAGTGCTCTCTTTAACAAAACTCTCTGAGATAAGGGGGCTTGGCCTATAGCTAAAATCAAAAGTTGACTCATAAGAAAAGGACTTTTGGCTAAAGGTCGCGATGACTAGAAACGTTAACAAAATTAATGACTTATACATTGAAGATAGCATAGCTTACTTTTCGACATTTTTTCAAGTTTTCTTTAACTAAAGCTCAAAATGCTCTTAGTCTTCAAAGAAGCTAAAAATAATATAGGTAAGAAATGAAATGAGGCTAGTCATAATAAGGATATAGTTTAAGCGCTTGGCCTTTAAGAGCTTATGCTCTTTTAAGTACTCAGGGTCCTCTTCATTATAAACTTCGAACTCACTAGGATGGGGATGGTTTTCAGAATAAAGACCAAGTTCTTGCATGAGTTTTAAGGTGTTTTCAGAGATTTTAGCAAATTCATTGGATTCAATTTCAACTTTTAAAAGATTTGTACTCACTCTGCCAGGCAGGTAATGAGCTAGTGTATCAGTTTTTTGGGCTTCATTGAGTTGAACTAATTCTTCATCTATAACAACAGAGTACTTAATCCCCTCTGCATCGAGTAATGCTTTTAATTCATCGCATTCACTAAGACTTAGACCACTAATATGCATAATTACTTTTTTGTATAATAGTCACAGGCCCAAAAGTCAGCGTCTTTAAGGGCTGCCATCTCATCTTCACATTGAGAGATGATTTGATTAGTAACATTAAAAAAATCGGGATGACTATTGTCAAAGCCCTTCATCTTACTGGCCGCAATACATGCTTGTAGATTATTAACCTTACAGTATTTTAGTGCAAGCCTTAGACCTTCTGATTTATTTTGCGAGAGGTAAATCAGGTCAGCATACAGACGACAATTAAAATCTAATTGGGCTTCACATAATTGCTTCCAATTATCCTCTTTGGTTTTTAATTCGGTCTTACTACTAATTTGAACGAAGTCATAGAGTTCACTTTGACTGATCTCCCAAGCCCTTCCCTCAAACTTTGGCTCAAGCTCTCTTCTGATTTCATCTGCTTTTAAAAAGTACTGCACATTCTTTAAAAGCTTTTTTCCACCATAGATAATGCCAATAAGAAGTGCGAGGATAAATACTTGTTTATTCATATTCAAATTATAACTGAATTTTAATTAGATCATAAAGAAAAATGCCATTAAATGCCTTTAATTAGTGGCAAGTACACTTAATTCAGCTTATTTAACATATTAAGATTATTAGTTTCCGACAAATTTACTTCACTATATTCCCTACACTAGCCGATAATTTATATAGATAAAGCCATTATTGAATTTAAAGACTATGGGGACGTAATGAAAAAATTAAGCACTTTATTCTTGGCAATGCTTCTTAGTACTCAGACTTTTGCCATGCAGGTTAATGTTGTCGATGACTATAGCAACCTAGCTGAACCTGAAGAGGTAGTAAATAATCTAGGTGAAAGTGGATCAACTGATACAACGGGAATTGCCAATTGTAATGAAACCCCAGACAGTACTGAGGACTCAAGTCCATTTGCTGATCTAGAGGCCTTAAGTCCTACTACTAATGATAGGCCAATTAATTTTTGTAATAAGCGTCTTTTATATGGAGGAGACAATCCTTCAAGACGTGAAAAGAAACGCATGCAAAGAAAAATGCGTCGTCAATGTAAGAAAAAGGCCAAGGCCTATAAGCGTGCTGTAGCCAGAGAACTCTTAGGCAATATGCAATTAGGTCGTTTAGTACAAGTTGCTTTTAAATCTAAGAAAAAAATTATGCGCAATAGCGGTACTCGTAATCTGAATTTAAACCTGAATACTGATATTGATCCAAGTGTAGTTGAAAATATGAGTAAGGAAGAATTTAGTAATTATATGATGAATCGTATTCGTCAACAGGTGCCCCATCTAGATGATTTAATGGCACAGTCAAATAACCCTTCTGATGCTTTTACCACTGGTGCCTTTGATAAGAATGAAACCTACCCTATGAATGTGGTAGTTCAAGGTGCCAATGGAAATAAGTGTGTGGTTAAAGGTGATGAATTTCCAGAGGAAGAAGAATTTGAACCTGAGACATGTGAATTATGTGAGAATGTAAATATTCAAGATAGTTTTCATAATGACTGTTCTTACATGGTAGGAGCTGGACTAAGTGAGAGTGAAGCTCGTGAACTAGTAGGTGCAAGTGAGAATAAAGCTGCTGCTGGAAGTGATCAATACTGTAATCAAGATCCAGATCGTGCAGGACAAGGTGTAAGGCAATTAAATGAGACTGCTGATAAATTATGTGAAATTGCTGCCAATGGGATGACTCCTAATTTTCAAATTGAAGCTTCAAGAAACTTATATAATGACTACACTCCAGATCTAGCTGCAAAGCGTGGGGACTTTACTCGTAAGTACTTATTTGATCGCTTACAAAAAAAGTGTGAAGGACTAGAAGATGCACCGGCATGGCTTACAGATCAAGATGCTTTTGCTGAAGTTGTTGAAGTAAAACATCCAGAGTATTTAAGACCTGATAATACGCCTGGTAATTATGGACCAGACCCAAATGCTAGTGGTGCTCAAAGAGAACTAGAAGCACAGTATCTTAGAGATACCTTAACTAAAGAGCTTAGTGATATTGATGAAGAAATAAATGAACTGAGTGCTAAGAAAGCTAGTATTGAGATTGAGATTTCTGCTCTTAATGAAAAGTTAAATGGTGGAAATGGAAGACGTGGAATTCGTCAGAATTATGATGCCTTAAAAAATGATATGGAAAGAACTGATCTGCGCTTAATTGAAGATCAACAAGTTATTATGTCTCAATACATTCATGAAGCTGAACTTGCCATGGCACAAAAGAAAAAACTTCAACAAGACCTACATGATATTAATACCCGAATTAGTAGTCTTGAGGACGATAAGTCTAAGCCAAAATTTCAAACCAATGCAGGTCAATTTGTGATGGTTGAAAAATTATCTCAATACTATGAACAAAGAGACGCTAGTGGTGCGAGTCAAGAGTTTAAAGATCAATGGGATGAAGAGCTCTTTAATCAATTTAAAATGGCAAGGATCTCTGGTAGCGTAGAAAAAGTAAATGAATTTGGAATTCCAGAAGAATTAATGACTCCAGAATTACAAATTGCGATGAAAAGTTTAGTAAAGATTCAATCGTATACTTGTGAACTTGCTCCTATGCAAACTGAGAAAGTAAGACTACAAGGTGTTTTAAAAGGTGCTTTAAAAGTTGTTACTGCTGCTACTCTACCGGCCATTGCGGTGGTAGGTGCTGCTTCAACTATTGCAGTGTCACCTATTACAACTGGCATTTCACTTTTTTGTCAGGGTTGTCGTGAACCTGGACAAACTCCTCCTATCCTCCAGTGGGGTAATCTCTTTGCATTAGATCTTTCTAAGCGCGGAAGAAGGCAGGCGTGGAGAGCGACTCAAGGCTTTTTAAGTAATTATGTTAATTGGGGTGGAGCTTTAAAAGTAAAAGGAAATCGTGAAATCCGCGTTCATGAACTAAGAGACTATGCTCGTCGCAATGGTAAAAACTACGATAACTTAGACCCAGCAGAACAAGATCAAATAATTGATCAAGTCATTGCTGAGGTTGAGGCGGCCAATAATCTTAATCGTCAACCGGCCTTTGGTTGTGATAACCATACTCGCGGAGATGTAATTAACGATGGGGATATTCCGCAAACTGATGATAGCGGCACTCCGAGTGATCCATCTTCAGGTGATGTATTCTATAATGATTAATAAATAACCGAGCCTTACACTCGTCTAATTTTAACTTTTTTACTTAATTTGCACTTCACGTTAGTATTTAACGATGAAGTGCATTTTATATTTAGGGCTATTCCTTTTAACTTTTTCTTATACTGCTCTTGCCTCAGAGGACTTTCCTGTTGAGGGTGAAATGCGCCAACGAGTAGATTTTTGGAAAAGGGTTTATACAGAAATAACTTATGATCAAGCTTTCTTACATGACCCAGATGAACCATGGGTGGTTTACTCTACGGTTGATCTTCCAAAGCCTAGTCGCCAACGTCTGCGCATTCTTAGAAATGAAAAAAAACGCTTACAAAAAATTCTAAGATCAATGGCCAAAAAAACTGAGAGTGAATTTAATCTGGATGAAAAGAAAATGTTTCGCCTCATTGGAGATCGTCCTAGTGCCAGACTATATGAAATGGCTCGCGAGATTCGAGTGCAAAATGGTTTAAAGAAACGTTATTATCAGGGGCTGATTCGCTCATACCGATATATGGATTTTATAAAAAGTACTTTTAGAAAGTATGGAGTTCCTCAAAGAGGTCGTTTTCTTCCCCATGTTGAAAGTTCATTTAATTATAATGCCTACTCAAAAGTTGGTGCTGCTGGTATGTGGCAGTTTATGCGCTCAACTGGTCGAATCTATGGGCTAAAAATAAATTATATTATTGATGAAAGACGCGACCCCTTTAAGGCCACTGATGCTGCGGCAAGATTATTAAGAGATAATTATCGCCAATTAAATTCATGGCCTTTAGCTTTTACTGCTTATAATCATGGGGCACAAAGTATGAAGCGTGCCAAGCGTACTTTAGGGACAGATAATATCAATACCATTATTCAAAAGTATAAGAATAGGCGCTTTGGTTTTGCTTCAAAGAATTTTTATGCAACTTTTATGGCCACAGTAGAAATCTCTGAAGACCCTGAAAAATATTTTCCTAGCTTTACTCCACCTCCTCGTTTTGAATTTTCAATTGTAAAAGTTCCTAAATCACTTACCTTAAGTCAGATTTCACAAACAATAGATATAAGTTTAAATACACTTAAAGAATATAACCCAGAAATTAGACGTTCTGCTTTTCGCTCGCCCCTATACATGCCTCGAAACTTTAATTTAAAAATTCCAAAGACAAGTCAGCGTTTAGTGACTGAGTATAGTAAAACTCTTAAAGATCTTAAAATTCAAAGAGAGAAGCTTTCTCTTGATCATGTGCATGTTATTGGGCGCGGAGAATCACTTTACTACCTATCAAAACTATATCGAGTTAGCCTACAAAACTTAATTGAGTTTAATAATATCGTAAACCCAAGAAGAATATACCCAGGGATGAAAATTAAAATTCCTTCCAATAAGAAGAAAGTTGCGATTGTGACACCTAAGAAATCTAATATTCCAAGTGATCACCCAATGCTTAGACCCGATTTAAAAGTTGAAGCGAAACCTCGTGAGAATAATTTTGAAAAATACTCTCAATTATTAACAAGTATGTTCTCCAGTATTACTAAAGAAGAAGAGCCAAGAGATAGCTTTGTCTTATTAGAAGATTATAATCCAGAAATTAGCCTTGATTCCTACCTCTTAGATGTGGTGGAAAAAAGAGCTGGGCTCTATCAGATTCACGTGGAACCAGATGAGACTCTAGGCCATTATGGTGAATGGGCAAAGATAAAAACGCAAAGTGTGAGAAATGCCAATCGTATGTCTTATCGCTCTCATATTCGCTTAGGTCAAAAGCTACTTATTCCAGTAAAAGATATTGAAGACTTTAATAAAGAAAGACTTGAATTTCACTTATCCCAACAAGAAGACTTTTACTCAAATTATAAAGTTATTAATCTTAAAGAATATAGAATTCCACGAGGCATGACTCTTTCTAGAATCCTCTATGATAACTCCCTTCCATATTGGCTTTTAAGAAAAGTTCAAAAGAATCAAAATGATTTAAATACCCTTAATGCAGGTCAGGTGATTCTCTTGCCAGAAGTTGAAGAAATTGCAGATGCTGAAGAGTAAGTCTTGTGATATTATTTCTTGAGCATAACGAGGCTTAAGACCTTATTATCATCAAGTTTATGCTTACCAATCCCCTTCACACTTAAGACCCTATCTGTATCATTTAGATTGGTCTCAAAAGAGAAGTATGTATCTTTATAGCTTAATAAATTATTGGCAAGGTGAATAAAATCATTGCGATTATGCCAAAAATCGCCTGCCCTATAAGTGATTTGAGGTTTGATAATTATTTTATCCAAAAGATCTGTGAATGCCTTATTAAAAATTGTCTGGGAATAATTTGTTACCTTTAAAGGAGCTGATGAGTCTTGAAAAAGTTTATGATCAGCAATCTCTTGCAATTCAAGACTCGTATCTTTTAAAAGCTCTTTATTTAACTTTATAAAGTCCAATGACACCAGATCCTCTGAAATAGTTTTCACAGCATAAGGATTAGTCTCATTATAATAAATTAAATTTTCGATACTGGTATCTAAGATGCTCGAAAGATTAATTAAGAGGTCCAAGCTCGGTACAGCTTCACCTGACTCAAGCCTTTGCAGTTTACGGGATGAAATATTAAGTTCTTTTGAAAGCTCAACTTGTGAGATTCCACGGACCAGTCTTAAGTGCTTGAGGTTTAAGGTAAATCTGTATAATGCTAAATCTGTACTTGTCATAATATATAAAAAATCTAAATAAATTCTAACTATAATCTAAGCTTGCTCTACTTTTTATAGCTTAGATTTTGATTAGATGCAATTACTAAAAATTCACTTAAAATTCAGGATTCGACTTATATGTCCACTAATCTAAGAAAAATTAAGGTTAACTTATTAATTTTTCTAATAAATTATGCCGAAAATATATCTAAGGGGATTCTAAATGAATGAGTTTGAGGTATGCAGAGAGGCTGCATCCAATCATGACATTGTTTTCTTGTTTTCTGAAACCGGGGTTTATGTAAAGATATGGACCAAAGATTCAGGAAACCTAGCTTTTGACGCTGATGAGCTCTTAGGTAAGAGAATTATTGACACTATCCCTGGAGAGGCCGGCAGAGGCCTTAATCAATTTGTGGTGGATGTTTTTAAATCAAATAAGGAATGTCCTATCACCTACTCAATCGACACCCTCGGTGGCCTACAGTGGTTTAAAGGCTTGGCCCGTCCAGTTGAAATAAATAATGAAAGGTATGTGCTCTTTACCACAAATAATATAACTGATATCAAAAAAATGTCTGAGACTATTGATGATCAGAATAAGCAATTTGCTTCTATTCTTGAAAGTATTCCTGGAGCTGTAGTCAGAGCAACTTATGATTATCAAAAACAAGCACTAACCATTCCATTTGTAAGTAATAAAGCAAGTGAGATATTTAAACTTGAAAAGTATAATCCTCACTACCTTTATAGTCTTTTAAGTGAAGAAGACCGTGATAGTTTTATGCGTGCAATTAATAAAGCACTTGTTACCCAGAAACCATTGCATTGGCGTGGGAAGTTTACTGACAAATTTGGAGAGCTCCAACATATTGGAGTGCAGGCACTTTGTACTGAAGATAATGAAAGTGTCTCTATCTGGGATGGAATTGTTTTTGATATCACTGATCGAGTTAATTTAGAGGAAAAGCTAGAGTACGCTCGTGAACAAAAAGCGAAACAGGCCAGACTAGAATCAATTGGAGAACTAGCAGCAGGACTAGGCCATGAGATCAATAATCCACTTACAATTATCTATGGATACTTAAATCAATTAAAGAAAAATAATCCCGATGATGAGCTTACTCTAAAAGTAATTGATAAATGCTTACAAGCTTCAGATCGTATTAAAGATATTGTAGGAGATCTTAAAGGTCTGCATCCAGATCATTATGTATCTAAGCAAATTAAAGATGTTCATATTGATAAATTAATCGATGAAACAGTTCGCATTTTTCACACTAGTTATAAGAAAGATGGAATTGATCTAAGCTTTAATCCAATTGATAAGAATTTATGGATCAAAGGAGATGCTGCAAAAATCCAACAGGTTCTCTTTCATACTTTGGCCAATGCAAAGTGTGCTGTTGAAGACAGTGATGTAAAGAAGATTCAAATCACCACTCGTATAATTGGTTCTAAATTTCTCTCTCTTGAAATTAAAGACACTGGTCATGGCATAGATGAGAAACATCGAAATAAAATATATGATGCTTTTTTTACCACTCATATTAATAATTTTAATAAAGGCCTTGGTTTAAGCATTGTAAGCAATATAATTCAAAAGCATCAAGGTAGTATTCATTTTGAAAATAATAATGATGCAGTAGGTACAACCTTCTTTATAAGACTTCCACTTGCTATTCCTTTAAAGAAACATGCATAAATAAGCTCTATTGATTAAGAAAATTAAGAATAGACTTTACATACGCCCTATCTGTTTGATATACCGAACAAAAATAAAACAGATCAAATACCAAGGAGAACAAATGCGATTGTTAGGACTAATGCTCTTATTTATGGGTGTTGCACATGCTGAATTATCAAACTCTGAACTTGAGAGAAGAATTGATATCCTTTCAGAAGAAATTACAAGCCTTAAAGCTTACCAAATGAATATCACTAAGAACCAGCAAGCTTATGGACTATCACCATCAGCTTCAAAAGTTTACTTTATCCCCCAAGGTCTAAGTATTGGTGGTTATGGTGAAATTTTTTATAATCACAAATCTGCAGAGAATCAAGACGGTGATCCAGTTGATAACGATCCTACAGTGGAGGCCTATCGCTATGTTATTTACCTTGGTTATAAATTTAATGATAAATGGGTTCTTAATACTGAAATTGAATTAGAACACGTAAGTGAAATTTTTAATGAGTTCATGTATCTAGATTACCTACATGATCCTACTTTAAACTTCAGATTTGGACTTATGCTTCTGCCAGTTGGTTTTATTAATGAGCAACATGAACCAGTTCTCTTTCCATCAGTTCGTCGCCCAGAAGTTGAGCGATTAATTATCCCTTCGACTTGGAGAGAGATTGGTGTGGGTACTTTTGGTAGTATCGGAAATATTGATTATAAGGCCTATATTGTAAACGGTGGAGATGCTGATGATATTACTACATCTAACTTCAGAGGTACTCGTAAAAAAGGTGGAGATGGCGGAGACAGTGATAATACTAACGCATCTACAGGAGCAGCAGTTGTAAGACTTGACTATAATGTTGATACTCAAACTAGTTTTGGTGCATCCATTTATAAAGGTCAAGGTAGTTCTGATAATAGTGAGAATCTTGAAACAACTCTTTATGACTTACACGCTCAGTACCAATATAAAGGTCTAAGACTAAGAGTTCTTTATACTGAATTAAACTATGACAATGTAGATGATTGGAACGATGTAAATAATGGTACTAATAGTAATGGAAATGCACAGACTAATCTTCAGTCAAAGCTACAAGGTGGATATATTGAAGCTCTTTATAATGTGTGGCAAGGTAAGAAAGTTGCAGCTCTTGAGCCATTTGTGCGTTACGAAAGAGTTAACTTAAATGCTGATTATAACGAAGATGATTATACATACGATGGTGCAAAAGATAGACATTCTTACCGTGTAGGACTTGCCTATAAACCAACTGTTCGTATAACATTTAAAGCAGATTATGCATTTATTGAAAATAAAGCTGATAATGCTGTTAATGAATTTAATTTAGGAATGGGTTTCAACTTCTAAATGTTAAAACTAATAAGTTTATTACTATTAATTAATACTTCTTGGGCCGCTAACCGTACTTATCAAGCGGCCTTAGAAGAAAATTACCCAAATTGTCTTGCTGACAAAGAAATAATCTATTTAACCAATGAGCAAAAATCTAAGATTGAAGAGCTCTCTGGTGCCAAGGTTCTTTCAAAAATTAAAATTAAATATTTTAATAAGTGTAATGGCTCTGCCATTTATATTGACTCACATATCGTGAGAACCCTAAATGAAACTCTTCTGATTGAAATTAAAGAAGGGAAAATTGAAAAATTAGAAACAATTAGCTTTATGGAGCCACAAGAATATAAGTCACCTACAAAGTGGATTGCTAAGTTTCTAAAAAAACAACTTGATGAAAAACTAAGAATTAATGCTGATATAGATGCTCTAAGTGGTGCCACCTTAACTGCGGTTGCCGTTACGAATGCCTCTCGCAAAATTTTGGCCCTTCATCAGGTACTTAATGAAAAGAAATAAGAGTTATCTTTTCACCCATATCGCAAGTTATCTTACAATCCTTCACGGAATTATCTACTTCATTATTAAATACTTTATGAAAACTGAGAGTGAATATGGACTACTTCCTCACCCATTACAATCTTATTTTCAAGGTATTCATATTGTCTTTAGCCCATTATTAATTTTTGCCTTTGGACTTTTATTTAAAGACCATATTGTAAAAATGTATAAGAATGCTCTTTATAAAAGAAAGACTGGAATTACTTTAGTTCTCACTATGACTGTGATGATTATATCTGGTTACTTAGTTCAAGTTATTTACCAAGCACAAAGTAAAGAGCTGGTGGCAATAATACATATTGCAATCAGTGCACTCTTTACTGTCGCCTATTTAATTCACCATCTATTTAAAAGATAGGTATTTAAAAGATAAATCAATAATTATTAGAATAATAACCCGATAATCAAAAATAACCCTGATTGATCATACTCATCAAATTTAATCATATTATACTCAGCCCCTAAGATAATATTACTAAATGCATGAGCATAACCGATTGATGCAAAATAGCCTAGATAGTTCTCTGAGCTTTCATCTGTCTCTCTATTGACTTCATTTATCTCAACATCAATAGAATGATAAGAGAGTCCAGCTGCTGCTCTAAGACCAGGAAGAATATAATAAAAAACACCACCTTGTAGGTAAGAGTTTTGAATACTAAGTTCTGAGCGTAAATTTCCACTTAGTGTGGCCACTTCATCATCTGACTCTGTATCGGTATAACCATAAGTTGCAATGACTCCCCAATTATTCTCGATAAATAACTCGGATTGAATCATAAAACCTGTTCCACTAGATGTTGCATCTTCACTATCAACCTGTGCACTACCAAAGCGAGCAGAAAAATTTACGGCCTTAAAGGCATAAGCATTTAAAGAGAGAAGTAAGAGTAAAGCAATTTTCATTTTAAGATCCTTTTTGAAAAGAAGAATAATAAATTAACCATGGTCAAAACCATAATAATCATAACTGAAGTAGGAATACGATCATTTAGACCTAGCCCACTAAAGCCAATTAGCACACTTAGACCATTAAAGAGTAAAACATAGAAAATACTATAATTAAGATTCTTCATATGGGTTAAGAGCATAAAGATAGGTGCCATGAGGAGCATACTCAGAGTAAATACCAGTCCTAGAATATGAACACTTAAAGACATAAATAAGACTAAAATAATTTGATGTGAGATTTTTTGTTTTTCTTCAGAGAAAAGAGCAATATCAATGGACTCCTTTAAAAAGACTTTTCTTTGTTTAATATAAAATAAAACAAAGAGAGCACTAAAAAGAGATATTAATATAGACTCTATCTTAGATGCTGTAACAATATCACCTAACATCGAATTAACCATATGACTTTCAATCATTGGATTCAAGCTCATAAATAAATTATTTATCGCAATAAGAAAGAAAACATAGACCAATGAAACTTCTAAGCGGATAAGATTATACTTTTTAAGCATCCAAATAAAAGAAAGGTGCAATGTAATAGCTATCACTAAAGAGATTAGTGACTCCGAGTGAAGACCATGATCAACATGCATATCAAAGACGTTTAATAAGAAAGCCGAAAAGATAATTCCAGATTGTAGTTCTTGTCCTAAGACAAATGAATCAAGTGCTTGGTTACGAGCAATTGTATGAATACCGATGAGTCCAAGAGCTAGTGAAAGACAAAATCCAGCAATTAAATTTGGCCAATAAAAACTTAGCATGTCCATTTGCTTAAATCCTCTTTGCGGTGACCTAAATCAGTATGCCCAGTGATTAATAAACTACGACCTGATTTAATATAATTATCTAAATATTCTTTTACCAAAACAATTGATTTTTGATCTAAGTGATTAAAAGGTTCATCTAAAATCATAAAGTCTGAGTTCTCAGCAAAGACTCGACTAAGCATTGCCTTTTTTCTCTCTCCCCCACTTGCTGTTTGGAGTGCAATATCAAACATACTCTTAGGATAGAATGGATACTCTACTGAGCTTACATCTCTTAGAGCAATGGGTAGCTTAGGGTTCTTATTAGATAATTGTGCTAAATAACTATATGAATTAAAGCTTCTCGTCAGCTCTCCTGCATAGGCCTGATGCTTATTTAGGATACTAAGGATCAATGTACTCTTGCCCACTCCATTTTCACCGACTAAGTGAAGTGCTTCTCCTTTGCGCATTTTAAGATTCACATCTTTTAAAAGCACATTACCGCTTGCAGTAAAAAGGCTAAAGTCCTTTAATTCAAAGACTGACATTATCTACCAACTCATTAATAAAGTTCTCATAATGCTTTAGATAATCATCTGAACTTAAGGGATGCATTTGTGCTTTAACATAATTGATTGAACTTATATCTTTAAATTTATTTAAATATCTTTCAGGAGAAACATTACTCGCAAGTACCAGAGATACTTTTTCATCCATTGCTTTTTTTGCAGTCTTTGCCAGATAAACAGCACTAGGTAAAACACCAGGAACTTCCTCTAAAGATCCGACACTAATTAAATCAAAGTCTCTTAAAAAATAATTAAACTCAGTATGATAAACCATGAACTTTTTCATTTTAATTGGCTTTAATAGTTTTTTTACATTAGCTATTTGAGCATCAAATTTAGCGAGAAGCTCAGTGTATTTATCCTTAGAGTACTCGAGTCCAACTCGCTCCATACACTTTGCAATGGTTTTAATAACACTTTTCATCTCCACGAGAGAAAGAGTGTAATGTGGATTTCCTACAGGATGCACATCCCCCATAGAGCGGTCATAATTTGCGATAACTCCAACTTTATTAACATTCTGGCTAGCATCACAATGTCCTTTGCCACCTAATTGAACTGCTTCATTTCCACTTTGTTGAGTAACAACCGGTAACCAACCCATTTCTAATTGCATACCATTTTTAATAAGTAGCTTTGCCTTTGCGACTTTAAAGACAAAACTTGGTGAAGCATCCACAAAGTGTGGATCCTCATTACCTTGTAAGAGATTAATCACTTTTGTATCAGGGTTAAGATTATGCACAATCCATGCAAATTCAGGCAGTGTCGTAACAACACTTGCACTAAGTTTACTCATAAAAATAAAAATTAATAAAGCTAGTTTAGTATACATGGGCAGGGTGTGCTCCTATATTAAAGACAAATTGCAAATGAGCTCTTTGAAAACTCTCTTCTTCCTCTTCTACATCCACGCCATTATGATGTTCAAGGGTGAAACGGGTACGCATAAATTCAGAATTATAATAATTATAGCTTAGTGAGATTGCATGATAATTACTCATTGGCGTTATTCCATCAATGCTTGAGTGACCATGCTCATCATGATCTTCTTCCTCTTCTAAGTCAGCTGGAAGATAAAAATCAAAACGTAATCCTAAACCATGATGACGATTTAAACCTTTTTCAAAATAAAGGTATGCACCTAGATCTTGAAAGGATTCCTCTCCCATCTCTTTTGTCGTTCTTTGCCAAACTTCAAATTGTACTAAGCGATCGATATATTGGTTAACTCTTTTCTTATAAATTAAATCTAAGCCAGCATAGCTACTTCTTGTACCTTCTCCATCTCTTCTTTCAACATAGCTCACGCCACTTTCAATACCTTCAATGGTTGAAAACTCAATAAAATTAGATGCTCTAAGGTAACGAGTTGGTTCATAGGGAGCTGGATTTCCACCATGGTCATGTTCTTCTTCACCTTCTTCCTCGTGTGCTTCTCCATGTTTAAACTCACCACCACTTGTAAGTCCAACCGTTAATTTCCAATTTAAGGCTCCACCTAAAAGACGTGTATATTCAAAGCCCGTGTCCTTTACACCTTCATTTCCAAAAAATGACTTTTGCACAAGCGGAGCTTCTGTAAAAATCCAATCATGTCTATGAAAACGATTAAGTCTACCAAAGCCTAAGAAGAACTTTCCAATTTTAACATTCGCCATTGGTAAAAGCTTTGAACTAAAAAGCATGGCCTCATGCACTTCTAGATGTTCTTCTTCAGCTTGTAATTCATTATGATAGGCCAGAGTTAAAATCCCCTGCCAGGTTTGATCAATTTGTGAAACTGCACTGAATTCAAATTCACGCACAAGCATTCCATCATTTAGATGATTCTCTTTATCAGCACCTTGGTCTAAATTATCTCCACTGGCCACAATATCAGCACCAGCAAACCAATTAATTAGTTGAAGGTTATTATTTTGAGCAAATGCACTCGTTACAAGTAAAAACATTAATAAAATCAATCGCATACGGTCTCCTAAATTTGCCCATACCTTATCAAATTTAGAACGACTTTAGAAGAAATTTGAGTGTCAAAAGCTTTTACACCCCTTGTAGTAATTTCAATCTGACTCAAATCTGAGAGCAATTTTGGATAAAATAGGATGGAAACTATTAAATTCAGGAGAGAAGATGAGAAAATTAATACTAGCAAGTGCTATTGGCGTATTTAGCTTCAATGCGTTAGCCTACAAACTCAATCAAATTGAAATTAAAACTAATCCTGCTTTAGTTGGAAAAGTTAGAATGGAGATAGAACTAAAGAAACCATGGTTTAGAAGTGCTGGTGAAAAGACAATTGATATTGATGAAAATTCTGAATTAGTTCAATTAGATAAAACTGAGAATATAAGTGCGATCAATTATAAAATCTTTATCGATTCAGATATCAATGTTGGATCACAAGATACTCAGTCGGCAATCCTTAGTGGAAAGCTAGATATTAAAGGTTCAAAGAGTAAGTTTAAAGGTAGTGAAATTAAAGGTGATGACCTTGATATTTTAACTCGCCATAAATTTAAAGCAGATATTGAGTGTGATAATATTATGACTTCATCTGTTGATGGGGAAAAACTTATTATCTCATTAGAAAGCTTTGCCAATATTTCTAATTGTCGCGGTGATGATATTCATTATTATACTTTAAATGGCATTGGAAAAAGAGACGTTGGAGCTGGTAGAAATCATTATACAATTGATCAAGACAAACAATTAGGAAAAGAGTTCGTTGATGAGTTTGATGCTGAGAACTCACATAAAATTCTTCCCCTTGATCACCCAATGACTATTTTCATGCAAAAACAAATGGAAAAGATTGCAGCTGTTTCAGACATGCCAGATCTTAAGCCAGTTGTTAAAGTTATTAATGCAGATGTATTAAATGCCTTCGCACTACCTGGTGGTTATGTCTATGTATTTAGAGGTCTATTAGAAAAAGCTCCTAATCTTGATGCCGTAATGGGTGTACTAGGACATGAATGGGCACACGTTACAGCTCGTCACGGAACCAGAGGGATGACGAGAGCTAAAAGAACCCTTATGTTTGGCTTAGGTATTGCTGCTGTTGGTGTTATTGGAGCTGAATTTATTGATGATGAAAAAGAATTCCTTAAAAAACTTGTTGCTGGAAGTGCAGTTGCACTAGGCTTAGGTGGAGCACAACTATATATCCTCGATCGTGGACGTGAACAAGAATTAGAAGCCGATAGAATTGGTTCTCAATATGCTACACTTGCTGGTTTTGCACCAACTGGTATTGCAACTATGTTTAGAGAGTTTAAAAGACTTGCACCTGGTGGAAGTACAACTCTTGAAAAGCTATTATCTTCTCACCCACACCATGATGAAAGAATTGATAAGAACTTAATCCTTTCTTCACTTTTTTACCCAGCAGTAAATGCTGATAGTGATAATTCAATCATGGTTGATGAAGAGCTTATAATTTATGAAGATGCTTTAGCTGATTTAAGTACAATGCCTATCCCAAGTATCGAAGAAACAGAGGAAACAGCGAATGCCTTTGTACAAACATTACATGCTCAAAATGAGGAAAAATTACTTAAAGATGTAAGAGAATATTTAGAAAAAATCTCAAAAGATGAAGATGTTGACGCAGAAGATGATACAGAAGAACTTGAGTAATTAGATAGATAACATTTAACTTAGACTAATACAGGGCACAAGGTTTGTGCCCTTTTCTTTTACTGTAAAAGCCATTAAATTAATGCCATGAAATACTCTATAATCGATATTGAGACCACTGGTGGGCGCAGCTGTAATAATAAAATTACCGAAATTGCCATTATTAATATCGATGGCCAAGAGATTGTTGAAGAGTATGCAACACTCATTAATCCTGAAAGAAGTATCCCCATTCAAATTCAGTACTTAACTGGAATTACCAATGAGATGGTCCAACATGCTCCAAAGTTCTATGAAGTCGCTAAGAAAATTGTACAAATGACTGAGGATAGAATCTTTGTTGCCCATAATGTTCACTTTGATTACTCATTTATACAACAAGAGTTTCGTGATCTTGGCTTCACTTTTTCAAGAGAGCTCTTATGCACAGTTAGATTATCAAGAAAGATTTTGCCTGGACATAAGTCCTATAGCCTTGGAAAATTATGTAGCGAGCTAGGCATTGAAATAAAAGCATCTGAACGTCACCGCGCCATGGGAGATGCAAAGGCGACGGCCAAGCTATTTCAAATGATTCAAAATAAAGAATCAATATCCTTTGAAGAAATATATAAAGATTTAAATGATAAAATTAACTTCCCTCCTTATTTTAATGAAAAAAGTTTTTACGCACTTCCTTCGACTCCTGGAGTTTATTATCTTTGGGATAAAGAAAAGCGGCTATTATATATCGGAAAAGCTAAAGATATAAAAAAACGGGCCAGGCAGCACTTTAAAGTAACCGGTGAAAAATCAAAAGAATATCTTTTTAAAAATAATATTAGTGAGATTACCTATAAAGAACTTGGCAATGAATTATGTGCACTAGTCTTTGAAGCCAGCGAAATAAAAAAACATAAACCAATATATAATACTGCCTTAAGAAAGAGGTATTACCCTTACTTTATTTATCCAAGAGAAAATCAAAATGGATATATTGAGTTTATAGTTAAAAAGTCTGATGAATTTGAAGAGAATATCATTAAAGCTGGATCTAAAAGAAGTGCGAGCTCCCTTATCCGTAAAATATATCGTAAGGCCTTTGGCCTTGATCGTATTGATGCACCAAAAGACCAGCTAGAACTAATGTTTGAACAACAACTTGCTCTATTTAAATCGACTTTAGGTGTTGAGAAATTTAATAAGAAATTAATGCAAGCTTATCACTCAATGGATTATCCAAGTAATCACTTTCAATTAGAATTAGCAGGACGAAAGAAAAAAGAAGTTGCCCTACTTACTTATCTTAAGGGCACTCCCCTTAACCTTAAATACTTAAGAGAGGGAGAGATCTATGAAGAGATTAATATCCCGACCTATGAAGATACTCGACAAATTCTAGTTCAATTTTTACAAAAAAAGAATCTTAAGATTACAAATCTAGAAGAAGCTATTGATTAACAATTTCTTTTATAATTTTACTATAATCCAGTGAGAAGCAATTTAAAATATCCATCTGACTTACTTCTTGTTTTTTAGAGAATTGAGATAAGTAATAGAAGATAAGTTTCTTTAATCCTTCATTTAATAATTGATCAATATTTGCATTATGTTCAAATTCTTCAACCTCAAAGGGATTATCCTTTAATGAGGTAATATCATTTTGTAAACCAATATAATAAAATTCATCATCTTTTTCAAAAGGACACATAATCAATCGATTTAAGAATGGGCTTCCATCTTTTTTGTAATTTACAACATCATGGCAGCAAATGATTTTCTTTTTAAATGAATCTCGCATGGCCAAAATACTCTTTTCATGAGTAAGCTTTCCTTGTAAAAGATTTAAGTTCTTACCTATAACCTCACCAGCTTCATAGCCTGTTTTTTCTAGGAATTTTTGATTTACATAGACACAGTCTTTATTCTTTGATTTCATATCGACAATAACTAAACTAAAATCTAAAAGATCACCAATACTCATTAAAGTATTTAATTGAGCTATATTGGTTTTGAAGTTTAATTCTTTACTCATTAATGTGATATTAGTTTTTGGAAAACTTAAAATAAACTCAGCCCCCTCACCTTCAGAAGACTCGTTAACTAAGAGTTTACCATGCATATCATTTACAAATTTCTTAGATAAATTCAAACCAAGACCAGACCCAGAAAGCTTATCCTTAGTTGTAAAAAACTTCTCAAAAATCTTATCTCTAACTTCTTTTGAAATCCCAACACCTGTATCTTTAAAACTCACTTCATATGATAAGGCTTCTTCCTTGGTACTAATGTAAAGTTTGCGGACTTTTTGGCCTTTAACTGCATCTTTTGCATTAATAATTAAATTAATTATAACCTGAGAAAGTCTATCTGCATTTCCCCAAATTTGAGCTTTACCAATATTTGAATCGAATATAATTTCTAACTCTGTTTTAGAAACAAGTGGGGAGACAACTTCTATCGTCTCTTGAATAACTGAGTTTAAACAAAACTCTGAGTTTAATGAGTGTGAATTTTGATGTGAGAAACTTGCAAGACTTTTAACAATTTTATTTATTCTATCTAAAGCATCAGCTTGTTTTACCAAGATCTCACTAATCTTATCATCCTTTGTCACAAGCTTTTCTAATAATTGATTATAAGTTAAGGCCACAGTCAGAGGGTTTTTAATTTCATGACCAATGCTCGCTGAGATTTCACCTAATTGAGAAAGCCTAATTATCCCCTCATCAACTTGTTCATAAGAATTATTTTTATACTTAAATCCTAAAAACTGCTTAGCATTTTCAAATGAACTAAAATAACTTGAATTTTCCAAAGTACTTAGCTTCTCATAGAAATCGACACGATCTTGTTTTAGATAGACTTTCAAGTTCTCAACATCATTTTCAAATATAAAGTCACTCTGATCACTTATGAAAATATGGAAAAAAATATTACCATGAGCTAATTTATTTATCTCAATCAGTTTTTTAAAAAATGACTTCTCTGTTAGCTCTAAAAATACGTGCATAACTCACTCATCGAGATTTCATTATCACATACTTAACTGAAGAATTATAAAGATTAAGACGTTTTTAAAATCTAGTCATTGTCTAGCTCAAAAAAGCTAAAAGACATTAAGAATCTCTTAACATCTAAGGGTTGTAAAGCTTTGTATAAATGAGTATAAAATAAGTGACAAAAAAAGGACCCACTGTGGGGCCCTTCTTTATTGTAGAATTTGTCTTTAATTCTTAGAAAAAGATTTCACTAATAATAGTATTTACCTTCTCAGGACTAGTATTATTGTGAGTCGCGATCTCTTGTAACATTGCATTTAATGAAGCAGAGTCACCTTGCATTGAAGACTTAACAGCAGCTTCAACATCTTTTAAGTTTTTACCAATTACACTTACAGCAAATACGTTAGCATCTTTTTCAGTAAGCTCTCTTGTACCAGCAAGAGTGTTAAATTGGTGAGCAACAGTTGCAATCTCTTTAGCACGATCAGTACTTAAACCAAAACGTACTTCAATTTGATTTGCCATTTGATTAAGGTAAAATTGCTCTTTTAAAGAAGCTAATTTTTCCATATCAACTGTACCGTTATCAGCAAAGTTCATTGCCATACTACCAGCAGTTCTTGCATCAAACTTTTGTAGCTTAGTATAGTCAATTAAATCACCATTAACCATTGCTGCTAATTTAACTGAAGGGTTTGAAGTTTTAACGCTTGAACCAATTGCAGCATTATAACCATCATCCCAACCAATATCATAACCATCATCATAACCAGCTACTTCACCGTCAGCAAATCCTGAGTCATAACCTTGAGACTCACCTGAAGTAAATCCATCGTCATAACCATCAGCATAACCAGCGTCAGCACCATTTGAGTAGTTATCAGCAAAACCATCATCATAACCAGCATTATACCCTGAAGTATAATTAGTAGCTTCACCATCATCATAACCATCTACGTAACCGTCATCAGATCCTAGAACGTATCCGTCATCAAATCCATCATCATAACCATCATCGTATCCGATTACTACATTATTATCATAAGCTACACCATAAGCAGCATCATATGAGCTGTTATAAGCAAGTGTGTAACCATCAGATGAACCATTTCCATAACCTTGGTCCCAACCATCATTATAACCATCACCGTAATTATCATTAGCAGTGTAGTATGCTTCCCCGTCTGCTAGACCTTCAGCATAACCATCAGTACGACCTTCGTCGAAACCAGTGTTATAATTAGTTTGGTAAGTTGAATCATATCCATCATCATATCCATCAGCATAACCTTCAGTTTGACCTGCAGATTGTCCTGATGATAAACCAGCATTGAAACCTTCTTGATACTTGTCTTTACAACCAGTCCCTAAGAAAGCAGCTGCTACAAATAAAACTATATAATTTTTCATGTCGTGCTCCTGTCCTTCTTAGTAGAAGATGTCCGTAATCATTGAGTTAAATTTTTCTGGACTCGTTCCAATATTAGAAGCTGCATCTTTAATTAACGAGTCTAAATCAGAAGATTGTCCTGTCATCGATTTCTTAACCGCAGTTTCAATTTGGTGCATATCAAAACCGATTAAGTTCTTAGTAAAACTACTAGCATCTTCAGAAGTTAATTCTCTTGTACCAGAAAGTTTATTAAACTGGTGTGCTACAGTGGCAATTCTTGCAGCAGAGTCAGCTGTTAAACCAAATCTTACTTCAAGTTGATTTTTCATTGCACCTAAATAGTGCTGCTCTTTAAGAGCTCCTAATTTTTCAAGATCCACTGTTCCACCATCAGCATGGTTAAGAACTAGAGTTCCACTTTCAAGAACTGCTTTTGAATCAAATTTAGGAAGTGCAGAATAATCAATTAGATCAGAGTTAACTGCAGCAGCTAACTTAACTGAAGGGTTTGATGAAGGTGCTGATGAACCAATACCATAGTTGTATCCATCATCATAACCATCGTCATATCCTGAATCAAATCCAGAATCATAACCAGCATCAAAACCATTGTCATAACCTACGCTAAAGCCATCAACTTCACCGTCAGCAAATCCATTATTATAATAGTCATTGTAACCAGCATCGTATCCATCACCTGAACCATCAGCATAACCATTATTATAACCATTATTAAAACCGTCAGCAGAACCGTCGTTAAAACCAGCATTATAGTAATCACTATAACCTAGATCATAACCATCAGCTTCACCGTCGTTATATCCTGTATTGTATCCAGCTGTGTAACCGTCAGCTGCACCATCGTTAGTACCATCAACAGAACCTTGTGCCGTTCCATTAATTGTACCGTCAGCAAAACCTTGGTTATAACCATCAGTATCACCGTCTTGAAAACCTTGCATGTAATCATCTGATGCAAATAGGTCATATGCATCGTCATAACCTTCGCCATAACCTACTGTGAGACCGTCACTGTAACCGTCATTAAAACCATCTGTTGTACCGTCTGCTTGTCCGTCAGTATAACCATTGTTATACGCACCTTGATAAGTTTCACTATAACCCTGGCTATAACCAGCGTCGAAACCTTCGTCGTACTTTGACTTACAACCAGTACCCAGAAATGCCATTGCGGCCATTACTGCTAGATACTTGTTCATTGTTGCTCCTCTTTTTCTATATATTAAAGACTTCTACCTAAATGTAGACCTCGACTACGTACATGGAATAAGGGTTTCAAACAACAAGAGTTGAAAAAATTACCGTATGGGAAAATTGACTTTAAATTGACAATATTTAGAGGGTCACCCTCATTTTATAACTTTCAATAGGTTATAGTTTAATGAGAGTGACCACTATTTTTGATATGTAATCTTTACAATTAAAAGAATACTTCAGTAATTATTCGATTCACTGTTTCTGGACTCGTTTTATTATGAATAGCAATATCATTTAACATTGTATTCAGTTCTGTGGAGTCCCCTTGTAAAGACGACTTCATAGCTTGCTCAATGTCTTTAATTGATCTGCCAATAACCGCAACAGCAAAAACATTTGCATCCTTTTCTGTTAATTCACGACTTCCTGCTAACTTATTAAACTGATGAGCCACTTTAGCAATTTCCTTTGAGCGTTCACTACTTAAAGCAAAGCGTACTTCTAATTGCTGGGCCATCTGATTAATATAGAACTGCTCTTTTAATGAGGCCAGTTTCTCCATATCAACAGATCCATTATCAGCATGATTTGAGCCTAAATTAGGAAGAGAGTTGGCATCAAACTTTTTAAGTTGGCTATAGTTAATTAAATCGTTATTTACCATTGCCGCTAATCGAACACTTGGATTATTTGTTTTAACTTCACTTCCATATCCATCGCTATATCCATCATCATAACCATCATCCCAGCCATCATCATAACCAGCATTATAACCATCACTATAACCATCATCAGCACCATTATCGTACCCATCATCATAGCCATCATCATAACCATCATCTAAACCATTACCATAACCATAGTCGTAACCAACTCCATAGTAGCTATCATAAGCTGTTTGATAAGTTGATTCGTATCCATCATCTGCACCACTGGCATAACCTAAATTCCAACCGTCATTAAAGCCAACGTCATAAGAAGTATTTTCTGTGAAATAAACTTCTCCATCTGCATAACCTTGTTCATGGCCATCAACTCGACCTTCAGAAAAGCCCGTATTATAATTTGATTGGTAAGTGTTTGAGTAACCTTGATTAAAACCATCATCGTAGCCCTGAGTCTCCCCATCTGCACGACCTTGATCAAGTCCGGCGTTAAAGCCTTCTTCGTATTTCTTCTTACATCCGATGAGACTAAAAAGAATTGTAAGTATTAAAATATATTTCATTTGCATAATAACCTCTTAGTAGAATATCTCAGTGATAATTGAGTTAAACTTTTCAGGACTTGTTCCAACGTTCTTTGATGCACTTTTTAAAAGTTCATTAAGCTTTTCAGAGTCCCCTTGCATAGAATCTTTAACTGCCGATTCAATCTCACTCATATCAAATCCAATTAAGTTTTTAGAAAACTGAGCTGCATCTTCACTAGTTAATTCTCTAGACCCTGCAATTTTATTAAATTGATGAGCAATACTAGCAATCTTAGTGGCACTCGATTGACTGAGCCCAAAACGAATTTCTAATTGATTTTTAATCGCATTAAGATAGTGTTGCTCTTTAAGTGCTGCAAGCTTTTCAAGATCTACTGTTCCACTATCAGCAAAGTTCATAGCGATACTCGTAGTCTCTGCTCCTTCAAATTTTGGAAGGGCCGCATAGTCAATTAGATCTGAATTAACTTGCATTGCTAATTGAACACTTGGATTTATAGAGCGCGTATTAGAACTAAACGAGCTTCCATATCCTGAAGAGTCATCGTCAGGTGTATCCGCTTGGCCATCACTATAACCTGAACTATAACCAGAACTATAACCAGCACTATCACCAGCATAGTAACCATCATTATAATAGTCAGAGTATCCTGAGTCATAACCCGTACTGTATCCATTGCTATAACCAATATCATAACCAGTAGCATATCCATCAGCTTCACCATCTAAGATTCCATCACCAACACCTACTTGATAACCTAGTTCAGAACCAGTTTCATAACCAAGTTCATAGGCCAAAGCATTCCCTGTTTCAAAGCCACTTTGATAGTCATCTGAAGCAAAGTCATTATAGGCCTGATCATAGCCCTCTGAGTAACCTAATTCATTTCCATCAGTATACCCATTACTATACCCATCTATTGCTCCTTGACTCTCTCCATCTCTAAGTCCATTAGAGTATGCACCATCATAAGTTTCATCAAAGCCTTGTGCATAACCTGCATCAAAACCTTCATCATACTTTTTTTTACAACCAGTCATTAAAAAACCACTTGCAAAAAGAACGCATAAATACTTGTTCATTTTTTCACCGCCTTTAAAACATAGAATGTTTTAGTTAATTACTCAGTTTAAGTTTGAAACAAAATTAATGTAATGTATTAAAAAAGTTAATGAGCAAATTCTAAAATTTAATAACAGGGTTTTCGTACTTTCTTGGTATCAGTGTGACACTTTTTAAAATATATGGCGGCGCTCTGATACTAAAAAAAATGAGCGTATATTTAGTTATAAATAAAAATAAAAAAAAAGGGACTCTATAAAAGAGTCCCTCTTAACAACAAAGTAACTTTTAGAATTTTTATCTAGAAAAAGACTTCAGTGATTATTCGATTCACTGTTTCTGGACTAGTTTTATTATGAACTGCTATTTCATTTAACATTGCTTTTAGCTCGGTAGAATCTCCTTGTAGAGATGCTTTCATAGCTTTTTCAATGTCTTTAATCGACTTACCAATAACTGCAACAGAGAAGACATTAGCATCTTTTTCAGTTAGCTCACGACTACCAGCAAGTTTATTAAATTGATGTGCAACCTTTGCAATTTCTTTTGATCTCTCAGAGCTTAAAGCAAAGCGTACTTCTAATTGCTGTGCCATTTGATTTAGATAAAATTGCTCTTTTAAAGAAGCTAGTTTTTCCATATCCACAGATCCATTATCTGCATGATTTGAACCAATACTCATTGCTGTTGTTGAATCAAACTTTTTAAGCTTCGAGTAATTTATTAAATCTCCATTAACAAGTGCTGCTAACTTTACGCTTGGGTTCTTTGTTTTAACATTGCTTCCATAGTAGGCATAATCATATCCATCATCCCAACCATCGTCATAACCGCTGTCATAACCATCGTCAAAGCCATCATCAAAACCATATCCATACTCATCATCGTAGCCATCGTCCCAACCTTCGTTATAGGCACTACCATAAGTTGTATCAAATCCATCATCGTATCCATCATTATAACCTTGGCTATCACCATCGCTATAACCATCGTCATAACCTTCGTCAAAACCATCATCAAATCCATCATCTGCTCCACTATCATAAGAAGTATTGTAAGCAGAGTTATATGCATTATTATAAGCGCCACCATAAGTAGAGTCATAACCATCATCATAACCATTATTAAATCCATCAACAGCACCATCAGCTGAACCATCAATAGATCCATCATGATCACCATCGTTATAACCTACACCATAGTGATGATCATAAGCGGAATTATAATTTGATTCATAGGCCGTATTATACCCATGATTATATCCATTATTATGTCCACGATTATAGGCACCAGTATAAGAGTCGTTATAACCATCTTCATAAGTATTATGCTCATTATAGTATTGCTCACCCGCATCCATACCATCTGCATAACCTTGTTGATCACCGGCAATAACTCCATTTGCATGGGCCGAACCATAGATAAAGTCGTAACCAGCTTGATAGCCATCTTCAAAACCTTCTTGTTCACCTGCACTTAGACCTTGATTGTATCCAGAGTCTTGTCCATCAGCGTGACCAGTTTGATATGCACTATTATATGCATCTTGAAATGTTGAGGCATATCCAGCATCAAAACCATCGCTTTGCCCCTGTGAACGACCATCACTTAAACCGGCATTAAAACCATCTTCATAAGCTTTTTTACAAGAAGTAGAAATAACTAATAAAGACCCTAATAAAATTGTACTTTTTAAATTCTTCATCATGACCTCTTAGTAAAAAATCTCTATTATTATTTGATTAAATTTTTCAGGAGTTGTTCCCATATTACTTGAACTTTTCTTAATTAATTCTTTAAGATCTTGAGACTCACCTTGAGCCGATTTCTTTAAAGCACTTTCAATTTGGTTCATATCAAAACCAATTAAATTCTTAGAGAACATACTTGCATCTTCTGACGTTAACTCTCTTGAACCTGCAATTTTATTAAATTGATGAGCGACAGTAGCAATTTTTTGTGAAGACTCAGCACTTAAACCAAAACGTACTTGAACTTGATTAGTCATTGCATTTAAATAATGTTGCTCTTTAAGAGCTCCAAGCTTTTCTAGATCAACTGTTCCACTATCAGCATGGTTTAACACTAGAGTTCCACTCTCTAAAACAGACTTAGAGTCAAACTTAGGAAGACTTGCATAATCAATAAGATCAGCATTCACCATATTTGCGAGCTTAACACTAGGGTTAGTTGAAGGTGTGCTTAGGCCATAGCTATAACCATCATCCCATCCATCATCATAACCATAGTCGTATCCATCATCCCAACCATCATAGTAACCATCACTATACCCAGCGTCTCCACCATCAGCATAGCCATCACTATAACCTTGAGAGTCTCCATCCCAATATCCATCGCTATAACCATCATCATAACCATTATCATAACCGTCATCTTCTCCAGCATTATAGCCAGAGTTATAACCAGTATTATAATAATCATCATAACCATCATTATAACCATCTACTTGACCATCATTGCGGCCATGATTTGTACCATCCGCAGTTCCATCACTACTTCCAGAGTTAAATCCTGTATTATAATTATTATTATAGGCTGTATTATATGAACTATTATAGCCATCGCTATAACCATCATCATATCCATCGGCACTACCATCAGCACTACCATCAGCTTGCCCATCAGCAGTACCATTTGCAGTACCAGGAATCATACCATCAGCGTAACCATTGGCGTAACCTTCATTTTCTCCATCGTTATAACCATTAACATAATCAGTACTGGCATGAACACCAAATGCATCTGAATAGCCACGATCAAAAGAGGTATTGTAAACAGAATTAAAACCATCTTCAAAACCTTCGTCTTCTCCATCAACTAAACCAACATCATAACCATCGTCATAGGCCCCACTATAAGTTTCATTGTATCCAGCTTCAAAACCGACTGAACTTCCATCACTAAAACCATCATTATAACCTTGAGTGGTCCCCTCATTTGTTCCTGAATTCTGTCCACTTGCATAAGCACTATCATAAACTTCATCATAGCCTTGTGCGAAGCCTACATCATAGCCTTCGTTGTATTTCTTCTTACAACCTGTGGCCAAAAAGCCTGTTGCAATAAGAACACATAAATACTTGTTCATCATAACCACCTTAGATTTATATTTTTGAGTAAATAACTCGGATTATTTTCTAAGATGAAATTAGTATATGGTTTCTAAAGTGTTAAGGGCGTAAAATCATAAAACTTATTACAGGATTTGACTTAAATATTGGTATCACAATGGCACTAAAACTAAAAAAGACATAAAAAAAGGGCCACTGTGGCCCTTAATTTATTAAGAATTTTCATATTTTTTATAAATCAACCTTCTTAATGAAGTAATCTTCTTTCAACTTACAAAGAAGCATAAAAGAGTGGTGTCCTTTTGCATCCTCTAATGGGTTAAGTGGTAAACAGTATTTTGTATCTTCTTCACCTCTTAATCCACAGTTTCTATCTTGTACCCCACAAACTTGAGGTAATTGAATACTTAAATCCATTGGTGTTGTTAGCTTATCATCTTTAGCTGTCATAGCATAAATTCTTTGGCCTACCACCGCAGTTGTATCAACATAAATAGCTGGCATTAATTGATTTTCTCTCTCTAAACTGATTGGAAAAAAGAGATCACTCATAACAGTACCAGGTAAGAATGAAAACTTCGTCGTATTTAATCTTGATTGAGTTTGCGAACCATTCTCATCTACCACCATTAAAATATCATCAATAGTTTCAAAGAATAAATACATTTTACTGCCACGACTATAGCTTGCAATAAAGCTTTGTAGACGATCATATGGAGTATCAAGGCGATAGACATATGATTTTTCTCCAGAATCTATTAATTGAGAAACACTGATAACACTATTAGTTTGAAATCCAACTAATGAGTCATTCATTCCATCTTTTGGATTATCTAAATCAATATGTTCATGGAGAGCATTTCCAACTAAGCGAGAGCTTATTCCACTTAAGTGCTTAGTGCTAAATGCTTCATCTTTAAAACTAAGTTCTATATTGTATCTAGCAAATCCTAATCCATAAGAAAGTAGCGCCTTTACTTCTCCACTAGCAATCTCTTCTTTTGTTTGATTTAAAAGAGCAACTAATTCAACTCCAGAGTCCTGAGCAGAAACTGCACTAGGAATAAGTTCAGAGAATTGGTCTCTAATTTTAGAAACAAAATCTCTATTCATAAATGTTCTTGGCACATAAACTAATTCACCGTCTTGCTCATTAATTTCTAAACGATAAATACGTCTAATAACACTTCTATCTTTAGGTAACCAAGGATCTTGAATTTGATCAGCACTAGGCACAACACCTGTAGTAATAAAAACTGGAGCTGCTACATACTCACCACTTGGTAACTTAGTTTTTAGAAACCTTTGAGTCTGTGGAGTTACTTTAATTGAATCACGATCTTCAATTTTTACAATTCTTGATTTTCCACTAAATAACGGCTTTAAATCTTTATTTAAATAAGTTCTTACAATTTTAAAACTAGTATTATCAATAATCTCAATTGATTTAACTACATAGTCTTCTGTACCATCATAATTAAAATCCATCTTGATGATATCAGTGATCTGATAAGTTTTAGGAAACTTAATTACTTCAGAGTCTTTAAACTCACTTCCTTTATTTCTAATCATTACCAGCTCAACATCATCCTCTACTTTACGAGTTAAAAAGAAATCTGGCAGCTCATGAGAGTATGGTGCATCTACCGAACGAATATTTATATTTGTTCTTCTATCGGTTGCATTTAATTTTTTCCATAAATCACGTAACTCTGGCGAAATATCTCTTTCCGTCCAAATAGTTGAGTCTTGAATTTCATTTCTAAAAGCAATTAACTTAATATCGTTACTAAGCTTAATTGGCATCAATGATCCATCTGCAAGATCTAATGATCTTGAAAGATAAACTTCATGATAAAAGCTTCTTACTCCAAGATTTGGTGTAAAAACCTTAATATTCAGAGGTACGATTGAACTTTGGTTAGTATCAGTTACCTTTGCCTTAAAGTGTAATTTAATCTTTTGCCCGCGGTTCATTCCTTCTAATTTAATTAATCCATTATTTTCAAATTCAACACCAGGGTTTGATGTTTCAATTTTAACTTGGATATTTGGACTACCTGCACCTAGATTTTCAAGACCAAAGCTAAGGTTATTAATCTCTTTAGTGCTAGGATCATAAGTGATTTCACTAAAGCCTTTAACGATTGGTCGTACACTTGGTGCCATTCCAATTTTTAAGGCCTCATCTAATTGAACTAAACCAAACTGTGATTTCTCTGGATTAACCTTACTTTTTGCAGAGTCAAAAAGACGTCTTTTAATCTCTGCATTTGGAACTGGTACGATATTTCCTTCTTCATCTTGAGTCGTAATGATTGACTTTAAGATAGCAGCAACACCTGATACATAAGGAGCTGCCTGAGAAGTACCACTCATAATATCATAACCTTGAATATTTAATTTAAGTGGAATAAAGCTAACTGGAATCGTCGATACGATTTGATCTCCAGGAGCTAAAACATCTACTTCTGCACCATAATTAGAGAAACGAGACATTTTTCCATCAGCATCAATACTACCAACACAGACTACATTTTCATAAGCACATGGATAGATATTAGCTTTTGAATTATTATTTCCAGCTGCGGCAACAACTAAAACATTAAACTTTTCTGCTTCACGAAGAGCATTACGCATAAATTGAGTATCCATTGAACTTGGCCAACCTAATGAAAGGTTGATTACATCAACTCTTCTTCTGGCAGCATAGTAGATTGCTTTTGCAATTCTTCTCGAAGCAGAACGATATCTTAATTTATCTTTATCACTTGTCTCATCTACACGACCAGTTACTCTTAATGGTAGAATAGCAATTTTATCACTTAAACCACTTATACCAATATTATTATTTCTCTTGGCCGCAATAATACCTGAAACGTGAGTACCATGTCCGGTATCATCTTCTGGGCTAACTTCAAATAACGGAGTATCTGTTGCAAAGTTCCATCCCATACAATCACCAGGGAAACCGTTGCGATCACGATCTTCACGACGCCCATCCTTTAGTGGTTGAAAAATATGCTCTCCATTTTCACCTTTGTCACATTCAACTTCGTTTTTAAAGATTGCATCTTTTAATTCTGGGTGATCAAGATCGATCCCCATATCCACAACAGCAACAATAGGACGCTTTTTAAAGAAAGTTTCGATCTTATCGATCCCTTCTCTCCAATTCATATCAAAACCTGCTACGGCCTCAGTTTCATCGACACCACCATTCGGTCTTTGAGCTGATATAACTTGTTTTTGACTTTGTAATGCCCATTGTAGTGGATAAAGCATATCATTTGTAAAAAGCTCTGACTGACGATTTGGTCTAATCTCAAAAGCATCAATTGCATGATCTTTCTCTGCTAGTTTTATAAAACTTAGTTTATCTAAATCTTTTTGAATATCTCCATCAGAGTGAACTTCATAGACTCGGTTTAAGTATTCATCTTCAAAAGGAAGAAACTTTTTAACCTTCGTTACCTTTTGAATACTTTGAATCTGTTTTAATTCTAAGTTTTTCAAAGGATGTTTTGCTTCGATTACAAATACTTCAGCATTGGCAATCACTGATAATGTCATTAATGCTAATAACTTTTTCATTAGATTACCCTCCCTAATAACCAGCTCATATAGAACTCTCCATTTGATATTCCGATAAAATCTTTAATAGTATCTATTGGTCCATTTAAATTTTCAGTTCCCACGCGCCCAAATGAATTAGACAGAATTTTCTTATCTCCATTTGGATCATCAACTCTAAATCCATCTATTCTTGCAATGGCAAAAACATTATTTCCACCACCAAAGATCTGACCAATTCCTGCCATTCTTAAGCGCTCTTCGACAATTTCAACGGCCTTCATCGCCCACTTACCCATGTCCTCAAGATCATGATCTTCGCGAGCATTCTTATATCTTCTTACGTAGTACATGAATGAACGATAACCACTTCTTCTTTCAGCTTCATCTTCAGAATAATAATGTCTATTTCTTTGTTGATAGTGAAAAAAGATGTATTTGATTCTTTCTTCAGAAAGGTTAAGCATGTACTCTATACCTTTTGAATAAACAAAGAAGTTTACATTGATATTGTATAAGAAGAGCTCACTCGTTTGAGCCAGAACATCTTCTTCAACAAAACGGAAGGTATATCTATCTTTAATATCTCTAAGAAGATCGATGGCATCATCTTTATCCATTTTCCAACCATTCCAGATACGGCTTAGTTTGACATATGGTTCATCAACAATACCTGTAGTTTCATTCTTTACACCTTCATAGGTAACAACTTTATTCTTTGCCTTCCCCATATACGTATATCCAGGGTTTCCTTGGTTAAAGCTCTTAATAGTGTAATTTGTATCAAAAATTTCGCCGATAATAACATCAACAAGGTCACGAACATAGTTTTCGTAATCTCGTCCACTGGTCTTACCTTTATTCATTCTAAATAGAGACTTATTAAATCCTTCTGGACTTGTAACATCAATATGATCTTTTTGATCTAACCAATTCCATCTCCACACAAAGATACCAAGCTTTTTATTTTGCTCTTTAAATTTATGTGTCACAACCCATGGGTTCTCAATTCTTGTTAACATCTGAGTCGATCCTGATAAAAGAACAGATCTTAGTGCCTTTAAATAATCAGCTCTTCTAATATTTGGTTGCATATCAGGTAGAACTGGGCCAATTGGTATTTTATGAAACTTCGTTCTTCCACTTCCACGAGTCCCTTTAAAAGTAAATTTCATGATTGGAACAAACTTTTCAATACTCGTTGAAAGAGAGATTGAATTAATATTCCCAAGATCTTTATAAACATGGATTTCATTTTCACTCGCACGGTGAATGTGTAATCTTGAAATAACAGCTTTAGAAGCAGAAACATTCATTCTTACTTTTGCTACTTGGTAAAGATCAACACCTGCACCAATAGTCAGACTTCCACCAATAGAATCAGTGACAATGATAGACTCTTTTACTTCTAGTTGCTCATTTAGCATTTCCATAACTGTTTCTAGTTCACGCTCTTCTTCTTTACCTTCTAGCTGTAAACCGTGATAGTTATTTTGATCATTCATACCATCAACTTTAGCTAAGAAATCACTCATCTTTGGAAAGTGAGAACTAATAATCTCTGGTGTAATTAATTTTGAATCAAAATTATCTTCTAAACAACGCTCTTCAATAACTGTTTCATCTTCGCCATTTGCTTCAACAGTTGTTTCAACTTCTACTAATAAACAAATGCCATCAGTTTGAACTTTTTCTTTAATTACTTCTTGAGCACTTTTATAAAGATCAACGAGCCCAATAGAAAGTGAGTTTACTGGACCAATTCCATTAATATCAGTTAATTCAACATAATCATTTTCAATCTCAGAATAAGTACTTCTCACATTAGCAAGTTTTTCAACCAGTGCATCTTTAAAGCTTTGTGTTGCAACACTATTTAATGTGAATTCTGCTTGTTCAAGGCTGGTACCAATACTAGTATAGATATTTCTATTAATTGTTTTCTTTTGCTCAGGTGATAAGTTTTTATAAAACTCATCCATAAGCGTGTCCATAATATGTCCATAGTCTCTTTTTAACTGTGGAACTAACATATTTTTAAATGGATATTTCAATGCCTTTTGAACACTTGTAATTGGTTTAACGTGTGAGTATGTTCTATTTAAGAATACATTTGCTCTTGCATTTAAATCAACTGGAACAAACTGTCTTGAGACACCTTCAGCGGTTGTAATCACTTCACCAGTTTTTGTATAAAGTCCCGTTACTCCTCCAAAAGCTCCAACACTTATACTCGCTCCAACTGTATCGACTAATTGAATAAGGTTATCAGTCCCTAAGTAACTACCAGCAACAATTTCACGATTAAGAATTAAATTTCCTCTAACTGTAGGAAAAACATAAGTATCAATTGGAAGTTTTCCACTCTCACCTGTGGTGACATTATTTGCAACTTCTTCAGCTAGCTTCTCATTAAAGTCTGTAATTTTAGCAGAAATATCTGTTCCCATAAAATTAGAATTATTAAGAGCACTTACTAGAAGTTCAATCCCAGTTGTTACGGCCTTAGATTTAAAGAAAGACACCATCTCTGAATATGATAGCGGTGATTCAGGGTCAGGAATCATGAAACGACGAGCATACCCATCGTAAAATTCACGAGTAATTTTCCCATTCTCAAGATCATCATGGTTTGAAATATTTGCATCAACCGGAAGGTTTACATTTTGCACTTCAAATAAGAAGCCTAAGTGATTTCTTCTGGATTTTAATTTCTCATGTAAAAGTAGTTTTACAGACGGTGGTAAGTGAGTCGCATTAACAATATCATCCCAGTCTTTTGCTGTTAAGGCCAAGATTCTTCTTGCCATCCAAATAGCATCATCACGAGAACAATTATAGAGTTTAGCATGTTTAAACTTTAATAAAATATTATCAGAATAACGACGTCCAATAGTCCAATCCATAAGATTGATTGACTCTGGAGTATCAACAAGTGCAAATGGTAAGAGTAAAGAGTCATAAATTCTCTTGCCTTGGAATACGTCTTCAGAAAGATATCCCTTAGCTAAGTTATAATTAAACTCTTGATCTTCCATCACCACAACATCTTGAACGACAACATCATTACCATCTTCAGATAGAATCCAACGGTCAAATGATCCGGCATTATTTATAGAAATATTCTTAATGAAATCAGACTTTGTTTTCTTATCAGGAAAAGCGATCTTTATTCTTTTTACGTATTTTACCGGTGGTACTTTATATCCAAGTTTTCTTAAAAGTGCTTTTCTTAATAAGTAATTATGTACCGTCTTTGATAGGTAGATTGAGTACTGAGTTGGCATTCCAAAGAAATTCTTTTTATTTACCGTTACACGATAATTTCCAAGTCTTGCCCAAGCCTCTGATACAAACTCAACACGATCCATATCATCAATCTCAATAGCATCATCATCATTTAGATCAACATTTGAATACTGACTTACATCTCCACCTTTATAGATATGGCTCGATTCATGATCGATTGAAGGCTCAAGGTCTGCAAGTGTCCACTGACATCTCGTCTCATTATGTCTTTGTTGATAATAAGCATCTGCTTGAGCACTGGTTAAGATATCCCCTTCTTTAATTCCTTCACCACAGTCATTGCTATCACAAATGAGATCAGTGGCCGGAATGTGCCCGTATGCAAGAGGTACTGTTCCTGAAATTGGATTATAGGCCAATAGTTTTTGTTTCTCACAATCATTTTCCCTCGTCACCGAAGTGGGGTTACCTGAGGTATCTTGCGCGTAAAGACTCAAGTTAAATAGAGTCATTAGGGTAAGAAATAAGAACTTTTGCATACATGCTCCCTGCATAGTTATTGGTAAAGTGTCTAAAGTATAGACACTTTTTTTTAAACAAATCTCGCCAACTACTTAATAACTGGCAAGCTTATATAAAGCTTATAAATAACAATGCAGGCTCAATGCCAGCTTTAAGAAAACTTAATAATCTGGTATAATAAGTCAAAGAAATCACATGAAAATATTATTAATCTCAAAAGAAAAAGAAGAGTTCAATATCATCTCTCGTCTCGTGAAGAATAACTTCAAAAACGTAGAGATGGTATGTGCTATCAATCAAGATGAGGCCATCAATTATACTTCGGTAGATGGTCCATTCGCTTATATTATTATTGATTGTGATAATAAAGATTACGAACCAGATTCACTCGCTAGAGAGATAATTGATTTTGCTGGTGATAGGCCAATAATTTTTCTTGGTCATGAGGCGATCATTGATACACGTATCTCAAGTGAGCTTTATGAAAGTAATGCGTTTAATGAAAAGCTAGCCAAGCCAGTTCAAAGAGAAGACTTTCAAGAAGACTTTATCAAATCCACAACCAGAGCGATGGAGTTTGCCAAAAAAGAAGAGTTCGAGTCAAATCTTGAGGATATAAACCCAGATGATTTTATTCCAATGAAGTTAAAAGGCTTTTTCTTGTATAAGTCGTTTCCTTATGACTTATATTTAGAAATTACACCGACTCGTTATCTTAAAGCAATTTCTAAGAACCAACCTTATGCCATATCTCAACTCAGTCAATATGCTAAAAAAGGAATTCGCTTCCTTCATATAAAAAAAGACGATCAACTTCGCTATCTAGAAGATGAAGCAAAAAAGTGTTTAAAAGCTTTTAGTAATCCCTCAAAGAATAATAATGAAAATATACTTGTGATCTTGCGCTCATATACTCTCGTTCATCAATCCTTAATTGCAATTGGAATTACTCCTATGGTGATTGAGCTGAGTGAAAAGTCTATTGATATGATGATTCATATTTATGAGAATGAGAGAAAGCTATCAAAGCTCTTAGATGATTTTCCAAATGTTTACTCTGGGATTGCCTCTAAGAGTGTTCTTACTTCACTTTTTTCATTACTATTATGTCGTCTAATGAAATGGGATAGTGATCTGACTCGCAGAAAGTTAGTTTTTGCAGCCCTCTTACATGATTATTCATTACCAGATGAGGATATGACTCATATTAATTCACCAAATGATCCACGCTTAAATCAAAATTATAATGAAGCTCAAATTCAAGACTTTCATACTCACCCAATCAAGTCTGCCGAGATAGCCAAACAATTTAGTGGCTATAGTGATATAGATTTTATTATTGAAAATCATCATGAAACACCTAATCGAAAAGGTTTTCCTAATAAACCTAGTCACACTAAGCTTACTCCACTTTGTTCAGTTTTTAATATTGCTCAATTTATTAGTGCTGAATTAGATGGAATGCATATAAATAAGAAGAATATTATTAGCTCCATACGCCTTATGAACAGAGACTACTCTGGTGGTAATTTTAAAGAACCATTAAAGTTATTACTTGATCATGTGAAGAATAACTTTTAATTACAAATCAACTTCAGAAAATGCAGCGATAATTTTCTTATAAGTGTGAGACTTATAGCGATTGTTTAATTGGTGCATAATCTCATCTTTATTATTAAAGTTTGTCTTATCACCATTTTCTAATTTGGTGAGCATATGACTTGCAACATGTTCAGAGATTATCATTATTTTTGAAAGTGGAGAGATGTCATCTTTATAATTTACTGCAAAACCCTTTCCACTAGTCATACCATGATGTTGCGTGATAATCATATCGGCACCCATTGGACACTTTGGAAAGGTCTTAATAAGTTGACCGGCCATTTTAGCGTGATCTAAAACTGTTTCTTTATCATTATCACTAACGCTATCATCAAATAGTAATTCTTCTTCATTCGTGCACTTTGGATGTTTTCTAAATATAGGAACTAAAAAGATATCATGAAAGAAAAGTGCGAAGGCAACTTTCTCTTGTTGCTCCTTGCTCCCCCAAGAAATATTATCAATAATTCCATTCGCAACATAAGTTGCAAGTACTGAGTGCTTATAAATATAGTCTGATTTATTTGCCACTAACATTGCAAGTAGGCTCTTAACTTTTGGAACATCTTTAACTGTTTCATGAATCGCCTTAATACAAGATTGAGAGATCTTAGCAACTTCATCAGAGATTTCTTCACTTTCAAAAATTTCTTCTGCAACTAGGCCATGTCCTTGAGAAGTGATTTCAACTTTATCCTCAGCACTAGCATCTGGAGAATTAAGTTCATTCATCAAAGCTTCACTCGCCTTATTAATAAACTTTAAGCGATACTGAGAGTCCACAAAAAGCTCTTTCACGCCTTCATCAAGATACTTGCCAATCTTTTCTTCGATTGGTTCGTTTGCTTCAATAATTTTAAAGTATTCAGTTTCTAAGTTTTCATTTTGAGAGCGATAAAAAATATCACAATCTGTCTCTTGCATAGTCTTTATTAAACGTATTGGAATAGGAAAGAATTTTGGAACTGGTCTTTGTGCCATATCCTTAGCAGTGATCTCAAGGATCTTTGCCATGGTTTGCAAAATACTTCTGATATCATACTTGTTCTTTATAATGAGTTTAGATTGAAAACTCTCCTTGCCTTTGTGTATGATAATCAATGGTACATTTAATGCTTTTTCTTTTAGAAAGTTTTCTAACTCTTTAATTTGTACGACATCTGTTTCGTCTTCATCTAAGGTAATGATTGCATTTAAATCTGGTGCATGCTCAAGTAAACCCTTTGCTGCATCATAACTTTCTTTAATAGTAATATTCGTACCGACATATGCACGCATATTTATCTCATAGAGATTACAAATGACTTCATTATTTGAAATTAGCAACGCGTGACTCATTAACTTCCTTATTAGATGATGCGTACAAATAAATTTAGCTTAAAAATTCAAGAACTTAAGCACACTTAATTTTTACACTTTTTTAAGAGAATTTAAATACTTTTTTAATTGTCGATAACCTTGATCGAGTGCTTCTTTGTGATCAGCTTGGTTATAAATAATAGCCACGTGTTTATATATCTTACCCGACTCGCTCAGTACGATATCAACTTCTGCGTCAAAGCCTATTTCAGTTTGATTTACTATGACACGCCCCTCAAGATAGGGACTTATTCCTTCAAGTTTAATGAAGTTTTCACTAGGGTATTCAATCAATTTGTTGAGCTGGCTCAATGTTTACCTCTTGTTGTTCTTGCGCATAATAAATAATTAATTGACCTGTGTCAAAATGAGAGTGATTCCCTATAGTTATCTAATGACATCGTTTTATATTTTGATATCATTATACCGTATATGATTGATGAATTGCTACACTATAAAGGGAGTTAAACTATGTTGGCCCACAATTATTTTACGTCTTCAATCGGTAAAAAGCAGATACTTGCTTTAACTGGTTTAGGGCTTTTAGGTTTTACAGTTACACACTTAGCTGGAAACTTTTTTCTTTTCGTTGGTGCAGATGCTTTTAATAAGTATGCTTACACCTTAACAAGTAACCCACTTATTTATGTTGCGGAAGCAGGTTTGATTGGGATGTTTTTATTACATGTTGTTTTGGCACTTGTTTTAAAAACTGAAAACCACTCAGCGAGACCTGTTAAATACTATAATAAGACTCGTACAGGACGTGGTGAAACGATTGCTTCAGCAACCATGCCTATAACAGGTGTCATTATTTTAGTCTTTATCATTCTGCACTTACTTAATTTTAAATTTGGTGCTCACTACACAACAAATGTTGCGGGAACAGAAATGCGCGACCTATACCGTGTAGTTATTGAATACTTTGCTAACCCACTTTATGTGGCTTGGTATTGTTTTGCTGTTTGTGCTTTAGGGCTACATACAAGCCACGGTGTTCAGTCAGTTTTTCAAACATGGGGATTTAATCACAAGTCATATACCCCACACATTAAGACTGCTGGTGTTCTCTATGGCCTCTTTGTTGCGATAGGGTTTTCAAGCTTAGCAATTTTTTGTCATTTTCAAAACTAAGGAGCATTCATGAGCTTTAAATTAGATTCAAAAATACCTGAAGGTCCAATCAGTGAAAAATGGGACAAACATAAATTTAAATTAAAATTAGTAAACCCTGCCAATAAAAGAAAGTTTGATGTAATTGTTGTGGGAACTGGACTTGCTGGTGCAAGTGCTGCTGCGACTTTAGCTGAGCTTGGTTATAATGTTAAATCATTTTGCTTACACGACTCACCAAGACGTGCTCACTCTATTGCAGCTCAAGGTGGTGTGAACGCCGCTAAGAACTACCCTAATGATGGTGATAGTGTTTGGAGACTTTTTTACGACACTGTAAAAGGTGGAGACTTTAGAGCACGTGAAGCAAACGTTTATCGTCTCGCTCAAGTTTCAAATAATATTATTGATCAAGCCACTGCTCAAGGTGTGCCTTTTGCTCGTGACTACGGCGGGTATCTTGCTAACCGTTCATTTGGTGGTGCGCAAGTTAGTCGTACTTTTTATGCTAAAGGACAGACAGGACAGCAATTACTTTTAGGTGCATACTCAGCACTTTCAAGACAAATTGGTCTTGGTAAAGTTCAAATGTACAATCGTCGTGAGCTTTTAGATATTGTCCTGGTTGATGGAAAAGCTCGTGGGATTATCGTGAGAGATATGATCACTGGTGATATCGAAAGACATAGTGCTCATGCTGTTATTCTTGCAACTGGTGGTTATGGAAATGTTTACTTCCTTTCTACTAATGCGATGGCATCAAATGCAGGAGCTGCTTGGAAGGCCTATAAAAAAGGTGCTGGGTTTGCAAACCCATGTTTTACTCAAATCCACCCTACTTGTATTCCAGTTCATGGTGATAATCAGTCAAAGCTTACTCTTATGAGTGAGTCTCTTAGAAATGATGGACGTGTATGGGTTCCTAAGAAAGAGGGTGATGATAGACACCCTAATGATATCCCTGAGGAAGAAAGAGATTACTACTTAGAGAGAGTATATCCATCTTTTGGAAACTTAGCTCCAAGAGATGTTGCCTCTAGACAGGCAAAGTATAGAACGGACGAAGGCAAAGGTGTGGGGAAAACGAAATTGGCTGTTTACCTCGACTTTGCCGCCGCCATTAAACGTGATGGAAAAGATGCTATTGAAGCTCGTTATGGAAACTTATTTGAAATGTATCAAAGAATTACTGATGAGAATCCATATGAAAGACCGATGCGTATCTACCCTGCTGTTCACTATACAATGGGTGGATTATGGGTTGATTATAATTTAATGAGTACGATTCCTGGGCTACATGTTCTGGGTGAAGCAAACTTTTCTGATCACGGTGCTAACCGCTTAGGTGCATCAGCACTTATGCAAGGTCTGGCTGATGGTTACTTTGTGATTCCTTATACTCTTGGTGATTATTTTGCCAATAATGAATTAAAACCAATTGATACTGATCATGAAGAATTTAAGAAATCAGAAAAAGAAGTAACTGAAAGAATTAATAAATTACTTAATATCAAAGGTAATCGTTCGGTTGATGAATTCCACAAAGCACTTGGTAAAATCATGTGGGAATACGTTGGTATGAGTCGTGATAAAGCAGGTCTAGAAACTGCGATCAAAGAGATTCAAAAACTACGTGGTGAATTCTGGCAGGATGTAAAAGTAGTTGGTGATGCTGAAGGTATTTCTCAAGAACTAGAAAAAGCAAATCGTGTTGCTGACTTCTTAGAACTTGGTGAATTAATGGCAAGAGATGCCCTTACTCGTGAAGAGTCATGTGGTGGTCACTTTAGAAGTGAATACCAAAATGATGGAGAAGCAAAAAGAGATGATGAGAATTTTGCTCACTCTGCAGTTTGGGAATTTACTGGAGTTGATAAAGAGCCAATTCGTCATAAAGAAGAGCTTGAGTTCCCTAATGTTCCACTAACAACAAGAAGTTATAAATAAGGAGTAAGATATGTCTCAACAGGAACAATTATTAAATTTAAACTTAAAGGTTTGGAGACAAAAGAATAGAAAAGACTCCGGCCATTTTGAAGATTACAGACTAGAAGGTGTTTCAACTGATTCATCTTTTTTAGAAATGATAGATCAATTAAATGAGCAATTAGTTGCTGAAAACAAAGACCCAATTACTTTTGATCACGACTGTCGTGAAGGTATTTGTGGTAGTTGTTCAATGATGATCAATGGACAAGCACATGGTCCAGAAAAACAAACAACAACTTGTCAGCTACATATGCGTTCATTTAAAAATGAAGACACAGTTGTTATTGAACCATGGCGTGCTAGGGCCTTCCCAGTAATGAAAGACCTTATGGTTGACCGCTCAAGCTTTGATAAGATTATTCAAAGTGGTGGATTCATTAGTGTTAATACTGGTAATGCTCAAGATGCTAATGCAATTCCTGTTTCAAAAGAGAATGCTGATCTAGCAATGGATGCAGCAACTTGTATTGGATGTGGTGCATGTGTTGCAAGTTGTCCAAATGCCAGTGCAATGCTCTTTACTAGTGCTAAGATCTCTCAACTTGCCCTACTTCCGCAAGGGCGTGTAGAAGCTGAAGAGAGGGTTTCTAGTATGGTTAAAACTATGGATGAAGAAGGTTTCGGAAATTGTACTAATCACGCTGAGTGTGAAGCTAGCTGTCCAAAAGGTATTAACCTTTCTAATATTGCTCGTATGAATAAAGAGTATATTTTCTCTAAAATTAAAGGAAAATAATATTTAACTCATATCGCTAAATAAAGCCCCTTTTTGGGGCTATTTTTTTTTGCCATCTGAATGGGAAAAACCTAGAATATTTCTATGAATTGGAATGTAGACCCCGAAATTTTTCGCCTTGGCCCTCTTGGCATACGTTATTATGGATTAATGTTCGTTATTGGTTTTACCAGTATGGAATATGTGGTTAAAAGAATATTTAAATCCCGTGGTCTTAACCCAGATTTAGTAAGTTCTTTAACAATACATATTTTTGCAGGAACATTTATTGGAGCACGACTTGCTCATTGTTTCTTTTATTCACCAGAGTATTACCTAAGTAATCCATTAGATATTTTAAAAGTTTGGGAAGGTGGACTTGCAAGCCATGGTGGTTTTGCAGGTGTTATTATTGCAACCTATGTCTTTCTTAAAAAACATAAAGATATAAAATTTTTCTGGCTTATGGATGTCATTGCTGGTCCATGTTTATTTGTTGGATCTTTAATCAGGATAGGAAACTTTTTTAACTCAGAGATTGTTGGACGACCAACTGATCTTCCTTGGGGAATTGTTTTTGAAAGAGTGGATACCTTTGCTCGTCATCCGGCTCAATTGTATGAGTCTATGGGATACTTTACTATTTCAATGATTCTCTTTGCCATGTATAAGTATCGTTTTGATGTTTGGAAAAAGGGTTATATTCTTTGTAATGCAATCATTATAAGTTTTGGCTTTCGCTTTTTTATTGAATTCGTTAAAGATAATCAATCGAGTATAAGCGATGGTTTTGTCATTAATATGGGACAGATTCTCAGTCTTATTTTTATGAGTTTTGGTGTTTTCTTATTTTTTAAAATTAGAAACTCAAAAGAAGCATAAATGAAATATCTTCTCATTTTACTCTCACTACATTGTTATGCGAGTACTAATTTTAATTTAAGGCCAATCAGTGCAAAAGAGCAGGCCATAGAGCAAGAACATGCAACAATTCTGGCAAAAGCAAAGCTCTCCCGTAGACAGTTAACATTTACTCGCCTCAGCTCCCAAGTGAAAAATCTCATTAGCTTTCAGTGTAAAGAAACTAAAGTAAATATGCATATTGTGGCAACTGATGAAGAATGGGGTGCAACCTATTATTATGGTTTACAAATTTTAGGTTTTTATTTCCCACATCCACGCATGCAAATCTCTCCTCGCTATGAAGATTTAAGAAAGCACTGTGATAAGAGTTATGAGTTTAAACCTGCATTTAAATATAGAGGTCTACATCTTCATACCCTACACCCAAGTGAATGGGTCAGTGGCTTTCTAATGGGCAAAGAGGATATCGCGATTGATACAGTGAAATGGATTGCTCGAAACTCACAAAATATATTTGACTTAAGTTTACTTGATATTGGCCAAAGAAATATTATTAAAAACCTAGACCTCCCATTTAGGCTTGCACGTAACCTTGGAGTTCATGCAGGAATAACCATGGGCTATGCCTTTCACCAACAAAATAGTTTTAAACTAACAAATCTTTTTAATCAAAACTTTGATTCTCTTAGCCTTGCTTCAATTGAAAAGAAGATGAAAACATTTATGAAGTTTCTTCCAATGAGTTTTTTTAATATAGAACTTGGAACTAGCGAGTTCACCGCAGTTTCTTACGAAAGAACTATTAAATGGATGAACGAATCTGCTAAGATTGCGGCTAAAGGTGGATCGAGAGTTTTCATTAAGGTCCATGTATCAAGTAATCAAAAAGATGAAAAATACGGAAATTTTAACTTCCTGCCACAATATGCAGATAAGTCTGTAGGTGTTCTCCCCCATACTGTTCATTACTTTGGTCTTTATGATGAGAAGACTCCAACTTATGGCAATAAGAGTTTTAAAGACATGTTGGACTTTACTCTCAAAATGAAAGATGAAAGACCAACTTGGTACTACCCTGAAACAAGTTATTGGATAAATCTTGATATTGGAGTTCCACTTTTTTTAACTGATTATTTTAAAACTCGTGCACTTGATATGCAAAACCTGTCCAAAGCGGGTGTCCATGGACACTTAAACTTCACCACTGGAAATGAGCTTGGTTATTGGTTAGTAGACTGGACAATTATGCTTTTAAATAATACTGATTATAATTTTGATCCTATGATTGGATTAAAACTCTTAGGGGAAGATCTCGCTGTTTGGAAAGATATACTTGATTTTCAAACAAAGTATATTAAAGATCAAAATGCACTTGCTCTAATTTCATTTTCAAATCTTGGGGATGAGTTATTTCCTCAACATAAAATACTTGATCGATACCTTTTAAGAGAATTAAAGGGTAAGGATGAAATTCTCATTGAACAGATTCAACTATTAGAAGAAATGATGAGTAATTATCCCAAAACAAACTTAGTTAAAAATGAAGAGATAAGAATGTTATTGAAGATTATGTTTTATCGCATCAGTCATGCACGAAATATAAGAATGGCATTACTTTATCGTTTAAAGAAAAAAGTTTCTTACCCCGCACTGGTGCAGGCGGCCAATGATCGTAAGCTGGCAAAAGAACTTATGAATAAAATACATCAGAATTATAATCGATACCCTGAGTCATTTGTTTTTAGATATCAGGCCAATCCTACGGCTTACCAATTTGGATATGGTGCCCTTGCATACACATTGCATTACTGGCTAAGGAATGAATATATGGTGCGAGATGATAATTTTAGCCCATTTTATTTAAATGTAATTGATATGTTTGATATCGCCTTATAGAGCATTTTTCCACTAACTTTATTACTCATTAAAGACAAAATATGCTAAAAATAAGCTCCATGAAAGTTTATTCAGAGACGATATTTAGCTTCATTCAAAAAGCAAATAAAATGCTAAGAGATATTCTTAAGAATGAAACATCATTCAATGTCAGACGTTCTCGTTTCGAGTATAAAGGTTTTCTCTACCCTATTGATGTCATCGTTTTTGAAGGTGAACTAATAGGTTATTTTGATGGCAATCATTATCAAATTGGGCTAAATAAAAATTTAATCTACCAGGCAAAGGATAACTTAATTAAAGATATTCTTCGCCATGAATTAGCTCACTATATAACATTTCTTTTTTATGGTAATGACGTCTTACCTCATGGAGAAGAATTCAAGCATGTCTGTGAATTATTTAACTTTCCAGATGATGTAAAAAAAGCTTCCATGAACTTTGATTTAGCAAATGCGAAGACTAATTCTTTCCATTCAGAAAAAATACTTAATAAAGTTAAGAATCTACTTCGCCTCTCAGAAAGTTCCAATGTGCACGAAGCAGAGCTTGCAACTTTAAAGGCCAATCAATTATTAATAAAACATAACCTTGAATTCTCGGGACTTGAAAGTGATCAAGAGTTTTATGTAAAAAAACTATTAGAGAGAAAAAGAAAAGATGCAAAGATTTCTTGTATCTACGATATATTAAAACATTTTATGGTACGACCAATTCTCTCTTATGGAAAAGAAAGTGTCTCTATTGAGGTTACTGGTACTCGTACCAATATTGAACTTGCTGACTATGTAAGTGGTTTTTTAGATGCTGAACTTGAAAGACTATGGCAGCGCTTTAAATCAGATCACAACTTAAAAGGACTTAAGGCCAAGAATTCTTTCTTTTATGGTTTGGCCCATGGTTATAATCAAAAAATGAGTCAAATGGAATTTAGTGAAAGTGACAAGCATGCTTTGGTCAGAATAAATAACCAGCTTGATCAACATATTGAGCGCATATACCGAAGGCTTAGCAGTGCTAGTAGTAATAGTAGTAAAGATAGCCGTTCTTTTGATCTTGGAAAAAAAGCAGGAAAAAATTTAACGATAAATCAAGGTGTGAAAAACTCAAGCACCATAAAGTTTTTAAAATAAATTGGAGTTTATATGAAAAATTTTGAATTTTATAATCCGGTAAAAGTTATATTTGGAAAAGGCCAAATCAGTAAACTAAAAGAAAATATTAATATTAATAATAAAATAATGATGGTCTATGGTGGTGGCTCTATAAAAAGCAATGGAATCTATGAGCAAGTTAAAACTTCATTAGCTGATCATAACCTGATCGAGTTTGGTGGTGTTGAGGCAAACCCTCAATACGACACACTAATGCAAGCAGTGGACTTGGCAAGAAAAGAAAAAGTAGACTTTATCCTTGCCGTTGGTGGTGGCTCTGTTGTTGATGGAACGAAATTTATTAGTGCAGCCATTAACTTTGACGGTGATCCATGGACAATACTTAGCGAGAATAAGTCATTTGAAAACCCTATTCCATTTGGAGCTGTGCTGACACTCGCCGCAACAGGCAGTGAGATGAATTGCTTTAGTGTAGTTAGTAGGGGCAGTGATAAATTAGGATTTGGTCACCCTAGTCTATTTTCAAAGTTTTCTATTCTTGATCCAGAGGTGACCTATTCACTACCAGAAAAACAATTGGGAAATGGTATTGTAGATGCATTTGTTCATGTGCTTGAGCAGTACTTAACTATTAATGTGAACTCTCCACTACAAGACCGTTTTGCAGAGGGAATCCTCATGACTTTATTAGAGGAAGGTCCAAAAGTAATTCATGTAAAAGACGATTATGAAAGTCGTGCAAACTTTATGTGGTCAGCAACAATGGCACTTAATGGTCTTATTGGCAGTGGTGTTGTACATGACTGGGCAACTCATATGATTGGTCACGAACTAACAGCACTCTATGGAATTGATCATGCAAGAACTCTTGCAGTGGTTCTTCCAAGTCTTCTTAGAGAGCAAATGGATAAAAAACTTAATCGTTTAGATCAAATGGCCCAGAGAGTTTTTAAGATAACAGAGGGAACTCCAGAATCACGAGCTAAAGAATGTATTTTAATGATTGAAGACTTTTTTAACTCAATGGGATTACCTACAAAACTCTCTGTTTATAAAGTCAATGAAGAGGAGATTCCAAAGATCATAGAAAGTTTGAAGTCACATATTCCAGTAAACCTTGGAGAGCATAGTGATATTGACTCTGAAAAAGTAAACCGCATTCTAATGGCAGCATTATAAATAAAGGAAGAAAATGAATAAGGATATAAAACTAGCATTAATTTTAAGCTCTCTATTTTTATTTCTTGCAGTACTACTTGGGGCTTTTGGAGCTCACGTTCTAAGTAGCTCTCTAAGTGAAAAGGCAATGAAAACATTTGAAACGGGAATCAAGTACCAATTCTATCATGGTTTTGCTCTTTTAATACTTGCCACATTACACACAAGAGTTGTTCAGCTTAAGCCCAAATGGACATATAGACTTTTTACTATTGGAATAATTTTATTTTCATTTAATTGCTATTTATATGCCTTTAGCTCAGTGAAAACATTTGCAATGATTGTTCCTTTAGGTGGCTTGGCTTTTTTAGCGGGCTGGTTAAATCTTGCTTACCGTTTTAAAAAGGATCTTTAATGAAAGTTATTTTAATTAGCCTCTTTTTATTTGGATGTTCACAAAAATATACTTATTACCCTGTGATCAATAAAAAGAACTTTAACGTTGAACAAACAACACCTCCCAAATCAGTACCACCGATGATAAAGGCTAAAGCTGAAGTTGAGGAGTTTTGTGAAGGCCAAATATTTTTTAATAAGAATGCATTTAATATCACTGAGTCTTCTATAAAAGCTCTGGTACAACACAGTTGTCCTGGCTCTGATTACCTTATCGATGCAAAGTTAACAAAACTATGGTGGACAACAATCGTTTACTCTCGATCATGTGTTACTCTAGAGTCCTATTGTCCTCAAAAAAGGAGCAAATAATGAAAATGTTCTTTCTCATACTTACGATACTAAGTATCAATACTCTTTGGGCAAACACGGTATATGAATTTAAAGGCAAAGCTATTAGAGAAAATGGTGAGCTTGCATATAATGAAACTCACAAGATAACGTTCTCTGACGAGAAGAAAATCCTTCTAACTGAAACAACCTATTATAAAGATGGAAAGAAAATAGCGTACCTATACAATAACTATGAGAATCATCCTTATGTACCTAAGCATAAATTTGAAGATTTTCGCTTTGATTACGATTATGGAATAAGGTTAAAAGATAAGACTTATGTCATGTTTAATAATGATGGGGAAAATAAAAAAACAGAGGAAATTGAATTAAATAAGAACTCTATTTCATCTCAAGGCTTTAATACCTATCTCTCTTCAAAGCTAAATGAAATTGAAGATGACGAAGTTTTTGATTTCATTATCCCAGGGAAGATGACTCGTGTTAACTTTCGAGTAAAAAAGAAAAGCAAAAATGAATTAACTCGCTTTATCCTCGAAGCGGACAGTTTCTTCATTAGACTATTGGCTCCTAAAATGACAATAGATTATTCTAAAGATGGAAAAATAAGATACTACAAAGGACCTAGTAATTTACCAGACGAGAATGAAGAATCGCAAAATGTAGAGATTTCTTATCAATACCCAGATGAAGAATAGTTAGAAGTTACCAAAGTCTGAAGAGTAAATAACTTTATGTTGCTGGAGTATGACTTTAAAAGGTGCTCCAATTGCCTGATTCAGCTCAACAATTGACTGTACAAGTACCTTTGGAAGGTTTTCCCCTGGCTCAAAACAAGGAGTTAGAACGAAAGGTGTTTTTAGATCAGGAGTTTCTTTTTCTATTTTTGTATAAATATCATAAACAAAATCAAAGTCATGACGATTTTGGATAACTGCTTTGACTTGAGCTTTTTCACCATACTGAGTGATTAACTTTAAGAGGGCCTTCTCGTTAAACTTCACTCCAGTAGAAGGAGTTTTGATATCAAAGCTTACAAAGTCAATAAGATCAAAAATTTCATCTACGACTCTCATTCCTGATGCCTCAATATTTATAAAATAACCTTTTTGCTTCAAAGTTTTAGAAAGTTTTAAAATTGCAGGAATGTGTTTCGGATGTAGTGGATCACCACCTGTAATTGAAATATTCTTTACTCTTCTTTCATTCACCCCTGATTCGGCTTCAATAACTGAAAGTAATTCGTCTAGAGAATAGTTAGGCTCAGTAAATTCCCAAGTATCTTTTGAGTCACAATTAATACAACCAATATTACAGCCCATAAAGCGCACAAATACCTGAGGAGTTCCAACACGAACACCTTCACCCTCAGTTGCTAAATAGACAGAATGGATTGCAAATTCTTTCATAGGGCAACATTTATACAGGTTATTACGCATAATTTAAACCAAAAGCTTTGTGCAATGTGAAAGATTTACAGAAAGGCTTCGTTTGTCCTAAAATAATAGATAGAATGAACTTGAGGTTACATATGAGATATCAAACACTTACGTTATTTATAATAGCAATATTTTCTTTAAGTGCATGCTTAGAAGCTCCTAATAATTCTGGTGGCAGAGAAAATAATAATCCACAAAGACCTGGTATTAATACTGGAGAGGGCGAAAGTGATTTATCTCCATATTTGAGATCTCAAACTTTTCGAGACAGAGGTACATCCCAATATACGATAAATAACCTTAGAAAGTTTCTTATTGATAATTCAGCGAACGCCTATCCAGATAATATTTTTGGTATCCCTGATAGACAGGCCCACGATATTGATGAGCAAACAATTAATTATGTAAGTTCTGGTAATAATACAGACTGTGGGCTTTTAGCTGACGATAATTCACCGAATATTCAAAAGCGTATTGCTGACTGTAAAGAAAAGTTCAAAAGCAATCCTGATGCTCGTTATTGGGAAAGTAAAAGAAATGGTCTTTCAGGTGAAGGTAATTGGGTGCTTGTACTTAAAAAGGGTGATCGTCATATTTGGTTAGATGAAAGTACAAATTTAGTTTGGACAGATAATATTACTGAAGCCACTTGGCCAATAGCAAGTGGAAGTGAAGTCGCAAGTACAAATGCAATTTGTCATAATGACTTTTTGACTCAAGACGTTGCAGATGAAAACACTGACTATTTTGCAGGTCTAACTCCTGATGAAATTAAACTAAGGCTTCCAACTAGAAATGACTTTCTTTTAGCAGATATAAATGGTGCTCGCTTTGTATTAGATGATCTTGCTAGCAAGACCTATTGGAGTGCAAATTATATTAGTGATACTAATCAGGCTTGGACTATTAATCAGAAAGACGGAATTCTGAGCAAGACTAGTATTTCAGCAACTGGCATATCAGTAAGATGTGTTGGTATAATTATTAAGTAAATCCCTTTAAAAAGGATATTTTATGATGGATCGTAAAATAGCTGACGCATTGATGCGTGATCTTGAAAAAGTAAAACAACTTGAAAACGCTGTTAATAAACCACTCTACGCACTTGATCATGCTCAAGATGTAAATGTACAAATTCTTGTAGATAACAAAGTAGAACACGGCCTATTCAAACCTCACCCAACCTTAGAGAATACTTGGCTCGCAAGTGAGCAAACCTTCAGAGCGATGAAGAAAAATATCTTTGCTCTTGATGAAGAAATGCTAGATCTAGCAGATAATATAATTTGTGAAAGCTGTAAAAAAACTGTTGATAAGCAGTTTTGGTCTTTTTGTCCTTACTGTGGCAGTCAATATAAAGATTAGCCTTAAGCAAAACTTGTTTTGACTTAAAACAATGTAATTTTTAGAATAATCTTATGTTAATCACTCAGAAATACCATTCTGCTTTTGAGATAGACCCGGAATTCATTCCCAGTCTAGAGGAATTATTAAAAGACAAAATTCCAAGTTTTGAATGGATTAAGTTTCAAGAAGAAAAAACCCCTGAAGATGTTCATTTTGCGTACTATTTATTTTTTGGAAATGAGCACAACTCCCCTGTCGGTTATGCTCAAGCATGCATTCACAACAAAGAGTCACATGGAAGCTTTCTCGGTAAATTCTTAGGTCATGCAAAAAGAGAGAAGAGTTTAATTTGGAGTATGTTTGGAGAGAATTTTCAAGGTGTTATTTTTGAACCTAAATATTCTAAAGAAGGGTTAGAAAACGCAAAAAGCCTTATTCGGGAATATAATGAAAGAGAAGATATTAATTTTCATTTTTTAAAAATTGAAAAGAAGGATCATGATCAATTAAATGATCTTTCACCTATAAAAACTCAAACTGAAGTTCTCGTTGATGGTCTTATAAAAAATCAAGACTCATATCAAGACTACTTGAATGCCTTGAGCCCTGCGATTCAAAAAAATATAAAAAGTCTTTGGAAAGACTTATATCAAAAACCAGGTTTTAAGTTTGGAAACTATAATCAATTTAAGTCCTGCTTTTCATATAAATCAAAAGGGCTAGAACAGTACAATGAGTTTAAAAACAATAATAGAGTTCAAATATACATAAAATTCTGTGAGAATTTTTTCACCCTTGAAACAGATGAGGAAGTTAAGGCAATTATCTATTTTATTGAAGGAAAAGCTAATCACGTTTTTTGTGACTTTATAGCTCTTGATAGAGATCTAGACAAAGATCTTTTGATTCAAGCGAGTATACTTAGCTTTTATGAGAATAGAGACTGGTCGCACCTACATTTCTTAAACCAAACTAGAGATTATAATCGTTTTAAAGACTTGGGTGTACGCACCAAAACCCAAGAGTGCCTTACCTTTAAGTCCCATGATCACTTTTGATACCATCTTAAATATTATTGAAAAGTTTTACCAAAAAGCTACTCATGACTTTATGATTGGTTATCATTTTCGTAAGATTGAAGACTTTGAAGAACATATACCTCGAATTGCTAATTTCTGGTTCTTACAACTCAATGGAAAGGTCTTTGTCAAAGCTGATCCTCCTTTTGATTTAATTAATCGCCACAAAGTATTAGGAGTTAAAAGAGGTGAAATTAATAGATGGATGGTTTTGTTTAACGAAACTTTAAGCGAAAGTGAAGTCGAATCGGAAGTTAAAAAAAGATGGATAGAAAAAGCAGATTTTTTTAAAAGTAAGATTGAAGACTCAATATTCTAAAATCTTTTCTGGGCACCAAGCTCATTTTCAAAAAACCGTTCCAAAATAGGCTCCCCCTTCACATCATCAAAAGCCCAGTTTCGAAACTGATACCCCTTGAGAGACTTAGCTGACTCTTTTGCAGATTTCTTTTCCTCATAATAAAGAGCTGTTACCTCTAATCCTTTAATTTTAACTTTATAACCTAACTTACAAGGAGGTAAATATTTATAGCAATAAACGAGAGGTTTATTTAAGCTTGGTGGAACCAGAACTTCAATATCAGACTCTAAAGATTTAATTAGCTCTAAAAGTTCTAACTGATCCATATTCGGAGCTTCTTCATTGCAGCCACTAATTGCGAAGATAAAAACAAGGACCCCAAGTAGTCTCATGAACTTTTCTCCTTTGAAACGACATCTTTAATTGCCACCTCAACGGTTGGGAATAGAAAGTGAAAATTATCTTCTTTAAGTCGCTTGGGAATAATTTTTGCACCACTCAAAACATGCTCTGCCATCTCCCCCATAACAACTTTTAGTGCAAAACGAGGAACCGAGAAGAATGTTGATTTTCTAATAGTTCGTCCTAGAGTATTCGTAAATTCTTTATTAGTAACAGGAAATGGAGCCGTTCCATTATAAACGCCTTGCATTTTATGATCGTTTAATGCCTTTATGAAGATTCTGCAAATATCATCTAAGTGAATCCAGCTCATATACTGATTACCATGAGAAAGCTTACCACCAAGTCCTAAGTTAAAAAGAGGCAATAACTTTTCCATCATGCCACCATTTTTACCTAAAACTAAACCTACTCTAATAATTACAGATCGATTATAAATATCTGAATTACTTGTAACCGCCTCTTCCCAGTCTCTACACAAGGACCCTACAAAGTCATCGACAATAAGAGACTTCTCATGAATTTCTTCATTGCGTCGATTCCCATAGATACCAATTGCGGAAGTAGAGATGAATGTATCTATTTTTCCTTGAGACTCTTTTATTGACTTACATAAATTACGGGTTGCTTCAACCCTAGAATTATAAATAACTTTCTTTTGCTCGTTGCTCCACCGCTTATTAGCGAGGTTCTCACCAACTAAGTTTATAATAGCATCAATTTTTCCATATGGAGTAAAGTCTATGATTTCATTATGACTTTTCCATGGAATCCAAATTACATCAGTATCTTTTCTTTGAGCTTGTTCAATGTTTCTAGTTAAACCGAGAACTTCATGTCCCTGACTTTTCAATTCTTTTATAAGTCTTAAACCTATAAAACCTGTTCCACCTGTAATTAAAACTTTCATACCCCTATTATAGGATTAAAGTGAAAACTCCATCAACGTCTCTTCTGAGTTTTTTTGCTATTTTTAGCTTTTTTAGGCCTTGAACTAGCGTTTGATTCGTATCTTTTTGATCTTTTTGTAACTTTAGTCGAAGTTTTTTTCTTTTTATCAGATTTTACTTGTTTTCCAGTCTGTTTTTTGGAAGCTTTTTGAGTGGCCTTCTTTATCAAATCAATACTAAGAGTGCTTTGAGACTTAATCGCATCATTAATAAATCCAATAAGCTTTGAGTCATAATGAGTTATAAAGTTATAAACGACTCCACCTTTTCCTGCACGGCCGACTCTTCCTGACCTATGTAGATAGTATATTGCTGTTTTAGGTAAACCAAAATTTAATACCCATTCAAGGTCTTTGATATCAATTCCTCTAGCCATAATATCCGTAGCAATAAGTACTTGGAACTTACCTTGAACATAAGCTTTATGTGTTGCTTCCCTGTCTTTTTGAGACATTTCACCATGAATGATTTTATATTTAAGTTTAGATTTAGTTGTTTTAAGAAACTCATCAATTTCTACGACTTGATTTTTTTGATTAACAAAAACAATTCCTCTTCCTTTTACAGTTTTATCAAAAAATGCTTTCAACATATTTAACTTCTCTTTTGGAGATAGGTAAATATTGTAAGTTTCTACTCTTTTTTGAACTTTGTTACTCTCAAAGTTAAACCATTTAGCATCAAGTTTTTTAAACTTTTCTTCAATAAACTCTTTAGCCTTCTCTCCAAGAGTGGCACTAAAGAAGTGTACTCTTGTATCTTGAAAATCAACATGCCTTAAAATGTTTTCAACTTCTTTAATAAAGCCCATTTCAAATAAATTATCAGCTTCATCAAAGATTAAGTCTTGTAACTGTGAAGTATTAATTTCTCCACTCTTAAGTCCCTTTGCGAGTCTCTGAGGAGTAGCTATCAAAACTTCAAAAGCACTAGCTTTAACACTTCTTTTTTCTCCTCCAACAACTTTTCTTGTTCGAAATGCCACATGATGTGAGATTGATTTAAAAACTTTTTGTATTTGAGAGGCAAGTTCTTTTGTTGGCGAAATAACAATAATCTTGGGACTACCTTCTTTAGTAGAAACACCAGCATCATTTTCTTTTCTCTTCATTAGTTCAGTACTTGGAAGAGCATACGCAAGTGTTTTTCCAGAACCTGTCTGTGCTAAACAAACAATACTTCTTTCATTAATAAATGATTTAATTACCTCTTTTTGCATTTGATTTGGGCTCTTAATCCCCTCCTCCTTTAAGAAAGAGTTATAGTCCTCATCAATACCTAGTGATTCAAATGTATCAGCCATAATTACCTTAATTTTTCCTTATTCCCGACTGTTTATATAAGAAAACAACCTAAATTCATAGGCTTTTTCACCTTTTTACCTGACTCTTTTGAGCATGAGGAAGATATTTAACAATTGAAAATCATTAGAATTCGTTTAAAATGGGATGGTGTAAAGTTAAGGGTGAAGAAAAGGAATTTTTCATGAAAAAGTTATTATTATTATTGTCTTTGTTTTTAATCTCATTCAAGTCTGAAGCTGTGAATATTACAATTAGTAGTACCTGTAATGGTGGTGCAAATACAGCGAACTGCCAAGCTCTTGAAGATGAATTAAATAGTTATTTAAACTCAGAAACTCCAGATGTCTCTATAGACAAGTATGCCGATGGTATCTCTAATGCAACTGGCTTTGCTATGAAGGGGCAAAACTCAGAATATGCAGAAAACTTTAGCTTATTCGTATTCAAACCTTCATTTGGTCTTGCAGCACAAGGTGATGTTGATGAGCCTGAGTCTGCTGAAGGTTTTGGACTTGGTGGTGCTCTTACAGTTGGTATCAACTTAGATCTCTTACCTATTGATAAAATTGGGCCAATTGAATTTAAGAAAATGGACCTTTTTGTATCATTTATGAGTTATAACCTAGATCAAGAAGTTGGCGACAATGCGACAGGTGAAGGTGAACTTTCATCTTTTTCTGTAATGGCAAGATATAGGTTAATGGATGCTGTTGATATTGTTCCAGGTTATATGCTTCAATGGGGCGGATTACATATTCATACTGGTATCCAAAGAAATAAAATGGGAATTGAATTAAGCCAAGACTTAGAAGATGAAACTGTTACAGATGAAGGAACCGGTGCATCAGGAACATTTAATAATGGTAATGTAACTTTTGATATGGATAGTACGGTAACAAGTATCCCTTTTGAAATCTCAACTTCTATTAGAGCTCTATATGTTTTATCTTTATATGGTGGCTTAGGTTTTGATTATAATTTAACTTCTGAAACTGACGTGGACTTAAATGCTGATGGTACATTTAATGGTAATGCTGGTGGTGATACATACGTTGCAAATATCTCTGCAGATGAATCAGCATCTGGAGAAGGTATGGCAACAAATTACCGCGGTTTTGTAGGTCTACAATTCAATGTTCCATTTGTAAGGATATATGTTCAAGCCAATAAGTCTTTTGCTGAAGAACTTGTTGGAGTAAACGCTGGTTTAAAAATAACTTACTAATAATAAACTAATATAAGTACATAAAAGCCCATGTTTCATTACATGGGCTTTTTTTATACATAATTCTTCATTTTCTCCAAACCATAAAACTTAATAGCACTTCTAATATTGCATGCCTTACATAATAACATTAAATTCTCTAACTCTGCTTTTCCCCCAACTCCTACTGGCTTAATATGCTCAATTTCCAGTGAATAAACACCGCAGCACCGCTCACACTTATTCCCTGCCCTGTCATACACTTCTCTTCTCAAATTTTTTGATATATACCTCGGGTTACTGGACTTAAAACCTGATAACTTGTTTGAAAACAAATCATTACCTCTCTTTAAAGCATAAACACTACTTACTGCCATATCCATTATACGGTTAAACAGTGCTTCATCAGTTAAGTCCAAATGTGCAAACCTTGCCTTTACTTCGTTCCATTTTTCAAGTGTTTTATCTTTTACCTCTATTGAGAAGAAGCACTTTCTTTTTGGAAGATCTAACATCTCCCTAATAATGTCCTCTGATTTCTTTGCTGACTTATTTTTTATTTCCTTAATTATTTCTATTTGTTTTTTAGGATCTACTTTTCTTCCATCAAACAATTTTTGAGCAACAGTTGATTGTGAAAGGTTTATAGCTCCTCTTTTTATATCTCCCATCAAACTAGGGACACTTTTAGAAAGCTTTAAAGTTTTAATTCTTCTATATGCTGCACTTTCAGAGTACCTAAGTTCACCAACACAATATTTTACAAGTGATCGGTAACCTAACTCCACATACAATTTCCTTCTATTTACTTCTTCTAAGTGACATATAACATCTGAAAGAATTCTTCTCTCAGTAGTAACCAGTTTTTTTAAGTCTCCTAGTAATATACTATCAGGCTTATTGCTTAACATTCTTTCCTCCTCTACGACGATAGTGCTGAGGGTTTTCAAAGCCATAAGTTCCCCAAATACCGACTCTCTTATTTTGAGCTAGAAATTGAGAGCTATGATAATCTACCCTATGATAATTTGTAGGGTACTTCTTAAACTTATATAAAACTGCATTCCCACTCAGAACAATTGCAAGATTGATATTCTCCCCCTTATAGAAAACCTCACCGATCCATCTTTTATATTTTCCTCTTCCATAAAGTTTTATTAATACATTCTTATTAAGGATCTTTTGCTCTAAGAACTCTTTAGACTTCTCTCCAATTCTTATTTTATTGAATATTGAGAACTGGCTTATCTCAGGTGCATCTATAAAGGCGAGTCTCACCTTCTCCAACTTAGTTCCCCTTTGAACTATAATTGTATCTCCATCAAGAACTCTCACACACACACCACTTAGCGACTCTCGCTTTAAAGGAAGCGTTAGTACGAGAATGGGAATAATAAATAGGTAATTCTTATAATTTTTCATTTTGATCCTTTTCAAACTTTCACCCAACGTATATATGAAAGATCGATTACAAAGAGAAAAAGGCCAAACTATGGAAATCAGATCTGAAAATCGTAAGCACTTTCAATTTAAGCTCATACATAAGGACAAAAATTGTAATGCTCGAGCCGGAGTTATTATCACTCCACATGGAGAAATACCAACTCCAGTATTTATGCCAGTTGGAACTCATGGAGCAATAAAAGCCCTTCAACCTAGCCAATTGGTTGATATGAATATTCCTATAATTTTATCAAATACTTATCACCTCCACCTAACTCCTGGCAGTGACTTAATCAAAAAAGCAGGTGGTCTACATAAATTCATGAACTGGGATCGACCAATCCTAACTGACTCTGGCGGTTTTCAAGTATTCAGTTTACAAGGGAACTCCATTACTGAAGAAGGGAGTAAGTTCAAAGGACCGAAAGGGAAAGATATCCTATTAACTCCTGAAACAAGTATTCAAATTCAGCAGAATCTTGGCTCTGACATTATGATGGCATTTGATGAGTGCATTCCCTATCCTGCAGACAAAGCTTATGTAAAAAATTCGATTGATAGAACCCATAGATGGCTTGATCGTTGTATTAATGCTTGGACCAATCCAAAGCAGTCTCTTTTTGGAATTATCCAAGGCTCAACTTACGATGAGTATCGTAAAGAGTGTCTTGAGCAATTAGTAGAAAGAGATCTTCCTGGTTATGCCATTGGTGGCGTTAGTGTTGGTGAGGGGCCAGACTTAATGGAAAAAGCTGTTTCATACACAGCACCTCTTATGCCTGAGAATAAGCCTCGCTATGTAATGGGGGTAGGTATGCCAGAGGATCTAATGATGATCTGGGAAAATGGAGTTGATATGAGTGATTGTATCATTCCAACAAAGTTTGCTCGTGGTGGAACACTTTTTACAAATCGTGGCAAGATTAGAATTACTCACAAGAACTATCGACGAGACTTTTTCCCAATTGAGCCCAACTTAGACGATTATGTTAACCAGAATTTTACTCGTTCTTATATAAAGCACCTTTTTGATTCAAATGAGATTCTAGGACAGATTCTGGCTACAGCTCATAATATTGCCTTTTACAAATCCTTGGCAGATCGTGCGAGACAAGCGATACTTGAAGATAGATTCTTGGATTTTAAGAGGGAGTTTTTAGATGAGTATAGTAGGGCTGACGGTAATAAAGGTAACTAATCTTTTACTTCTTTTACTACTATTTTCATGTGCTGAAGTTAGGACACTAACTCCTTCAAGCCGTTTTATTAGCCCAGAATCTGCTCATGATACTGGACATGGAAGTGTTCAAGCATTTTATCAAATGGGAACAGAGTCAACTCTTAATGCCAATGAAAATGAATTTGATAAGCCAATGGACCTAGATGCTAGTGCAAGATTTAGCATGGGTCTTGATGTAAATATCTACGAAAAAATCAATCTCTTCTACTTTACCAATCAGGACAGTGCCCCACTCTTTGGGATGAAGTATCAATTAATGGGACCTAATAAGAAAGAAGCTAAAAAGGGTGATCAGTCACTGGCCATAACATTAGGCGGTGGAGGAAGTAGTGAAGCTAGAGAAGATGAGAATGCTATTTTTGATGACTCTGACTTCCATGAAGTTCGCGTTCATCGTAACCTTTTAGATGCTTCAATTATTTACGGAAAAAGAATTGAAGAAAGAGTACTGTGGTACTCTTCTGTTCAAATTACTCAGCACAGACTTCATGTTGCCATTGAAGATGATAGCTCTTCCCTTAATGGTGAATCAATTGACTATCAAACAACTAACCTAGGTGCTGCAAGTGGTATTATGCTTTATGATAAAAAAGGTCGTTTTCACTTTGCAATAGAAGCTAGTTATCAAAAAACCAAATGGACTAAAAATGATGAGTCCCACAGAGCTTTTATTAATGGAGCAATGGGGTTCAATTGGTAAAAATTTTCTTTTTACTCTTTTTTATTTCATGTGCCAACCAACCAAGACTTCAATCACCTGCTCAAAACTTTTTAACCTCAGAAACTCAGGGAAAATTTTTAGAATCGCAGTTTAGTTTTAGCCACTTACCCGGAGCAACCGTCAACATAGATATTGATGAAGATAGTACCCAAGAGGATCTAAGTGTCGAAGAAATAAATAATCAATTTGCAGCACTCTTACAAACAGGTCTTTTTAGAAATGTCGATTTCTTTACTCGCGTTCAACCATACTCTCCAATATTACTAGGACTAAAAATGCAAATCATGGGTAGACCAAAACTGGAGGCTGAATATAAAGGGAACTCCCTCTCTCTTTTTATGGGACTAGGCCGTATGAAATACTATGATCAGTCTGGCAGTAACTTATCTCAAAGCACTAGTGGAGACTATGAATTTAATCGTAGTCATAACATTGCTGAATATGGTTTTGTTTATGGCCATCGACTTTATAGTGATATTCTACTTTACACTCGCTACACAATTGTAAAACAAAGTATTATTGGAGATATAAAGTACCCTGAAAACTCTTCAATGGACGGAGAAAGAATAGATATTAAGGGAAGTCACACACATTATACTATTGGAAGTATGTGGTATACAAAGAGATTGAATATTGGTCTTGAAGTATTATTCGCACAATATGACTATGAGGGCGAAACTCTTAACACCCCATTTTTTACTCTAATACTAGGTAAAGATTTTAATTAAAAACTAAAGCTATAATTTGAGAAGTCACTTACTGACTGGTATTGCGGATAACTTGCATTCATATATGGATTAAACCCACTCCAAGCAGGCATACCATTGACTCCCATTCCATTACTATACTGAGAAGGAATCACATAAGGACTATATCCAGCAGCTCCACCTTGCATAGTGGGATAATAATACTGACGAGAACTTCCACCAGCTGCTAAACCAGCTTGGTACCCATTATTATATGAACCATTATTATCATTAAAAAATAAAGACTTAATCGCCCAAGCTCCAAGTAATGCTCCACCACCAATTAAAGCAACCGTTGCACTCGTTCTTAGGATTTTTCCCCACTTCTTCTTTGACTCTTGTCTATTTATATTTGCTGCTCTTTGAGCTGCTTCATCTGGGACACACATTCCTGAACTTGAACTTCTTATTTCTAAATTACTACAAATATCTCGACAAGTATTACCACTACGCTCTTGTCCTTCGCCACAAGTAACTTGAGCACTAGATCTAGCACCAGTATTTGAAGGGTTATTATTGCTTCCGGTTCCTCTACCACTACCATTATCAGCTACAACTCTATCAGCTCCGCCCCCAGTACTGTCTTGATTACTACTAACGTTTGCTAAGATTTCGTCACATGCTGATAGCTCACTCCCTACTCCTCGAAGAGCACGGCAGTCTTGGATGATCCTAGAAATAGGAAAATTTTCTTCTTGCTCTACTTGAGTCATGTATTGAACGATGACATTCATCACATCTTCTCCAAACTCTTTTACATTTTCTAAACGAGTAAAGCGATATCCATTTGCAAAGCAGTTTACATCCTCAAAATCTATAGTGGTTTCACCAATTGTTGAAGTGACACTTGAGTCTTGACATGAGCTTATAAAAACAGATGAAAGGTACTTATTTAATCGGCTCATTTGTTGAAACTCAGCTCTACTCATAACTGTATAAATTGCTTCGTCTAAACTATCAAGCTGAGCTCTCATTTCTTCAATTGTTGTCCCTTCAGGAATATTTGCCTCATCCTCAATTGCAGGTACATAACCATTATCATGCAAAAGTTTTCTGAGTGATAATAATTCTTTAAGTGTTGTATTTCGTGATTCAGATTCAGAGTCGCCGTCTGCTAACTCTTTCAATGACATTTGTTTATCATGAACTTCATGAATTTGATCAATAAGACCCTGGCATTGAGTTTCATTATACTCAGCAAATAAATTAAAAGCTGCGAATGTTAAAATAATTAGTAATTTCATCTAGCTATATTATCGGCTAATACTGGACTCAATTTAAGTAGTTTTTATTGCACTTTTGATAATACAGATCTTTGAAAAGCTCTAAGTAGTTAAAATTGAATAGAAATATGACTCTTTTTCTGGAAAATGTTTACTAGCATCTTCAATTGCCTCTTCAATGCTCGCTTTTTTCCTGCCAACTTTTATCGCCGTTTTAATCATAATATCGTAAACATCAAAGTCTATCACCCCTGCTTGAATCAGCTCTATCCCTTTGAGATATACATTCTTATCTGATTCATTTAATTGCATGGCCTTATATTCTAAAACTCGAATTTGATCATTAACCTGATAGCTCTCAAGTCCTTCGATAATTCTTCTGACTTCCTCTCCTTGTCCGATGTCAATCATGATTCTCAAAGACCCTATTAAGTTAGGAGTGAATTGTGAGAGCTTAATCGCCTTTTGAGCCGCACTAAAAGTTAAGTCCTTATTAATTGACTTAACTTGGTTACTAGCAATAATCATCCCTGCCGCAATTGCACGATAACACTTCTCTCCAAGACCGCCATGGACCTGGGTTTTAATTCCAAAGTTAATTATGTCATCATATGACTTTGTCATTAAGCATGTCTTTATATAAGACTCAATTCTTGATGCGTGTAGTGGATAGTATTGCATATAGGTATTTATAATTGTTTTTGCCTTATCAAATTCATTCATTTCAATATAAATATCATAGAGCATAACACTCGCGCGATAATGCTTATCATCCTCTGCTACGATCTCTGATAAAATTTCCATCGCTTTTTCAAAAAGACCAATTTTATACTTATATCTAGCTCTAAATAATTTGAAACGAGCATCATCAATATGTTTTTCTTCAAACTTAGTTAGAAAGTTTTCAACTTTATCAAAGTCTTCTTCCGCTATTGCATCTTGCATCTCAAACAGGGCCCTTTCAAAGAGCCCTATCTGAGATTTAGTTTCTATAGCTTCTTGAAATGACTCTTTGAAATCATTAAAAGTAAATGGCGCTATAAAATGAAGATCAATATCGTATTCTTTTATATCAATTTTAAAATTATCAGATTCTTCTACACATAAGAGTGCCAAAATATTGTTTAGAGAGTTAGGGTTCTTTGCTTTATATAGCTCAATTAGATTTCTGGTATTATCACCCTCTAATTCATAATCAAGAACTAAGAAATGACTCTCATTATCTTGGATTAGTTTCTCAGCAGAAATAAATGTTTCTGCATCCAGAATACTTTGACTCTTAATTCCTAACTCAGAGAAGATCTTCTTTAAGCTAACTTTGGTATTTTGATTCTCCGAAATAATAAGCACAGGTTTGTCCTGTAAGAATTGAATTAACTTTTCCAAATCTCTTCCCCTCAAATTTTGGTATAAAGAAGATGTTAAGTTTTCTTAAGATTCAGAGCAAGAGAATTTAGCTCCTTTAAGAAGAAAGTATTTTTTTTGAATAAGTACAATCACTTAGAGTTTTTAGAATGATTAATTAAGGAAAAATTAATACTTATTTCATTATGGAGAATCAATGCGTTAGCAGACTCCTTGGCAAGATTTTTTGCCAATAACTTAATTTAATTTAATAAAGACTCAATCTTATAACTTAAAATCTTAAGAAGCTTGGCCAGGTCTTCATAGGCTATATTATGAAAAAGTCCGATTCGAAATTGCTTTTTTCCAATCTTTCTATAACCACCTATATCATAAGCAATTTTCTTATCAGTTAATTCAGCTAATAAGTTATCCAAGTCAATGTCCCCCAAGACATTGATTACAGCAACACTATGACTTCTATATTGATCTTCTTTAACAAATGCCTCAAGATATTCTTTTTCAGCTGCCCAGTCATAAAGAAGCTTAGCTTTCTTCTTTGCCAGCTCCTCTACTTTTTCAAAGCCAAGCTTATTCATTCTTTTAATTTGCTCATTTAAAAAGAATAACGAACTTAAGCTAGGAGTATTTAATGTCTGATGTTTTTCAGCGTAGTCCATACTACTAACCCAATCCATAATATTTGGAATATAGCGCTTAGTATCAGCAGCTATTTTCTTTGCCCTTGCTTGTGCTTTTGGAGAAAGGATCGCCACATAAGTTCCTCCCTCACTGGCCAATACTTTTTGTGGTGAAAGAAAGAAAACATCAACTTTTTGCATATCTATTGATATTTGTCCGCCACCACTAGTGGCATCAATTGCTAGAAGTTTATCTGTTTCACTTAAATCTGGAACATCATTTATAATAACACCAGTACTTGTTTCATTGAGAGTCGCACAGATCATATCTGCTCCCTCAACATCACGAGGGTTAATTCCTTTCCCAAGCTCAACAGAATAATTTTCTGTTTCAATCCAAGGAATATTTTGATGGGCCTTTAGCCACTTATTAGAAAATTCGCCACAGCAAAAGTGCGCACTTTTCTTTTCAACGAGACCAAGACCAATCATATCAAATAGAAAACTTGCCCCACCATTTCCAATAACGACAAGGTAATCATCTGAAAGTTTAAAGTACTTTTTTATACCTTCTTGTATTTCTTTAACCACCTTAATAACATTTGGCTTTCTATGACTTGTGCCCAAGTACTCATTACCTGTGGCCAAGAGGGAGCTCACAAACTCTTGTGGAATCAATGATGGCCCAACACCAAAACGTGGATCACTTGGTTTATCCAGATTATTAATATCACTCATATGAACTCCTTTAGAGCCATATTATAACTATCTATAGGCATAAGATCACTATTATTTTTAATTGTTTAAATAACGCCAATGCAAACTTTGCTAATCAAGATGAATTTAATTAAGCTATTGAAATGAAGATTCTTATATTAGCTCTATTCTGTTTTCATCTCCATGCGTCAAGCTGGCATGACTTAGAGCTGGGTCTTGGTCAATTTTATGAGCTTCCCTATCAAACAAGTAATTCTGAAAGTCAGATCTTTCAATTATCACCAGTTATTCTAAGTAAGATTGCTTACAATCTAAATGACTCATGGGAGTTAAATCCATTATTTAGTTGGGTCATTTATCAAGAGCATGAGAATAGCAGTAGTAATCAAAATATTTTTATTCCACAATTAAATGCTACCTATAAATATAATCAAGAGCTTCACTTCACCATTGGCACTTCTGTGGTTATTTATTCTACGAGTGGGGATGCCACTGAAGAAGAACTTCCAAACGGCACTGGCGAAACAACTTACTTCTCCCCTAGTGAAAGAAGGAACTCTTATCAACAAAATTTAAATCTAGGTTTTAATTATCAGTTTGATCAATATACCTTTAATTTTGATAGCTATAGTTACAAGCTTTTTAATAGTGAACTAAGAGAAGTTTCTCTATTATTTAGTTTTACAAAAATATTTGAGATTAATTAATGAAACAACTAATACTATTACTCATCAGCTTTAAGAGTTACGCTTTCTTTTTAATTACAAATAATGGTGCTGCCTTTAACTCTAATAAAGTAAAAATCTATATTAGCTCAAATTCAACTTGTACCAATGCTGGCTGGACGAAATCAGATATTTTAAACATGGCTGTTGATGGAGCTAAAGATACTTGGAATAAAGTTGGAAGAGCTGATATAACGGTTAAAAAAGGTGGGGAATATAATACTAGTGATGGTGACTTTCTCACTGGTGAATTATGTGTTGCCGACTCTGATACCACGTGTGCTGCTGGAACAGTTCCAAAAGTCTCTAATATTATTATTGCTTGTAATAATAATGGAACTAATTTTCCAAGTAATTCAGTATTGGCAATCAGTGCACCTAATAATATTTCAGGTACTAAAATCAGAGGCTCAGTAATTCTTTTAAATGATCGAGCTGATAGTCAGCTGGGTAGCTTTTCAAAATCAGAAATGGAAAAAATTCTCGCCCATGAAATTGGTCATGCATTAGGGATCGGTCATTCTGAGGACAAAGATGCATTTATGTACCACACAGAAATTCAGAATAAATCAAAGCTTGCTAAAGATGACATCTACGCACTGAGCCATCTCTATCCATACTCAATCGATGATATGAGTTGCTTAGGTTTTTTAGGGTCTATTAATTATCCAAGCAATAAAAATTATTGGAATAATGGCTTAATGGCCCTAAGTATCGGTTTTTTAAGTATAATTTTAGCTCTCTCTTTTTTTCAATATGCTTGGGCACGCTTGTCAAATAATCAACAAAAAGTGTAAAACACTCACATGAACGAGAAAAAAAATAATGTGCAACAAACTAAGTCTTTAGTTTATTTCCTTATCGCGATCGGAATTATGAGTGCGAATATTGTTGTCTTTATGATGGCAATTCAGAACTAGTTCTAATTAATAAAACTAGTTCCTCTCTTTTTGCATTCTGCTTCGTACTCTTTGAGCCAAGTCTTTTCTTGCTCATTTAATAAATTTTCATCAATTAAAAGTGGCTCAAAACCAATCCAAGTAAAGTTTCTAAATCTTAAAAAGCCTTCAAACTCAGGGTGTTTTTCTACACATGCAATATTCTCTAAACGTACTCCACCAAAGCCAGGAATATAAATACCTGGTTCAATACTTACCACTTGCCCGGCCAACATAGGTTGAGTCGACTTAGAAGAAATTCTTACTCCAGACTCGTGTACATGAATTCCAACTCCGTGACCAGTTCCATGTGCAAAGTCATAACCAAAGCGATACATTGGAGTTCTTGCAAGTGCATCTATATGTGCACCAGTTGTCCCCTCTGGGAAAATAGCATTCTGCAACCCAAGAGTTCCTTTTAGAACTAAAGTATATATCTCTTTATGTTTTGCGGTTCCTTCAACATCTGAAGCCATAAAAGTTCTAGTTTTATCTGTTGCAAAACCACCCTCGTAATAACCCCCACTATCTAAAAGAATCATATCTTCTGTAACTATTTTTCTATCAGCTTTTGGATCTCCATAATGCATAATACTTCCATTAGCACCAGCACCACTAATAGTATTAAAGCTCTGCTCAACAGCACCTTCAGCTTGGTACATTTTAGTTGTCGTATTATAAATATCACGCTCTGAAATCGACTCACCTTTTGCCATCGACTCCTTTACCCATTTAATCGTATTAAATACGGCCCTATTAGAGCGTTCAAAACTGTCCTCAATAACTTGCAATTCATCTGCTGTCTTAATACTTTGAAATGGAATAAGTCCATTTGCATCGCTTTTTAAAACACTATTTGTAAAGACAGAAAGTAGGATCTGATAATCATTCGCATTTAACATTGAACTCTGATACTTCACTTCACTTAAAGAGTATTGCTTATGTAAATCACTTAGAATTGATTCCATTTTATCTAAACTATGAAATTCAACTTCTTTATTCTCAGCAACGCTAGCATCAAGTTCAATTGAGTCATCTTTAAAAAGAACAACTCTATCTTTTAAAACAAGACCTTTGGCTAAAATACTTGAAAGGTGTGGTAGATGATAACCACGGCAATTAGAAATCCAAGAAACACTATCAATTGCAGAAACAAAATAAGCTTCATCTGAGTTAAGATTAATTCTTTCTAGCTTCTCTTTAGTATTAGGCCCTCTATACTTAGCTTCAATATGTTTGATTGGATTATACTCTTTATTCGCATTACTTTGAATGACCTTATCAATATCTCCATTAAATGATTCAACCTTAGTAAGGTCTTTTAATTCTTCAAAATGCTTTAAAGAAGTTCTCGCAGATTCAATTCCAATATTACTTGGTTTTAGTTTTTTTACATCATTTAACATTGCAGAAGTAATCGATTGATTTTGAGCAACCTTAACAACTTCCACCTCATTTAAATCAACTTGAAGATCAGCTTGTTCATGATAACGACCATCAACATATAACCTAACTTTTTCATCTTTATAAAAAAGAGTTTCAGCAACCGAACCATTAAAGCCAGTCACATAGTATCTTTGACAATCATCCATCGGAACGTATTCATTAAGAAAAGGATCAAAGCTAGAAACATAGAATGCATCTAGATTATTGTCCTGCATAAATGCTTTAACGTTTTGAATATTCTTAGTAATTTCGCTCTGTTTCAATGTAAATTTTGACATAGATTCTCCTTACCCAATAGATACCTTATTATTCGACAAATTAAAAGGGAGAAGCTACCTTTATATAGCTAAAATCAAAGGATTACATATGAAATACGAGCCAATTTACTATGGTGAATATTTAAAATTAGATAAGATACTTGGTGCTCAAAATCTTATGAGTGAGAAGTATGGAAAGCCTGCTCATGATGAAACTTTATTTATTATTATTCATCAAACTTATGAGCTGTGGTTCAAACAAATCTTACATGAGGTTGACTCGATTCATGCTCTCTTTTCAAAAGAGGTACTCGCCCCAACATCTTTGTCGACTATAAGCCATAGACTTAATCGTATTACAGAAATCCAGAGAATTTTAAATGACCAATTAAATGTCATTGAAACGATGTCCCCATTGGACTTTATGGAGTTTCGCGACTACCTAGTTCCGGCCAGTGGTTTTCAAAGCATTCAATTTAGAATGATTGAATTAAAACTAGGCTTGCGCCAAGAGTATCGCCTTCATGCAGATAAAGCATTTTTTAACTCTAGACTAAAAGAGGAAGATAAAGAGTTTATGCTTAAGCTAGAAGAAGATACCACTCTTTTAGAATTAATTGATAAGTGGCTAAGTCGCTTACCTTTTGGAAAAAAAGAGAATTTTGATTTCTGGGAACATTATCAAGAAACAGTTGAAGAGATGCTGGCCGCAGATGCAGAAATTATTAAAAATAATAAGACTTTAAATCCTAAACAGATTGAATTTGAATTAAATAACTTAAATGCAACAAGAGAAACTTTCTCTGTTTTATTTGATGCTGAAAAGTATGCTCAACTACAAGAGAAAGGTGAAGTTCGTATTTCAAGAGAAGCCAAATTGGCATTGATCTTTATAAAACTATTTAAAGATGAACCTATTCTTCAAATGCCAAATCAAATCTTAGATCAATTAATTGATATCGATGAGCTTTTTACAACTTGGCGCTATCGCCATGCTATTATGGCCCATCGTATGCTTGGAAGAAAGATTGGAACTGGAGGAAGCTCTGGTCATGATTACTTAAAGCAATCAACTGAGAATAATAGAGTCTTTACAGATCTATTTAATGTAGCGACTTTTTTAATACCCAAGTCTACTGTCCCTCAACTTCCAGATGAGATAAAAAAAGATTTAAGTTTTAGTTATGAGTAATTATAAAAATTATTTTCAAGACTTTATTAAAGAGAATCCAGAACTTTTACACTTAGCTGGGCACAGTCATCACTATTGGCCCGATATTACCAAGCTTGCGATTCAAGAGGCTTATCAAGACGCTAGTAAGCATGTTGATTTAAAGTGGAATAAAATTTTTGGTGAAGTCGTTCCTAAAACTCAGGAAATCATTGCTAAGATAATTAACTTTGATCACCCAGAATGGATAGCATTTGCTCCTAATACCCATGAACTTCTTTGTCGAGTACTCTCAACTTTTCCGATGAAAAAAGAAATACGTATTCTCACTTCTAAACATGAATTTCATAGTGCCAGAAGACAACTTCAGCGTATGGCCGAAGAAGATCAAGTTACGGTTGATTGGGTTGAAACAAGTGAAATAGAATCGAAGCTTAAAGAGAACCAGTATGATTTAATTTATCTCTCACATGTCTTTTTTGATTCAGGTCTAGTTCTTGAACAAGAGACTATTAAGAAAATAATCGAATTAAAGAATAATGCACTTTTTTTACTCGATGGTTATCACAGCTTTTGTGCTATTCCCGTCGATATAAAAGCTTTTCAAGATGATTTATTTTATTTAGCTGGATCATATAAGTATGCTCAAGCTGGAGAAGGTCTTTGCTTTATGACAGTTCCTAAGGACTGCCCTCTAAGGCCAAGAAATACAGGTTGGTTTGCTAGCTTTGAAACCCTAGAAGAAAAGACGGACCAAGTGGCCTACTCTCCAAATGGAAATCGATTCAATGGAGCCACCAGAGATTTTACTCCACACTATCGATTTAATAAAATTTGGGAAATGTATGAGAGTGACCAATTGAGCATTGCTGATATTTCAGAACACATCAAAGAACTACAGAATGAATTTATAAAGCATTTAAGTTCAAGTGCGAAGGCAAAGCTTATTTGTACGGATGTGAAAAAACTTGGACACTTTCTCACTTTTCAATGTCAGAGCCACCAAGAAGCTAAATTACTTTATGAAGAGCTTTTAAATGAGCAGATCTTGACTGACTTTCGTGATACTTCTCTCAGATTTGGCTTTGGAATGTATCTTGATAGCTCAGATATTCAAAAATTAAGTCATAAAATACAGAAAATCCCCTTTTTTCAATGATTTTTGGAATAAACGACTAAAGTATTTCGGTTTCAAACCGATATATTTTATTGTTAAACAAAAAACAATCATACCTAAAGGAAGCTGAGGAATGAGACTTAAATTTAGTTCTGTAGTTGTATTATTTGTCGTTATCTTTATTGCCAAAATCTCATTTGATAATATGAATAATGTTCAAGCAAATGAAGTACAATCACCGTCTAAAATTCAAAGAGTAAGTTTAAAATAAACTTATAATGTATTAACGAGTTGATTAAAGTGCTCTGCCCTTTCAATATAATTCTTATATAAATCAAAAGATGGAAAACACGGTGAAAAAAGAACTAATTCTTGATCATCAAATTTTAAATCACCAAATAAAGCTGCAAGATTCTCAAAAACTTTAACCTTAAAATTTTGATTCAAACTTTCTGCAATATAAGTAGCGGCATCACCAAATGCCATAACTTCGACTTTAGCTTTAAAAAGATTTAACTTTTCAAATTCTATACTCTTATCTCGTATTTTTCCTCCCATAATCAAAATCCCATGGGAGAATTTAAAGCTATTAAGAGCAGCTAATGTTGAATCTAAATTAGTACTTTTACCATCATTAATAAAAACACATCCATCGATCTCTCTTATTTTTTGAATACGATATGGCGATGGCGTGAACTCGTTTATAAACTTTTGAAAGTCTAGCTGATCCAAAAGCCTTAGATATTTTAGTGATTCATATATATAAGAAAAGTTTTCTTGATTATGTTCACCAAGAGCAATGGCCTGTTCAAAATTATAAGATAACTTTTCTGGCATCTTCTGATTGGCAATTGAAAAGTCCATCTTTGATAAAACTAATCCGTCATTATTATTTTTGAAAATATTCTCTTTTGCTTTTTTATAATCATTAAAGTGATCATACCTTTCCATATGTGATGGAGTGATATTTGTAATAATTGAGATAATAGGCTTAAAGGTATTTATAGTTTCTAATTGGAAGCTAGAAACCTCAATAACTGCATAGTCATAAGAGGTATCATCCATAAGAATCTCAGTATAGGCATGACCAATATTCCCACCTAGAAAAACACTCTTATCACAATCACTTAATGCCTTGGCCATCATTTCACAAACGGTAGTTTTCCCATTTGTTCCAGTTACAGCGATAACGGGGACATCTGAAAGTCTAAAAGCAAACTCAATCTCAGAGATAATTTCTATGCCCTCTTTTTGTGCTGCTTGTAGAATTGGTAATTGTGTTGGGATTCCCGGAGAAAGAATGATGAGATTAATTTCTTTAAAAATTGATTGTAAATCATCTTGAGCAATACAGGTAAAGTCACCTTTGAATTGAACCTGATCTTTCCAGCGATTTGGTTCACCTTGATTTACAATATAAAAATGCTCATCAGCTTTATGCGTAATATGATACTTGATGACACTCTTAGCAGAGACACCTAATCCAAAAATTGCGGTTTTCATTTTACCAGATTAATTCAACCCACTCAGGATGGTCAATAAACGGGTTTCTATTTTTCTGGAATTCAAATCCTGCAGAGTTCTTTTCTTTTTCAAATTCATCTACCGGGTCTTGCTCATGCCACTCTTTTAAAAGTTGCACATACCAAGGCTTATAAAATAAATAATCCGCGTTATTTAAAGTTTCATGTCTCCAATTCCCACCAACTTTTTGGTAGCGAACTGCAAAGTAGAATAAAGCCCTTGCGATATCCCCTTTGAACTCATCAATTGGTTCAAAAACAGTACCGTTATAACCAGGAGTTTCAGAACTTCCTAGCTTTGATCCATTTTGAGAGCTCCAATCAACTCTACCAACTTCACCAAAAGGATAATTACTTCTTCTATTATTTACATATCCATCAGTTGGAACAATATGGTGGTAGTCACTTTTCATTGGCATTCTCTTGCCAAAGATTCCTTGAGGAAAGATATGCTCTCTATTAAAACAATCTCCTTCCTGACGGTATGCACCACATTTATCACCACTGTCATAATTATAAGGGTTCTGACCATGTGGATTATTAGAATAGTAATCTATTATATTATGATCCCCATCTTGAAATACTTCGGCCAAATACTTATATAAAGTAGAGTAACCTCTAAAGTGATGGTTATCAGTCACTATCTTTTGTAACTTTTTAAATAATTGCTCAGAATCAACCAGTCCATTTGCTGCTTGATAATAATCTTTAATTTTCTGTAATTCTGTTTGGGGTAGGTTTGTCTGTGGGGTACTTGTGAGAGGTGTTCGGGCCAGAGTATAGGTTGAGAAGATGATAAGAAATATCATTAAATTAGCTTTAATCGTGCCCACTTGAACCTCCAATATTCAAGACCATTATTAACTTCAGTAAAACAACAAAGAGCCTATCTGAAAAGCCCCATTATGGCACCATTTGTATGAAAAATTCTTACAATCTTAACATATCAAAGTGATCAACAATGAGACATGTGATAATCATAGAGAAGTGAATACATTAGATCAAATGTTAATTATCGAAAATACTTTAAAAAAGTACCAATTTCTTTGGGATAAGGAACCAATTGATTATTATCCGAATCTTCCGAGCAATACACTCGGGTTTATTGGTGAGTTACAAAATTATTCATCAGAAGAATTAATAGAATTAGAGAACTTAAATGCAAAAGCAAAAACTCCCCTTTTAAGTGAACTATTTAAAGATTTAAAGGACTCACTACTTAGGATAAATCAACTGAAGCAAGAGGCCCGTATTAATCAAAATGAGCTTCGTGGTCTGAGTCTAAAAAAATGCCATGAGATCAAAAGACTAATTCCCATTCTAGAAGAACTTAGCCCCACACTTATTCATGATATTGGCAGCGGAAAAGCACCACTGAGTTTTCTTATGGCACAGAGAAACTTAGAAATGCAGTTTAAATGCTACGATCTAGATAAAACATTACAGACCAGTGCAATTAAGAAAAATCAAAATAATATGGCCTTAAAAAGAATAAATTTTATTCACCAAACTATCTCATCAAAGTCTCAATTAGATCTTAAAGATCGAGAACTACTCTTTGGTCTACACGCTTGCGGCGATCTTTCAATTGATCTGATTAAGATATTAATCAAAGAAGGAAATGATTTATTTAATATTCCTTGTTGCTTTCATAAACAAACTAAGCAAAACCTATCGGGCCATCAAAGCTTAAAGCTAAATAAGTTTGCATTAACACTAGCTAATAGAGGACAAATTAATATTACTCCTAAAGCATTATCCATAAGAAATGAATACAAAACATATCGTTATGCTCTACAGATGATTTACTTTAATAAGTATCAAAAACTGATCATGAGTTTAGGAAATGCCCATAAATCTTGGTACCAACTCTCCTTTCATGATTACGTAAAAAAATATGATCAGGATCTTTTTTATTTAGATAATCTTAATAAAAGCTTTTATGCACTTAAAAAGACGATAAATGATTACCTTCTTATCGAAGTAATTAGAAATCCAATTGGGAGATTATTAGAGCATTACCTATTACTCGATCGCGTCCTTTACTTAGAAAAGAATAACTTTAAAGTGGAACTTATTGAATTATTTAATAATGAGCTTTCTCCTAAGAATATAGCTTTGAAAGCGACAAAAAGTATTTAGATTTTTTACATCTATGCCTTATAATAAGTTATGGATAAAAATGTAAAAATAGATTTAATCGAAAAAATTCCCTTCTTTATCAATGTACATAATCAAGATAAAGATCTTCTAGCAGATTTAGCTTACTTTAAGGCCTACAAAGCCGGTGATGCCATTATCGAACAAGGAAGCCTACAATTAAGTCTAATTTTTCTTATTAATGGAAAAGTAAGTGTTCATATTGATGATGAATTCGTTATTAATTTTCGTGGTGGTGGTCAACCATTTGGTGAAATGAGTTTTGTTAATAATGATCTTGCAAGTGCAACTTTAACAGCCGAAACTGACTGTACCTTTATGTGTCTTGATGTTGAACACTTAAACTCACTGACTGAACCTATACACTTTAGATTAAGAATGCATATCTACCATGCTTGTGCTGAGGTCCTTGCACGAAAATTAAAGTCAACTAATGAAATAGCTAGATCCTATAAAGAAAAGTTTGGAACGGATAAAGATATTAATTAACCCTATTTTACTTCGTAAAGTTCATACCCTACATAATTATCACGATCGATTCCTGAAAACCATAAGCCGCTTTGACTTAATGGCCTATGCAGGGCCCTAGGATCACATTGAATAGCCTCGTTGATATTTTCATAGGAGTTATTGGCCATATCCACTCGACTAAGATCCTCATCACAATAAATAATTGAATCATCACCATAAACAAAGCCAAAAGGCTGTATTCCATAGTTTAAACTCTTAGTCTTTATAACTTCAAAGCTACTATCAAGTGCATCAATGACAATAAGATCAGTTTGATAACTTGGTTTGGTAATCGTTATAAAAATTTTCTCACCTCTATCCACGATAGTGTTTACCTTTAAACCATTTAAGTTATATCCAAATGTCGCAAAGTTAATGGCACCTCCATTTGTACCAAAAAAGCAGAGTTCATCTACTGCTGCTCCATTTCCTCTTAGTGCCAGCACACCAAACTCATAAATAAAGTTGTCGTCATCTACTCCATTTGTTAAAGCAAGGGTTGAACAAGTTGGATCAGAATAATTACTAAATTCATTTATTAAACTAACAATCTCCCCTTGAGGAGTGATCCTTTTAATTTCACTGCCAATTTTATAAACAGAGTCATTACCTTTATTATAAAACATTTCATTTTCTATCGTTTCAATAAAGTTTGCTCTTGGTACTCCACTACTAGTATCAATTTGATATAATGGCTTAGATATAAGAGATATATCTGTAGATAATAACTTACCTTCTCTTTTAAGAAATGATTGTCCTATTAATTGTGCATTACCCGAATCGAGCACAAATCCATGATTTAGTGGGTTCTCAATTTCTAGAAAGTATAATTTATCTCCACTTTGTTCAATATTATAATAGAGAAATTTATCATCTGTAGCAAAAGCTCTCGCTACCACACCTGTTGGCAATACTTGGCCACTTGGACCAACTTGAACCACTTCAAGGCCAGTACCAAGTGCATTCATTTTTATTGCATGTACTGTTTCGTTACCGACACCATATGGAAAATAAAGTTTATCACCACTTAGAATAGGAAAAGTTCTTATATTGCTAGAGTCTCTTGCAACACTTGTTATCTCAGTGATAGTTGTAATTTCAAAGAACGCAGGTGAGCCCATATCTTCATCTTGGCAGTAAATAAGAAACTTACTCCCTACTCTAAAAATGTCATAAAAATATCCAATATCAACATAATCAGAAGTACCAAAGAATTTATGAACTAAGCCATAAGCTCCATTAGTTGTATTAAAAATCAATGGAGCTCTTCGATAATCACCAGTAGAGTTATTAAGTGAAGCTTCAATAATCACTTTATTCCCAAACGCTTTAATCATGGCCTTGCGCCCATTGCCCGGATTAATACTTTCAAAATAAATACTTCCACCATCTGGATGAGTTAAAGTATAAGTCGTATCATTTATTCGGTCATAGACATAAATTGCACCAGCAAAATTATTTGTATAAGGAGTTGAGGCCAAAGACTGATCATCTCTTGTGTATAAAATAAAATTTTCGCTATCATAAATGATTTTTGGATTTGAAGAGTCACTTGAAATTCCATTACCAATACTTGTTTGTGATGATAATGGATATCCTAAAAGTTCATTATCTGATAAGTCGACTACACCAGCTTGACCAGAGAGGTCTGCAACAACAAGTGTATCAACTGCATCATACTGTATAAAAGCTGTATCGGTTGCACTCCCTAGTACTCGAAGATTGAGAATATTTAAATCTAATTCAAAACCATAGAAGTCTCCACCATTAGTATCTACATCAAAATCAACACGAGCAGTAAAATAAAGTTTGTTTTTGTTAACGGTATAATCTCTAAAACTCATTGTATTATTATTTATTTCTAAAAGATTTGAAGTAATGTGATTTGACCAGTCTTTATTAAAGGCAGGGTTATCTGCTATTCCTACCACATCATCAATAAAGTTAGTTTTTACTAGATACGTGTCAGTTTGTGCAGCTCGATAGCAAATTAAATCTTCACTCGCAGTTTCATGCAAAGAGATAACGCAATAATTCTCGCCCACACTAAACATATTACTTGGAGAATCATCTCCTAAATCAGTAATTTCATCTTGTGAAAAACTTAAATCGTCAGTATCAATACTGTATTGTAGATAGGCAAAAGTTCCAGCATCTTTTCTCGCATAAGCATATATGTATTGATTAGTTGAGACAAACTTAACACCACCACCAATTGAAGAGATAACTCCATAAAGATTAGCAGGGTCAAACAATCTAATTGGGTTTGATGCCGTCCCCTTATGGGAAAATAAATGAGTTTCATTATTATCAGCTCTTGCACTAAAAAATATTGAATCTTTATATTTTACAATGTGAGGACTTGAAGTTCCGATGCGATCATACACTCCACCACTTAACGCTACAAGAGTGCTTAAATTATCCTCAATCATGAAAAGTTTTATAACTCCAGAGTAAGTCATAACAAAATATAGATTATTGTTGAGCCTTATCATCTCTCCCCAAAAGCCAGTGATATTTACAGCAGGAAGCCCTTGATCTTCAGATAAAGTCGTAAGCTCCAATGTATCAAGGTTAATAACTTCAATTCCTGTAAAGTGATTGTAAATGACAACTCTATGATTTATGACATGGTAGTTAGTTGCACTTAGAGCTGAATCATCTGCAGAAATAGTAGGTATCATTCCAAGTCCAGACACAACATCAAAAGTTTCAATTTCATATGGGTTTTTTATATTTACTCTTCTTAATTCAGTCCCTTCTGTTGCTGTTGTTGCAAAAAAATAAATATAATTTCCGAAGTGTTTTAACTTTCTAATATTAGAACCAGCACCACCAAAATTTAAATCCTCAACCATATGAGACTCTCTTGTGAAGCGATCCCAAAAAAAGAGCTCATCACCAAAAAGTGGATGATTTGATGTATAGAAAATTCCTTCATTTACAACAATATGATTTCCCAAATCAACAGGAGCAGTCGAACCGTTAGTATTAAAGTCTTTAATTAAATTTGTAGTGAAAAGTAGGCCATTATTTTTTGAATAACTTTTTCCAGAGAGAGACTTTACACTTGTTTCCCCAAGTCTGTCCTCACAGCCTAATGAAACTAGCAATATTAGTAAAAGTCCAAAAATTCTCATCACTTACCTTATCGGATTAAGTTAGTTGATCGATTAACTAATATTATAATTTATTGTCCGAAGGCTTATGTGATTTCCTATACTTAAGCGAGGGAGATCATCTTAATTTTATGCAATTGAGGCTTATTTTGGGCGAATTTATACCTCTGGGTCCCAACCATATAGAACTGTTTCATCTTTGGCAGAAGAAAATGGTTTGCCTGAATCAACATTATCATCAAATGGTTCATAGATAATCATAAAAGGTTCACTCGATTCAAATACAGTACCAGCAGGATAATCTGTAGGTGTTCCATTTGGATCTGATAAATGCATTTTTTGAACGTATTCAGTATTTGCAAAATATAATGATGGGTTACCACCATTATCCCAAACACCAGAAGCTTGATAACTTTCAGTATAAGTAGCATTTCCTGGAGTCGTAATACTTACTCCTGTTGCTGAGCTAGCAGTTACTATTGCTACAAACTTTGCTGCACTTGGAATGATATAACGCTTAGATAATTTATTAACTGGTACAAATGGTGTTGCACTATAGCCTGCACCTGGAGAAATATTTACTCTATCATCATATGTATATGCACTCATTGGCTGATCTGACTTTATACGCATTGCTGCCCCTGTATAATTATCTTGCGAGAATTCATTTATATTTTCTCCTGTCGGTGCTACCATATCATTTCTTCCTGCAACATCACCACTTATATTATATGTTCCTGCTGGATTCGTATCGATAACTTCAAAAGTCGTCGTACCTGTTCTAGAGGTCGTTAATTTAGATTTTATTGAATTAAATCCTACTAAGTCCTGAGATGCTGGCATCAGTGGATAAGTATACATACTAGATCCATTACCATCTTCATAAGTATAATAAGCAAGAACTGGCTTATTTGATGTAATTGAAACGATCTCGTTTTGCATTATTTGTGTATAAGATAGTGAAAGCGACCAATAAACACCTTTGGCCCTTACTGGACTTGAATAAAAACTTGATGAGCTAGTTATATTGCTTGCCTGTACTGTCGTTCCATCTTCTAATGCTACAAAGTGTACTTTGATAATTACTCCAGCGGCCCAAGCTTTTTCATTTCTTAATGTAAACTCTGTACCCGCCCACTTATGACCAGTCCATACCACATCTGCTTCATCATCATCTGCATTACCAGAACCTAAACGACCATGAGCTGAAATAGGATGAATTGACTCTAAAACATTTACCTGCGCATTCATTGTATTTGTTGTTGATGCTGGTAAATAAAAAGTATCACCTTTATCAAAACTTCCAGTACTTAATAAGGTACCATTTAAGTATAACTTATTTCCATTTTCCATGGACGCGACAACTGTATAAAGTGCATTTCCAGTATTAAATAATGTATAATCTGTATATCTAAATGCATTGGTTAAAGTGATTACATCACCATCTCCATTATTAATCACAATGTCTTTCTCCCCTGGAGTTTGACCAGCAGGAAGTGCAGGGATATCACAAGTAATTGATGAAGTTGTAAAACTTAAATTAGTGCAGGCCTCACCATTAATAGAGACACTGAATCCAAAACCATCACTTCTAAAATTACTTCCATTGATTGTAATCGTTTCACCAGACAGCGATGGATTAGAAATGGCTCTTTCCGGTGAATGCGAAGACTTATTAGCTCGTGGATAGAAACTCCAAATATTTTGAATATCACTTAAACCACTCGGATTAAAAACATTCACGACATAACCAGCACCAGCTGTATAACTTCCACTTGGAAAGGCACAATTAAGCTCAGTTGAACTCACAAATGTCGTCGTCGTACATGCAGTTCCTCCGATACTAGCTCCTGCACCATTAATAAAGTTACTTCCATAGATACTTATATTATAACCACCTTCATCGTGACCTTGATCAGTTTGTGAAGTATGGGTATAACTTGCTTTAGTTGAAGTTACGACAGGAGCATCCTCAAAAGTTATCACACTTGTACCTGTAACAGATTGTCCTGTTGAGTTTGTAATCACAATATCATAAGTACCACTAGCAAGGGCTGGTGTGGTACAAGTAATTTGAGTCGAGCTTATTAAACTAGGTGCAGTACAAGTTGAGCCACCTACTGTAACATTTACTCCCGTATGAAAGTTTGTTCCATTAATAGTAATTAAAGTATTTGAACTTGTTTCTACTGTGGCCGGAGAAACTGAAGAGTATGTTGGATTATTAATATATTCAAAAGCATTGTTTGCTAGTGCTGTTTGTCCTCCGTTATTAGTTAAGACAATTGCTTTAATACCAGCAGAGCTAGAGGAGGTGGTACATGTTAATTGTGTTCGACTGATAACAAGAACAGAAGTACAATTCGCAGATCCACCGATATTAACATTCATTCCATTATAAAAATTTGTTCCCGTAACCGTTATATTTGATCCACCACTTATTGAGCCAATCTCAGGTGAGACAGAGGTAAACCCAGGAGAACTCAATATACTAATAGTTCCAAAACTAGTTGCTGTTTGAGAGTCAGGATTTGTAACAACAAGATCAACATTATCAATTGCACTTTGAGCTGCCGTAGTACAAGTAAGTGATGTACTTGAATTAAAAGTCGTTGTTGCACAATTTGTTCCATTAATAGAGACAGTCGCTGGATTAACAAAACCTGTTCCTGTGACATTTATCACTTCACCGCCTGCAGTTGATACTTCTGTTCTATCAATGCTCGTAATTGTTGGTGTAGCGATATAAGTGACAGCATTAGGAATAGTAATGGTATTACCGGTCGCCATGGTTAATTCAAGTGAATAAGTTCCGGCTGATAATGCTGGAAGATTACAAGTCATACTTTGATTATCACCTGCAACAACGACACTAGTACAATCACTGCCACCAACTTTTACCACAGCACTACCTGCAACTTCTTGGAAGTAATTCCCACTTATTGTTACAGAAGGACTCGTGGCTTCAGTGACACTATTTGGAGTGATCGAGGTAAAGCTAGGATCTTCTACGTAGACTAAATTTGCACCTGAATATGTAAAGTTCTGTGCATCCACATTATTTTGAATAAAGACATCATAACCACTTAAATCAAATGGCCAATAATTATCAGCTGCATAAACACAGTCAAAAGATGTGGCCGTTAAATTAGTGTAAGAGTCACATGTAAAAGCAAAATTAGAATCATAAAAAAGTACGCCATCACTAGTATTAAAACCTGTACCTGTAACTGTTATTACTCCTCCATTAGTCTTATCAACATAGTTTGGACTAATTGCTGTAATAGTAGGAGCAGCAGCATACTCAAAGGCACTAGCAAGAGTAGCGCTTTGATTGTCTTTATTAGTGACAATAATATCATAAGGTCCACCAGCAATTGCATTACTAGTCGTGACACAAGTTAATGTTGTTGAACCAGAAATACTGGAGTATGTACAAGCATTTCCATTAATTGTAATATCAGCATTTTCTTTGAATCCTGTTCCTGAAATATTTAGGGTTGTCCCCCCACCAATTGGACCTCTGCTTAAATTTACACTACTAACAGTCGGAGCAGGTACATATTCAAAACCACTTGTAAAAGTAAAGTTCTGACCATCAGGGTTTTCTACATAGACATCTACAGCCCCTAATCCACTAATACTTGCTGGAGTATCACAGATAACTCTAGCATTAGCTCCGCCAACAACAATAGATGTACAGGCCTCTCCATTGAGCTCAACAATTGAAAGTGATGCATCAAAGTTTGCACCATTTAACTCAATACTTGTTCCTCCACTGATTGGACCAAAAGCATTTAATGAATTATCACTTACTAATACAACGCTACTTATAATAGGGCTGGTTGTTGTTAGAGGAAAGTTTTGACTCACTTCAAAACCGTCTCCATTGATAACTTTAATATTATGAGTTCCAGTGATAGCGATAGGAACCTGACAAATAAAAGATGTATCATTACGGTCTAAGTGAGATGTACACTCGACATTATCAAAGAAGGCACGAGCTCCAGGAACAAAGTTTGTCCCAACAATTCTCGTTTCATCGCCAAGTGATAATGTAGTAGGATTTAATCCAGTGAGAGTAGCATCTGGATTATAGGTGATGGTATTCTCATAGCGAATTGTTTCACTCGAAGTTATAAGATCTAGGTGATAAGTTCCATCTGAAAGAGTTGGAATATCACAAGTCATTTGAGTATCAGAAATAATACTTATAGACTGACAGAAGCTTCCACCAATTTTCACATTTTCAACAAAGTTAAATCCCCTACCTGTTAGAGTAATTGTATTTCCAACAGAGTTATTTACAAATCTTGTGGATAGCTTAGTAATAAAAACATCTCCATTAAGAAGAGACTCTGTAGAGCAATTCCCATTAGGAGCAAAGCAATATGACCATAATTCATAACCAATTTGCTTTTGAAAATCAGTTAAAGCAAAGTATGCTATCCTTTCTTTTTCATCAATATATAAGCTTTCAGGGGAACAAGCATACTGTGTACTTACGACAAATGGATCCGCTGAATAAGGATCATAAACGCCAACCCCTTCTCCACAGAAAAGGAGTCCCTTACCAACTTGTAAAACATTAAAAAACTCGGTACCAGGAAAAGTTGAGATGAATGAAACTGATAATGTGTTTAAATTTATTTTTACAATTTTACCTTCATTATCAATAGGCTTTACTACTTGAAAAATATAATAATCATCATTTTCAAAAACCGTCTTGATTTTTAAATCCTTTCCAGCAAAACCATACACTCCTAGATTAAGTCCAACACCATCTTTATAAAAGCAAAGGCTATTATTTACAATAGAACCTCCAGCATATTCACGGTGATAAAGAAGAGCATACTTATTTTTAGCATTTGCATATTGAAAGCTTGGCTTCCCTCTTAGAGAACTAGAACAATTTCCACCTAAGGTAATATCATTATGAATTAGAATATCATTACCAGGAGCAGCGATGAAGAGTTCATCAAAGCGTGAAGTGTAAAGAAGGTGTCCATTATCGGTATTAACAGTATCATTTGTTTCAATTTTATTAGTTGCTTGATTTAAACTATTATTAAAATTAAAAAGTTGTGGAGATAATTCATCCACACTATTAGTATCATTATCATATGTATTCTTATGGAATACTAATTCCTTATCCTTACTTACAAATGGTTTGTACAGTTGTGCATTCACTTGATTACTATTTAAGTCATAGAGTAATTCAGAAGTCGTATTGGTATTAGGATCATATATATAATATGTCTGTCCCCCATTTGTTCCAGAAAAAAGAAGCTTTTCACTAAAAACTTGATACGTTGATTGGAAAATATTAGTTCCATCAAAATAAGAAAATATTGGATGCTGAGAACCACTTGAATACAGCATATTCATAGACATTGCAGCGTCATACTCCACTACCTGTGCCGCGCTAGAGCGACAATACAATTTATTATTTAGTACAACTGGTATTTGAAAAACCGTTGTAGAGGTATAAGGACAAATTGTAGAGTCAGCCCCTAACCCATAAGTTTTTACATTAAAGTTTCCACTTGCTGAGTCTTTTGCACTAAAGATTAGTTTATCATTATAAACAACAAAGGCCTTAAACTGATCATAAGAGCCAACTTTATATCCAAAGAACTGACTAGTAATATCATAGCGAACTATAGTTTGGTATCCAACTGGATCATCTATATGATTTTGAGCTGAAAAATAAAAGTCATTACCTATTCTTTTAAATTGTAGATCTTCTTGTAATCTTAACTTAGCATCTAAAATTAATTTCTTTGATGCACGATCAATGATAAAAGCATAACCTTTAGAATTGGCACTTGGAGTATTACGAGTATAAGAACCAAAGATGATATCTTGATCGACATACTTTACAACTGGTATTCCTGAATCATTTATTCTATCTGTGCCCGCAATATAATTTGCACCTAAGAAGTCATATAATTTATTATCAACTGTATTAATTGTGACATATGAAGTCCCTCCAAAAAGAGTAAGACTTAGAAAGTTCCCATCAAGAGTTCCCCCAAGATAGTCAATATCAGTTGCGGCAAAGTTATTTTGCTGTAATGGCAAAATATCCGCCAGACGCTGGTATTTTATCTCACTTCCATCGCGATAAATTTTAAAATAATAATAATCAAAATTAGCACTATTTTTCAGAGGTATATAAAGGCTATTTCCTAGTACTCTAGCTTTCTTAAAATATGCATCCGGAGAAAAGTCTTTATTTCCTAAGTCTCCAACTACAGTAAACTCATTGAGACTTCCTTCTGTATCAAATCGACTTGGATGAAACTCATATCTTTTACCACTGGAAAGGTCTAGACAAAATAAAGTTGTATGAATTCCCGCATATTCAAAATCTTCCAAACAATAAAGATAATCATCAACTTTAATACCACCTTTAATATCATATTCAGTAGAGTCTGCAGTATCAAACTTATAATCAAAGAAATTAGGCGTAATTAAACTTACCTGTGGAGTCGTTGGATAGTTAGAGAGATTATAAAAGAAAAGTTTTTTCTCATTTCCTCCTCCTCCAAGTGTATCACTAGTATCCTCAGCCAGCATAAATAATTTATCACTAATAAAGTCTAATCCATAATAAGCTTCATGAGTCGCTGGGTTTGTTTGTGTATCAAGTGCAATATAAGAATTATTACTTAAATTAAATAAGAAGTGTCTTTCAGCTCCATTTGTATTGACTCCATGAAGTGCAGCATATTCGATACCATTATAGCTATAGGCCTTAATAGCATTTATATTGCCTGTAACATCTATAGGATAACCAGGTCCACCTGTATCAGAAAGAATAGTGAATGAACCTAGTGTCGTGAAGGTATTATTTGTTTCATTATAAACAAAAGGCTGCCCTCCACTTCTTCTATAAATTATCTTATCATTAACAAATGCAAGCTTACTAATGCTAAAGGTTGCTCCAAAAACATCAATTAAATCTGAGTACCCATTTCCTGAAATACCATCGAGATCAATAAATTCTTTATTATCAAGATCAAAGAAATCGATATCATAATCAGTTCCATTAATATTGGCCTCAGTTATAAGCGTATTATTAGAGCTATATAATGAATAATTTTGTGGAACTACTGAAGCATTATCTGTAATAACTGAACTTGCACCACTGATGCTTTCGTGTACCGTTACATTAAAAGGTTCAAAATTAACCTCAGCAATTTCAGTTCCTACTTCAGAGTTATTTATGAGAATATAAAGGCTTTCACCAACCCATGCATATGAGAGAGGTGTTGTCCCACAAGAACCTGGACAAAGATCAGCTAAGAATAAACTATTCTTAGTTGAGTACTGATAAAAATAAACTTCAGTTCCAATATTTGAACTTGGATCATCAAAGTAAATAAATCCATCAACCACTTCAATTCTAAAAATCGGATTAGGCTCAATGAAGCTTGGACGATCTTGATTTATATCTGCGACAAATTGAAATGTTCCATTTAATAATTCTTCTACTGAAGTTGGATCTGTAAATTTATTGTATGAATACTTAGAGTTTGAAAGTGACTTTACTTTCACTTGATCAAGTTCTTGATTACAAGCTAAAGCAAAAATGAATGTGCACAAGATTATTAGCAATTTCATACGGTTAACTTATCGGCAACTTCCCTCTATATATATAATTCTATTTCATTATAATTGAGTGCATACCTCTGACTTGTTTTCAGGTACTTAGAAAGGAATTAATTGATAAATCGCCATAGAATATGGACACAATTCTAAGTTAAAGCTTTGATTTTAGAAATTAAGAGACTTTGACCTTATCAGCTTTTTCGGCCTTATATGAAGAATATTTGGTTTCTACTAATTGCATGGTTCCATCACTATGCTTATAACCATGAAGAGTATAAAGATATAATTGTTGAGACTTTCCTTTAACCTCAACCCCCCCAGCTTTTTTAATTATGTATTCTTCTTCAACTGTTTCGGCCAATTCTTGAGAGAGTAATACATCTGCTCCAAAGGCCTTCGTAGAGGCCTCAATTCTTGCGGCCATATTCACATTATCCCCGATGACTGTGAATTCCATTCTTTCACTACTTCCCAGAGTTCCAGAAATCACATCTCCCATGTGAAGTCCCATACCAACACGTATTTCTTCTTTACCTTCTGATAATCTTTTTTCATTAAAGTGCACCAAGGCCTCTCGCATTTCTAAACATGCCTTGACAGCATTTTGTGGATCTCTATCTGTTCCACTAGGGGCACCCCATACGGCCATAATAGCATCACCAATAAATTTATCCACAACACCGCCATGCTTGATGATTATTCCAACCATAATTTCAAAATAGTCATTTAGCATCTCGACAACTTCTTCTGCATCATGACGCTCACTAAAATCGGTAAAACCTCTAATGTCAGAAAAATAAATAACACAGTCTTTACGAGTTCCTTTCTTTTCAACCTCAGAATTAATTAATTCATCAGCAACAGCACTTCCATGAAATTTATTCATAACATTTTTAATTTTATCTCTTTCTTTAAGACCAAGGGTCATATTATCAAAAGCAACTGCGAGATCACCTAACTCATCATTAGATTTTATTTCAGATGCAGCACTTACTTCGAAGTTTCCATCTGCAATTTCTTCCGTTAATTTTTGTAGCTTCTCAATTGGATTAGTAATTGTAGTTGAGAAAACAAATACCAAGAAAAAAGAGGCACTAAGAATAATTCCTAACCAATAAAATGATTCTTGCTTAGCTATTCGACTAGGCCCAAGAATAAGCTCTTTAGGAGTTTCTGAAAAGATTGTTAAACCAAAGTTTGTTTTAGCATATGCTCCTTGTATATCTGTTTTCGCATGATCTTGTAGGTCTTCTGTAATTTGAGAGATGGTAATATCTGAATTCATGGCCTTTGTAACTAATTGCCAGTGGGAAACATTATTATTCTTTGCATCTAGTTTTCCATTCGAGTGAGCAACTAATTCACCTTTTCCATCCACAAGATAAAAATTGCGAGATACAATCTCAGCAAATGGTCTTCTAATTTTTTCAATATTAAAATGTCCAATCGCAATATGAGAAAATGTTCCGTCGACTTCTTTAACCAGAGGAACCATTAGTCTTAACATTTTTATTCTTTCATTATTTTTTTCACTCTTTAAATCGGCTTCATATTTTTCAACAAGTATTCCCCCGTCAAATATTTTACCCAATTCCTCCATGGGATAGATAATATTTTTAACTAAAGCTGCTTCCGGATCATTTGAACTAATCTCAGTTAATTTTTTAAAATTACTATCAACTTGGGTGAAGACTTCAAGCTTAAAGAAGTCTTGATCATTATTAAACTTACCTTTAAAGACCGGACTAAATCCACCACTTTGATACTCTGCAATTAAATCAGTTCCATATAATTGAATTTTTTCAGTAAAGATTTCAATAATTGTTCCTACTTGTGAAGCGTGTGTTTTAACCTCTAATAGTTCAGCTGACTCCTCTCTTGTTTTTGAGAAGCTTTTAAAGAAATCCGAGTTCTTAACAGCAATAATATATGCAACTCCACCTAGTAATAAAGTTATTAGGAAAGTCATACGTAAGAGAATGGGTAGTTTAATTTTTAAACCTTTCACGTCTATTTTATCGGTTAATAAAGTAACAAGGGAAATGCTCTGTTATTTTTTTGCAAAGTTTGCCTACTTAGATCGGAAATTCTTACCACTCACTTATTAGAGCTCTTATATTTAGTTGTATTTCGCGATAAGTGAAATATGAGATACCTAATAGCTCTCTTTATTTCTATTTCCGGTGTTGTAGCTTCATATCAGCTACTAAAGCCCAATTATAATCTTCCCAATAGCAATGAGAAGCGTGAGCCTGTGGCAATTGTTAATTATATCGATGAAGAAGGTGTTCAAAAAATGCCAGCAGGGCAAGCATTTTGGATGGATCTCCCTACCGGCAGTCAGCTTTATCAAGGTGATTCATTAAAGACTGGTGATGGAACGATCGCTGAAATTAGATTTCTTGGAAGTGAAACGGTTTTAAAGATTCAACCACAAACTCGTTTTATTGTAGAAAAGAAGGACAATAAGTTTGTTGTAGGAAATGTACAAGGTAATCTCTTTGTTGAAAATGCAAAATCAAAAAGTGATATTCAAATTAATGCTGGTGGAAAGACACTTGATATCTCTGATGGGAAGGCCCAAATTAATGTACAAGATGGTAAGGTTGATCTGGCCTTAAAAGGAGCCAAAGTTAAGGCCAATATTAATGGTAAAGAACAATTACTCTCAGGTGATCAAGCAGGTCAGCTAACTGAAGATGGATTTAAAGAACAAAAAGTTCGCTTTTTTAATGTTGCTCCTTACTTTAATGAATGGATTTATCTGGATGAAAAAAATCAATATGTGACTTTTGCATGGGATGAAATTAAGGGGAATTACGACTTTAGTATACTCATAGGAAAAACTCCTAATGAACTGGTTCCACTAAAAAAAGAAAGTATTATAAATAATAAGGTAAAAAATAAGATTGTCGCTAAAATCAATCCAGGTCGTTACTATTGGAAAATTGTTGGAAAAAAAGGTAAAGAAATTGTTTACTCAGAAATTTTCTCTAATGAAGTTAAAAATCTCTATGCTCCAATTCTAATTAATCCAGGAGTTGATGAAGTGGTAAAATTCAAAAGAGATATGGATAAGAAATTAGTGGAATTTAAATGGAAAAGTGCTAGTCCTCTTGAAAATACTTTTCTAGAAATAGCTCAAGATCAAGCTTTTAAAAAAGTACTTTATTCAGAAGAAACTAGTAAGAAATCACTTGGTGTTGAAATGGCCGAAGGACAGTATTTTTGGCGGATTACAGTTAACCTTAAAAATTCAAAACGCTATTTAAAATCAGAAACTCAATCTTTTAGAGTCAAATATTATAATCAAAGTTTTCCACCGAAACTTGCTCTGCCACAAGAGAATAATCTCTTTATTCTGAGTGAACAAGAAAAGTCGACTCAAGTTGCCTTATCTTGGGAAAGAGTAAATCTTGCTCAAAAGTATCGTTTATTTGTAAACACGATAAAAGGAAGTAAGCCCATCCGTATCGACCAGGATATTGAAGATGCTACTTTTTATTTAAATAACTTAAGCCCTGGCCAATACTCTTGGAAAGTAGCGACCATTGATAAGACAGGACAAGTTTCAAATTTTTCAAAAGAAAGAGTATTCTTTGTTAAATCTCCTGAAAGAATTCAGTGGTTAAGTAAAAGTAATATTTTTGAATATCTAAAAAAACCAGAAATTGAAATTGGATGGAATAAAACGAGTAATGCAAAAACTTGGAATATTAGTTACGCTCCTACTCAAGACTTTAAAAATGCAATTAGTGAAAATGTCGCTGGCACCAAGGTACGTTTACCTATTCGTTTAGATGGTACTTACTATATAAAAGTACAAGCTCTTGATGATAATGGAAAGATTGTGGCCAAGTCCAATGTCCGTGCAATCAAAGTTCGCGAGAAGCCTCTGCCAAGTAAGCCAGAGTTTGCTGGCAATACTGACCAAAGACTAATTGCAAATACTGCCGGTCAGCTAAAAATCAACTTTAAGCCTTTGGAAGATTTTTCCCACAAGATCTTAGTTAAAGTAAAAGACCAAAATGGTGAGGTAATAAGACTGCACCGTATGAAAAGCTCTAAAGACACTATTAGTGGGCTTATGCCAGGGAAATATTATATAAACGCAGTAACACAAGACCAGTACGATAGAAGTAGTGAACCTACTGTAAGTGTACCTCTTGATGTTCCAGAAAAGTCCTATGTTCAGGCACCAAAAATTGATACTATAGTAATTAGATGAAATATCTAATTTTACTAATTATTTCGACCTATTCACACTTTCTTTTAGCGGCCAATCGAGTTGTTGAATTATCATGGTCTCCAACCATGGGGGCAACTGGTTATGAGGTAAAAGTCTTCAAAGTCATTAATGGGGACGAGAAAGAATTTTTAAAAGAAAAGGTTCTCTCAACAGTTTGGACTAAATCTCTTAACTCAGGTGATTACTACTTTCAAATACGCTCACTAGACTATAGAAACGTTCCAGGCTCATGGGGAGAAAAGCGATTTTTTAAAGTATCATTACCCACTGTAAAACAAGTCACACCTAGCCTTAATCAAGGCTATGATCTAATTGAAGATACAGAAATACCCATTACCTTTGTTTGGGAAGAAATCGCGGAAGCAGATCGTTATAATTTAAAAGTGACCAATGAAGCTGGCAAAATTCTTTTAAATAAAAATTTAACAGATACATATTATAGCTATGACTTCTCTACTGCTGGAAAGTATTATTGGAAAGTGAGTGCACTAACAGCAAAGGATAGTACCCCATCAAAAGTTGAGTTTACTAAATTCTTTGTGGTCCACCCTCCTAAGATGAATGCCCCAGAGGTTCAATTTGAAGTTAAAGATAAGTACTTTTCAATTTATTGGGACTCTTCACTTAATTCAGAAAGAGATAAAATAAATATCTTTCATCGCCGTAATAATCGCTGGGTACAAATTTACAAAGCAGAAAAAAAGAAAATTAGAAGAGTCAATCTGGATAAAACCAAAATACCTAAAGGTAAATATAAACTCAAACTAGTTTCCTTTACTTCAGAAGGTAGGGCCAGTGATCCTTCTACTATCCTCTTTGATTGGGACCAAAATGACCTCTCTAATGTGGTTGATAAATCACAAGGTGCTCCTATTTCTCAGGGTAATATGCTTGCCAGTAAGTTTGGAAAGACTCCATGGTCATTTGGATTTGGTATGTCTTCCACTTCAATCGACTTTCAAGGTCTTATAACTGAAAATGACACTCTTGTTAGTTCTCGCTTTAGCGGAAATAACTATCACTTCTTTGCAGAGAGACACTATAAGAACTCACCTTGGTCATGGCAAACAGATGGCTGGGCATCATCAGTTGTAAATGCTGATGATAATTGGTTTCTCTTTAACGTATCTTCAATGGCCAATCTAAAACTTGGAAATAGTATTAATGAATACGACCTTGAGGCAGGAGTTAGTTATCGATCACTTCCCTACTATGATGCAAATATTCAAGTAACTGAAGAGGGTGAAAGTGCCAATATTAGTTTTCTTTCCCTACACTTTGGTGGCGATTATTACTATCATTTAAATGATGCTATTAGCTTTGGAGGAAATGCTCGTTTCTATCTAAATACACTTGGAATTGATCATCCAACAGGAGCGCAACTTGAATTCTCCACATCTAATCAAATTGATATAGGACTTCGCTACTATATATCTAGAGATATCTCTAGTCATGTTCGCTATGGCTTTTTAGAGGATACTTTAATTTATGATGGTGACGAACAAGTCTACTCTGCCAATGAATTCGGTCTCGATATTAAGATTCACTTCTAAATTTCCAGTAAAGTTTACAAATCCAATTTACTTTTTCCCATTTACTCATTAGATAGAATGAATGAAAATCCTTTTGGTTTCAACACTTTACACGCTTTTTTGCCTTGCTGGTACAAAATCAATCAATCCAGATAGAACTGTTCGCTATCTATTTGAACTCTATGATGGTTATACTCGCTACACCAATGGAACTGTAAAGGTTAAGGGTCTTGGCTTCAACCCTATCAGTGAAGAGTACTCTGAGAAAGCACAAAGTTATTATATGGAGACTTCTGAATTTGATTATTTTCACAATTTAGGACTTAGCACTTTTGAGGCAACTCCAGGTGATGATTATAATAGTTTTGGAACTGCCTTTCATGTGGGGGGGAACTTCTTATTAACCAATCAGCACGTACTTAGTACTAAAAGAGATAATACAACTCAATGCAAACGCTTTCAAATTAAACTTAATTACGATCAATACAAATTACGTGTTCAATGTAAACAAGTTCACTACTGCGATCGAGAGAGAGACTTTTGCTTAATCGAAATGCATGAGTACCCACGTGGGCAATCTTTAAGTGATAAGAAAGGTTATACAATTAATCCTGATATCGCTTATGATGATACTGCACTTACAACGATCATTGGTAACTCAAGAGGCTTTGGCCTACACGCTTCTCAAGGTAGTGGCAGAAGTTATATTGATGAGGATAGTTTTCGCTTTTATGCTCCAGTTTTTGGGGGGAACTCTGGGGGACCTATCTTTAATGAAAAAGATGAAGTCATTGGAATTGTAAAACAACAATCAGCACTTCTCTATGGAGAACGAGCCTATAATGTTGGGATTTCAATTAAAGAAGTACTAAGAGTATTAGAAGAAAATCTTGAAGATCAAAGTATTCTCGATCAACTTAATATAAAGAAAGATGAACCTGTCCTAGATATTATAAGAAGTGCTCAGGATTAAGTTTCTCCATCACATAGCCTAAACAGTCTGACTTCATCACATCTATATTTTTAGTAAACATTGATGGAATAAACATTTGATTGGTAATTAATTGAGATTTAATTAGTTTTATATAGTGATGAGTTACATCCACACCAAAATCATCATACACTCTTAATAGCTCTGGGTTTTTCAAATAACCTAAATGATAACCTGTAGGAAGATACGAGAAGTTCTTTGTCTCAAGATCTTGAATAAATGAGATATCACTTGATGTATTATCATTATTATCAAAATCTACATTGGCCTCAGGATGAATTCTAATTCTAGCAATGGTATGGAAAACACCAACATTATTAAAATCAAAAGCATCATCAAAAGATTTTAAATGTAGTACTTTTTCTACAAAGTTATAAGTAACATCAATTCCTTCAATATCACCTGAGCGACCAGCTTCAATTGTGACTGATGGACAAAGCTTTGCAAATGCATTTGATTGCACTTCATGAGGCTCAGTAAAGTAAACGATCTTCTTACTGAATAATGATGCCAATTGCAAAAAGTGAGAGTCCATAACATTGACACAGCCATAATATGGATTCATTCCAGTATTATTATGAATATCGATATTTGCAAAAAGATTTTGCTTCTTAGCATACTCGATAACTTCATCCGCAAAGTGATGCATTGGTGTATCGCCTTCTGCCCAAATACGATTGAAATCTACTTGCCCTGGTAATTGTCTGCGACCTTTTTCTGCTGCTTCTGTATTTCCAACCAGAATAATGAGGTCTCGCGGAAGTTTTTCTGTACGATATTTTTTTACTAATTGTTGTAAGACACTAAAAGAAGTTGTTTCATTTCCATGCAATAAAGTTGAGATAAAGAGTGCATCATCTCTCTCACCTTTTAAATGAAATAAACAAGGTCCTTGAATCAAAGTATGAATATAATCTAAATCGATAGTTTCAAAGCCACTAGGTATTTCATTATATATTTTTAATTGCAAGTCTACTCTCCTCTACTACAAATTCCACTCGTGAATAGATTTTTCTGATTTTTGATTTTCAAGATAAACTTCTAATAACTCTTGAAATTTTCTGCCATGCATATGGATATAGGCTTTTTGCCAACGGGCACCATTAACACCCTTCTTTATACGAGGGTAAATATTATTATCCATATATTCAAGTATATCATCTTTATGCACTCCTAGCTTTACAAGTGCATTCTTTACCTCGGGATAAATTATATTTAATAATAATTGCTGCATATCATGTCTCTTTCCATCGATCCATAAAGGGCGACAGTAAAAGCTCTGTTTTGATGCACGATAAAAATTTGTTCTTAAATCCTCAAAGTCTAATAGATACTCTGGTGGTGTTTTCATATTGGCCAAGTACTCGACAAGACCTGTATAGAATATTGCATTGGCAACTGTATCAACAATTGTTGGCCCAGCACTTGGAGTTCTATGTTCAATTCTTAAGTGAGGAGATCCATCACTATTCTCACCAATAATTGGACGATTCCAACGCCAGATTGTTCCATTATGCAGCTTTAAATGTCCCATTAACTTAGGATCATCATCTGAAATCTCAGGCAGGAGAATAGGAAATTTATCTAGATTATCCTCAAATAATTCAAAGAGAGATTCATTTAAATAATCTTCTCCAAGAGTAACTCTTTTTATAAAGCTTCCCCTTTTAGACTTATAACAATCCATCTCAACTGATTGTTCAAAAATTGCGATGCGGGACTCATCCCAAAGTTCATTACCAAAAAAGTATGGTGAATTAGCGCAAACAGCGACCATAAAGGGAGAAGCAATGCTAGCCGCATTATAATATCTTTTGGCCTTATCTTGTTCTACTGAAAGGTGAATTTGCAAACTTGTGGCCGCACATTCAGTGAGTACACTATCAACTTTAAAATTAACAATGTCTCTTCCACTCATGCGAATATTTAATGGCTCACCACCACGCATTTTTAAAACTTGATCATTCATTACATGATAACGATTTTGCGGTGACATCGTATCATTGGTTAACATACTCTGCCTTAGAGTTGCGAGTGTTCCCATCATCATAGGATTTGAACCAAACTGAGTGCTCTCTTGATTACACTTTTTCCATAACTCGCTAACTTCATCATGTAGTTTTTTAAATGTTCGACCACTTAATTCATAAGGTGAAGAATTTATTTCAAAATTAAAGCGTGAAATCTCAGGAACAATTTGATCATGATTTATCGCTTTAATAAATTCATCACCTGTTGCATGAGGCATCATATCTTTATCAACAAGCCAAGCTTCCAGTTCAATTCCGGTCATTCTTTTTGGGCTTTTAAACTCATTGCCATCAAACCAAGAACGCAAAAGATCAGTTTCTGCTTTTAATTTTTCATGAAAGTTTTGGATATCAATATCTGTATAATAACTAGAATTGGAATTTTTAATTTCTTTTCCCATACATCTTCCTGAACGCCATTTCGGCCTTTATGGCCCAAAAGAATAGTACCAAATTTTCAATCTTGGTCAAAGAAATTTTGTTGTTTTTTTGCTAAATTCCATGCTTTAAAAGCCAGTATTGTGCACCTATACAACTACTGCCAAAAAAGCCTTTTACCCCATGTGCTTCCATCATTTTAAGCCTATTATGAATCGCAGTGATTCGGTTCATAAGACTTTGATGGCTTCCTCTACAGTCTGATAGTGAAGCTGAACGCATCTCCATTAAATTAGGATCTTCTAATGCTTTATTTAAATATATTTGGTGTGCATTATTAATATTCGTATCAAGATCCATATTTGGATATCTCTCAATTTCATTTCTTAAGATTCGTTCATATTCCTTCATACTATTTTCCATTACTTCATCTGCCTTTTGAATACTTTCAATTGAAAGTGAGTATAAGTGCTCAATGCTTTCAATTTTATTCTCACTACCAAAGACACGCTCTAAGACTTCTAAGCGAGATGAAATATTCATAACACCAAGTCCCTTAGCATCTGCACCGATAACCCTTGAAACGTTTTGATTATCTTTTATGACAATGTATAAATCATCTCCCGTTTGTGCACTAGCAATTTTAGAAGGATCATTAAGAGCTTTTAGTAATTCTTCATCAATATTATTTGAACTTGAAAAAGGCACCTCAACTAAAACATCTAAGGCCTTTATAAGTCTTTGCATGCGAGGATCTATTTCAGATACTTTTCCTTTTCGATATTTTTCTATGGCCTCTCGAAACTTCTGATTAAAGTCTGGCGATTCTCTTAAGTTTGCAGTCTCTGTAAAAGTTTCTTTCATTTCTTTATTTATAAATTCAGTTAAATCTCCACTCACACTTCCATACTCATTAATGACTCGTGCTTTTACATAACCTTCTTTAAAAGAATCAGCGATAACATTAGTGGTGCTAAGTCTTGTTTTTCCATCAGGTAATAAACCTGGAGTTGCAGTTCTTAACTTCTCATTCACATCTTCACAATTATCGCATTTGACAAAATAGCCTTTAAAATCTGTTTTATATACTTTGCTCCCTTGGGGTAATTGACGACACATATCTCTTTCAAAGCTTTCCATAGTTGCATTCACAGCACCAAGACCAAATTGTGAATTTGCTCCCTTAATACCATTAAAAGCAATTCGAATACCTGAATCATTAGAAGTAAATAACTCCTGTCTCTGGGTAGCAAACTCACTACCAGTTAAGTTTAAAACTTCACAAGCCCAAGCTTTATAAAGAAATAAAGAGAGAATAATGAGATACTTCAATTCACACCCCCATTACATTCTTTTATAAGATTGTCCAAGTAGTCTTTAATTTCTATTTCAGTATAGTTTTTCTTTTTTAGCTCTTCGACTATTCCTGCCAGGTAAACTCTATCTCCAGAGGATAAATTATAGGCATTACCAGCATTATAAATATTATTATTGCGAATTTTTCTGATTCCAAGACTATCATCTAATGCATCCAATGCTTCTCTTTGATCAAAGTCTAATCTTCTTAATTCATCAATATTTCCAATTAAGTTAGTTGAATTTTTAAGGGTATTTTTGGCAACTAAACCTAGTCCTTCTCCAACAATACTTAAAGGGGCAAGGTATAAAGTTAAGTCTCTATCAAAGTTACGAGCTTGCATAGTTTCAACATCAGACTCTCCAATCAAGTACAAATCATTTTCAAATGATTGCCTATTTACACTCGTATGAATCGCATAGGCCTCACCTGCAATAGCGACTCCTAAGACACAGCCCGCACCAAATGTAAAAGCACATGCTCCCCCACCAACTAACATGGCTGAAGCTAGATAAATATCCTCTCTTAATTCTGAGAACTCTTGTTCTCCTTTAAGCTCACTTGCAATGTCACAATAAATTTGAGAATTCTCATTTGTGAGAACATTATTAACGGTACCTTGAAAAAGTATTAATTTATCTCGATCGTCTCTACTAATTTTTTCTTTTTTTAAATCAAGTAAAGACTCTTTAACAAATTCAAGAGCATTTAGAGCTTGCGCTATTAAAAAATCATCACTTTCTTCCCCAGTGGCTGCGACAAGTCCTAACATTGGATTAGAGCTTACTAGGGAGTTATACTCTTTTTTGAATTCTTTATTTTGTCTTTCAAATTTCTTTGTTACATAACTATCAACGATGGCCGGTGCATTTGCAAACTCAGGATGCTCCATCTTAACGACTTCGGAAAATTCATCTTCTAAACCCCAAGTATAATTCTTAGCAAACTCTCTTTCCCTTGTACTTAATGGTGGAATTGAAATATGTTTTATCTCATGCTCGATATTAGGGTCATAACGTAAGGCCCTAGTTGGAGAATAAATTTTCCCTGGCATATTCATCTGTGCCATTAAAATTCTCATACGAGGCAAATTTACTCTTAAACCATTTAAGATCGAAGTTTTTAATTCATCACAAGTATTTTGAGTTAAACAGTTTTGTAAGTGATCAACCTCTGCAATTTTACTTTCAACTAATTGACCTACTTGAGAGTGGACTTGATTTAAAAAATCTTCTTTTAAAACTTCTTTTTCAATGGCCCTTGCATCCGAGTAAAGCTCATTTAAATTTTCATTCAATGTTAGTATATTTTCACGATTACAAGTGACATAGTATTCCTCTTCATCATTAGTAAATTGAGCACATGCAGGAAAACTATTTTCTTCAGAGTTAAGAATATATTTTCTTTTGGTAAAGTATTTCTCGATGGCATTGAAAGGATTCATGTCAAAGGCATGAATTGATTGCATTAAGAATATGGTTAATAGAAGTATACTTTTCATTACTAATTCCAATAACTTATCGGAATTAATTAATGAGAACTTTATTTAAGTTTTTCCAAAAAGATCATTAATTACAATAACTTACCAAAGGTTTGTTTAGAAAAGATGATAAACTTCTCTCATCTCTTGATAAAGCAATTGCATTTTTTCTTTAATCTCAGGGCGATTTGCATCCTCTTGATTAAAGACAAAGCGCTCTGGTCCAAACTCTTTTGCCATTAACTTTGTTTGCCAAATATTATCACGAGGCATATTAAGATCTGAGTGATACTCAAAATCTTCAAGAACTTTTGGATTAATAAAATCTTGAATTGAATTGAAGTATTGATCGTTATAGATTTTCTTTCCATTATTTAATCGAGTATACCCTCTTACGACATAATCAATATAAACAACATCGCACTCAAAAGATTCAAAAAGATAATTAATAGCACGTAATGGAATAATATCTCCACAAGTTGCAATATCAAAGTCTACTCGATAAGTGCAAATTCCGTTGGGATCACTTGCATCTGGATAGGTATGACTTGTTAAGTGAGACTTAGTTAAATGTTGGCTTACACCATTTCCACCATTACTAACTTGCTCCCACTTACCTCCTTGTACATCACTCATAAGAGTCATTGTACTCGCACCAACTGGGTCATAGTCCATTTTTGATTCACTAATAATATCACTTTCAATTATTTCACAGATTTTACGACTTATCTCAAGAATACGCTCACTAGAATACTTTTCATTAATCCAATTAATATATTTTTCTTTTTGAGCATCATCAAAAGTAATGCAGAAATCATAGAGATTAAAAGATAATATTTTAGTAAGGTTATTAAAGCCTGATAGTTTAATTTTTTCTTCTTGAGAATAATCTTTCATTGATGTCCTATAAATAAAAAAGCCCCTCGCAAACAAGCAAGGGGCATGAGATATTAATTAATATAATTAGAATAAACCTAATTCTTTAACTGTCGCTCTTTCACCTTTAAGTTCTTCAAGAGTGGCATTGAATTTTTCTGTTCCAAATTCATTATGCTCAACACCTTCAACAACAATTAGTTTTCCATTCTCAACACGACATGGGTAAGAGAAGATAATTCCTTCATCCACTCCATACTGACCATTACTTGCTAAACACATTGAAAATGTTTCACCTTGAGGAGTGTCATGAGTTAAATTATAAATACCTTGAACAGCAGCATTAGCAGCTGAAGCAGCAGAACTAGCACCACGTGCTTTAATGATTGCAGCACCACGTTTTTGAACTGTAGGGATAAAGTCATCTTTAAACCAAGCTTCATCACCAATTACTTCAAATGCACTCTTTCCATTAATTTTTGCATTATAAAAATCTGGGTACTGAGTAGCAGAGTGATTTCCCCATATAGTCATATTGGTTACGGCCGTAACATCAACACCAGCTTTTTGAGCTAATTGTGTTTTTGCTCTATTCTCATCTAGAGTTGTCATTGCAAAGAATCTATCTTTTGGAAGACCACTCGCTTCCATTGCAATATAACAATTTGTATTACAAGGGTTACCTACAACAAATAATTTACAATCAGGAGCTCCAACTTTGGCCATCGCTTTACCAAGTGGTCCAAAGATTCCACCATTTACTTTTAAAAGGTCACTTCTTTCCATTCCATCTTTTCTAGGAACAGCACCAATTGCAACAATCCAATTAGCGTCTTTAAAAGCAACTTCCATATCATCAGTACAAACAATGTTTTTTAATAATGGAAAAGCACAATCATCTAATTCCATTTTTACACCTTCAAGTGCACCAAGAGCTTGAGGAAGTTCGAGTAATTGTAATTCTACTTCTGTTTCTGGACCAAACATTTGTCCTGACGCAATTCTAAATAAAATCGCATATCCAATTTGTCCTGCAGGACCAGTTACTGCAACTTTTACTCTTTTACTCATATTTCCTCCTAATAATTTAAATTTCCTGAATTATAGTGAAATTTCGGAAAAGAGTAAATCTTTGAATCGTCCTTATATAGACAAAAAGGAGACTATTTTCTATGATTATTTGATACGTAGAGTAAAGGATAGCCCATGAATGCTAGGCACAATAATAATGACAAAAACAATAGTGGTGGAAACCAGCAAAGAAGAAATAATAATCGCAAAAGAAATAATCACAATAAAAGGTCTCAAAATAAAAATAGAAGACCAAAAAGCTTAACCCCAGCCAGAATTATTCAAAAGTACGATAATCTTATGGAGCAACATATTATTGCAAGAAAGAAGTACTTTGAATTACACGCTCGAGTAAAGGGAAAGCAATTAGATAAAATTGAACAAAACTTTAATAAGACACTGCATGATCTTAGAAACTTTGAAAACGGTCTAAAAGATTGGCAAAGAGAAGTTTTGGCAGAAAAGATAAATGCATACCCATTAGATAGACAATACTCAAGTACTCATGACCTAAAACCAGTAGGCGATGAAGTTTCATTCAGTGGAGACTTTGAAGACCCACACCTTTTAAGTACTCAGAAAGAAGCAGACTATCAAAATGATACTGAAGAAAGTAGTGGTTCAATGGATGACTATTATGCTTATAAAGGAATTGATCCTCCGCTTCCTGTCGAAGAAGAAAAGAAAGAAAACAGAAAACATTAAAATAAAAAAAGACCCAATTATTGGGTCTTTTTTTTTAACTATAAATTTAATCTAATATTAGCTATTTGAAGATAAGCGGTAAGAATCAGAATTATCCATACTTGATTCTTTTGTTTCGGTTTCAGTGTGTAGAGTTTTTACTTCACCTTTTTTCATTGAAAGGTTTAGGTAATTATTTAATGTTTCTTCGTGGTCTTTAAGGATAGCAGTTTTTAGGTCCTCAGGCTCGATATCAAGTACTTCAGATACTCTTCCTAACATCTTTAAAGGGATATTACATAAAGCTCTCTCTACGTTAGAGATGAACTGACCATTCTTATAACCAAGTAAATGCGATAATTCCGATTGAGAGTATCCTTTTGGATGTTGAAGTCTCTTATTACGAATTAAAACAGCAATATTTTTAAAACAACGCATGCACTCTCCTACTTGAAATTTGGTGGTGGTTATAATAACAAATTTATTCGGAATGTCTCGAACATTCTTTAAAAAATTTTACGTCAAAATGAAATTAAAAAAAGAGAGGGAAAATTTTGAAAAGACTTGTGTCATGGAATGTCAACGGTATCAGGGCCGCAGAAAAGAAAGGATTTGTTGATTGGGTTAATAAGGAACAACCTAACATCATATGCTTACAAGAAATCAAGGCGGAAAAAGAACAATTCCCTAAAAAAGTTTTGGAGCTAGAAAATTATCATTTTTTTATTTCATCTGCCGAAAAGAAAGGATATTCAGGTGTTTGCACCATGACGCAAGAAAAACCGAATAAAGTTATCAATGAAATCGGTATTGACAAATTTGATAGCGAAGGAAGAACAGTTATCTGTGAATTTGATAATTATGTTGTTATCAATTGTTACTTCCCTAATGGTCAAAGAGATCATAATCGCGTTCCTTATAAGTTAGAGTTCTATGATGAAATTCTTAAAATTTATAAGAAGTATTTAAAGAAAAATATGAATGTAATTATCACTGGTGACTTTAATACTTCTCACCATGAAATAGATCTCGCCAATCCAAAAACAAATACAAAATCCACAGGCTTTCTCCCTGAAGAAAGGGCCTATATGGATAAGTATTTAAAAGCTGGCATGGTCGATAGTTTTCGTCATTTTTATCCGGATAAAGAAGGTGAATATACATGGTGGACCTATCGAAATAATTGTCGCGAAAGAAATATTGGATGGAGACTAGATTACTTTATGGTGAATGAAGAGTTTATTAAAAAAATAAAAGACTGTAAGCACAGACCAGACATTCATGGTAGTGATCATTGTCCAGTTGAATTAATTTTAAAGTAATTAAAAGTCGATATAAAAGCCATAATAATTTTGGCCTGATTGAGCTTTATTATTTAAATTTTGCTTAAAGTCTTGATAGCGCTCGTATGCATCCATTCCGATATTCTTTTTAAGTTTATCAAGGTACTTTTGATTAATTTTTCCCATCTCAATAGTATCTTCCATGGAGAGAACTAAGTGCTTGGCTCCGTTCTCTTTCATTTCTGCAAAGCGCTCATTAATAAAGTCATCTATTTCTTTTTGTCTTTTATCTTTTAAATTATAATACTCATCAACTTGTTCATAATTAAGTCCAACTTTATACTCTAAGAACTCTGCAATTGATTTATTCGCATTTTGATAAAATTCTTTAGAAGCTCTTTGATACTCCTCTTCATCAAAAGCAAATTCATCTTTGTCTTCAACTTCATTATCCTCAGTTTTTTTGCCTTCTGGGTATAAGAAGTTTTCTTTTACCTCATCAACTTTTTGCGCCGGTGGACACTCGGTATTCTTCTTGATTGACGCTTGAGAAATTGAAAGGCTGTCTTCTTTAATGACTTGAGGACGAGCTTGATAATCATTAAAGTCATCACTTACTGTTTCCACATAGGCAGTGGAAGTCGTTAAGAAGTAAACGTTTAAGCTAATTGAAAAAATGAATATAAAAGCGAACATTTTTCTCATAGAGATAAATTAACATACAGTGACAAAATTCGTAAAGCCCTTGGACTCTTAGAAAACTTTCTGACCTTGATAGAAAACATCTGTACAAAGACTATTGTACTTATCTCTTTGTTTTTTCAAAGGATTAATAACTTTATGCATAACTTCATCCGCAGATTTTAACTTATCAATCCCACGAGGAGCTTTAACACAGAGAAAGTTAGCCTCCTTCTTAGGTGATAAATTCCCTTTCTTCTTAGCTAGACCTAGAATATCAGCTCCAGCGAGAGTTGAGCGATAAAGAGCTTCAGTATAAGTTGCTTTCACTCCTGCTCTTAGATTCTGAGCGACAAATGAGCGCATCACATCGAACATTGAAAGAAATGGCCCTCCTCCAATATCAGAAGCTAATGCCCATGGGATTTTATAACGACTTACTTTTTTAAAATCAAAAAGACCTGAACCAAGCCCTAATTCCTTATGAGGAGCATTGGAAGTAGGACAATGGGCAATTGCTGTACGAGTTCCGGCCAACATTTTTAACTCACTTGGTGATAAGTGAATCCCATGTCCCATTATTGTTTTAGAACCTAATATATTACATTTTTTATATATCTCAGTATATGAGCCAACTTTTTCAAATCCCTTCATCTCATTCTTATAAAGAGAATTAACAAAATTAATTTCATCATGATTTTCAGATAAGTGAGTTTGAATAAATGACTTATTTTTTTTAGCAATCTTAGCACTTTCTTTCATCGTTACTGGATCAGTTGCAATGGCAAACCTTGGTGTCAGAGCGTACCTAGACTGATACTTCTTTGAAAGTTTCTCAGTAAGCTTAACTGCATCAGTACTTTTTTGAGTTAGAAACTTTGGGGAATTAATCGTCATTTGCACATTGCCAATTATAAAATCACCTTTGGCCTCATCCATAGCATACTCTAAAGCATGTTCATGAATTGAAGAGTAAACTGCTCCTCCCATTGTACCTGTGCTAATTAATTTTTTGAAAAAACTCTTTGCTTTTTTCTTTGCATAAGTTTTGTTCTTATATTTATTTTCAGTTGGAAAAGTATATTTATCTAACCATTCTAATAGGTTTGCCTTTGGCATTTCACGTACATCATCCTGTACCCAATGAAAGTGCATATCAAAAAAAGTTGGCATTATAAGCTTATCACTTAAATCAATCACTTCGCCTTTTATGTCATCGATTAACTTTTCTTGTGTTCCAATCTTTTCAACTATCCAATTACTATCTTTATTTTCTTTTAAAATTAATGCGCCATTTCGATAAAATTCACATTTATTATGACTAATTGGATTAAGAATATGTGCAAGTACTACTTTTTTCATCTTTTGTATCACCATTCACCTTTTCGAGAACCTATTTTTGATCTATTTTAACAGTATGAAAAGATTAAATTTTAACGCACTACTTATATTATTACTACTCCCATTAAATTTAATGGCCGATACGTTTGAGCTTCACTCCTTAAAGGTATTATCAATTGATAGCTCAATAAACCCCGCTATATATAATTACCTCGAAACAGAATTAGATAAGTCTGCTAAAACTCCACATGAAGCAGTTCTTATCAAAATGGATACACCAGGCGGTCTTGTTTCAACCACAAAAGAAATTATTACTAAAATTGGAGAAATGGATTACCCAGTGATTGTTTGGGTAACACCTGAAGGAGCTAGTGCAACCAGTGCTGGTGCCATCATTGCTAGCTCAGCCCACATCCTTGTCATGAGCGAAGGAACAAATATTGGTGCGGCAACACCAATTAGTATGAGTGGTGATATTCCAGGTAAAAGAAATCCCAAAGAAGTTATTGAAAAAGAAAAACAAAGAAAAGAAGCAATAGAAAAAATAGATGAAAAACTAAAAAAAGATATCGAAACTGAACTCACCAACTCTAGTGATGTCAGGGCCAAAGCAATTAATGATCTTGTTGCACTTGTAAGTGCCCTTGCAAAAACGAGAGGCAGAAATGCCGAAGCCTTTGCCACCATGATCACGAGAGCTGCTAGTTATGATCACACCGAAGCTCTTGAAAAGAAAATTATTGATGGTGTTGTTTCTTCTCAAACTCGTCTTTTAGAGTTTATTCAGGACAGAACGATTACTATTAAGGGTGAAGAAAAAACCATAGAAGTAAAAGAAGGAATTGAGATTAAAAAAGTAGATCTCGATCCGGGACAAGCACTTTTAAACATTTTCGCCAACCCAACCACGGCCTATATACTCTTTGTCATTGGAGCGGCACTACTCTATTTTGAGTTTCAAGCACCTGGAGGATTTATTGCAGGTGCACTGGGTGCAATATGTTTAGTGCTCTCAGGTATTGGTTTTCAAGTACTACCTTTAAACTTTGGGGCCTTTGGACTTATTATTCTCTCCTTTGTCCTCTTCATCATTGAAATTTATGTAACAAGTTACGGCATCCTCACTCTGGGTGGTATTGCATCTCTGGTCTTTGGTTCCCTATTCTTATTTAGAACTGATAATGCCTATATGGAAATTCAAATGCCAGTTATACTTTCAGTGGTTGCCGCCATAGTACTTTATGTGGGTGTTATTGCTTATGTCTTTTTAAAATTAAAAAGAAAAAAAGGTGAAACATTTCTTTCTCAGCAAAATCAAGTAGGACATATTTCAAAGTATGACCGTGAAGAAGATGGTGAGTACTATTATCGCATAAAAATCAATGGTGAGATTTGGCGAGCAAGAAGTAAAAATAAGTACGAAGTAAATACAAAAGTAAAAGTTAAAGAACAAGATAACGAAAATTTAATTTTAATTCTAGAATAGGAGTTTACATGTTTAGTTTACCATTTATTGCCATTGCACTGGTGCTTATTATGGCATCTGTTAAGATTTTAAATGAATACGAAAGAGGTGTTGTTTTTCGTCTAGGTTCTTACGCTGGTGTAAGAGGTCCTGGTCTTATCCTTCTAATCCCTGGTGTTGAGAAAATGACTAAAGTTGATCTCCGTACCATTACAATGGATGTACCGACTCAAGATATTATCACAAAGGATAACGTATCAATGAAGCTAAATGGTGTTGTTTACTTTAGAGTTAACAATCCACAAAAAGCAGTTATCCAAGTAGAAAACTTCTATCATGCAACAGCTCAAATTTCTCAAACAACTTTGAGATCAGTTGCTGGTCAGTATGAACTAGATGACCTTTTATCTTCGAGAGAAGAAATCAATGATCGCCTACAAGTTATTCTTGATGAATTAACAGAGCCATGGGGTGTGAAGGTCACAAACGTTGAGCTTAAAGCAATCGATCTTCCAGAGGAAATGCAAAGAGCTATGGCAAAACAAGCTCAAGCTGAAAGAGATAAGAGAGCAAAAATTATTTCTGCCGATGGTGAATTCCAAGCAGCGAAAAAACTAGCTGAAGCAGCTGAAGTATTATCAGCACAAAAAGATGCTATTACGTTAAGATACTTGGAGACAATGAGAGATATAAGTTCTGGTGGTGGAAAAACAACTACATTCTTTCCAATTCCAGTCGATATTTTTAAAATGATTAATAAATAGTAAATAGGTACGCGGTCCTGTTTGGAGAATTCGCATACTTAAATAAATATTTTTAATTAAACTATATCTAAGAATAAAAAAAGAAACGGAATTAAAGTCCGTTTCTTTTTTTATCTTCTATTTAATACTTAATCTGGCTTATCAAAATAGATATAAAATAAATTTAGAGCTAAATTATTGAAACGTCCAAAAGGGACCGCGTACCCTTATTTACCACTTGGGTAAACCAATCCCCTGATTATCAAATCCATCCATTTTTTGAAAAGTATCTTCTTTTTGTTTTTTCTCTTCTTCAGACTTAATACCAATTGGCTCTACTGAAGCAGGCTTTCTTCCCATATTCTTTGGATGCTTAGTCTCATACTTTTCAGGATTATTCTTAACAAAGCCGCTTATCTCTTCTTGCATGGCCTTATTAAAATCAACCATCTTCTTAGCGAAGACTACTGAGTTTACTGAAAATGCTATTACAAATAAGATTACGTATTTCATCATACCGACTCCTTAATAATATTATCGGTAGAATGAGAGCGCTTTTTTAGTGTGCCCTAAGTCCGAGTATATCGGATGACATAAATTTCCTATATATCGCTCTTGGTAAGTACTTGAGTACACTACTCACAAAGTACATTGGTGTTGGAAAGATCTTAAGTGCTCGTTTTTGTGAAACTGCCTTAACAATTATTTTAGCCGCATCACTTTGCTCCATTAAAAATGGCATTTTGTGCTTATTATCTTTAATAAGTGGAGTTTTAATAAAACCAGGAGCAATCGTAGTCACACTAATACCATAGTCTTTTAAATCAATCGCTAAGGTTTCTGACATAGAAAGAACGAAACTCTTACTAGCTCCATAACCGGCCATGCCTGGTAGACCCGAAAAAGCAGAGACACTTGCGACTGTAACAATTTGACCAGATCCCTGCTCTTTCATTATTTTCACACTAGGCTCAAGTGTATTAATCACTCCCATGATATTTACATCAATTACTTTGCGTACCCGATCCCAATCAGGGATAGATTGTTTAGGATGATTAATTCCTGCATTTGCAAAGACGATATCAAGAGAGCCATAAGTATTTTTAAAGCTTTCAATTGCTTTTTTAAGAGCATCTTTATCAGTAACATCAGCTTGGTAATAGGTGAAAAAATCTGCATTAACAGTGTCAGGTGCTTCAAAAGAGCAGATGCCTATATTATAACCAAGAGACTTGTAGATCTTTGCTACTTCTTGGCCCATTCCGGTAAGACCACCTGTGATAAAGATATTTTTCATAATTATTCTCCTATCTTAATAATGCCTTTTGACAGGATTTTATGCATTAACATAAGATAAGGTATGGAAAATCTATATTCATTTTTTAATAACTTACACCCCATTCCTAGTTCTGAATGGAAAAAAATTGAGGGTGAATTTCAAAAAAGAAGCTTTAAAAAGGGCGAAATTCTCCAAGAGATCAATGAAATTCCAACTCACCTTTTCATCCTTGAAAGTGGTTTGGCAAAAGCGAGCTACCTTGGAGACGAGGGAAAAGAGTTTATCAAATCATTTTTTGCTGAAATGGATATAGCTTCATCATATATTGAAGTCTTAAGAGAAATTCCAAGTCGAGTAGAAATAAAAGCTCTAGAGAATATCGAAGCTGTCACCTTTCCTTTTAAAAGAATAAAAGAGTTATATGCAGGTGATCCCTGTTGGAATGCTCTTGGAAGAATATTAGCTGAGAAGTTTTTTATTATGAAAGAACAAAGAGAGTATGAGTTTTTAATGCTGGATGCTCGTGCTCGTTATGAAAACTTTAAAGAACATTTTGGGCACCTTGAAAAAAGAATTTCTAATGCTCAGATTGCCTTATACTTAGGGATTACTCCTGTTAGTTTATCTAGAATAAAATCGAATTAGATATTAACGAACGGCCATTTTTCGAATGAGTTTATTAAATAGACTTGGAAAAAAACGCTTCATAAAGAGACCAAATTTTTCTTTTGCCCCAGCAATATAGACTTCTTCTCTACTTTGCTCAATGGCACTGGCCATACGAGCAGCAAAAACAATTGGCTCAATTCCATCAGCTGTGGCAGCATCCATTTTCCCAAGAGCACTTCCATCTCCAGTCAAAGCATTCTTAGAGACATTGGTATTCACAAAACCAGGACAAATCATCCCAATATGAATGCCATCTTCAAAAACTTCTGCTCTTAAAGAATCCATAAAACCATGAAGAGCATGTTTAGTAGCTGCATAAGCAGAACGATATGGAGTTCCAAACTTCCCAACCATTGAGCTTACGGTATAAATTGCTCCAGACTTTCTCTTAAGCATATGAGGAAGGACTGCTTTAGTTAGGGCGACAGTACCGAGATAATTAATCTTCATTAATCTCTCATCAACTTCTACTTTCGTTTCACTTGCCAAGCTTCTTTGTGAAATTCCCCCATTATTAATAAGGATATCAATATGACCAAATGCTTTAATGGCATTGATAGTTAATTCATCAAAGTTTTCAAACTTTTCTAGATCTAACGGTAGGACAAATGCATTTTGAGGATGAGTGAGGTTGGACTTTACTTTTTCCAGCTCAGTAACTTTTCGAGAGCTTAAAATTACTTTTGCTCCCACTTTATTTACATACTCAACAAAGGCAAGGCCGATGCCAGAGCTGGCACCGGTAACCCATATTACTTTGTCAGTATAAAAACTCATTATCTAATTACAGATCTCTTATTTGAAGCAAGCTCTTTCTTTCTGATTCTAATGTTTTCAGGAGTCACTTCAACCCACTCATCATCATCAATCCAATCTAGTGCCCACTCAAGAGTTCTTGGAGGAATTGGTGGAAGAATAATATTTTCATCCTTACCTGCAGTACGAACAGATGAAAGGTGTTTTTCACGAACAACGTTTACATTGAGATCATTTGGACGAGTGTGCTCACCAACAACCATACCTTCATAAACCTCTTCACCTGGCTTCACAAATTGCTTACCACTTGAAAGAAGATTGAATAATGCATATGGAGTTGTCTTGCCTTTTCGGTCAGAAATAAGTGCACCATTTTGACGTGCTAGCATCTTACCTGCGTAATCATCGTAGCCCGCAAAGTAAGAACTCATTAGTCCTTCACCTTTAGTATCAGTTAAAAATTTATTTCTATATCCAATTAAACCACGAGCTGGAATTCTAAATTCAATTCTCGTTCTTTCACTACCAATTGGAGACATACTTTGCATAATACCTTTTCTTGTTCCCATGGCCTCACTGATGGCTCCAGTAGAATCATTTGGTACATCAAAAACAACGTTTTCGTATGGCTCTAACTTCTTATCCCCTTCTTCTTTAAAAAGAACTTGTGGACGAGAAATCATTAGTTCGTATCCTGCACGTCTAATTTCTTCAAAAACAACGGCAACTTGTAATTCACCTCTTGCCTTTAGGATAAAAACTTTTGGATCGTCAGTTTCTGTATATTGTAAAGAAACGTTCTTACGACATGCATCTTGTAAGAACTCTTCTAGTTTTCTTGAAGTTAAATACTCACCTTCACGTCCACTCATAGGACTAGTTGAAACTGACACTTGAACACTTACCGTTGGAGGATCAACATTAATTCTTTCTAGTGCTTCTGGGTTTTCTAAACTAGTAATCGTATCTCCAATAAAGGCATCTTCAACACCACTTAAAATAACAATCTCTCCAGCTTCAGCACTTTCAACTTCTGCAAAACCTAAACCATCAAAGATTTGAATTTTACCAATTTTAATTTGCTTTGGCTTACCAGTCTCATTAATCCAGTTATAAGACTTATTAGCTTCAATCGTTCCACCTTGAATACGACCGATCATAAGCGTTCCAAGATACTTTGAGTAACTAAGGTTACTTACTAATAATTGTAAATTTGCATCCTTATCTAATTGAGCTAGTGGATAGAAATCACCAACAAAGAAGTCTAATAAAGTCGTTAAATTACCTTCACGTGCACTTGGATCATCACTAGCATAACCATCACGTCCAGAACCAAAGAAGAATGGAATATCTAAATCAAAGTCTTCAATTCCTGCAAGGTCATATAATTCAAGCATAAGATCTTCAACTTCAGTTTGCACTTCTTCATGTCTTTCATCGTGACGATCAATTTTATTAATCATAACCGCTACTTTAATTCCACGCTCAATTGCTTTTTGTAATACGAAACGTGTTTGCGGTAATGGTCCTTCAGCAGCATCCACTAATAAAAGAACTCCATCAACCATCATTAATGATCTTTCTACTTCCCCACCAAAGTCGGCGTGGCCTGGAGTATCTAGTAAATTGATTTTATAATCTTGCCATTGGAAAGCACAGTTCTTAGCACTAATGGTAATCCCACGCTCTTTTTCAAGGTCCCCAGAGTCCATAACTCTTTCGCTTACTTCTTGGTGAGAAGCAAATAGACCAGATTGCTTTAAGATTTCATCAACAAGGGTCGTTTTCCCATGGTCAACGTGGGCAACGATAGCGACATTCTTTAATTTCATGAATACTCCGAAAATGTAATTTAACACCACGGATTATCGCTTTATATCTACCTATTGTCTATATAATTTGAAGTTTTCTTTAGTCACAACTTCCAATAATTTCACGCTCGGCACTAAAAATTGGATCTATATTTGTCACAATAAAATCATCGTGAGGTATTGCTATATCCTCAAAACGATTTTCGTTGGGATAATAGCGTTGAATATAAGTCATCCCTCGCATCTCTTTGCTTTTTAAAACAGGTGTATGTAATGCCCAAATACCACTAACAGCTTGTATCCATCGAGTGATGCTAATTGAAAACTCACGAGAGAGACTACCTCCAAGATCAAATTCAATAAAACCTAATAATGAAAAGCTCGCTCCTGTACTGATCTCACGACTAAATGTTTTGGTGAACTCCCAGCTTGCAACACGATTGCCTTGATCATGGCAATTCTCTTCAAAGCGAGGAACATCTTTAATGATTTGTTCAGTCTTAATTTCATTATAAACAGTGATATAACGCCAATAGTACTTTGTACGAAAGCGTGAGTACTTCTGAGTTTTTCCAATTTTTATAAAGTCATATTGGATCCCATTAAATGGATTCTCTTTTTTGATTTCTGTATTCGGAATAACCTGTGCATAAACACTGGCACACATTAGAATAAAAACAAGCATCTGCTTCATTAATCCTCCAAGTATCAGAATGAGAGCAAAGACTATGTTCAGATGGGATTAAAATCAAGAGTATTGTCAAGATTACGTTAAGACAAACCCAAGTACTAACTCTAATTTCAGTGACTTAAATAGGTAATTAGATATTTTTTAACTGTTCAATGATTGATTCCACTACTTTTATTCCATCAACAGCAGCACTGGTAATACCTCCAGCGTACCCAGCACCTTCACCACACGGATATAATCCCTTATGACTAAGTGATTCAAGAGTATGCTTATCTCTTAAAATTGTTATTGGTGCAGATGTTCTCGTTTCTGGAGCAATAATTAATGCCTCATCGTAAGCATAACCTTCCATTTTCTTATCAAAGTTTTTTAAACCTTCTTGCAGGTGACTTATTATAAATGGAGGTAAAACTTCTCGTAGATCTGCTTTAAAAAGTTTTGATGGTGAACTTGTTTTAGGAAGTTCATTACTATTAATCACTCCCGTTAGAAACTCTTTTAAGGTCATGGCCGGAAGTTCTCTACCAGAGGCATATTTTTTTGAAAGTTGATATGCTTTCTTTTCTATCTCTTCTTGAAAGCGCAAACCATTTAAGGGATCGCTTTCATCAAAGTCCTCCCCAGCTTTTACAGTCACCACAAGGGCTGAGTTTGACCAAGGGGAGTTTCTTGCAAAATTACTCATCCCATTAACAACGATTCCATCTTCCTCCGTTCCAGAACTCAAAACATAACCACCCGGACACATACAAAATGAATAGGTACCTTTTTCAGTTGAGCGATTGTGAAATGTTAGTTTATAGCGAGCAGCTTCTAGCTCTTGCGCAAATTTACCATGTTGAACAGAATCGATATAACGTCTTGGATGCTCTATGCGAACACCGACTGCAAAATCCTTTGGCTTAACCGCCACATCATTTTCTACAATATGCTCATAGAGATTCTTGGCACTGTGTCCAGCAGCAAGGATAATATGATCTGATTGGATTTCTTGCCCATTATCAAGTTTAACTCCTACGACAGATGAGTCTGAATATAAAAGTTCTTCTACTTTTTGATTATAAATAAATTCACAACCAAGCTCACGTAAACGGTCACTCATGATAGTTATAATTTTTCTAATTTTATTACTTCCAAGATGGGGATTTGATAAGTAAGCAACCTCTTCAGGTGCTCCAAACTCAACAAATTTATTCATTACATATTTTACAAGTGGTGATTTTATGCGAGTGATTAACTTCCCATCACTAAATAATCCAGCACCACCTTCACCAAAGCAAACATTACTCTCAGGATTTAATTCACCCTTGCGCCAATATTTAGAAATATGCAACATTCTTTTTCCGGCAACATCACCTCTTTCGATAATTATTGAAGGAACACCATATTCAGCGAGTCTAAGTGCACCGAATAAGCCCGCAGGTCCCGCTCCAATAAAGATCGGTTTATGTTTGGGAGGATTAACTTTTTCTAGCTCTTCATGGACTTTCTGAAAACTCTCTCCTTCTTTAATAGCTTCAAGGGTATAAAGATAAATTGGCTTTTTCCCACGAGGAGCATTTCTAGCATCAAGACTTTTTGAAAGAATTCGATAGGCCACCACATCTGGATGGTGCTTATTCATATATTTATCTAGATCAATATCAAAGCTAAGTCTTAGTTGTAATGTCATGGGGAGGGTTATATATTTTAAAGTGCGATTTGTAATTAAACCCTGTAAAAAAGTGCTAAACATATGAAAATACAACTTATCATTATTGGAAATGAACTTTTAAATGGTAAAATTAGCGATAAAAATACCTCATACCTAGCAAAACTAGCTTTTGAGCATAATTTTGAGCTCACTAAGACCCATATTATCGGTGATGATCCTAATAGTTTTCAAAAAGCTCTAAAAGAAGCTTGGGAAGTTAGTGATATTGTCATTACTAGTGGTGGTCTTGGGCCAACCAAAGATGATCTTACTAAGGATATGCTAGCTCAATACTTTTCTAAAAAGATTGAGGTTAATGATGAAGCACTGAGTTTTGTAAGAAAAATCTACCAAGACAAAGGTAAGGAATACTCTGATAAAATGGCCTATCACTTTATTCCTCAGGACTTTAAACTCTTATATAATAGAATTGGATATGCCCCTGCTCTCCAATATAGTGAAGGAGCAAAAACAGTATATGCCCTTCCAGGAGTCCCCAGTGAATTTCAAGTTCTTTTGAATGAAGAAATTTTTCCCACATTAAAAAAAGATGATAACCAATTTAAACACATTATTATTAAGACTTACGGTGTACCTGAAGCTCAGATATTTTATAAGATAGCACCTCTTCTTTGGGATGAACTTTGTAAGTACGGAGAAGTGAGCTCGCTACCTCATGCCTATGGAGTAGACATTGGTGTAAAGCTTACTGAGAAGAACACAGACCAATTAGCTCAATTTGAAAAAGAGATTATAGCACTAGTACAAAGCCATGGTCTTAAAGATTATATCTGGCATATAGGCAGTGAGAGTTTAGAAGAGGTCATTATTCGAGAAGCTAAGGCAAAGAATATTAAAATTGGTTTTGCTGAATCATGTACCGGAGGACTCTGCGCAAGTCGAATTACAGATATCTCAGGTTCAAGTAGTGTCTTTTGGGGTAGCGTTGTCAGTTATGCCAATGAAGTCAAAATGAAGTCTCTAAAAGTCAAAGAAGATACCCTTAAAAATAAGGGGGCTGTTAGTGAAGAAACTGCACTCGAGATGGCCATTGGAGCCAGAGCACATCTTGATGTAGATATTGCAGTGACCACCACTGGTATTGCTGGACCTGGTGGAGCCACTCCAGGAAAACCAGTTGGAACAGTTGGGATTGGCTTTAGCGATAAACATGCAAGCGCATCAAAAATGTATTATTTAAATGGTAATAGAGAACAATTAAAAGTTCGCTTTTCACAAGTTGCACTTTTTACACTTCTAGAAAGAATTAGAAATTTTTAATCTTCTTCTGCTTTAACAAACTTACTAGCAAGTCTTTGGTCAGCATCTCGTAAACGAGTAGAGAGAGTTTGCATAAGAGATCGAAACCATCTTGGTTGATTATCTAAAGTTTGCATAAACTTCTTATGGGGAATAACCAAAACTTCACTATCCACTTTGGCCTTTACACTAGCACTACGGGGAAGGTTATCTAGAAAACTCATCTCTCCGATTAACTCTCCAGTCTTAGCTTCACCAACAATTACATTTTGATTATCATTATTCATTTTTGTAATTGTAAATTCACCTGATAAAATCCAATACATTTCATTATTTTTTCCCCCTTCTGTAATTAGATACTCTCCTGCGGGGATAGCTTTCATATTCTCAGTACTAATATTAGTTTTCTTATTAAAGGTAAGGACTTTTTTAGAAAAGTCTTCAATCGAAAATGGTTTTTCAATCGTCTGAATATTATCAAAATCTGAAAAACGTAAAAGCTTATTAGTATCTTCTGCAATTAAGAGCATAGGTATGCGCTCTTTCATACTTTTCATTTTTTCTTTTTCTCGTATATTGGCCACAAACTCTTCCGGTACATAACCTTTGGCATCGATATCAAGGATAAGAAAATCAAATTTTTGATTGGTATACTTAAGCCTTGCCTCTTGACCACTAGTTGCCTTAACCACAACATGACCTTGCTCTTTTAGAGCATCACTCATTATTTCAAGTTCATCTTCATTATGCTCAAGGAGCAGTACCGCCATATTTTTTTTCATGCCTCAATATCGGTGGCTCGCTTATATTATTTTAATACTTTATTCAAAAATAATGCCCATAAGTTCTGTCACTTGAATACATTGGTATAACACTAAGTCATTGAAATCAGGCTTATAGAGAGTAATCGATTAAAATAAAGAAAGAGATAATTTTAACCGATAGGAAGCATGTGAAAAACATTACTCTACTATTAATACTTTTATTCATTGGATGTGCTCAAGAGGTGCAAAAAACTCCTTTAAAAGTTTCTATAGGAGCGGTAACTGGTTCTACCTTATTTCCAGCAGGTCTTATCATTACAGGTAAGAGTAATAATGGTTTTAAAATCTCAAAAAAGGTTCCTGCAGGTGAAGAGGTTGATTTAATTCTTCCTAATGGAACTTGGAGCTTTTCTATTATTGGCTGGGATGATCCATCTTTTCTTATGCAAGGAAATACTTATTGTGATCACAAAGCAAATATATCTCTAAGTGGACAAGATATCTTTTTAAATTTTAATGCATCTTCTTCTAAGTGTATTAATGATGTTCGCTTTGGAGGCAATCTAAATTCTGCTCAAGATAATTTCGAGCCATTGAAAATTGTTTCTTGTTCTCAGATAAGACCATATTTAGTTATGCAAGCCGGTGGAACAAATGTAATTCCACAAGGACTTAATTGTCAGGGTGGATCAAATGAGCCACTACCAGGTGAATTTAAATCTTTTAAAGTTATTTTACCTGAACTCATTGCAGGTGGACAGCAACTACTAGTATCTAACGGTGCCCTTGTAAGTGATTGTGTTAATGCTGGTTCTTTAAACTATATTACTTCAAGCTTAAATATTCCTAGAGGGAGTGAATCAGTATTTTTACCTACAATCATTCGAGGATTTTCTGGGCCATCATGTACTGGTTACACAAAAGATACAACATTTACAAAAGGTCTTTATGCTACGGCCTTTGATATTCAAGGTGCCTCTGCTTACTTTCAAGGTAGTGAGTTTAGTGCATTTGTAAACTCAGCCACCTGTACTGATGAACAAATTCAACAACAAATTGCTAATAGTGATCCATTCCCATTATCCATTGCTGGTACTCCTTCAAGTTATTTAATTTGTCGAGAAGATGATCTACAATATATTGCTGACTCGACAAATGGAGATACAGACGGAGTATATCACCTAGGACAAGATATTGATCTTGGTGGATCAAATACTTCTATAAACCAGGATTTTAATGGCATCTTTAAAGGTAATTTCAAGAAAATATCTAATGGTAACCAACCTCTCTTTGCGAGTATTAAACTAAATACTTCCATGGAAGTAGAGATTAGTAATTTAACTCTAGAGTCTTTTAATATCACTGGTAATGATAACTTTGGAGTCTTAACTAATTATCTTGGTCACCCAACGAGTGCGAACTATAAAGGTGCAGAAGTTTGGGGCATAAAAGTTGTAGATGGATCAATTACAAGTACTATGTCTGGTGCAGGGATTGGTGGACTGATTGGAGTTATCGATCTTTCCAATAATACTTCTGCGAGTAATGATGACCAAGTCTTTATTAGAAGAAATAGTGTTAATGGTATTAGCATTACAAGTAATATGCAAGACCAATATCTTGGTGGCTTAGTAGGTAAATCAATTGGTGCATCTGCTGCGGTAAAAGTAGCTTATGAAATAAATAAAGTTGGTATGCCAGCGGATGATGATATTACTGATACATCGGAACAAGTTTATCTCTACTCTACAGGCTACTTACAAGGTTCAGGTGCTGTTGGTGGAATGCTTGGAACATCCGAATTCACAGAGATAAGAGACTTTAATTATGTTATTGCTGAAGTTGAGGCCAATGAGAATGTTGGTGGATTAATTGGTTTTGCTAGTACTGATACCAAGATTGAAAATAGTTTTTCTCTTTTAACTTATCTGCCTGATACTGGCTCAAATTGTTCAGCTTCTAGTGTAACAAATACTTGTAATAATATTGGTGGAATTATTGGCAAAGTGAATGATTCTAATAATGTAAAAATTGAAGGTACTGTTAATAAACTCATTATTGATTCACATACTAGACAATTAGATAATGTTGGTGGGATTGTTGGACGTAATGACTCCGGTGGTGTTTCGAACTTAGAAATTAAAGATGTTTCTACGACTCTAAATATTGAATCTGGTGGTAATTATTATGGTGGTCTTATTGGTTATTTTGCTCCAACATCAGATAATGGCGGAATTTCAGAAACCATAACTTCAAGTATTGTAAGAGGATATATTAAATTTGGAAGTGGTGCTACCACTGACGAGTATAGAGCTGGTCTTGCTGGATATGCTAGTCACCTAAGAACGTACCTATCAAGTGTTGATATTGAGATTGAAGGCTCTTTAGGTCTTGCTGGAGGATATGCATACTCTACTGGTCAATCAAAGATTATTGAAACTCATTTAAAATCTAAGCTCATTAGTGATCTCAATGTTGCAAGTGATTATAAAATTGGTGGAGCTATTGGTTATCTTGCTAATTACCCTGGTACTATTCCATTAGACCTTTTAAAAATTGAATCAGATATTGAATTACTTAATAAAGACATGTCATCTCCTACCTATTATGAGTCTATTGGGGTCGTTTTTGGACAAGCCAATTTATCTACGACATCTGAGATTTTCGCTAATACCATCTTGGCCAATTCAATTGCCCTAGGTTCAATTGTTGATACAAACTCTAGTGAAGTTGCTGGTATTTATTCAAATTTTCTTTGTGGAGAAGATGATACAATAGGAACTGTAGGAAGTTGTAATACCTCAAATGGATTTACAACTGATGTTTATACAACTGAGAATACAACAGCTTGTTCAAACTTATCAGGAAACCCATTTGTCATGGATACAGTACAGTCTAATACCTGTGTTCCACTCTTTTATAAGAAATGGCTTGAAGTTGGTCTAGAAACTGTAGATGGTACTGATTATTTAAGAGCTGGCTCAAAGTTAGAGCCAATCCTTTTAAAAACACCACAAGACTGGGATGCTATTGGAAACGATATGTTCATGGTTAGAAAAACCTACGCTCTTGGAAATAATATTGATTTTAATGGGGCTACGACGAACTTAATTGGAGATGGTACGAATCCTTTCCAAGGCCAGATGCTTTCAAATGGATATCGAATTGAAGATACCTCTGGACAGGGACTTTTTGGAAAAATACAAAATGGAAAAATCGGTGATCGTAGAAAACCATTTAATATTGATAGTTTAAATCTAGAATGTGCAACCACGAATTGTGGAATTGTAAATGAAGCTGATGGAGCTGAACTCTATATAAATGCTACAAATATTAACTTACAAGACGGTGGAAATACTCTGCAATGTCTTGGTGGTTTTGTTGGTGGAGTCGCGACTAGTAGTAATTTGAGTATTGAACACTCAAAATTTCACGGGACAATTAATGCACCAAACTCTAACCAAGTTGGAGCTCTTATTGGCTGTCTTGCGGATGGTAGTACACCATCAGTTTCTATTGAAGATGTTGGAGTCGATCTCTTTGCATTAATTGCAGATGATTTTGTAGGTGGACTTATTGGACATACTGATACATCTCAGACCATTGAAGTAACAAATGCATATGTACACTTCATTCCAAATACAACCTACTCCCCTCAAATAAACTCTATTGGTGGTCCATATATTGCGGGATTAATTGGAAACCTTGAAAGTGCCATCACAACAAGTAATGTTTTAATCGATATTCGAGAGGCAACATATTCAGGAAACTTTGATGCCTGTATAAAATCAACAACAACTCCTGGGGTAACTTCTACTAATGCAGTCTTACTTGAAAGTACTGCAGGGACTGCAGCTTGTTCATACTTATCAATTGATGTTAATACAAGTGATGTGAATGCGGCCATTAATCAATTAGCTCCGGGTGGAGAGGACTTTGTTCTACAAGGTGAAAAAATTAAATTAGAATTTGAAGCTAATGGCTTTGAAAACTACTAATAAAAAAAGCCCTCACATTCGCGAGGGCACTAATCTTTTTACATTTTAAATATTATTACTTACCTAATTGTAAGCTTTCTGCTTTTCTTCTAATATTTGGATCATCTTTTAATGCATGTGCCTTTCTTTCAATTTCATTTATTTCTCGTTGGCTCATACCATTTAACTCTCTCTTGGCCGCTTCAATTTGTTCTTTAGAAAACTGTCCACTCTCAATCATTGCATCTAATGCTTTGGAAATTTCATCTTTAGTGATTGCCATCGCTCCAAGTGAAAGAGACAGTAATAATAATGCAATCTTCATATAATACCTCTTTGCTTAAGATTCTAATATATTATACCGCATATCTGAGCTCAATCTAAATTCAAGTAGATAGCTCGAGTAACCTGAGCACTTTGGTTGGCAGCTAAATCCCAATGACCTAGGGTGATTCTCCTATTTTAAGGTACTTACAAATAACTGAGCTGGTCACTTCTTTCCCATGAGATAATGTTATTTAAGATATTTAGAGGATATATCGAAAAGATAATGGGATGAATTTTTTGAAAATAAAATTATTATACGTCACATTTATTATGCTCATTTTTCAGGCATGTTTGCCTGAACAGCAGGTACGTACCCTTGAAGATACAACCGTAGAAAGTTCAAATAATAATAATGACTCTGATATATCAAATCAAAATGAAATCAATTTTGTAAAAACAGGAATAGGTTCACCAAATTTCTTTCAACAAGGTTCAACCCAAACGAGTACCACCCTATCCTTATTCTCTGATTTCAAAGATAGCTTTATTATGCGAGGAAATAATCTTGCGAGTTACTTAGTAGACACCATCACTTACACTTATGAAGAAGATGGTGAGACATTAACGGGTATTGGTCAAACACCTACTCTATGTATGATTTTTGAATTTAATCAAACTACGACTAATGGTAAAAGACTTTTAGGACTAGCAGCAAGAGTTCGTTTTTTTGAGAACCAAGCATTACAGGGTCGTGAGTATTTTGTTCAAATGGATGTTAATAATCAGAGTATAAATTCTTCTGATTGTTTAAATATCAACTTATCCAACGCGATTTTTCAAAAGTATGGAACTAACGATGTTGTCTATACCATTGCTGAAGTTTGTCCCGATTGTCAGTTAAATAAAAATAGTATTGGGCTGACTCTTTTCAACTCTAATGGCCTTGTCATTGAAGATGTTAATTTAGGAAACTTAACTTTAGGAATTATTCCTCAATTAGGTTCTGGTAGTGGAAATGTTAGTGGAAATTCTTGTAATACTGATGGAGCATGTCAACAGCAAGGTTTTAATTGTTGTTTAAATGGTCAATGTGTTAATCATGGTGAAGTAAAAGAAGGTGTGAACACAAGTTCAAGTGAGTACCTTAGTGCACTTCAACAAATCCTTACGAGACCAGAAAGAATTAAAGACTATCAAGACTTTTTCTATGTTTGTAATGAATTAATTCCTACTGATCCAGATAACTCTGGAGATGACCCAGATCTAGACCCAATTCAACAGGCCAATGATTTATTTGATGAATTACAAGATCTGTACAATTGTTTAAATCCAGTCATTGATGAGTTCTCTATTTGTACTTATGAAAAACAAATTGATATCGATAATATTGGTAATGGTGGAACAAGTTTCGTTATGCCTGCTGATGATATTACCTTTAAAAAGACTAATGGAAATTTAAACTTCTTTAATATTGTTAATATAAACTATGCTGGGGAAAGAATTTATCAAGATAAATTATATAGCACAGATACACTGATCCCTGCTGATCCTTCAATTCAATTTGTGGGTAGTGCAAATGATGAGCTCTTTGTTGGTCAGTCAATTATTATTGATCGTCCCCTTGCAATAGATGCTCCTCGTGAAACGGCAAAAATTAGATACCGTATCGATGGTACTTGTGAAAGGCTTGGTTCAAACCTTGCTAAGTGTACCAAGTCATATGTTCAAGGCCAAAACTCTAGCCCACCAAGATCAAGTGATCATGCTGGTGGAAATCAAATATTTAAATTACCAACATATGCTAACCTTGGTTTTAATGTAATTGTTGAAGTTGGTGGTTTAAGAGTTGCTCCAGGGACTGATACTTGGCAAACAGAAACTCTTTCAGGTGTGAACACTGCCATCTCTACTGATAAACAAGTACGCTTTACTGGTATGACCATCGCAAATGGTCAAACAGTTGATATCACCTATTACGTTTCTCAGTTTGTTGATCAATTAATGCTTTCAAAAGATACTGCTCAAGCTCAAGTAAATAGTCACTGTCATTGTGATGAAGAGATTGGATGTAACCTACAACCTGTTACAAGTACGGTAAATGGTGTTGAACAAATTACAAGTTATGAGTGTCTTTACCCACAACCGGATGTACCTCCGATGCCATTACAAGAAACATTTTATGTTAGTGCAAAGAGTGTTGCTCATAGATACTTTGATGTAAATGGAGTGTCTTGGGATTTCAATGATATTGGTTCTGGTGATGTACAAGAAGGAACAAAATTTGAGTACGCGTCTGGAAATGTATTAAAACCTAATAATACAGCACAGACGATTGGATTTAATGAAATTTACGGATCATTTTCAAGAGAAACTGACTCTGCCATGCCGGCCTATATGTTAGAAGTTGAAAAAGGTAAGAACTACGATATCTTTGTTGATGGTGGAGCATTCTCTAGTTGTTTAAACTGTGGTGTTGATCCATACGGTGGTGTACAAAAATTATTTCCAAATAGTTTTTTACATGCTGGTGGTGGATATCTTCCAGATGTTGTTGAAAGTCGTAGACGTGATAATCAAGGTAAATTCTCTAGTGATGAGATGAAATTTGGTCGTGCATGTTTTGTACCTGCAACGATGATTCCTTGGACACATGCTCCGGGCTCAACAGTTCAAGAACAAAGACAAGCTCGTTTGAGTGCTCAGCACTTTCTCTTTGCCAATGGATATAATAGAGATTGGTATGGGTTTGATTATGGTTCACTAATAGCTTCATATGATGGAGTTAAATGGTTCTCTGTAGGTAATCAAAGAAGAATTCAGGCCAAAGCAAATAAAATATACTTTGCCATCAATGCCTACTTTGGTGACTTAACTGTAAATAATACTTTTAAAGTAACTGTTAATGAAACTTCTGCCATTTTAAATTCAGGCTCTGCAATTACTCATGATACAGACAGTGACGGAGCTCAATGTCAGCGCTCACACTATTGTTCTACCGATAATGATTGTATTACACAGCTTGGGTATGAGTATACTTGTCAAAATGTATCTTCACTAAAGACCCCATGGCCACTATTTGATGCCAATGCAAATGAAATCGTTGGAAGCACCGAACTCTTTTTAAGTAGTATTGTTGGTGGTGTTAATGGTCAAGTTAAGAGATGTGTCTATCGAGGAAAAGGAAGTATTTGTCAGGAAAACTTAGCAAGTATTGATTCGAATAATTCATATTCTAAGTCATCAAACATTGCTTTTCATGCATGTTCTCCTAATACATACTGTGAGTCCCTCTCAGAATCTAAATTTAATACTAAGATTGCAAGGTATGCAGATACACCTGTATCACAGAATAATAAAACTTATATTACAACAGATGCCAATCAAGGATCTACAGATACTTATGGATTAGCAGCTCGCTTTATTGGTCGTCCATTTAATTACTATGGGGATGAAGAAGTACCTAATAATGCCCTTTTAAACTTAAACAATAATGATGTACAAGCAATTTGTATTCCAGGAAAAGAACCAAGTTTAGCGGCAACTTTTAATGAATTAAATAGCTCTGTTAACACTCCTCTGGCTGATAAAGTATTTGGAATTGGAAGAACTCAATCAACATCGACTCTACAAGATGAAGCTTATTATGCAGCTTGTCCTGCTACAGATGAAGATGGAAATTATATGTACTTTGATCAAGCTCGTTTAAATGAGTCAACGGTAGATATCTCAGATGATAGTATTAACTCTTATGCTATTTCACAAAACCTATCCACAAACTTAATGGATTTAGATATCTTTGATGAACTACAATTATTTAATGATGATAGTGCAAATATCACTCGCCTTGGTTATCAGAAAAATGCCTGTCTAAGATCTGCCGGTTCAAAGTGTTATACAGATCTTGATTGTGCACCAAATAGATTTATCACAACAAAAGTCAAAACATTAACTGACTTTGGAGCTCTCAATGTGGCAGAACAGGCCTTTTGGCAAGAAGAGCTTACTTGTGGATATGCGGCCAAGAGATACCCTGATAATGGTCTCTACCCTGATCCTTTCTATGACATCACTGAACATAAGTGTTGTATGGAACAAGAAAAGAACTTTACTTATAAGACTCAACCACATGAGGGATCAACATTTGATGTGGTTCTAAGTGATGCCGATAGAACGCCGGCCATTGCAGGTGTTAATATCGATTATAATTCTGAAAGACGCTATTCTAAAAATAATAACGTTTATGATAAATTAGTGAATGATCCAGATCGTTACGCTCCTCTTTATCATGCAGCTAAACAGCCAGCTGCTCCATTTGAAATTAATAAAAGATCTGAAATGGCACAATACACTACTCTCCACTTAAATAACTCACGTATGTGTTGTACTGGTCACTGGGTTAGAGAGTTTGCAGATGGTGCGAACGGAAATGGTGGTGGACATATCTTCACACCAAATCGTTTACAAAATTTACCACCAATTACTTTTAGACCTTTAAGTTGGTTTGATAATAATATTCCTTCAGTTGGTGAAGAAGAAGGTGATAAGCTTCCTTATACGTGTGATCTTGATAATTATACGACTGTTAACTGTGAAGTAAAAAATATTGTTGAAGATAGTGCCGAAGAGAAGAAGTATTTAAATTTCTTTGGAAAATTAGAATTACTAGGTATTCCACAAGTACTTGTGGAAACGGTTGAAGATGTAAGAAGACCACTTGGTGATGATTATATTGTTTATAATAATGCTGCCTTCAATATTGATGATCAAGAAGAAGTTCCAGCGACCATGAATCTTCCACTCCATAACACAATTAAGTCTCACCTAAATGACCTTGATAGTGATGGTAGTATTGATGCTGTTGTCGATGTAATCGATAATACAAATGGTGGAAAGAAGTACTTCTCAGCTGCAAGTTATGATAATTTTCAAATGGAAGTTAACCAATTAAAGAAAGTCTTCTCTGAAGATGAGTTTGCTTGTTGTCTTCCGACAGGTCTGGCCATTACCGATTTAAGCATACCTGAATCAGCTTGTTGTACTGGAAGAATGAATGCACTAGATGCTAATTCAAATGTTTGTTGTCTTGAAGACTTCACAGATTTAAGTGTCTATACCAATCGTTATGTATCTTCTGAGGGTGCTTCATTTAATGGACAGGATATTGAAGACTCAGATATTGATCCTGAATCAGGATATATTAAACCAGAAAAAGTTCTTGAGATGGGACCAACTATGTGTTGTTCTGGTCAAGCGACAACTGGTGTGGCACTAGGGCTTTACTACATCCCTATTGAGTATACTAGTATTTCTCAAGATCAAGCTAAAACAAGACGTTGGCTATATGATTCAACTCTTGATAATGCAGATGAAGTTGGTGGTGGAATTACTAAGTACAACGCAGGAATGAAGTTTAATAATCATATCTACTGTGTTCCTCCTGGCTTTGCAGATAGTAGTGGCAACTCTGGTGGTGGATCTGGCGGTTCTGGTGGCGGCGGAGCTATCAGCAATTAATTTATAAAATAAAAGATCGCAATGGCCAATAGAGCTCTATACACAGCGTATATACCAAGTCCCATTTTATTTAATAGCTTTAAGAAATAATGAATCGTTACGATTCCAACTACAAATGAAACTGACACACCAACTAACATATGGGTTAGATCAAAACTAATACTTTCTCCCCCATCACCTAGTGTGGACTTTAGTTTATAAGCAACACTCGCAAAAATAATTGGCAAAGAAAGTAAGAATGAGAAACGAGAAGCATTTACTCTTGAGAGTCCACTAAAGCGTGCACTTGTTATTGTAATACCAGAGCGACTAACCCCAGGAAAAATAGCAAGCATTTGCGAGAATCCTATTAATAAAGACCTTTTTATATCAATTTTCTTTGTGAGATCTACATGATCACTTCCAAACTTATCACTTAGAAATAAGAGCACACCAAAGACTAAAAGATTTATCCCAATAAAGAGTGGATTGCGGCCATACTCAAGAGCAATATCTTTAATTAGCAAAATAAAAATGACTGTGGTCAATGTCGCTAATGTAAAGTTAAGGGCAAAGGCACTATTCCCCTCTCTCTCTTTTTTAATACTAAAAAGATAAAGCCCATTAAAAAGATTCTTTATATCTTTCCAAAAATAGACACTAATGGCCAAGGCAGTTCCAACATGCATCATTAAATCAAAGAAAACACCTGGATCTTTTAACTCGAAGAAAAAAGGAATAAGAGCTAAGTGTCCACTTGAGCTTATTGGAAGAAACTCAGTTAAACCTTGTAAAACACCGTAAATAATCGCCCATGTTAATGTCATCTTAAACCGTCTTTGTTGCCTTTATACCAAAGAAGTCTTGATCCTTTTCAATGATCGCTTGTAAAAGATCCGTTAAGTTTTGAATCATTTTATCAACTATCTCTTGGTTTAGCTTTGTACTTTGGTTATTTATTTCTAATAACTGAAGCATTTCGCGAATACTTTCTTGTACTGAAACGAGTCCCTTTTCATTTTGCTCTGAAACAAAGAGTTTAGAAGTTTCAAAAAAGGCCTTATAAGTCTTTTGAAATAATTCATCATTATTAAATTCTTTTTTATTTTTTAAATCAGAGTATGGCAGCAAAAAGCTAAGTGCAGGATAATCACTTATATCTGCTTTAGAATTAAAGAGAATATCTTCAATCTTAGTCTCTAAGTCAGCCGTGGCATATGTAACTTTATACACATAAGTTTTAATAGAATTAATCGGCATAATATAAAGATACTTATTCTTTGCAACTTCACTTTTTATAAAAAGAGCAAAACTCTGTCCATTTTGCTTAAGAGAGATCTCTTTTATAGGATGCTCAACTAAAGAGAGGATACGATCTCTTAAATGCATATGCCCAGTAAAGAAAGGCCCATACTTAATCATAAAGCTTTGAACTTGATCTAGTTTATCGATATCAAAAATAAAAGCCCCCTCTAACATTGCTTGTAACTCTTGGGCAATTTTATCTTTAGGAAATTTTGTATCTTTAAAATTAGGATTATCAACACTTGCATCATTAACAATAGAAAGCAGTGTTGGATAGTTCATGTACACATAAGGATTAAGCTTAGTATACTCCTTAAAAAACTTACTTAAATTTATTTCTTTATCTCTTAGCACTTCAAAAGACATGGTAGCACTTGGAGTTGTTAAAACAACTCTCGTACCAAGTTGAATAATCTTCTTTCCTTCTTTTTGTATCGTTTTAATCATTGGAAAGAAAAAGGCCCCCTCTTCTTCAAATAATATATTTATGGCCTTAGAACCATTAGTGGCTGAGTTTTCAACTGGTTGAATCTTAAAGTTATTATTTGCGATAACACTAATAGGCTTTGGAACAGTAAAGTCTTTAAAAAGTGGAGATATAATAAAACCAACTCCCATAAGAGGAATAATCAAAAAGAGTGTGATAAATACTCTCGCCTTACTTACCATTTCAATATGTGTAAAGCTTATAACCTCTTTAAATGAACGCTTTGAAAAGACAGTTGGTAATTCAAAAAGTAAAAAGAATGGTAATAATAAATAATTAAAAAAGACTCTCAAAGGAGCAAGTAATCTCTTTAAAACAAAATTACCCTTAGCTTTCATTCCAAAGAAAAATTGTCCTAGAGTGATACCAAATAAGAAACTCACTAACATTTGGAAGATCATAAAGAAAATAATAAGTAAGATATAATCGTAATACTCTTCTTTATATCCTTTAACGATCTCATCTTGAATTTTAGCAAGAGCTGGCACTTCTTTATAGGCCATATCTACATATTTAATTGCATACTTCTCAAATAAGGGCTTAATAAAACCAATTGCCTGCATAAGATAAGTATCAATATAAGTCAGTATCTTCTTTTGCATGGGAAGGACTGCAGTTAGGATTGAAAAAATAACAATATCAAAAATTAGTCCTAAGAATCTAACGATTGCATTGGCCGCAGGTGTAACGACTCCCTTTTTTGCCTTAACTTTAACTTTCTTCTTTTCACTCTTTAAATTAAGAGCATTCATTAATTTTCTTGTTAGAGTTTTATCACCCTCATCTAACTCAGCTTCATCATACTTATATATCTGATCAGGGTCTGGCTTATCATAATCATATAATTGAAGTTTAAAAGTTTTCTCTGCTGGCTCTTCACTCTCTTCAACAGCATCAAGGTCTTCTTGACTAATTTGTAGACCTGCACTTGCTACTGACTCGCTTTCTTCGCTCTTCGTTTCAACCTCAGCATCTTCATTTTTACTTTCAGCCTCAAGTTCAGGCTGAGTGGAATTATCTTCTAGTGATAGGCCTTCTTCCTCAACAGGAGCTTTAACAGCAGGAGTATTTTCCTGAGAAGCATCTTCTACAGGAGCTTCCTCAGTTGCAAGCTCTACCGGTTCAGCACTAGCATCTAAGTCTGGTATTTCTTCATCAACTTCTTCAAAAATTAATTTTACCTTTCCTAGTTTTATGACATCGCCATCCCTAAGGATTACTTTCTTATCCGCTTCTAATTGTTTTTTTCCTAGAAAGGTACCACTTTCAGACCCTAGGTCTTTGATGGTAACTACATCATCATCTAAAACAACCTCTAAATGTCGATTGGATACGGACTTATCTTCGATTAGGATATCAGCATCTTCCGAGCCAACTATTTGATTTCCCGTAAGCTCATAGATAGGCTTACCTTTCAAGGACTTAGCGTTTAGGTAATACTTAGTAACTAGCTTTGTAGGAAGTTCAGCCTCACCCGTGCCACCATTTTGAGGCGATTTATTTTTTTTAAAAAACTTTCCTAAAACCATGCTCAGACCTAAAAAATGTCAATTATATTACATATTTAGTTTATCTTATTCGCGCAATATGCCAAGTTTTTAACTCAAGAATCAGCATTTCCTTGGTTGAGCAAAGTACTCAGATTATAATTATATTAAGAAGAAATTTGCCTCAGAATTAATATTTCGGGGCTTTAGAACCGATAAATAAGTGAAGTATAGAATGAAAAGGGTGAAAGTCATGTCAAGATTTAAAAAGAAAACTAGAGTAAGAATTCTTCCGTTACTACTCTCTTTGCAAATATTTATCCCTAATACTTTACTCGCGCAAGAGGGTTCTTCTACTAATCAACACTGGAGAAACACTGCTCAAACATTAAGTGTCATTCAAGGAATGGGACAGCAGTTATTACAAGCACGCATGCAACGCTTACAACAAATGCAAGCGAACCAAAACTTTATGCGCATGCAACAAGATCTATCAATAAAACAAGTTGATCCAAGCCAAGTTCCACCAATCATCACACAAAATGGTTGTCAGGTTTTAGAGGCCAAAGGAAATAGAATTAATGCTGACCTTAGTTGTGAAGGCCAATTCAGTATGGAACTTATGCAACAAGGAACATACGATGCCCTACTTGGTGCTGCTGAAGCAAACTTTAATACTCTTGATAATTTCCTAACTAAAGGTCATGAGAGATTTACGACTCAAGGTATTGGTTGTTATGAAAAAGCACAAAATCAATTAAAGCAACAATTAGAAGCTAGACTTCAAATGCTTGATCAAATGAAAGAGTCAATGAATAGACGTCTTGAAGATTTCCAAAAACTAGCTAAGAACGATGTAATGGAAATCAAAAAAGGACAAGCTCTTTTAGATGGTTCAAGTTCAGATCCAACAGTTCAAGCTGCACTAAAAGATTATCGCTTTGAAGATCAATTTAGAGATCCTCAATGTCGCTCTTTTTTCACAGATAAGCAATTTGCCGATATGGGTAAAAAAGGTTTAAGAGGAATTGAACAAGAATTAACTAATCAAACAAGTTCAATGCAACCAAAAGCTTTCATTGCTAAGTCTGAACAATTAGAAAAAGAAATTATAAGCCTTGGTAAGCATGTTAAAGCAAAACAAGAAAATAGTGATGGACTTGCACTTATCAGTGATCCATTCTCAGGATTTAACTCTCGCCTACTAGCAAGAGGATCAAAGGCAGTTGAAAAAGCAATGGCAAATGCCGCTGATAGCATCAACGAAGAAAAGAAATCTGTTGAAAGAAAGTTAAAAGCCAAGATTCCATCAGATGATAAACTTGTAGCAGATATGTTTAGAGAAATCACAACTGGAGTACAAGACGGTTCAGTAGATGTTGAATTTAGACTATCAGAATTTGAAAAAGAAACTAAGAACAGATGTCTTAGTGAATACATGAAAGATAACTTTGGAAGTACTGGTGGATTTGTTGGTCGTTTACAAGATCCAAACATCTCTAAAAAAGCCAATAGAGAAGCTGATTCAAGCTTTAAAAACTTTATCATTGAAATCTTAGAAGATGATCGTCTAACTATTGAAGCAAAGAAAAGAAAAATTGCTCAAGCACAAGCTGATCCAGCAAATGCTCGTTACGGAATGGTAACAGGAAAATCAGTAACTGTTGAAGGTAGAAATATTAGTGCTTCAACAAGAATGCCAGCAAGTACTATGGTAAATATGTTTGTTGATAATTGTGTGGCCCGTTTTGATTCAGAGCCAAACTCAAAAGGAACAACATATAGAGAGATTGCTCAAGAAATGAAGTCATATAAGAATAAGTTTTCTCAAATGAAAACAAAAATGGCCAATCAAGTTTCAAGTAATCTTGTTAACGAATTATTAAGATGTCCAGGAGATGAAAACACAGGTAAGTCTCCTCAAACATGTAGCCCTAATGCTCTTAAAACAAGTGATCAGAACTTTTGTTTAAGAACGGCAAATACTTGTGCAGCCAATATTAATGGATGTATGGAAAAAGCTGAAAAGCTAGTAGAGACAACAAGAAATAAACAATTAGAGCATGTTGAAACTTACCGTCAAAACTTAGTTAACTTCAAAGAAGGTTTAAAACAAGAATTCTCTATTGTAAGTGCTAACTTTGAACAAGCTTCAAGACAATTAGATGGTCTTTACCAAATGGGAACAATGTTTAAAATGCCTACTGGTTTAGATATGGCAACAACTGAAGAAAATGGTTCAAATGGTGCCAATACATTATTAAAAGGTATTGACCCTTCTCTTGAACTAGAAGACCCAGTAGCATACTTTCAAAAAGTTTCTAAAAACATTGACAAACTAAGAGGTCAAGTTGAACAACATAATCGTGAAATCAGTGGTGAGTTTGATAAAACAATCCAAGGATACGCTCGTTCATATGAACAAGAAAAACAATACTGGCAACAAATGAAAAGTCAGTGTATTTCTCGTCTAACAGACTACGATAATATTATTGCTGCTCAACAAGAAGAGCAACAAAGAGCATATCAAGAACAACAAAAAGCAATTGGTGAAGCTTGTCAGGCCTTTGCTGACTTTAGACAAAACCCATGTCCATCAAGTGGTGGATCGGTAGGATCTCTAAGTTCTGATATGGCCGCTATCCAAGGTGCAATCAGTGCTGACGGTCAGTCGGTAATTGCTGAAATTGCAGGAAGTTGTGATAGCTTCGGTACAGCAGAGGCATACAGTAATACTTCTGGAAATAGAAATGCTCCTTATCATAAGAGCCTTGATGACTTCTGTGCAGAAAATGGACCTGGTGGGGACTCAATTAATTGTACTGTTTATAGAACACTTAAGACTCAATACCGAGACGTAATGATTAACGGACCATCAGATGGTGGCTCTTCAGCAAGACTATGTAGTTCACTTAATTCTGCTGAAAAACTTAAAGATGGAAACATGTATGTTTGTGCCGAAACTAACGATGAAGATGAAATTATTTATTCTTATAAAGAAGAATGTGCTGAAGACAACAGAGTCAGCTCTTATGCTAACGTTGGCGATAATTTCAAACCGCGAGTTAGAGATAGAAAAAACTGTACTGAAAACGCAGAACAAGTTGCTGATAATGGCGGCATTCAATCTCGCTTCGAAACTGCAAAAGAAGGAGCGATGGAAGAATTAGAACAATATAGAAGAAACGAAGCTACTTCTGCCGTAGGTGAAGTACAAGTTGCGGCTTGTGCTGGTATGAATAGTGGTGGTGAAGTTGATTTAACTGGCGATCCAATGCAACAGCTAATGAGAGGTATTGCAGGTGGAAACGCTGGTGGTGCAGGATTTATGCAATAAGCCCGCACTAAAATAAAGGGAACACCAAGGAAAAGGGATGGATTTTAAAACCAAAAAGGTTACAAAATTTCAAAATATAATAGCTCCCCTATGGGGAGCCCTACTTGTTTTATCTCTTGTTTCATGTTCTGAAATCACTGAACTTCCTCAAGAAGGAACAAGAGTTGATAAGCTCGATACAACTTTCTACGATACTGGCAAAGGTTATGTTTATAGACAATCTCCTTTTGATGCCAATGGATATGAATTACCTCGTTCTGCAACTTCAGTAGATGGTTGGATCTCAACAGATTTCATAACAACAAATAATGAGCTCTTTAGTTCATGTGCCATGCAAGTAGAAACAGGTTTTTTCACGACGACTGCAGAAACAGTTGGTGAAACTGTAAATGATACTGATAATTGTTTTAGAGTTTTAAATGATGATGATGCTGATACAATTCCACTACAAGCAATCAATGCCGGTTGGAACTACCCTATCAAATCTCAACCTGATGGTTTTTACCAAGTTAATGGTTTTTATCATTCTAATTTAATTATTAAAAAGTTCTTAGAAGCACTCTACTTGGCTCACTCAACGGTGCATTTTCCGATGGGATCAAACTCTGTCTATCCAGTTACTAAGTTTGATTTTCATAATACACTTTCATTTTGGTTTTCAGATGCTGGAAATGAAGGTGTTAGTCGAGCAATAAATGTATATACTAAACAACCGATCACTCCTATTAATGCATATTTTAATGGTGCAAAGGTTGAGATTGGAATGGGTTATGACCCGGACCAATTCATAACTACTCCTTACTCAATGGAAGATCTTTCTGTTTTTTACCATGAGTATGGACATGCTTTTGCATATATTTTAATGAACCAAAGAAATATCGCGGTAGAACAAGGAACTCTTCCTTTGAATTATCATGCACCTGTTTATAAATCGACTCTTGGTAAGTTATTCTATGATGAGGCGGGTGCAATTAATGAAGGTATTGCTGACTTCTTTGCTTATTTTATTACAAATAGAGCTGAGATGGGTGAATGGGCCTTTAATGGTTTTGCAAGACCGATGACAGAAACAAGTGATAATCACTCTGCCAATGTATCAAAGCAATCTGGAGAAAGATTAAAATATCCAGATTTTGCATACTACTTATCTGGAAGTGATGAGCCAGATGAAGATGTGCATAATGCTGGACAAATTATTTCACACTACCTGGTGAGTTTAACTGAATCATTTAAAAATACTTGTACTAGTATTAAAAATCTTTCAAGTGAAGATGATAAACATGAGAAAGCGACTGCATTAACTATTATGTTACTTTCAGAAACTCTAGGTGAATTAGGAGATATGACTGCGAGAGGTAGTGATGTCTTTGATACTTTTATTAAAACAGGTTCTGATCCCTACCTTGGAAGATTTTTTACAAACTTAAATGCTTTTGAATCTTATCTATGGGGACACTCAGTTAACCCTCCTACTTTTAGAAGATTTGCAAAACTTATAGGAAAGAATATTAAGTACCGTATTTCTAATAGTGCTTGTCCAAGCTTCTCAGTAGATGACTCTGAACAATTATTAGATGAATATGGACTCTTATTATTTGATTCATATAATGAGACTGCTGAAGGTACTTTATTAACAGGTTCAACAACTGCTGTTACGGCCAATGATGCTGATACTGATGACTTTAGCGGTCAGAGTATTACTTTTGGACTTAGTAATTATTCAGCAGTAAATGATTCTAGCATTAATGAATTAAATAGAAAGCAAACCGTACTTGTTTCAAAGGAATTTATAGACCTCCCGACAGAAGCATCTGGTGAGCCACCAATTTTTATTTTTGATAAGCAAGAAGGAATTAGAGACTTACTTTCTAGTCTTACTTTTGAAGGACAGAATGTAACTATTAGTGAGGGTCTTGCTGGACCAGAATATAATAATGGTAATATTAAAATTAGTCCGGGTGAAATTATTGGGATTACTCCTAACCTATTTAACTTTTCCAACTCTAATATTGGTGGAGTAAGAGTTCTCGCAAACGACTGGGATCATATGAAGTTAGATGTATCAACTGAGAACCATGTGAATACAACTCAAAACTTAGTTGCCAATGAAGATATCGCAATGTGGAAGCCTTGTCAGATTGATGGATTTCCTCTTGTCACTGAAAATGGGATTGCAGAGACTCCAGGCTCAGAAGCTGAGGGAGATTGTCTTTTTACAACAAAACATAATCAATCTTTAACTGATACTGCAACAACTCCTGAGTATTATCCAGATTCGCCACAGCCAGTTTGCTTTGTTCAGTTCAGTGATGAGAATGAAACAAAGTGGGTTTCACAAGATTTCTTTAGATCTCAAGAGCTTTTATTAGAAGATGATGAATGCCTTAATGGTCCAAGTATGTCTGGAAATAATTTTAATCCTAATGAGTGTCTTGTAAGAGTATTACCAGGTGGATCACATGCCGTCTTTGGTAAAATTGATGCTCAAAAAACATGGCAGAAAACTCTACAAGGTGATGGCTCAGCTGCTACAGTTAGCTCGAATCACATTCTTGTGATGGAGATAAATAAACTTATTCGTCCTGGAACAACATTTAATTGTCGTTTTAGAGCAACTTTTTCAAATTGTAGTGATTGTTTTGAAGATGAAAATGGTGATGAGTATCCTGACTATGAGTATGCAGGAAGTGAACCATTTAAAATCATAAACTTCTCATTTAAGGTGTTAGACTAATGAAAAAAAATAATGCCTTTTTAATACTATCATCATTTATTGTGCTCTTTGCACTTGGTTTATTTTTTTATCAGAGTAATGAAAAAACAAGTAAGACTACTCATACAACTAATAAATTAAAAGACTCAGTTCCAAAGAAAGCTAAAAAAATTGTTAAAAATAATTCAAAAACAATTAGTCAGCCGCAAAAAGATAAACAGAAATCCAGAGGGCCAGCGACCCTAGTAAAGAAGGCCAGTGCAAAGTCTTTTCAAAATAATTGGAAGGAATTGGCCAATAAGAGACTTGCGGCAAATTTAACTGAGAAATTTCAAATAGAAATTGAACCAGTAACGATAAAAAGCATTGCTAATGGGGCCTTTGAAACTAAGAAAGTACAAGAAGCGATTATTAGTATCACTCACCCAACAGGAGCGAAATCTAGTTACTCTGCCCTGATTGATCCCAATACAGGTGTTATAATCGAAACCTTTAATCATACTCAATTTGAGAATCGCGACTTCTATGCTGTGAAATTAAAGGCAGATTACAATAGCTTAAAGCTTGTTCCGCTTAATAAGAAGAAACAATAAACGCAAAGCATCTAAATAAATATTATTAGACATTTTATGATATTTTCTACCTCACTTATTGTATCAAATATGGCATTATACCCTATCTATGATTGATCTATCTGGCTTGAATTCACGTCAAAGAGAGGCCTGTGAAACTATAAAAGGTCCCCTCTTAATACTTGCAGGAGCGGGTTCTGGTAAAACCAGAACAGTGACTTATCGTATTGCTCATATGATTGTGAATTTGCGTATCCCTGCAAAGGATATACTGGCGGTTAGCTTTACCAATAAGGCCAGTATGGAGATGAATGAACGTGTGGCCAAGCTTATTGGACCAAGACGTAAAAGAGGAATTACTCTTTCAACCTTCCACTCCTTAGGAATAAAAATTCTACGCAATGAAATTCATCATATTGGTTATAATAATGATTTTACGATTTATGATTCCAGTGACCAATTATCAATTGTTCGCGAAGGCCTAAAAAATTTAAAAGTTGATAAAGCTGCTTTTGATAAAAAAACTATTATGTCTAAGATTGGATTTCTTAAAAATAATGGTATCACTGCTGATGAGTTTTCTCATACGGAATTCTTTGATCCAGACGATGCATACGATGTGGCCACAGAACACGTCTATCACTTTTATCAAGATAAACTACACTTTTATAATGCTGTCGACTTTGATGATATTTTATTTCTATGTGTAAAACTATTCCAAGAGAATCCTGAAATTGCTCAGAAGTACTCACAACGATATAAGTATATTATGATTGATGAGTATCAAGACACCAATGGTCTACAGTTTGAAATGGTAAGAGCGCTGACTAGCTGTCATGATAATTTATGTGTGGTTGGGGATGATGATCAATCGATTTATGCCTTTAGAGGTGCCGACATCACAAATATTTTAAACTTTGAAAAGCTTTATAATAATACCAAAGTGGTTAAACTCGAACAGAACTATCGCTCGACTAATCATATTCTTACTCTTGCCAATAAGGTTATTGTTAATAATAAAAAGAGAAAAGATAAAACCATGTTCTCGGATAATGATGGTGGTAGCCCTCCATTAATCTGGGCCTGTGGGGATTCAGATCATGAAGCTCAAATTGTTATTGATGAAATTACAAAAATCCAATTAGAAGGAAAATTTTTAGGAGAAGTTGCAATACTCTATCGCAGTAATACTCAAGTCCCTCCTTTTGAAGACCAATTACGATTGGCACAAATTCCTTATGCCATTATTGGAGGACAAAAGTTTTATGAGAAAAAAGAAATTAAAGATTTAATCGCATACTTATCTGTGATTAATAATCAAAAAGATGAGTTAAGCTTAAGAAGAATTCTAAACATACCTAATCGTGGGATTGGGAGTAAGAGCTTAAAAGACTTTTTAGAACGAGCAAGTGAGAAGAAAACAACTCTCTTTGAAATTATAAAAGAAGAAGCTCAGGGAGATTCTAAGCGAGCACACTCACTTAAAGAATTTGTCGATATTATCCATAAGTACCGTTCTCACTTTCAAACAATGCAATTACATCAGGCACTAAGCAGTCTTATTGATGATATTGATTATATGCAATTTGTAGAAAAATCTTATGATAGTCCTAAGATCGTTGCCCGTAAAAAAGATGATGTACGCAACTTTATTTTTAGTGCAGAAAAATTTTCAGATCGTTTTAAAGAAGAAGCAGAACTAAAGTTCTGGTTAGAAAGATTATTACTTGCTGATAACCAAGACCGCCAAAATGATAGTGATGAATTGGTAAAAAATGAAGTTCAATTGATGACATATCACTCTTCAAAAGGTTTAGAGTTCGACATGGTCTTTATGGTTGGAACAGAGGAAGAATTACTTCCTCACAAAAATACTATTAAAGATGGAACCGATATCGATGAAGAAAGACGTCTATGTTACGTAGGAATTACAAGAGCGAGAAAGCGCTTAATAATGACCTATGCAAAAGAGCGTAAGATATATGGAAAAAATATTAAACGTAATATCTCGCGTTTTTTTCATGAGCTTCCCAAAGGAGCCATTAAGGAACAAGATAGAACAAGTTTTGGTCATATGTCGGAAGACGAAGTTGATGAGTACAAGTCAAACTTCTTTAATGATTTATTATCTTCCCTGGATGATTAAGTGGCCATCCTTGGCCATCCCGCAGGGAAAACCTTCCTTGGTTAATTATTGAATTTATTATACTTATAAGTTTTAGCTTTAATCACATAGGTCTCTGGTGTATAGAGTCCAAATGTAAAAAATGCCCAAAGCATATTCTTTGTCTTTCTCTGTTTAATAATTTTTAATTCAGATGCTGAATCAACTCCAGCTTCCTTGAAGAACTCAGTTAAGTCGAGTTCATGTGTGGTGGGAATTGTACCGAATAAGAAAAATTCCTTATCAACAGTAAATTCTAAGTCCTTTGTGTAGTTCTCTCTCTCATGCATCGAAAGTTCAAGGTTAGGAGATTCGGAATGGATTTTAATTGAAGAACAACTAATATTTAGGAAAATATTAAAGAGTAATATTAAAATTAATCCTAATCTATTCACACACACCTTCGATGTTACAATTCTATTGTCCGAAACAGACTTAATATTGTCAAAAGGAAAGCGAGAAAAAAAACTAATGTGAGTTTATGTGAGTTTATTTATGTTTATAGTCTGTTGACTTTTTATTGATCAAATTTTCAATCGCTTGAAAGTGATCATTAGTTCTCTGAGTAATTCCTTGATACGCACTCAAGAGATTTAAATGTCTTTCTAAATCATCTCTATAAGCGTTTTCAATGGCCCTTTTCATTAATTGAACAGAGACAGGTGGTTTAGCAGCAATACTCTTTGCCATCTCTTGAGTGTATTGTTCGTAGTCTTCACCACAATAGTTGATTAAACCGATATCCTTTGCCTCAGTGCTGTCGATTACTTTTGCTGTTAAACTTAGCTCCATTGCCTTAGCAAATCCCACTATTTTTTGCAGATAATAACTTCCACCATCACCAGCAATGAGACCTAGATTAACAAATGTTTCACCAAACTTTGCTTTAGGAGATGCAATTCTAATATCACACATGCAAGCAAGGTCTAAGCCTGCCCCTATGGCCGCTCCATTAACCATAGCGATGCTTGGAGTAGATAAGGACGCAAAGACTCTTGGTATTTTTTGAATGCCCCTATGATAACGCTCACGTAACTCATTACTCTCACCCTGAAACATCTCTTCTTTATTTTTCATCTGATAAATATCACCTCCAGCACAGAAGTGTTTTCCTGCCCCAGTAATAATTATCACACGCACTTCATTATTTTCATCTGCACGATAAAGCTTTTGAATAAAATCTTCTATCATTTCACTTGTCCAAGCATTACTACTCTCAGGACGATTTAGAGTTAATGTTAAGATATGATCTTCAAGCTTTTCTAGAATCATTTTTCTCTCTTTTTTAATAAAGTCGTAAGGTACTTTGAAGGAGTTGTTTTTTGTATTTGCTCTAAAATAAACTGACTAGCATCAACTAATTTTTCTAAATCAATTCCATGCTCTAGTCCATAAGAGTTAAATAAATATAAAACATCTTCAGTTGCAACATTACCAGTTGCTCCCTTAGCGTATGGACATCCTCCTAGGCCTCCAGAAGATGCATCATAGGTAAAAATATCATTTTCAAGGGATTTTAAAATATTGGCAACGGCCATTCCTCTCGTATCATGAAAGTGCATAGCAATTTTTGAGAAGTCATACTTTGCTTTTAATGCCTTTAAATAAGTATCTACTTGTAAGGGATTTGCTATCCCAATTGTATCTCCAATCGAAACTTCATACACCCCTAATTTAAAAAATAAATCAAGCACGTGATCTAATTTATCCACACTCATCTCTCCAGCATAAGGGCAACCAAAAGCAGTTGAAATATAACCACGAAGCTTAATGCCATCTTTCTTTGCCTCACTAGCAACATCGCTCATGCGCTTAAAGCTCTCATCAACAGTGCAGTTTATATTTTTTTGAGTAAATGCATCACTTGTCGCAGAAAAAAGAGCAATTTCCTTAACTCCAACAGACTTTGCCCCTTCATAACCAATAAGATTTGGAACGAGACATGGATAATTAATTTTATCTGATAGCTCTTTATTTACTTTTGTATAAAGCTCTTTTGAGTCTGACATCTGAGGAATTGCTTTAGGTGAAACAAAACTAGTGACTTCAATTGTTTGAAGTCCTGTTTCAGAAAGAAGTTTAATGTATTCAAACTTAGCTTCAGTACTAAGGATTTTTTTCTCATTCTGTAGTCCGTCTCTAGGACCAACTTCTACTAACTTTACATTTTTTTGTTTCAACTCACTCAAGTCTATTACCTCTTATTCAATTTCACAAAGTTCAACACCACCTTGAACCTGTTCTCCAACCTGATAGTATATCTTTTTAATCACACCATCTTTTTGGGCCTTAATTGTATGCTCCATCTTCATGGCCTCTAATATCATAATTGCATCACCGTTAGTGACACTTTCTCCCTCATCCTTAAAGATTTTAAATATCTTCCCTGGCATTGGAGATTGCAATGAACCTTCACCTAGTGACTTATTACCAAAGCTCTCAGCTTTGAGAGGGAAACTTATAAATGCTTCAAGATTTCCAATGCAAAGATGATAATCTAAATTAGGAATTCTTTGAGTTATGTAAAACTTTTTAAGTTCATCCCCTAAAAAGATTGAGTCATTTAAGTAACTAAAATCAAATTTCTCACCATTTAGTTCTATTGTAATAACATCAGACTTTGGAAAGTGAGCATTAAACACATATTCACTTCCCTCCAATATAGCTTTTCTGTTTTTGAACTCTTTTTGATATGACCAAGCATTAATTGAGTTTTTATTTTCATGAATAAGACCACAAGCAATACCTAAAGCAATGGCCTTAGTATCAAGCTCTCGTTTTTGCAGATCATCCTGATATTCAGTTATAAAGTGAGTATGAATATCCCCTTCTACAAACTTTTCATGCTCAAGAATTCTTGCAAGGTAATCACGATTTGACTTAAGTCCTAAGAATGGAAAGTCTTCTAAGGCGCATAACATTTTATAAATATTCTCATCTCTTGAATGAGAGTATGTAATAAGTTTTGCAAGCATTGGATCGTAGTTAATATTTACAAAGTTCTGTGATTCATAACCACAATCTAATCTTACCCCTTCAAGTGGACTCGCTCCAATAAAGTGAATTTTTCCAGTACTAGGAAGAAAATCATTATCAGGGTCCTCAGCATAAATTCTAAGTTCTAGGGCATGTCCATGTTGCGAAATATCTGATTGCTTAATAGGAAGTTTCTCCCCAGCAGCGGCAATGATTTGATATTCTACAAGATCACTATTAGTAACTAGTTCTGTAACTGGGTGCTCTACTTGTAAGCGAGTATTCATTTCTAAGAAATAAAAACTATTATCTGGTGCGAGTATAAATTCAATTGTCCCAGCACCAAGATAATTAATTCCAGTAGAAATCTTCACAGCTGTTTCACATATATTCTTACGAAGTTCATCATTTAAAGCTGGGCTTGGTGTTTCTTCAACTACTTTTTGATAACGTCTTTGTATAGAACATTCTCTTTCATAAAAATGTAGATGATTACCATGACTATCACTCATTAACTGAACTTCAATATGTCTTGGGTTATCAATATACTTCTCAATGAGAACCTTATCATTTCCAAAAGCATTTTGAGCTTCACGCTTTGAAGCATCCAGAGCACTTGTAAATTCATCTTCAGAGCGAACAATTCTCATCCCCTTACCACCACCACCTGCTGTGGCCTTAATAAGGACAGGAAAACCTATTTTCTTAGCTTCACTAAATAGAAAGTCTGGTTCTTGATTATCACCGTGATACCCAGGAATAAGTGGAATTCCAATTTTCTCCATTTCAACTTTGGAAGTTTTCTTATCTCCCATAAGCTCAATTGCATGAGTACTTGGTCCAATAAATATTACTCCAGCTTTATTAACTCTCTTACAGAATTCAGTATTCTCAGATAGAAAGCCATAACCTGGATGAATGGCATCCGCACCATACTCCTTTGCAATTTTTATAATTTTTTCTTGATTAAGATAAGTCTCACTTAAAGCACCGATGCCAAGACTAACACAATCATCACCTGCTTTCGCATGAGGAAGTGATCTGTCATCTTCAGAGTATATGGTAACTGTCTTAATACCTAGACGCTTACAAGTTTTTACTACTCTTAAAGCGATCTCACCTCTATTTGCGATTAACACTGATTTAATTTTCATTTATTCCTCACTTACCCAACTAGCTTTAGTTTTATTTAATAAGGCCTTCATTCCATCTTGGCCTTCCTCAGAAATTCTAATTTTTGCAATTTCTGAACAAGTATAATCCATTAATTCACTTTTATTTTTTTCTAATACGTTTTTAATTAATGACTTGGCACTGCGAGCTGCTTTAGGACCAGCTAATAAGAACTTATTTAAAGTTTCTTCAAATTCTGCTTCAAAACTTTCAAGGCTACTTACTTTATGTACAAGCCCCATTTCCTTTGCAGTATTTGCAGGAAATAAATCACCACTTAAAAACCATGCTCTCGCATTTGATTCACCAATTTTAGCGATACAATAAGGAGATATAACAGCAGGAACTAAACCTAATTTTACTTCAGTAAATCCAAACTTGGCTTTTTCATGAGTATGAACATAGTCACAAACACTCACAAGTCCAACTCCTCCACCGAGAGCATGTCCATTTACTTTCCCAATAACTGGTATCGGACAATCATTAATAGTTTGAAAAAGCGTTGCAAGTTTTAACGAGTCTGCTTTATTTTCTTCCATACTATAATCAACCATAGAGCTCATCCAGTTCAAATCAGCTCCAGCACAAAAACTCTTTCCTTCTCCAGTAAGAATAACCAGCCTTGCATCACTTTTAGCGATTTCCTCAAAGCTCTTTGTTAACTCACTTATAAGCTCATCATTAAAAGCATTATGAATCTCAGCTCTTTTTAATGTGACAGTGGTAATATTATTCTTTGTTTCAACACTCATTAAGCTCATATTACATCCTAAAGACACCAAAGTTGGTTTTCTCAATTTCTTTATTATGAGTTACAGCAAGTGCAAGTCCAAGAGTTTCACGGGTCTTATGTGGCTCAATAATTCCATCATCCCAGATACGAGCACTACTATAATATGCACTTCCTTCTTTTTCATACTTATCTAAAATTGGCTTTTGAAAGTCTGCAACTTCTTTATCACTTAATTGATCTTTACCTTGATACTTAAGCCCATCTTGCTTAACTGTTGTCAGAACATTAGCGGCCTGTTCTCCCCCCATTACTGATATTTTAGCATTTGGCCACATCCATAGAAAACGTGGGTCAAATGCACGTCCACACATTCCATAGTTTCCAGCACCAAATGATCCACCAATAATTACAGTTAATTTGGGTACATTAGTAGTTGATACAGCTGTTACAAGTTTCGCTCCATGCTTAGCGATTCCTTCATTTTCATATTTTTTCCCAACCATAAAGCCCGTTATATTTTGTAGGAAAACGAGTGGAATATTTCTTTGTGAACAAAGCTCAATAAAGTGAGCTCCTTTTTGAGCACTCTCTGAAAAGAGAATTCCATTATTAGCAATAATCCCAACTTTATATCCATAGATTTTTGCAAAGCCACAAATCAAAGTATTTCCATAACGAGGTTTAAATTCATGAAAGCGTGAACCATCTACAATTCTCGCAATCACTTCGCGAATATCATATGGCTTACGTGTATCACGACTTACAATTCCGTAGATCTCATCAATACTATAAGCAGGCTCTTCTACTTCCTCTTTAATTGTTTTCGTTTCACTCGCTTGATAGTTTAAGTTTTCAATTATATTTCTTGTCTTATAAAGAGCGTCTTCTTCATTCTCTGCAAAGTGATCTGCCACACCACTTATGCTTGTATGTACATCAGCTCCACCTAGATCTTGTGCACTCACCTCTTCACCAGTTGCAGCTTTAACCAGTGGTGGCCCACCTAAGAAAATCGTACCATTCTCTTTTACAATTATCGTTTCATCACTCATTGCAGGAACATATGCCCCACCTGCCGTACATGAACCAAGTACCACAGCAATTTGTGGGATACCAGCTGCACTCATTTGAGCTTGATTATAAAAGATTCTTCCAAAGTGATCACGATCTGGAAAAACTTCATCTTGCATAGGTAGGAAAGCTCCCCCTGAGTCAACGAGGTAAATACATGGCAATTTATTTTTAAGAGCAATCTCTTGAGCGCGAACATGCTTTTTCACAGTCAAAGGAAAATATGTTCCACCTTTAACTGTGGCATCGTTTGCAACAAACATACACTCAACACCACAAACAGTTCCAATACCAGTAACTACTCCTGCACTAGGAACTTCAGTATCATAAACTTCCTCACCGGCCAGAGCACTTAGCTCTAAAAACTTTGAGCCCTGATCAATTATCTTCTCGATTCTTTCACGAGGAAGAAGCTTATCTCTTTTTTTATGTTTTTCGACATACTTCTCTCCACCACCTAGAGAAACTTTCTTTAACTTATTTACAAGCTCTTCTCTAAGTCCAAGGTGGTGTTTTTGGTTCTCAATAAACTCTACGTTTGTAGGATCAATTTGTGATTTTATGATATCCATAAATCCTCTTTTATCTTAATAATTTAACTGACTTATCCTAGCTAAGTATGGACAAACTTACAATATTCACAGTGACTAACACAAGGCGCATTAGGGGGTGTAGATGTTATTTCTAATTAGACCGTTATTGGTATATTGGATATAGGCCTTAAGCTCTTTTAAGTATTCATTTTCAGATTGTTCCGGCCTTAAAGTTGCCTTAAGTCCGTCTTCTCCGATGGTATAGACTTTCAATTTACTCTTATCATAAAGAATCATTGTTTCAGCTTTACGGTAAATATAATTTCCTGAGTTAAAATTTAACATCTTTCCTGGAGAATCATTAAAAACACTTGTACCAAATAAGAGCTTCTCTTCAGGTTTTATATCAAGAATATCAAGAATGCTTGGCAAGATATCGACTTGTTGAACTACTTTTTTATTAGATTCTAATTTAATTTTTGGATGATAAAAGATTAATGGAACACGATAGCGACCAAGCACAGTTTGGTACTTCTTAGTTTCTAATTTCTGCGTATGATCCGCAGTTATAATAAATAAAGTATTATTATACCAAGACTGTTTTTGAGCTTTTTCAAAAAACTTTTTTAATGCATAGTCTGTATAACCAATACTTTCATGTATCGGTAAATTACCTTTAGGAAATTGTCCTAAGAACTCACTGGGTATAGAGTATGGTTGATGAGAAGAAAGTGAAAAGAAGGTAGCAAAGAATGGCGGCTCTGATTGTGCAAGTTTATTTAACATAAAATCAAAATAGTGATGATCATAAATTCCCCAATGCCCATCATAATGATCATCATTAGGGTAATCCTCTTTACCAAAGTAGCGATCAAAGCCAATGGTTCGACAAAAAGAATCAAAGTTCATTGTTCCCGTTTTCCCACCATGAAAGAAATAACTCTTATAATTATAGTCTTTTAAATAATTTGGAACTCCGAGGATTTTATTAGCTTGATAATTACTTTGATATAAGGGCTTTCCAATTATCGAAGGAAATCCCGCAAGAATAGATGGTAGAGCTTCAATTGACCTACGACCATTACTACTTGCCTCTTTAAAAAAGAGACTTTTAGACTCTAGACTTTTTAAAAATGGAGCATATCCGTTCTCGATATACTCCATAGAGAAACTCTCTAAAATAATTATAATTACATTTTGTTTTTCTGAAAAAAGTCCATCTGCAGAACTGCTTGTACTCTGAGAAAGATTTTCAAGAGTTGAATAAACATCTTCTCTCTTTTTAAAAAATTTCTCATACTCTAGACCCTTTTGGCTTAGCGAACGAGCAAAAGTATAAGCGGAATTTACAGCAAAGTTTCCAAGTTCATAAGTTTCAAAGATGAAGGCATCTTTTGCACTTATAGAACGTAATTGGAGTCCACCTCTAACTCCTATAGCTGTTAGAATAAAAATGATTAATGATAAAGGAATAGACTTATAGATCTTCATCGGCATTTCAAAAAGGTATTCCTTTTTTCGACGAGGATAGTAACGCCATAAGATCCCCATAGTTGCAATCGTCAAGAGACTTAAATGCCAGTAATAAAAAATGACTTGGAAGAATTGGCCACCAATATCTCCAGCAATAAAGAAAATATCAAGAGTTAGTTTCTTTCCATTAAAGGCAAAGAATTCAAAATCAACAATGATAAGTCCTAGAAATATAGAATTAAAAATAACGAATAAGAATTTTAAGAAAAGATGATACTTAGGATTACGAATAGGTATCAATGAGAAGATGATAAAGAATATATTTGCAATGAGTGTCGTTGCAAGATCAAATCGTAAGCCCACAAAAAAGGCCCAAATAGTTTCTCCTAAATTTGCGACACTAAAGTATTTCAAATTATAAAAGTAGAAGAGCACTCTACTTATTAAAAATAAGCTAAATGCAAAACCTAATCTTTTAAAGAGAACAAAGTAATCTCTTAAAACCATACTATTTAAAACCTTTAAGCTTAATCCTAGACCTTAATCTTAACACAAAAAAAAAGACCAGCATAAGCTGGTCTTTTATATAAATAATGGGAGCATTTAGCTATTCTCACACACAGTCCCCCGTGCACTACCTTCGCCGCAACAGAGCTTAACTGCTAGGTTCGAGATGTAACTAGGTGTTTCCTCTGCGCTATCAACACTCCCAAACTGTATTTCAAATTTGAGTGGTCACTTTCTATCGTAAAAGCCACGCTTTCACAACTACAAAACAAAACCAGATAGAAAACTTTCATCAGGAAGTTTTCCCGATTCAAACGATTATCCCATTACAATTAAAACAAAAATAAGTTTCAATTTTATAAAAATTAAAAAAATAAAGCAAAACGGGTATTTAGTACAAGTCAGCTAAATGCCTTACAGCACTTACACCTCTTGCCTATCAAGGTCGTAGTCTACAACCACCCTTAATAGATATCTTATCTTGTGAGGGGCTTCCCACTTAGATGCTTTCAGTGGTTATCCCTTCCGAACTTAG